>Ga0209508_1000221_pt1 | contig 67159 bp, 65 predicted proteins | sample AD_UKC129_MetaG_FD_184427 | JGI IMG/M metagenome (GOLD analysis project Ga0209508, IMG submission 184427) | Active sludge microbial communities of municipal wastewater-treating anaerobic digesters from Canada - AD_UKC129_MetaG (SPAdes) (version 2) | ecosystem: Engineered > Bioreactor > Anaerobic...
TAAAATGTAATCTTGAACTTTTTACTTTAGGAAACAGTCGACAGGAGTCAGGAGATAGTAGTTCAAATAGTTGACAGTGGACAGTTTACAGTTAAGTGTAAAGGCGAAAATGTTAAGCTCGACCTTTATATGAACAGTGAACTAAAACCCCGAATCATAACCAAGCACCTAATCGTTTAATTGGTCAACTGTAAACTATCAACTACAATCGGCCTTGTGCCTCACGCCTAATGAATGTACTGTGCACTTAATCTTAGAACCCAAAGTCCGAATCCATCTCCTGTCTCCTAACTCCTGTATGTTGTGCTAAACCTGCCTGCTACATCATATCTTTTTCCCAAAGAGGTGATGTACAGTGACAGAAGTATCCCGGGAATACCGGATATTAGCCGGGCTTGCCTATTTATTATGGCCTGTAAGTTTGCTCCTGGTCCTCACCGCATACAAACGGGATCGGTTTTTGCGATACCATGGATACCAGGCGCTCTACTTTGGCCTTTGCTGTACTGTGTTTCATCTGGTCGTCGGAGGTTTTTTGCAAATCATCCCCGTCTTTGGAATACTTATTTATAAGGCACTGGTTATGGCCTGGCTTTTATTTCTGCTTCTCTTATTATACCGAACCTTCCAAGGCGAACTCTTCCGCGTTCCGCTAATATACGATTTGGCTCAGGGAGTAATGGAATAGTAATTGAGTTGATAGTTTACAGTTGACAGATGACAGTTATATGAACAGGACCTTGAGTTCCAGTGCACAGAGCAGTGCTCGTTTATAGAAGGCTGCTCAAAAAGCAACAGTTCGGGCTATGTCAAGGGATATTTAAACAAACTTACTGGTTACTGTACACTGTCAACTGTAAACTTTTATTTAAACACCCTCATCCTGTCCGCCAGCGGCTGCATTTCTTTGGGATCCGGTTGGGCAGTGGGTTTCCCGAAAGGCATTTGGGCGATGAGTTTCCAATGATCCGGCAGATTCCACTCCTGCTTGACTTGAATTTCGATAAGTTCGCCATAATGTTGCAGGGTAGCCCCAAGGCCTTCAAGTTCCAGAGCAGTCCAAACCACGTATTGGTGCATGCCGTTGGACTGCTGGGACCAGACGGGAAAATTGTTCTTATAGGCAGGGAACTGACTTTGCAGTGATTCAACGACCTTTTGGTCTTCGAAGAATAAAACCGTGCCATACCCATTTTGGAATGCATCAATTTTGGCAGCCGTCACGTCAAACTCATCCGGCGGGACAATCTTCCGCAACGCTTCTTTAGTGATATCCCACAACCGATCATGGGCAGCCTCTAACAATAGTACAATTCGGGCACTCTGGGAATTGAATGCCGATGGAGTATACGTTAAAGCATGTTCAATAATCTCCCGGATCTTTTCCTCCGAAACAACGCTATCCTTCGAGATCCCATATATAGACCGCCGTTCCGCTACTGCCGTATAAAAATTTTTTGCCATACCTCCACCTCCGCTAAATCGATAGCTATTTTCAACAACTGAAATAGTTTATTATCGGTAATGAAATTTGTTTACCCTCTACAGTAATTCTATCTCCTATTAAAGATATCCATGAATTCGATTCATATCCCTCTTTCTATTATACCAAATAATTACAAATAAAAAGAGAGCGACCAAGTCGCTCCCTATCCTGTTTTTACTTTTGTTTCAATGATTGCTCCAGCGTCGCCTGGACCTTCATCGGAAGACCGAAGAGATTGATGAATCCTTCCGCATCTTTCTGGTTATAGACCTCATCAGCTCCGAAGGTCGCCAACTTCTCCTGATATAACGAATAAGGCGACTTCCGGCCTACCGTCTGGACGCTTCCTTTATAAAGTTTCAATTTCACTGTTCCGGTCACCCGTTGCTGGGTCTCATCCACAAAAGCATCCAGCGCTTTCTTAAGCGGCGTAAACCATTGCCCGTAATAAACCAGCTCCGCATAACGTCCGGCGATCATCTGTTTGAAGTGCATCGTATCCCGATCCAAGGTCAATGTCTCCAAGGCATGATGGGCTTCATACAAGATGGTTCCACCCGGAGTCTCATACACCCCGCGGGACTTCATTCCGACCAGCCGGTTTTCAACAATATCCACCCGGCCAACTCCGTGTTTGCCGCCGATTTCATTGAGTTTGAAGATTAAGGAAACCGGGTCGTAACCTTGGCCATTGATGGCAACGGGTTCGCCCTTTTCAAAATCAATGGTGATAATTTCGGGTTGATCCGGAGCCTTCTCCGGAGAAACCGTATAAATAAACATATCATCACTGTATTCCACAAAAGGATCTTCCAAGATACCCCCTTCATAGCTGATATGCCAGAGGTTACGGTCCATGGAATAGGGTTTCTCCTTCGTTACCGGAACATCGATGCCCCGCTTCGCCGCATACTCGATCTCTTCTTCCCGGGATTTGATATCCCATTCCCGCCAAGGGGCAATGATCTTCAAATCCGGTTTCAACGCTTTAAAGGTCAATTCAAAACGGACTTGGTCATTTCCTTTACCGGTTGCGCCGTGAGCTACAGCATCTGCGCCCTCTTTGATGGCAATTTCCACATGGCGTTTAGCGATGACCGGACGGGCAACGGAAGTACCCATTAAGTATTTGCCTTCATAGACAGCACCCGACTTTAACATCGGGAAAATGAAGTCTTTCACAAACTCTTCTTTCAAATCTTCAATATAAATCTTGCTGGCGCCGGTTTTAATCGCTTTCTCCCTTAAAGGTTCCAGCTCTTCACCCTGGCCGACATCAGCGGCATAGGCAATAACTTCACATCCGTAGTTTTCTTTAAGCCAAGGAATGATGATCGAGGTATCCAACCCTCCGGAGTAAGCTAAAACCACTTTCTTGACTTTCGGTTCCATCAAAATATCCTCCTCTTTTTTGACTTTTATCGCCTTATAATCAAAATTCCTTCAATACTTCTTTCATAATGGCCAAACCCTCATTCAATTCGTCCATGCTGATGTTAAAGGCAGGAAGAATCCGGATGGCAGTATCGGTTACAGCATTGACAATCAATCCGGCGTCAAGACAGGCCAACATCACTTGTTTGCTGGGAACCGTCAATTCTAGAGCCAGCATCAGTCCCAGTCCCCGATATCCGGCAATCACCGGGAGCTCCTTTTTCCAGCTTTCCCAGGTATCCATAATATATTGGCCTTTGCGACGCACTTCTTCCAGCACACCAGGTTGTTGTAGCAATTTCAGTCCGGCCAGTCCTGCGGCAAAAGCCAGCGCTCCGCCGCCTACCGTTGTACTATGATCTCCCGGTGCGAAAACATTGGCTTTTTCATTGACCAAAAGGGCTCCGCAGGGAATCCCGCCGCCCAACATCTTCGCCAACGTAACCACATCCGGAGTAAATCCGAAATGTTCGTAAGCAAAGTATTTACCAGTCCGCCCCAGTCCGGTCTGAATCTCATCCACGATGAACAAGAGGTTTTTCTCCTTACAGATTTCGACCAAACCGGCAATAAATTCCGGTTTTGCCGGGTTCACTCCGCCTTCTCCCTGGACCAGCTCCAGCATGATGGCACAAGTATTCTCCCCAATGGCCTCTTTCCAGGAATCCAGATTGTTATATTCCGCATATTTAAACCCCGGTACAATCGGTTGAAAACTCTCCTGATATTTGGATTGGCCGGTGGCCGATAAAGCACCGTAAGTTCTCCCGTGGAAGGATTTGGCGGCAGTAACGATCTCATATTTTCCGCCCAGTTTAACTTTGCCGTACTTCCGGGCCAGCTTCAAAGCAGCCTCGTTAGCCTCCGCACCACTGTTAGCGAAAAACACATTCTCCAGTCCAGTCAGCTTTGTCAATTCCCGGGCCAGCTCGATCTGTTCTTCCATATAAAAATAGTTGGAAACATGGACGATCTTCTCCGCCTGCTTGGTAATAGCTGCTGTGATATCCGGATGGCAATGGCCGAAGTTATGTACGGAAATTCCGGTTAAAAAATCGATATACTCCTTCCCGTCTGCATCCCAAAGTTTCGACCCGCTGGCTCCGGAAAAGACGACCGGCAGCCGTCCCACATTTTTCATGATTACTTCCTGGCCAATCTTTAGCCAGCTTGCATTAGTCATTGGATCATCCCCCCACAAATTACTCGACGACCATGGTGCCAATTCCTTTATCCGTCAAAATCTCCAGCAACATAGAGTGTAATTGGCGGCCGTCAATAATATGGGTCCGTTTCACCCCGTGTTGCAACGCCGTAATACATGCCTGAACCTTGGGGATCATACCACCCTCAATTTTGCCTTGATTGATCATTTCGTGAGCTTTATCAATGGTCAATGCCGAGATCAAGGAGGATTTGTCACTGTAATCTTCAAATATCCCCTCAACATCCGTCAACATGATCAATTTCTCAGCTTCAAGCGCAGCTGCCAATTCTCCGGCCGCAGTATCGGCATTGATATTATAGCTGACTCCATCTGTCCCCATCCCGATGGATGAAATAACCGGGATGTAACCGGAAGCGATCAGTTGATGCAATAACTCCGTATTAATTTTGGAAACTTCGCCAACAAAACCGATATCCGGGATCTCTCCGTCAAAATCCGCCGGCATGGTCGGCACCGTCTTCTCTGCAATGATCAGGTTAGCATCTTGGCCGGAGAGACCCACCGCTTTGGCGCCTAACAGATTAATCTTGCTAACAATTTCCTTGTTTAGCTTCCCGACGAGTACCATCTGGACGATCTCCATGGTTTCCCCATCAGTCACCCGCAAGCCTTGAACAAATCGAGATTCTTTACCGACCCGTTTTAGCATCTGGGTAATCTCCGGACCGCCGCCATGAATCACCACCGGATTAACGCCCAGGAATTTTAGGAGGACAATATCCTCCATCACACCCCGTTTCAACTCTTCGTTGATCATCGCATTTCCGCCGTACTTAATCACGAAGGTTTTCCCGTAAAAGGTCCGGATATACGGAATGGCCTCCACTAAAACCGCTGCTCTTGCAATTAATGATTCCATCGGTATCACTCCTTCTCACTGTGCCTTCGCTTCACGTCCGATAACTGCCGTTAATCTTCACATAATCATAGGTCAAGTCACAGGTCCATACTGTAGCCGAAGTATCGCCCTGGCCAAGCTTTACAACAATTGTGATTTCCTTCTGGGACAATATGGCCTTGGCTTTTTCCTCGTCGAACACCAATCCCGTCCCACCACTACACACCAGCAAATCGCCTAAATATATATCGACCAGTTCCGGCTGAATTGCAACACCCGAGTATCCGGCCGCCGCCAGGATCCGGCCCCAGTTGGCGTCCTCGCCAAAGATAGCCGTCTTCACCAAACTGGAGGTCGCAATTGCTTTACCAACCTGAACCGCTTCCGCTTCACTCTTCGCCCCTTCAACCCGGATCTCCACCAGTTTGGTGGCTCCTTCACCATCCCTGGCCAGCATTTTGGCAAGTTCAAGGCAGACGGCTTCCAATCCGGCACAAAAGACTTCATATTCCGGTCCTTCGAGACTAATCTTCTCGTTTCCGGCCTGGCCGTTGGCTAACACGAACAGGCAGTCATTGGTGCTGGTATCGCCATCAACCGTTACCCGATTGAAGGAGATATCCGCAGCCCGTTTAAGAGCCTGCTGCAACAGACCCAGATCAATGGCCGCATCCGTTGTAACAAATCCCAACATGGTCGCCATATTGGGATGAATCATCCCCGAACCTTTGGCCATTCCTCCGATTCTGACAACCGTTTTGCCCAGCTCAATCTCGACCGCCGCTTCTTTTTTAAAGGTATCCGTCGTCATAATAGCCTGGGCTGCCGACAAGTTTCCATCTTTTGATACAATACCCGGTGTCGTTTTGAGAGTATCTTGAATCTTCTCCACCGGCAGCCGGACGCCGATGACACCTGTAGAAGCCACCAATACCGATTCTACCGGCACTTTCAGATATTCGGCAGCTGCCTGGCACATGGCTAGAGCCGTCGCATCCCCTTGAGGACCGACACAGGCATTGGCATTGCCGCTGTTGGCGATGATGGCCTGAGCCAAACCGCTCTGAATATGTTTCATCGAAAGTTGCACCGGTGCCGCTTTTACCCGGTTGGTCGTAAAGACCGCTGCAGCCTGAGCAGGAACTTCCGAATAAACCAAAGCTAAATCTAATTTTCCTGTCTTTTTAATCCCGCAGGCTACGCCGCCAGCCATAAATCCTTTGGCCGCGCAAACCCCACCGTCAATATATTTCATAGGCAACCTCCTTCACGACTCATTCGGTCATCATTTATCAGATTTCGTTTCGCTTGATACACGGATCGTAAGTTTCTCTCAGGGATACACCGGCCACTGCCATTGGGTCAATCCCATCTGCTCAGGAAGTCCCAGCATCAGGTTCATATTTTGAACTGCTTGACCGGACGCGCCTTTCACCATATTGTCAATGACTGAAATCACGATCAGCTGGCGGGTCCGGGAATCCACCCGAACGCCGATATGGCAACAGTTGGTCCCAACCACACTTTTCAGTTCAGGCAAAGCCGGACTGGAGATAAGTTTAACAAAGGGTTCGTTCCGATAGGCTTCGGCAACGATCGCTTCCGCTTCAGCCGTCGTCATGTCATCGGTTAAAGCCAGATGTAACGTAGTCAAAATCCCGCGGGATACCGGTAACAAATGGGGTGTGAAAGAAACTTTCACATCCGTCCCGCTCAATAAACTTAACTCCTGTTCAATCTCAGGGGTATGCCGGTGGTTTGGAATACCATAGGCTTTAAAATTACCGAACAATTCCGGATAAATGTTACTCAGTTCCGCTTTCCGTCCGGCTCCGGAAACGCCCGATTTAGAATCGATGATAATCCGGGTGACATCGATCACTCCGGCCTTAATAAAAGGGTAGCAACCTAAGATAATACTGGTGGGATAACATCCCGGATTCCCTACAAGACTGGACTGGCAGATCGAGTCACGATACAGTTCGGGCAGACCGTAGACTGCATTTTGGGTTAATTCTTTCTCTGCATGAGGATGTTTGTACCATTCCTCAAAAACAGCTGCATCCCGAAATCGAAAATCCGCTCCCAAATCGATGACTTTCTGCCCTTTCGCCACCAAATCCGGTGCCAGATTCATGGCCACACCATGGGGTACGGCCAGAAACACCAGATCGCAGCCGGCAACCGCTTCTGATGAATCGGAACCGTGAAATACCGGCCCATCCCATCCTGCAAAACTGGGGAACACTTCCTCCAGCTTTTTCCCGGCATGGGTTCGGGAAGTAATCGCTGCAATCTCCGCTTCGGGGTGATTCGCAAGAATCCGTATCAATTCTCCGCCGGTATACCCCGAAGCCCCGATAATTCCGATCTTCACCATCGTCATACCCCGTTTCTTCTCATTTTAATTATTCATAATTATACAATACCATTCTTAACCATTCAAGCGCATTTTTCGTTGTTCATATGTATTTAACTTAGTTTTATCTCAACTTTCAATCTGTCACCTGTTGTATATTTATTCAATCGGTTCGTAACCCCATTCATATGAAAACAACCGGATATAACACATACCCGGCTGCATACATGTAAGTTTACAGTTTACCACTTAGCGCCTTTTAATCCGGTTAATCCCTGAATAACGTCATGGAGATGAATCACGCCTACAACTTTCCGCTCCTCATCCACCACGGGCAAAACCGTAATATTATGATGGCCGTCACCCTCCATCACCCGCATAGCTTCAGCCGCCAGTTTCTCCCGGGTGATCGCTTTGGGATTAGCGGTCATCACCTGCTTTACCGGAAGGGCTAAAGGATTCTCATATTTCTCCAAGATTCGGCGCAAATCCCCGTCCGTGATGATCCCGAGCAAGGTTTGGTGATCATCGACAATAATCGCCGCACCCAGATTCCCCCGGGTAGTCATGGCGATCACCGCATCGCGAACCGAGGAATCCAACGGGATGGTGGGATTTTCTTCGCCAGTCCGCATCAGTTTTTCAACAGTTAAAAGCAGTTTACGGCCTAAAGCTCCGCCCGGATGAAACAAGGCATAATCCTCGGGTTTAAATTGACGTGCTTCCGACAAAACCACTGCCAAAGCATCCCCCAAGGCCAAGACTGCCGTCGTACTTGCCGTTGGTGCCAAGCCCATCGGGCAAGCTTCCCGGGTAACTTTCACTTTAAGCACCAGATCACTGTTTCGCGCCAACGTCGAATCAACCTTTCCGGTAATACAGACGATCGGCGTTCCCAGTATTTTAAGCGTCGGCAATATGGCCAATATCTCATCATTTTCACCACTGTTGGAGATGGCGATCACCACATCCGCCGGAGTCACCATCCCCAGATCGCCATGAATGCCTTCCGCAGGATGCAAAAAGAAAGCCGGCGTCCCAGTGCTGGCCAGCGTTGCGGCGATCTTCCGCCCCACCAGACCTGATTTTCCCATGCCGGTCACGACGACCCGGCCTTCGCATTTCAAGATTAATTCCACTGTTTTGATAAAATCATCGCCGAGATACTCTGCCTGTTGCAAGACGGCTTCCGCTTCAATCTTTAAAGCTTCTTTCGCCTGTTCCAGATAGCGTACACCCACTGCTGAAATACTTGCACTCATTTAGAGCACCTCACTTTTGACGATCCGATCCAGTTTAACCAGTACCTTTAACATACCCGGCAATTCCGACAGACGAACCATATTGGCAGCATCCGATTTACCCAATTCCGGTTGGTCATGAACTTCTAAAAATAGTCCGTCCACACCGGTAGCAACCGCTGCCCGGCAAAGATAGGGCACCATCTCCCGATCCCCGCCTGTCGCTTTTCCAAGCCCGGCAGGCCGTTGTACACTGTGAGTACCGTCAAAGACCACCGGCACTCCCATGGACCGCATGATCGGAAGGGCCCGCATATCAACCACCAAATTGTTGTATCCAAAGGATACACCCCGTTCCGTCAGGAACACATTGCGGTTTCCGGCACTATAAACCTTTTCAATGGCATTTTTCATATCTTCAGGCGCACTGAATTGCCCTTTCTTAATATTGACGATCTTCCCGGTCCTGGCCGCTTCGACCACCAAATCCGTTTGCCGGGATAAAAAGGCCGGAATTTGGATAATATCCAATACTTCAGCAGCCGCTTCAACCTGGGTCACACAATGGACATCCGAGATGACCGGAAGATTCAACTCGGTTTTAATCCGTTTTAAAATGGCCAGCCCCGCCTCAAGCCCGGGACCGCGGAAAGAATCATAGGCTGTCCGGTTCGCCTTATCGTAAGACGCCTTAAAAACCAATTTTACGCCCACTTCGGCTGCAATACGTTTCAACTCAGTCGCCATCATCCATGCATGTTCCTCAGACTCAATCACACACGGACCGGCAATCAATACCAAATCTTTCCCGAAAAGCTGATTGATTTCCATATTTATTCCTCCATCCTCACTTGCCTGCTAAAATTTTCCGGACCCTCTCCAAATCCTCCGGAGTATCCACTCCAATGGTTTCTGCAGCCACTTCCACCACTTTAATCCGGTACCCATGGCCCAGCGCCCGGAGTTGTTCCAGAGATTCTGCCCTTTCCAAAGGCGTTTGAGGCAGCTCAATATATTTCAATAGAAAATCCCGGCGGTAACCGTATAAACCGATATGTTTATAGTACTGGGCATCTTCCCCGTTCCGCGGATAAGGAATGGGAGATCTGGAAAAATAGAGCGCATTTCCGGATTCGTCAGTCACTACTTTCACCACGGACGGTTCATTGATTTGGGCAGGATCGGTCAGCCGGACTTTAGCGGTTGACATGGCTAACCCCGGATCATCCAGCAATGGCCGGACGATAGAATCGATCACTTCTCCCTGAATCAACGGCTCATCGCCCTGAATATTAATGATCACGTCGGCATCATGGCGGCGGGCCACTTCCGCCAGGCGGTCGGTCCCCGTTGGATGACTAGCCGACGTCATCTCGACTTGCCCTCCGAAAGCCTTCACTGCATCGAAAATCCGTTGATCATCCGTCGCCACCAGCACATCCTGGATCAAATGCGCCGTCAATGCCCTTTCATACACCCATTGAATCATCGGCTTATGACCGATAGTAAGCAATGGTTTTCCCGGCAACCTGGTCGACTGATAGCGAGCCGGAATAATGCCCAATACTTTCATTATCTTCACCTATCCTTTATAAAATCTTTTCAAGACCATCCACACCCTGTGGGAATCGAAACTCCAAGGTCAAAATATAACAACCAATATTGGCCTCACGAAAAAGATCTTTAAACCTGCCTAGCTTGACGCCGTCTTTGGCTGTCGTCACCAACAGCTGCAGATTGTGCTGATGTAATTGTTCGATCAACACTTGAATTTCTTCATCAGACCAAAAATGATGATCCGGGAACGTCTGATAGAAAGCAACCGATACCCCGGCCTCGGCGACCGCCCGCTTAAACTGTTCCGGATTGCCAATGGCTGTAACCACTGCTACGGGCTTCGCCTTCGTAAACGCAATGGTTTCCCCGTCGGAAAATAGAGGAATAAACGTAGAGTTATCCGTCTCGGCCCGGATCACCGGCGCCTTGGAATTATAGCAGCAAATTTTGGTAATTAACTGCCGATTGGATTCCTCCGTCACCTGGTTCCAACGGGTCAGAATTATCACATCCGCTCTCTTTAAGGCTGTCAACGGCTCCCGCAACAATCCCCGGGGAATCACATACCCATTGTCAAAGGGATTTAACGCATCAATCAATACGATATCTAAATCCCGCTCCAGTTTCCAATATTGAAACCCGTCATCCAGAAGGAACAGATCAATGTCGGGATATTCTTCCAAAGCCCGGTAAGCCATGGCCACCCGGTCCCGTCCCACCACGATGGGAATCCCCGGAAGCAATTGGGCCATCAGATACGGTTCATCCCCGGTAAATTCCGGAGACAAACCGGAGAGTTCCCGGTCAGTAAAAATAATACCCTGCTCCTGCATACTGCCGCCATATCCCCGGGTCAAAATGGCCGGATGCTTCCCCTTTTCAGTTAAAATCCGGGCCAAGGCGACAGTAGTCGGCGTTTTCCCGGTACCTCCGGCGACAATATTTCCAATGCTGATCACCGGTACCGGCAGATGGCTTTTCTTCGCCAGTAAACGATGTAAACCGGATAGAGCCCGATATACAAAGGTGAGAATGTACAAGAAAAACAAGACCGGAACAATAGTCCATCCCTGCCGCTTGCCGGTCACGACCTCATACAAATACTCCTTTAACCCAGCCTGTTTCATGATTTTTTCACCAAATCAGCGATTAATGTTGCCGTCCTGGCTGCAGCCCCTTTATTGGAAAGAACAGCAGCACGGGCATTGTTTGCCCGTTTCCGGTACAAATTTCGATCCTGAGTCAATTCCCGAATCGTCCGGACCAGATCATCAGCATCCTGCACGGTAAACCCGGCATCCGCTTCTTCTAACAATTCCTTGCTGGGCCGGGACTTATGCATATAAGGCCCAAACATGACCGGCTTAGCTTGAAATGCCGCTTCCAGCACATTATGGCCGCCGATATTCACCAAACTTCCGCCGACAAAAACCACATCAGCCACGGCATAGGCCAGACCTAATTCGCCAAACGTATCCAACAGCAAAATTTTAACTCCGTCCTTAACCCCACTAGCTGTCTGGGAGCGGCGGACATAGGGCAATTGCTTGGCCTCCAACAAAGCTATAATTTCCTCCACCCGCTCCGGGTGGCGCGGGGCCAAAATTAGGTAATACGGCTCCCTCTCAGTTAAGCGAAGATAGGCCTCGAGAATGATTTCCTCTTCGCCCCGATGCGTACTGGCCGCCGTAAAAATGGGGATCTCTTTGGACCAACCATATTGCACCAGGAAAGCATCGAGCTGTTCCCGGGTAAATTGTGGATAATCCTGATCGAATTTGATATTTCCAGTCACGACGATCCGATCCAAGGGCGCACCTAAATGCCCGATCCGGTTGGCGCTTTCCGCCGACTGCATCGCAAATAGATCAAAATGACTGAAAACATCCTTTAGAAACGAACGAATCCGCGAATATCCCTTGAAGGAATGATCGCTGATCATCCCGTTAACCATGGCCATTTTACTCCCGGATAATTTGGCCTGACGAATCGCATTGGGCCAGATCTCCGTTTCAACCAAGATAAAAACAGCCGGACAGATCCTTTGAAAAAAACCTTTGATGAGCCAAGGCAGATCAAAGGGGAAATAAGTAATAGCGATACTCTCATCCAGAATTTTTTTAGCCATGGCCTGTCCGGTCGGCGTTGTTGTCGTTAGCAAAAAGCCATAATCGGGCAAAAGCTTCCGCAATTCATCGATTAATATTTTTGCAACGACAGTTTCCCCTACCGAAACAGCTTGAATCCAGATAACCGGTTTGCCTTTGAGTTGGGGCAGTTCTTCAGGTCCGGGCGGCCGAAAATAAGGTGCAATCGGCCGGTGTTGCAGCAAATTGCGGATTAACACGAAAATGATACCGATCACCGAAATGAGGATAATCAGACAATTATATAGAAAATAACCCGGTTTTAACTTAGCCATTCCTTTAAAACCTCTTCCCCGCGGCGATTGGCTTCATGGATGGCTTTTTGCAACCGTTCCTTCTCAAGTTCCAACCGGTCCTCCGTAAGCTCATCCTTAATAAAGATGGGTTCTCCAAAATAAACCACACATCGCGAAAACGGTTTGGGAATTACAAACAAATCCCAACTCTCCTTCGAAATCCACTTCCGGTCAAAGACAAAAGCCATCGGAATCAAGGGCGCACCGGTTTTCTCGGCAAGATACAGCCCGCCCGGCTCAACGTGATAAATCGGGCCCCGCGGCCCATCCGGCGTCAGCGCCACTCCGGCCCCCTGGCGCAGTGCCCTCAACAGCTCGATCAATCCCCGAACAGCACCCTTAGAGGATGAACCCCGGATCGTTTTCCATCCAAATCTTTCCATGATGCCGCTGGCTAGATCTCCATCCCGGCTGCGGCTCACCAAAATATAATATCCACGTTTCCGGAAGAAATAAAACCCCATCAATTGCTGTCCATGCCAGCAATTGATGATAAAGCCTTCTTTCCCGAGAAACCGTTCCAACTGTTCCTGGCCAACGACCCGAAAACGCAGACTATGGCCTAATAAAGCCACCAGAAAATAGGCGATATTGATCTTGATCTTTTCAAGATATGGTTTTCGCAAGAACAATTTGAGTCGTTTTTTAATTTCGATGATAATCTTCCTTTACCTATTATTGAATAATCGATTGGTCAATCCGTTTCTTATTTTACCATATTGTTTTTCCAATGTTAATTGTGATTACTCACGAAAAATTAGTTTTATAAATAAAAAAAGGACAGCTATGTCCTTTTATAATGTTTCCATCTGACAATTTAATTAAGCCCAAAAGGTCATCCTTTGTCCCAGCCGATCTCGGTTACAACAGCTTCACCCATCTGCCCGTGTCCCAAATCTCCATGAAAATCCGATCCACCCGTCACATATAAATGATAACGCTCAGCAATGTCCAGCAATTGCTTGACCATACCCGAATCGTGGGCCGGATAATATACTTCCAACCCTTTTAAACCATAATCGATTAATTTTTCGATGAAAAGCTGGTTTCCCTGCCGCCCCGGATGGGCTAGCACCGGAATTCCCCCAGCCTTAAGAATCAATTGAATAGCTTCCCCAGTTTCAATTTCCTGATGGGGAACATAGGCTAGGCCGTTCTGTCCCAAATAATGTTCAAAAGATTGTCTGCGGTAGGCCGGATGAACCAGATCCATAGCGATCAAGGCTTTGAAAATATGCGGACGACCGATAAACCGGCCGTTGGATTGCTTTTCAACCATCTCCCAGGTAATAGGGATACCGTGCCGCTTTAGTTTCTCCACCATCTGTCTGGCCCGGTCGATCCGGGCTGCCATGATCGTCTCAAATTTGGCCGTCAACTCCGGATGGCGATAGTCAATGCCATACCCTAAGATGTGGGCTTCCTGATTACCGTAATCTGTGGTAATTTCAACGCCCGGGATCAACTGTAAGTTTTTTTCCCGGGCCGCACGAATCGCTTCGGGAATGCCGTCCACGCTGTCATGATCGGTCAAAGCAATCCCGTCCAACCCAATTTCCACAGCATGCTCCACCAATTCCGCCGGAGTCAACGTGCCGTCCGAATAACTCGAATGTATATGTAGATCATATCCCGCCATTCGATTATCCTTTCCGCCATCAGCGGCGCCAGGCTTTAAACCCGTGAGCCGCTAAGACTCTCACCGCTTGATCAACCGCCTGGCTGTCTTCCAACGCCAACCTAAGGGTTCCGCCTTCTCCTTCACGCACCCGAAGGATCTCGATATCTTTAATATTGATGGATTCCCGAGATAAAAACCGAAGGACTTCCTCGATGGTACCGGGCCGGTCTTCAATGGTCACGACCATTTCATGAAGGAGCGTTAAAAACCCTTTATTTTTTGCCGGGATCTGCAGCCGAGTTTCCCGGGCCTGCGTTAAGAAAGTGCGCAATCTGTTGGCATCATCCGCCTTCAAAATCTCTTGCATCGTCTCCAATTCGTTCTGGAAAAGAGCAAGGGCTTCCAATATTTTATCCCGATTGCCGCGAATAATATCTTCCCAAAGTTGGGGAGAACCCATGGCAACCCGGGTAGTATCCCGAAATCCTCCGGCAGCTAAGGCTAATGTCCCCGGATTGGCCTCTTCCGCCATTCCGGCTGTCTTAGACAAGATAGCAGCTACCAAATGAGGCAAATGAGAAACCATCGCCACAATCCGGTCGTGTTCACCGGCAGTCAGTGTTATCACATGAGCACCGGTTGCTTTCGCTAAAATCTTAACCGTTTCGAAGACCTCAGCAGGATTGGACGGATCCTCAATGAGGATATACGCAGCATTCTCAAATAAAAAAGGATCGGCTCCGGCAATCCCGTGCTTTTCCGAACCGGTCATCGGATGACCGGGAACAAAATAACATCCAGCGGGAAGAACCTGCTGCACTTCCCGGATAACCTGCTCTTTAATGCTTCCCAAATCTGTAAAGATCGTTCCCGGTGCTGCTACCGAACGGCATTCCTCAATTACCTTGGCAATGGAAGTAACCGGAGTAGCAACAAATACTACTCCGGCATCTTTCATGGCGCTTTTAAAGTCATTAGGCAACTGATTGATAGCTCCGATCCGAAAGGCTTCAGCAACTGTTTCCGGTTCCTGGTCCCATCCGGATACCTGATAGCCTTTGCGGACCAACGCGGACCCAAGGGATCCACCCATCAAACCTAACCCAAGGATGGTTATTTTTCGAGTCCAATTATCCATCATAATGTCCGTCCCATCGCTTCGACAATCGGCCGTATCGTCTGAATCAATTCTTCAAAACCGGCAAAGTTTAAGGATTGGGGGCCATCCGACAGGGCATTCTCGGGACTGGGATGAACCTCCACTACAAGTCCGTCGGCGCCTACCGCAACTGCAGCCCGGCTCAGCGGCGCCACCAAGTGGCGTTTTCCACTGGCATGGCTGGGGTCCACGATCACCGGAAGATGACTCAATCGCCGGACAATCGGTACCGCACTCAGATCCAGGGTATTCCGGGTCGAAGGTTCATAGGTACGGATACCCCGTTCACAAAGGACAACCTGAAAATTGCCCTCACTCAATATATATTCGGCAGCCATCAGCCATTCTTCGATGGTCGCTGACAGGCCCCGCTTCAGCATCACTGGTTTATTGGATTTACCTACTTCTTTAAGGAGGATAAAATTTTGCATATTGCGGGCCCCGATTTGGAGCATATCCGCATACTGGCTAACTAATTCCACATCGTTGGGATTTACCACTTCAGTCACAAAAGGAATACCAACCGTCTCACTGACATTTTTCAAGATTTTCAAGCCTTCCTCTTCCAAGCCTTGGAAGGCATACGGAGAAGTCCGGGGCTTAAATGCGCCGCCACGCAGCATCGAAGCGCCGGCTTGTTTAACCGCCTTGGCCGTTGCCATCATCTGTTCTTCACTTTCAACAGCGCAAGGGCCGGCAATGACCACCAATTGGTCCCCGCCAAATTCCGCATCCCCGACCCGAACTCGGGTCGCTTCCTTTTTAAATTCCAAACTAGCCAATTTAAACGGCTGCAGAATGGGGACAACCTTTTCAACCCCTTCCATGGACTCGATGGACTCCATCACTCCGGGTTGTTTTGGCCCAATTACCCCAAGGATCGTGCGCTCAACTCCTTCGGAATGGTGAATTCCGAATCCCATCTGAGTGAGCTTTTCCTTCACCCGATCAATCTGGGACCCCGTGGCCCCAATGTTCATCACGACAATCATTGCATATTCCTCCTACCATCCTACAATTTTCCGTTGCTTAGGTTTTTATACGAGATCCTACCATACTACCTGCAACGATTGCCCATATTATAGCAATAATTTTGGTCAAATGTAAATAAAGAACCGGTTAATTTTGGGTATCACCAGTTCCTCCATTTTGACTTTCAGGGTGAAAATGGTTACAATAAACAAGCAGGATGCAGGGTTCTGGATCGTGGACAATTCAACCACGCGTTTCTATATTAGTGCAGAGTGCACAGTTCACACTATATTTATGAGGCAAGAGGCATGCGTATAGTTTTTACAGTTTACAGTTGACAATTAAACGATTAGGTGCTTGGTTTTGATTTGGGATCAGTTCACAGTTCATATAAATGTCGAGCCTAACATTTTGCCTCCACAACTTAACTGTAAACTGTCCATTGTCAACTATGTTGAAACTTCTAATTCCTGACTCCTAGAAATTTTAAACGGTGATATGATGAAGAAGAATGGCCCAGTGATCTATGAAGCGGTTTATTCTGAAACTGAGCCGATGGCACTCCAAGAGTATCTGCGCCATAAGGCCCAAATTTCGGGACGGAGTTTGCGTCAATATTTCTTCAAAGGATTAATCGAAGTAAACCACAGAAAGGCTCATTCAGCAGCTAAACTGAAAACCGGAGACCGTATCCGGGTATTTCAATTGAAAGAATCCGCCTCCCCATTAACACCGGAAGCTTTGCCGATCACCATCGTCTATGAAGACGATCAGATGCTCGTCCTCAACAAACCAGCCATGCTGCCTGTCCATCCGTCGGGGACCATTACCCGCGGAACCCTGGCCAACCGGGTCGCTTATCATTATCAAACGAAGCATCTTCCTTTCAAAGTCCGCCCGGTAAACCGTCTGGATCACGGGACCTCCGGATTAATCATCTTTGCCAAAACAGCCGCCAGCCAGGAAAAGTTGAGCCAAGCCATTCAAAATCACCGGATACAGCGGATTTATTATGGGTTAGTCCAGGGAGTCTTCACTCAAGATGATGGAATTATTGATCTTCCCATTCTGCAACATCCCGGAAACCGCCGGGTGGACCCCAAAGGCCAACCGGCAGTCACCCACTTTCGTGTAATGCAGCGTTATCATGAAGCAACTCTGTTAGAACTGGCATTAGAAACTGGACGCACGCATCAGATCCGAATCCATCTCAGCCATATCGGCCATCCGCTCATCGGAGACAAAACTTATGGAAAACCCTCACCTTACCTGAATCATCCGGCGTTGCATGCCGGAAAACTCATCTTTGACCCTGCAATTTTTAACATACCGGAATTGACAGCGCCTTTGCCCGATGATTGGCAGCGCCTGTTCAATATGTTAGAAAATCCGTAAAGGAGTGAACTCGATGACAAACTCATTACTGCAAGGCGTATTCCACTTGAATCACGCAGCAGTCAAAATTTGTACCGCCCAAAAATCAATTTACATCGACCCCTTTCATTTACCTTCTCCAAACCATGATGCGGATATCATCTTTGTCACCCACCATCATCATGATCACTTATCTCCGGATGATATCGCTGCCATCGCCAAAGAAGATACGGTGTTGATCGCTCCGGCCAGCATTACCGGCCACCTCACCAACCTGGGAATTGCCGAGATTATTAAGGTTGAGCCCGGACGTGACTATGTGGTTCAGGATATTTCTTTCCAAACCGTCCCTGCTTACAATATTAACAAACGTTTCCACCCGAAAGACCAAGCTTTGGTTGGCTATATCATCACCGCCAGCGGCGTCCGCTATTATATCGCCGGAGATACCGATGCCATCCCCGAAATGAACCGGATCCAAACCGATGTTGCGTTTCTCCCCGTAGGCGGTACCTATACCATGGATGCAAAAGAAGCAGCCGAAGCTGTTTCCGTCATCAAACCAAAGGTAGCTGTGCCAATTCATTATGGTGAAGTGGTCGGTTCTTTGGAAGATGCCAGGAGTTTTGTGAATTTGCTGCAACCTGGCATCCAAGGGATTATTTTATAAGTAGTCACCGGCAATTACTACACATTCTCAAGCATCGGCCATAACGGCCCGTTTTCATCGATGATATCGGACAAATCATAGACTGAGATCGGGAACATAGGAAATCCGTAGGCATAGGGCGTAAGCTCATACAGTTGGAAGAAGATGACCAACGCTTTATCAGCTACATAGTAATCCTGATCCGGCCGAATTCCGGTGAACTCATCTAACAGCGTCACGTCCCGCATCCGGATCTGAGCATCTACAATGGCTGAAAGCCGTCTGACGTAATCGCTTCCCGGCTTGAAAAGTTCGGCCAGACTATACGATTTTCCCGTTTCCACATTAAACGTAAGTCCCCGGAGAAGCGTTATGCCATGAGCTCCGCCAGAATATCCAAAGATATTCAAAACCAAGCTTAAAACATTCCGTTCATTGGTTTTGATCTCGTAATATCCAGTGATGGTGGTCATCGGGTTTTCAAAGTAACCCAAGTCTTTCACCATCTGATGTACAGTCTCTAAAATCTGTCGGTTGATGGCTTCCTCAGCATCGGCATTGTTCAAGCGCCGAACCATCGGATAGTATATATCCAACCTGGGCCAAACCATATGTTTGCTTTTCACTTTGATCGGCAAATCAAATCCATTCATATATAAGCACCTTCCGTTTTTGTTTCATCATATTCAAAGGCGGAAGGTTCTGCTTTTTTCCTATTTAATAATTTCTCTTTACTATCGAACTTAACAACAGGCAAGAATAGATTCAGAACACCTGCCGACGGCTGTGATTCATCCGGAATCAAAGCGAGCAACCCATCTTCCCTGGTGGGTTTAAGCGTTCCGGCTGTTTATTAACAAACCGGCAGGAGATATATATTACAATGAAATAAAACAAAATCAGCATCCTTTTGGACACTGATTTTCTACAAATTAAAATATTGACCGTTATATCGAAAAAAAATTATCCCTCTACCCCAACAACTCCCCATCCAACGTAAAGGTCTTCGCCCCGCAGATCCGGACCTGGGCCACATCTCCCGGTTCCACTTTGACCGTAGGTTCGAAATGGACCAATTTATTATGGGAAGTCCGGCCTGACCAGCGGGATTCATTTTTCTCACTGGCACCTTCCACCAATATTTCCTGAATGGTTCCAATAAGGGCCTGATTCCTTTCCAGACTGATCCGGTTTTGAAGATCAATCAACCGCATTAACCGCTCTTTTTTAACCTCTTCCGGAACTTGATCCTCCATCTTGGCGGCAGGTGTGCCGACCCGTGGCGAATAAATGAAGGTGAACGCCCCGTCGAACCTGACTTTTTCCACCAGATCCATGGTATCCAGGAAATCTTCCTCCGTCTCGCCCGGAAAACCGACGATAATATCGGTGGTTAATGCGATATCCGGAACTTTGGACTTGATTTTCATCGCCAAATCAATATAGGCTTCCTTCGTATATCGCCGGTTCATCCGCTGCAGTATCCGGCTGCTGCCGGCCTGGAAAGGCAGATGCAAATGGCGGCTGACATTCGGATGGGATGCAATAACCTCAATCAGCTCATCCGACAAATCCTTGGGATGGGACGTTTGGAAACGAATCCGGTAAATCCCGGTTTCCGCCACTTCCCGGAGCAACCGGGCAAAATTCCACTCATTCCCCAGATCTTTGCCATAGGAATTAACGTTTTGCCCTAACAGGGTGATTTCTTTAACGCCGCTTTCGATTAACCCCCGAATCTCATCCAGGATAACCTCCGGGCGGCGACTCCGCTCCCGGCCCCGGACATACGGGACAATACAATAGGTACAAAAATTGTTGCACCCATACATAATCGTGACCCAAGCCCGGTAGGTTTCATCCCGCTTTACCGGAAGGCCTTCATAGATCTCGCCTTCGCTGTCCCAGACTTCTAAGACCCGCGACCCGGTCGTGGTCACTTTCCGAATCAGTTCCGGCAGTTGATGCAGGTTATGGGTTCCAAAGACCAAATCCACATGAGGGTAATTTTCCCTTATCTTCTCAACGATACCCTCTTCCTGCGCCATACATCCGCACAGGGCAATCAGCATGTTGGGGTTTTGTTCCTTCAGACTTTTCAAATTGCCGATATGGCCCAGCGTCCGGTTTTCCGCATTCTCCCGGACACAACAGGTATTTAAAATCACCAGATCGGCACATTCCTGAGATTCTGCCTTCTGGTAGCCCATAGCTTCCAACATTCCGGCAATAATCTCCGAATCGTGAACATTCATTTGGCATCCGAAAGTGGTTATAAAATACGTTGACACGATTAACTCCTCTATCTGAAATTTTTATCGATGAACGCTATTGCACAGGTTCACAGTACACGGTACACAGTTCACAGTTCTTTCTTTCTGGTACACAACGCATAGTTCCACAGTAAACAGTGCATGTCAGGAATGAGATATGAGTAGAGTTTAAGTTTTCTTCCCTCTTCTATAACTTTGTCTTGAAATTTTACCCTTTTCACTCTTCCCTTTGCCCTTTATCCTTATAAACTGTCAACTGTCAACTATATAAAGCTTTAGCCTTCTGAATTCTGTTCCAACTTTATTTCTGTGGACTGTGCACCCATTTTACTTTCACTCGAATAGCGCTTTCGTAAACATTTCCGCATCGAAATTTTGCAGGTCTCCAGCCTTTTCGCCGACGCCGATCAGGCCGATGGGGATTTGTAATTGATTGGCGATGGCAATTAAGACTCCACCCTTGGCCGTACCGTCCAATTTGGTTACCACCAGGCCCTGGACACCGAGGGCTTCATGGAAAACTTTCGCTTGGCTGACCGCATTCTGTCCGGTGGTCGCATCCAACACCATGATAATCCGCAGTTCCCGTCCATCCAGGTTGTTCTCCACGATCCGTTTGACCTTTTTCAACTCTTCCATCAGATTAACCTTGGTATGCAGACGGCCGGCGGTATCGATCAAGATCACATCCGCCTTTCTCGCCTTTCCGGCAGCCATGCCGTCAAAAACCACCGCTGCGGGATCGGCTCCTTCCTGATGATGAATCACTTGAATACCTAATCGTTCGCCCCAGATCACCAATTGCTCGGTCGCTGCAGCCCGGAATGTATCCCCGGCCACTAACAAAACCTGCCGCCCATGTTCTTTAAAGCGGGCCGCCATTTTGGCAATGGTGGTCGTCTTCCCGACACCGTTCACGCCCACGATCAAGTAAACCACATTCCGGGCATTAAAGTCCACCGTATATTTACCGACAGCATTAAAAATGGAGGCAATTTCCTGAATCAATATCTCTCTCAATTGATTAGGTTCATTGATATTTTGTTCTTTAACAACCTTTCTTAACCGGTCCAAAAGGTAGGTCGTCGTCTGTGCGCCTACATCCGCCATAATAAGGGCATCTTCCAACTCAGTATAAAATTCCTCATCAATCTTATTGGAAGAGAAAATGTCTTCCAAATTACTGATCAAATTGGCCTTCGTCTTCGCCAACCCTTGTTTCAAACGTGAAAAAAAGCTTTCTCCCATGAAATCCTCCGTTGTTTTTAATATAGGCATGAAGCGCGCGGCCTAAGGCATGAGGTTTCAATCCCATTAGCGGCAGCAAAAGGAGTGCACAGTTCACAGGATATCAAACCCAATAGATTATAGTTTCGGACTCGGGCATCCCTCTCCTTAAGGAGAGGGTCGGGATGAGGTCAAAATAGATAGTACATCATCTCAGAATTATGGATGAACTAATATACTGACAACTGTGAACTTACACTTGGAACCAGGAACCCTGACTCAATATTGTACGGAACGCACATGTGCGTTCCCTTCACAACTATACTCGCATCTTACACCTCATGCATCATGCCTTTTATGCCGTTTGCATCGATACTTCCTCTAAACTAAGGGATATCAATTTAGAAATACCCTTCTCTTCCATGGTAACCCCGTAAATCGTGTTGGCCACTTCCATGGTACCGCGGCGGTGGGTCACTACGATAAATTGCAATCTTTTGCTGAAAATCTCCAACAACTTGGCGAAACGTTGCACATTGGCTTCGTCCAAGGTGGCATCTATCTCATCCAAGATACAGAATGGCGCCGGTTTAATCGAAAGAATCGAAAATAACAGCGCGATCGCAGTCATCGCCCGTTCGCCGCCGGACAGCAACGATAAACTCTGCAACTTTTTCCCCGGGGGCTGGGCAATAATTTCGATACCGGACTCCAACACATTCTCCGAATCGACCAGGAATAGATCGGCATTTCCACCTTCGAACAATTCGGAAAAGATCTTGCGAAATTCGATCCGAATCTGTTCGAAAGTTTCTATAAAACGTTTCTCGATGGTCCGCTCGATCTCGTGAATAACTTTGAGCAAGGAGCTTTTGGCATGCCGCAAATCTTCCGCCTGAGTGCTTAAAAACTCACACCGCTGCTTCACTTGCCGGTAATCCTCGATCGCAGCCAGGTTCACCGGGCCCAATTCCCGAATTTCGTTCTTCAAGTCTTCAATCACGCCAACAACATTGGCCGGGCTTTCCCAGTTTTCATCTACCTGTGACTCCCAGTCCAATCCGTAATCCTCGATAAGACTCTGTTGATAATTCTCGATACTGTTGGTTTTTTGGGTGATCTGAATTTCCAATTGGCGAAGTTGATTTTGGAACTCATTATTTTTCCGCCGGAAACTCCGCTGCTTCCCTTCTAATTCCCGGATTTTGGCGTGAAGGTTTTCTTTATTGGTTTTTTCGGCATTGATCAGATCCTGCTGCTCTGCCAGATGCATCTCCCCGGCCATCTGTTGTTGTTCCAATTCCACCAACTCTCGGCCGATTCTTTCCCGTTCAGCAACAAGTTCTGCCTGTTTTAATTCCATTTCTGCGTTGGAATGTTCAATCTCCTGTAGTTGACGGTCAAGATTGGCCTTAAGGATTTCTTTCCCGTTCAGTTCCTGTAAACCAGCACTGAGTCGAGACTTAACCTCCGATAATCTTTGAAATTGTGCTTCCTTTTGCTGATTGGCTGATTGAATGGACGCGCTTAATTGTTGAATCACCGTCTCTGCCTCTTTTAAGCGTTGTTCTTCCAATTCCAACGCGTGATCCAGATTCTCATGGCCGGAATTAAACTCATCTCCGGCTTCCTCCAACTCTTGCAGCTGTTCCTCTAACAAACGGATTTCATCGCTAATCCGCTGATAGTTTTGGCCGGTCATGTGAAGATCCCGTTCAATCCGAATCTGCTCCGATTGAACAGCAACTTCTGTTGTTTTCAATTGTTCGATCAATGACTGATTCTCTTCCAGACTTTGTTTCAGCACTTGAAGCTGCTTCATTCCATCGGACAACGCATGCTCATATTCAGCTTTTTCATTTTTTAAAGAATCGATCTCCCCTCTGCGGCTTAATAAACCCACCCGCTGACGGTCGTTGCTACCGCCGGTGATCGATCCGCCCGGATTGACCAGATCGCCTTCAGGCGTGACAATCCGGAATCCTCGATCCAGTTTGGTACTGATTTCGATGGCTGTCCGCAAATTGGGAGCCACGATCACTTGATTGAGCAAATATTGAACGACCTGATGATATTCTGGCTGATAATCCAATAAAGCAATAGCCGGATGACAATCATATTGCTTCAATAAATCCGCTGACACTTGCCGGCCTTCATAAGCCCGCACCCGATTGAGGGGTAAAAAGGTGGCTCTTCCTTTGGATTTACGTTTTAGATAGGCAATGGCATCTTGAGCCGCCTGATCATCATCAATGACCACATGTTGCAGGCTGGAACCCAGAGCAGTTTCCAAAGCCAACTCCATTCCAGGGCGAACTTTAATCAAATCCGCCACGATACCGCGGATTTTTCCATGGAATCGCTCTCCGGAAGCATCGGAAAGCAACGCTTTTACTCCTTGAAAATAGCCTTGATAGCTTTTTTCCATATCTTCCAGTAAGCCGATTTTGCCTTCCAACGTCCGGATCCGCTGACGGTATTCCTGTATCTTATCTTCAAGAGCTGCTATTTCCCGCTGATAACGGCTACCTTCTTCCAAACGTTCTTTCCGGGAAGTTTGGATATCTGCCAATTTTGATAAAACCTGCTCTAACTGATTGTTTTTTTCCTGACGTTCGTCATTTAACTCTTGCAGCTGTTGCCGTAAATATTCCTGCTTCTTGCGGCAATCCTCCATCTGTTTGGCGAGAAACTCCCTTTGAAGCAGGGCATTACTTTGCTTATTACGTAATCCTGAAATCCGGTTTAAAATTTCAAATACTTCGTTTTTCAGTTGCTCTTCTTGTTGTTCCAGTGCTCTTAGACTGTCACCGGCCTGGTTCAGTTTCTGCTCTTCCGCTTCTAACAGCGCTTGATCTCCTGCCAACCGTTGGTTGATGGCTGCAATCTCCGCTTCTAGAAGAGACCGTTCCTGAAGCAGGCTTTCCCTGCGTTTCGAGTTCGTTTCACTCCCCCGCAGATAATCTTGTTCTTGACGATCCAAATCACTAAGCTTCGTATGTAAAAATCGGGATTGCTCCTGATACCGGTTGACCTGATTTTGAATGCGAAAATACTCCTCATTCAATGCGGCAATCTGGTGGTCCAAATTGAGAACTTCCAAACGTATGGTTTCTAATTCGGAATCAAGGATATTTTCTTCGCTTTCGAAATCGTGGAATCGGGCCTCCGTCTCCTGCTTTTGCTGTTGCAACTGGTTCAGCTCGTCCAGTAACTTCTCAATAATCTTCCCGTAGTAATTGATTTCCAATCCGGAAAGACGCTCCCTTAAGGCTAAAAACCGTTCTGCCTGACGGGACTGAGTTTCCAAAGGCCCTAATTGAAGCTGAAGTTCGTTGATAATATCCTGCACCCGGGTTAAGTTCCGATCCGTATCTTCCAATTTCCGTTCGGCGACTTGCTTTCGGCTTTTATATTTGATAATACCGGCAGCTTCCTCAAAAATGCTCCGTCGCTCTTCGGCCTTTACTGATAAAATGGCATCAATCTTACCCTGACTGATCACCGAATACGCGTCTTTTCCAAGGCCGGTATCATAAAAAAGCTCATGAATATCTTTCAACCGAACCTGAGATTTATTGATCAAGTATTCGCTCTCACCGGAACGGAATAATCTCCGGGTAACGGAAACCTCCGTAAAATCTAAGGGAATCGACCGATCTGAATTATCGAGAACCATGGTGACTTCTGCCAGACCCAGTTGTTTACGGGATTCAGTTCCGGCAAAGATCACATCATCCATCTTGGAACCCCGCAAATTTTTTATGCTCTGTTCCCCCAACACCCAGCGCAAAGCATCGGAAATATTGCTTTTACCGCTTCCGTTAGGACCGACAACCGCAGTCACACCCGGCATAAATTCCAATTTAATTTTATCCGCAAATGATTTAAATCCCAATAATTCCAATCGTTTTAAATACAAGCTAATCCCCCTTCATTCTCACCATTTTACCACAATATGGGCCAAAAAAAAACTCCCGTTAAACGGGAGATGAAAAGAGAAAACAGTTGTTTTTTCTTTATTATTATGTTCGAAGTTCCATGTTCACGGTTCACAGTACACAGTACACAGCCAGTTTAAAGTTGACAGTTTACAGTTGACAGGTGACAGGCACTGTAGACCAAACAGGATACATTGTCCATCATTTACAGTCATCTGTTTTGTCATGCTTCCTTTCGCAAAGCCAGCGTCAAATCATGACGTTTGCGGGTCTTCAACGGGATCTTGGGACTTAACAAAGAACCGTATTCCATAATCACCTTTTTGAGCTTTAAGCGGGAGCGGGTTCGGGCATTATCAATGACTTTAGCCGGTAATTTAAGATCCTCCTGTATCTCTCCAAGGGAATATCCCCAGATAATCCGAAGCACCACATCATATTCCAACGGAGATAAATAGGCTTTTAATACGGCTTTGAGTTGGTTAGCCATCCAGTCCCGTTCCACATAAACAAAGGGCTCTTCCCCAAGATCGGCTACAGATTGAATGAGCTGCCGGGAAGCTGCATCAACCGAATAGTTAAGGGAAAGGGAGTTGGCTTCAAATAATGCTTTTTTGGTGTAATTTTGCTTAATTTTATTATAAATACGACGTAAAATGCAAATATAAGCGAAAGTACTGAACTTGATCCGATAACGCAAATAATCGTACTGGTCAATGGCTTTTAAAAGCCCCACGGCACCTTCCTGAAGAAAATCCTCAAAATCTGCTGAAGGCGTATTTTGGTTTCGCACAATATGGCGGACCATCGGCAGATATTTTTCCACCAACGTTTCCTTCGCGGCAGGCTCGGACCCAGAGCGAATTTTCTGGATGAGTTCCAGGTCGGTTTGTTGACACATACCGGATACCTCCTCAAAACCTCTTCCATTAAAAATATATGTTAAAGGTTGTCCCCGGTATGACATGGTAAAAAAATAAACCGCCCAAAAGCGGTCTTCCACGACTAGAAACATAAATCCGGATAATTTTTCATGAGTTCTTTGATTATTCTCTTTATCGCGGTTCAACGATAAACTTGATCGCTGTGCGCACCTGTCCGTCAATATTAATCTCAGCAAAGCCCGGCGTACAGACTAAATTGATGCCATTAGGGGCTACATACCCTCGGGTAATTGCGATCGATTTTACCGCCTGATTGACGGCACCCGCTCCAACCGCTTGCACTTCGGCAATGCCTTTTTCACGGAGAACGGCCGCTAAAGCTCCAGCCACGGATTTTGGAACTGAATTTGCAGAAACTTTCAATACGTCCATTCTGAAAAGCCCCCTACAAAATGATACTTAACTTGTTTCTTTCATATCATATTCATCCGGGCTTAAAAAAAAACCTTTTTTACAAAAAATCCCCCTACTTGTGTTGAAGTTCCTTTAATGCCATCCGCGCCGCACAATTCTGAGCTTCTTTAATGGATCGGCCGGTACCTTTCCCGTAAACCCGATCATTCACCGTAACTTCCACTGTAAAGTGACGGTTATGGGGCGGCCCCGTTTCACTGACGGTACGGTACACCGGCTTCCAACCTTTCGCTTGCGTCCATTCCTGCAGATGGGTTTTGGCATTCAATTCCTCAAATTTCTCCATAATTCTAGGCAATTCCGCTTCAATCAACGGCAGTACCAGCTCAGTAGTTTTTTCCAAACCAAAACTTAAATAATATGCGCCGATAAACGCCTCAAATAAATCGGCAATAATATTGACTTTCAAACTGCCGCGGCTCTTTTGTTCCCCGGCTCCCAAACGGATATAATCCACCAAATGCAACCGCTCTGAAAAATGGGCCAGCATCGGTGCACTGACGATGGTCGACTTTAGTTTTGCCAATTCCCCTTCACTATACCGAGGATAATGCTCAAACAAATAGCGGCACACAATAACCCCTAATACACTGTCGCCTAAAAACTCCAACCTTTCATTACTCGGAACAGAATGTTCATGGGCATATGAAGAGTGGGTGAATGCCTCCACAAACAGATCGGGTTTTTCCAGGGTAAAATTGAGTTGAACCGCCAGTTGTTCCAATGGCGGTTCGATGATACCAACATCTGATTTCCGTTTCATCTTATATTACCCGTTATATTTCTTAAAGGCCAAACAAGCATTGTGGCCTCCAAATCCTAATGAATTGGACAAACAATATTCAAAAGAGGCTTTACGGGCTTCATTCGGCACATAATCCAAATCACATTCCGGATCCGGAGTCTGATAATTTATCGTCGGCGGAATAATTCCTTCTTTCAAAGCCAACACTGAAGCAATCGCTTCGACGCCACCGGCAGCACCCAGTAAATGTCCAGTCATGGACTTGGTGGAACTCACGGCTACCTTTCGGGCCGCCTCGCCAAATACGGCCTTAATCGCCATAGTTTCAAGTTTATCATTAGCCGGTGTCGAGGTTCCATGAGCATTAATATAACCAATCTGCTCCGGCTGAATTCCGGCATCGGCAATGGCTAATCGCATGGCTTCGGCTGCACCGAAACCTTCCGGATGGGGCGCGGTAATATGATATGCATCACCGGTCTCGCCAAAACCGACCAATTCGGCGTAGATGGTCGCCCCCCGTTTCAGCGCATGTTCCAACTCTTCAAGGATGATAATCCCAGCTCCTTCACCCATCACAAAACCATCCCGATTCAAGTCAAATGGACGGCTGGCGGATTTGGGGTCATCATTTCGAGTTGAGAGCGCACCGGAAGACGTAAACCCGGCTACCGGTAACGGAGAAATGGCCGCTTCCGCTCCTCCGGTGATCATCACTTTGGCATGTCCGTTTTGAATTAAATGCATCGAATGACCGATAGAGTGAGCTGCCGAAGCACAGGCCGTTACTAAGGCATGATTGGGCCCCCGCGCTCCGACAACAATGGAAACAAATCCGGACGCCATATCCGGAATCATCATCGGAATCAATAAAGGGCTAACCCGGTTGGGCCCTTTTTCAAATAACACCCGGGCTTGCTCCTCCAAAGTTTTAATGCCCCCGATTCCGGAACCGATGGACACCCCGATGTCACCGGCATTTCCTTCATTAATTTCTAATTTGGCATCCTCCAATGCCATCCGGGCCGCAGCAACAGCAAATTGAACGAAACGATCCGTCCGCCGCACTTCTTTTTTATCAAGAAATTGTGTAGGATCAAACTTCGTAACCTCCGCTGCTATCTTCACCTCAAAACCCGTGGTATCAAAGGAACGAATATAATCAACGCCCGAAACGCCGCTAATAAGCGACTTCCAAAATTCTTCTTTTCCAATACCTACAGCCGTGATACATCCCAAACCGGTAATGGCAACACGATGCTTCATCATCCACCTCAAATTGTTTTTATATGAACTTTTTGGAAATTTCGAGGTAAAAGAAAGCCCCGTCAATACACGGGACTCTCTAAAAAATCATTGGGCATTCTCTTTAATGTAATTTACGGCGTCAGCCACCGTCACAATCTTTTCAGCATCCTCGTCGGGAATTTCCAGATCGAATTCCTCTTCGAGCGCCATAACTAATTCAACGATATCCAGAGAGTCAGCTCCCAAATCATCCACGAATGAAGCTTGTTCAGTAACCTCTTCTTCATCAACACCTAATTGTTCGACAACAATCTCTTTAACTTTGCTTAAGATATCCAACCACTTCACCTCCTTCCAAACACCGAGGTTGGTAGATTTAAGTATTGACAAAACAAACTCAATCTAAGTTTACATCACCATTCCGCCGTCAACATTCAACACCTGGCCGGTGATGTAGGAGGCAGCTGGAGAGGCCAAAAATACTACTGCATCGGCAACATATTCAGGTTTACCAAAGCATCCCAGAGGAATTTGCCGCAACAGGTTGGTTTTGGCTTCTTCGGAAAGGACATCGGTCATTTTTGTTTCGATAAATCCAGGAGCTATTGCATTAACCCGGATATTCCGAGAACCTAATTCTTTCGCCATAGTTTTGGTGAATGCGATGATGCCGCCCTTAGATGCTGCATAATTTGCTTGTCCTGCATTCCCCATCAGGCCGATAACCGAAGTAATATTGATAATCTTACCGGAACGTTGCTTCATCATGGGCTTAATCGCAGCTTTCGTACAAAGAAAGGTTCCTTTGAGGTTTGTATTAATTACGGCATCCCAGTCTTCTTCCGACATCCGGAGCAATAGATTATCTTTAGTAATACCCGCATTATTTACAAGTATGTCAAGTTTTCCAAAAGTTTTAACAGCTTTTTCTACTATGGCCTCGCAATCCGCCGTCTTTGTTACATCGCCGATAAACGCGATTGCTTTGCCACCGGCATCGCAAATCTCAGCCGCTGTTTTGTTCACCTCTTCGTTCCGACCAGAGAGAACAACAGCTGCCCCTTCAGCACTCAAAGCCTTGGCAATCGCTTTGCCGATACCTCTGGAAGCACCGGTAACAATTGCCACCTCTTGCGCTAATCTCATATTACTAGACCTCCTTTAAAATTGCAAGAGCTTTTTTAAGCGAGGTCAGATCCTCACATTGGAGTATATTAACCCCTTTGAGTGTCTTTTTAACCAAGCCGGACAAAACTTTTCCCGGCCCGATTTCCACAAAGGTATCCACTCCATGATCTGCAAGATAGTGTAAAGTATCTTCCCACAATACCGACGAAAAGATCTGACGGTAAAGTTTTTCAGCCAAGGTATCTTTCGTAGCTGGCGCAGCATCCACATTGGAAATCAGCGGTACAACCGGTTCATTCCATTCGGTCTGCTTTAACTGTTCATAGATTTGGTCAGCAGCCGGTTTCATAAAACTGGAATGAAAGGCCCCGGTCACTGCTAACGGAATAAACTTCCCTCCGCGTCCCAACACCTCATCCTGAACCTTCGCCAACCCGGTCTTCGTCCCCGACACGACGATCTGCCCGGGACAGTTAAAATTAGCCGCTTCAACCTGTCCATCAGCAATATCGAGACATTCGATGACCGTCGCCCGATCCAAACCAAGTACGGCAGCCATGGCACCATTTCCGTCCGGATCAGCCTCTGCCATCAGTCTGGAACGGCGTTGCACCAGCTTCAACCCATCCCTAAAGGAAAGGGTTTTAGAGGCAACCAACGCACTATATTCTCCTAGACTGTGTCCAGCCACAAAATCAGGTTGGCAACCTTCTGATTCCAGCACTCTCAATAAAGCCACACTCGTGGTCATAATTCCGGGTTGGGCATTCCGCGTATCTTTAAGTTGGTCCTCAGGGCCATTAAAGCAAAGCTCCATCAGATCATATGCAAGTACGTCGTTGGCTTCTGCAAAAGTTTCAGCAGCTACCGGATAATTTTCAGCAACTTCTTTACCCATCCCCACGTACTGGGATCCCTGTCCGGGAAAAATAAATGCGACTTTACCCATTATTCTCCCCTTCATCTTTCTTGTCCGACAAAGTCTGAATTTCGGACTTTATTTTACCGACGATATCTTCATTAACTGCCTTTATAGCAGCTTTAATTGCATTTTTAATGGCTTTGGCATTGGAACTGCCATGACTGATAATGCTGATTCCGTTAAGTCCTAAAAGGGGTGCCCCGCCATATTCCGTATAATCCATTCTGGCTTTAAGGCTGGCAAAAGCCGGTTTCATCAATAAACCGCCAAGGGTAGCCAAAGGATTCGTACGGATGGCATCTTTAATCTGCCCAAACATTGTAGAGGCCAATCCCTCTGACATTTTAAGAACTATATTTCCGACAAAACCGTCGCAAACGATGACATCACAGCTTCCCCGGTGCACATCACGGCCTTCAATATTCCCGATGAACTTCACCGGGGCCTGTTTAAGCAACTGATGGGTCTCGACAGTTAATTTATTCCCTTTCGTCTCCTCTTCACCGATGCTTAGCAAACCAACCGTCGGTTGCGATAATCCCAGTACCTTTTCTGCATAAACCGAACCCATCATCGCAAACTGTACCAAGTTCTCCGGATCACAATCAGCATTAGCTCCGGCATCCAGCAAAACGCTGACCCCTTTTCGGGTAGGCATCGGCGAAGCGATAGCCGGACGTTTAATCCCCGGAATCCGCCCGATATGAAGTAAGGAAGCAGTCATGGCCGCACCGGTACTTCCGGCGGAAATGACTGCAGCCGCTTCGTTCCGCTTTACCAATTGGTTAGCAACAACCAACGATGAGTCCTTTTTGCGTTTAACGGCATTGGCTGGATGTTCATCCATAGCAATCACTTCGGAAGCATGATGCACTTCCAATTTTAAGCCGGTAATATCCTGCTCGGCTAATATCTGACGAATGTCCGACTCGATACCAACCAGAATGACCTCAGCGTCGAATTCCCTGCAAGCGGCAATCGCGCCCAGGACAATCTCCCGTGGAGCAAAATCTCCACCCATGGCATCGACGGCAATTTTCAAACCAAACACCTCCAGCAAAACTATCCTTTAGTATAGCGAAAATCAAATAAATGTCAAGGAAATATATGGTCAATCCAAGAAAGTTGGCAAAAAAAAAGGTTGAGGACCATTAAAGGTCAATCAACCTTGGCGATAACTTCCCGACCTTTATAATGACCGCAATTACCGCAAACGGTATGAGGCAGTTTCGGTTCGTGACATTGCGGGCAAGTACCGGTCTGCGGCGCTGTAGCTTTCCAATTGGCACGACGCATTCTTTTCCGTGTTCGGGAGGCTCTATTTGTTGGGTTTGCCATTAGATCCACCTCCTTCTGTTGGTAACAGGCTTCTTAACTTCTCTAATCTTGGATCAATGTCTTGAACTGTACATTCGCATTGCCGTTGATTGAGATTTATGCCGCACATGGGACAAATGCCCCGGCAATCGGCATCGCACAAAAATTTCATCGGCAAAGCCAAAATTACCTGTTCATTAATACAATCTTCGAGATCGATGATGTCTCCTTGAAAGGTAAATACCGAGTCATCTTCGACCTGATTATAATTGGGAACAAACTCTTCTTTAATCTGGAGATTTTGGGTTGTTTGGAACGGTTCCAAACAACGGCTGCAGTTGGCCTCATACGTAAAGGAAAGATTGGCTTCGACCAAAAATCCTTCACCTGTATTGGTTACCTTTCCTTCTATCCTTGCCGGGCCATTGAGTTTTAAACCAAGTTCTTCCACTTCATTCAGGGACTCAATGGCTTGTTCGCCTTGAAAACGAACACTGCTGCCCCGTAACTCGCGTATGGAACCAATATTAACTTTCACCAAAAATCACCTTCGATAATTATATAAGTTAATTTTGAAAAAGTCAATCTTTACCTGAGTTAAATTAACCGAATTCGGCAATTTTTATTATTAATAGAAGCTATACGTTGACGCCAATTGCACGATGAATAGAGGTGAGAACATTGAGACGTCATTATTTTAAATCCAAATTGTTTAATCCAACAGGGCGCCCTATTGACCTGTTTCCGGAATCCGTCTGGGACCTTCCGCCTTACGTCATTGCCCGTTTTGGCGGTGAATTAACCCAGGTGATGCTTTCTGCAGCCCAACAATACATCTCTCAGCAATGCCTTCACAAACAACAGCAAATATTCGAAAAAGCAGCTTTCGAGTCAAGGAAATAGGATAAACGGTTTTTTCCGAAAATTCCAAAAAAATTGAGTCATAGCAGGTCCTTTATCGGTAATGATATGGATGTAAGGAGGTGATATTCAAATGGGTACTGGACAAAAAAGCAACAGCTACCTCGTTAAAGCGGCAGGCCCGGCTTTGGACAAATTTAAATATGAGATCGCCAATGAGTTAAATATCGATCTCTCCAAAGTTCAAGGCGGTTATTGGGGTTACATGGCCACTCGCGACACCGGTGCTATCGGAGGAAATATGGTTCGCCGGATGATCGAAGCTGCAGAACGGACTTTAGCTGAACAAACCATCGCTGACGTTAAAGCCGGTTTCCAGGCAGGCCTGCAGAGCCAACCTCAAATAACGAATCAGAACAATCAGTTTCAAAATCAGAACAATCAGTTCAAGTTCTAATGGATAGTTAGGTTTCATTTACTTAAAAAGCAGAGAAGCTGGCCTTCTCTGCTTTATTCATTTATCGAAATTTTCCATTAGATTACATATTTATCTGATTATGTATCCTCCAAATATAGTACAATAGAAATAAATAATCCGAAAAAGGAGGTTTCCAATGATCCAAAAAATCGCCAATACCATCCGTGGTGTCGTCGCAGACATCGTCGAAAAAGCCAAATCCGGACATCCGGGAATGCCCTTAGGCATGGCAGAGGTTGCAACTGTACTATATTCCGAAGTCTTGAAACACAACCCCCAAAAACCGGATTGGCCAGACCGGGACCGTTTTATCCTTTCCGCCGGCCATGGCTCCGCTCTGCTCTATACCATGTTACATCTCACCGGTTACCCCATGCCCCTTGAAGAACTGAAACGATTCCGCCAACTTCATTCCAAAACTCCGGGCCATCCGGAAGTGGGTATTCCCGGCGTAGAGACCACCACCGGCCCGTTGGGTCAAGGACTGTCCAACGGTGTTGGCATGGCACTGGCCGAAAAGATGCTCGCAACGCGCTTTAACAAGCCCGGTTTTGAAATCGTTAATCATTATACATACGTCATCGCCGGCGACGGGTGCATGATGGAAGGTATCACTTCCGAAGCATCCTCCCTTGCTGGTGATCTTGGCTTAGGGAAACTCATCGTCATTTATGACGATAACGAGATCAGCATCGAAGGTTCAACGGATCTGGCCTTTCGGGAAGATGTCGCCAAGCGCTATGAGGCTTACGGCTGGCAGGTGATTAAGATCAACGGTCATGATCCTGAGGAGATCATCTCAGCTATTGAAGCTGGTAAAAACGATCCGTCCAGGCCGACATTGATCGTAGCCAAAACCGCCATCGGTAAAGGAAGCCCCCTGGAAGGTAATGCCGAAAGCCATGGTGCTCCATTAGGAAAAGAAAATATTAAGATCCTCAAAGAGAATTTAGGGTTAAGTCCCGAAGATTTTCATATTCCCTCCGAAGTTTACGCCCATTTCAAAGAGAAAAACCAACTATGGCAACAGTCTTTCCAGAAATGGGAAAGACTCTTTGAAGCCTGGTCAAAAGAGTATCCCGAACTCCGCCAGGAATGGGATCGCATCCACGCCCGGCAACTCCCTGCTGATCTGGAAGCCATATTACCCCATTTTGATGCGGGCTCAAGCGTGGCAACCCGGGATGCCGGCGGAAAAGTGCTGAACGCTCTCGCCGCCAAAGTTCCAGAACTGATCGGAGGTGCGGCAGACCTGGCTCCATCAACCAAAACTTATATGAAGGATTTAGGTGATGTAAGCCATCAGGACTTTACCGGCCGCAACCTTCATTTCGGCGTCCGCGAACATGCCATGGGTGCCATCCTCAACGGCCTGTCCCTCCATGGCGGATTCCGGGTATTCGGCTCCACCTTCCTGGTGTTTGCGGACTATATGCGTCCGACCATGCGCTTGGCCTCCTTGATGAATCAACCGGTAGTTTATGTATTCACCCACGACTCCTTCTATGTCGGTGAAGATGGTCCGACCCATGAACCGGTGGAACAGATTGAGTCTCTCCGAATTATTCCGGGAATGCGCACCATACGGCCGTCAGACGCTAACGAGACAGCCTGGGCATGGCTGGAAGCCCTAAAACGAACCGACGGTCCCACAGCGCTCATCCTAACCCGCCATAAAATACCGGTATTAAAAGGAACATCCTACGACTCTTTCCGGCGAGGCGGCTATATCATTAAGGAAGCTTCAGCCGCACCGGAGATTATCATCATGGCCTCGGGAAGCGAAGTGTCCCTGGCCTTGGCTGCTGCTGAACTCCTTGAAAACAAAGGAAAAAAAGTCCGGGTTCTCTCCGTCCCCTGCCGGGAACTTTTCCTCCAGCAGGATCCCACTTATCTCTCCGAAGTCTTAGGTGAAGGCAGTCTACGGGTGGCTATCGAAGCCGGAGTCAGCAGCGGATGGTATCAGTTAGTCGGGCCCTTAGGGTTAGTCATCGGGATGGATCGATTTGGATTAAGCGGACCCTATGAAGCTTTGGAAGAGGAATTTGGATTCACCCCGGAAGCTGTCGCAGAGCGCATCCTGTCAATGCTCTAAGCAACGGTAAAATAGAAATTCCATGGGATTAATAAGAAATCCATCGCCGCCCCTTGAAAACATGGGGCGGTTTATGCTACCATGAACCGAGATAACACTACATTATTAAAAAGTTCACGGCACATCATATCACTGTGCACCGTGAACTGTGTACTATGCACTATGAATCAATGCAGATCAGACTCTAATCAACCGGAGGATTTCCGTGAGTAACAAACAACATCGTTTCAGCCGTTTTGAATTATTGATCGGCGATGCCAAACTTCGAAAACTGCAGACTGAAAAAGTAGCTGTGATCGGCTTGGGCGGCGTCGGTTCGTTCGCTGTTGAAGCTTTAGCCAGAGCCGGAATCGGCTGGCTTATTTTAGTGGACTATGATGAAATCTGCCTCACTAACACCAATCGACAGATCCACGCGATCCATGGCAATTACGGCCGTCCCAAAGTGGATGCTATGACTGAACGAGTGAAAGCCATTAACCCGGACATCGCCGTTGTCGGTTGGAAGGAATTCGTCACCCCGGCAAATCTGGACACCATTCTTCACGGCCGGATTTCCTATGTTATCGATGCCATCGACACGGTTTCATCCAAAGTGGCCTTGATCGAATATTGCATCCAACATGAAATACCAATCATCTCGTCCATGGGAACCGGCAATAAATTCGACCCTTCGGCATTACGGATCGATGATATCAGCAAAACCCACACCTGTCCTCTGGCCAAGGCCGTCCGGAAATTGCTGCGGGAGAAAAATATTACTTCCGGTGTGAAAGTGATTTATTCCACCGAACCCCCGGCCAAACTTCAGGCCGATACAGTCACCTGCCATACGGGATGCATCTGCCCCAATCAAGGCAGCCAATATAACTGCACCAAGAAAAAGCAAATTCCCGGCAGCACTTCGTATTTGCCCCCCATCGCCGGAATGATGATGGCGGGTGAAGTTATCCGGGACCTATTAAAAGAAGATTAGCAAATTATTTGCCAGCGTACAGTGTACAGTTGACAGTTATTAGGTGATCAGTCTTGGGGAATGCCTAATTAATCAAAAATTTTATAATTGGATAATTCATTGATTTGGACAATGTGGTGTGTACTTTGCTCCTTGACAATGAACTGTCAACTGTTAACTGTCAACTGCGAACTACTCATAACACCGCACACTGTGCTTTATACCACCTCATAACCCAACTCTTCGATTTCATCTTTAATCGCCTGTAGAGTAATCATTCCTTCATTAAAATCGACGGTGACCTGTTTACCTTCCAAATCCACCGTCACCCCGATTACTCCGTTCAAATTTCCCAATCCTTTAACGATACTGTCAACACAATGTTGGCAGGACATTCCCTCAACCCGCAACTCAACATGATTAACCGCCATCAACGACAACCTCCTTTACCCGAAATTTTACGAAAACATAATTGAATTGGTACTGTTTAACTTTTCATAGCGCCGATTCCGGAAATATAATACCATATCCGTCGAGACCATCATAGCATTTAAGCAATAGAGATAAATCACAAGATCAAAACTGTAAACCATCTTATGAATGATTCCAGATATATAACCAACCAAAACAATTCCTAAAAAGAAAACACTTTTTCCGGAATTTTGCCGGGAACGGTAAGACTTATAAATTGAAAAGGGCCAAGCCGCCCCGAAACAAATGAGCATCAAAGCTTCGAAAAAACTCAAACAACCACCTCCCTCCCGTTATTTTCGTTTCCGATATCTTCGGAAATACCCCAAATGAACCCCATGCATTACACTGTTGGGGAACACCCCCGAATTGACGGTTTTAACATCTTCAATAGAATAAAAGGCTTTGGGGTTGAAAGTTTTGATCATCTCCACCACTCTGGGAAGGGCACTTCGTTTAATGACTGTATAAATAATATGGACAGGACCGGTGGCTCCCCGGGCATCCAACATCGTAATTCCGAAACCTTCCTCCTTTAGCTCTTCGAAAAGCTGCGTGGCATCCTTCCGCGTAATGATCCGCACCACCAGAACACCCATAGCCAGCTTTTCTTCAAGCGTAATCCCGATAAAATTGCCCATGGCAAACCCGCCCGCATAAGCAAAATAGCAGAAAACGTTATTCAGATTTTTCATAATCTGGCCAATGGCTATCAGCCAAATCAACACTTCAAAAAAACCAAGAAAGGAAGCTGCCGTTTTATTCCCCCGCGACACGAAAATAATCCGGATCGTCCCAATGGTCACATCGCAGATCCGGGCCATAAAAATTAAGGCCGGCAAAATGACCCAGGTAAATATCTCCGAATTGAGTATCGCTTCCAAATAAACTAACCCCTTTTATCAAGCGCCTCAAGGATCCGTTTCAACGTTTCTTCAACCGATTGACTTGAAGAATCAATGATTATATCGGCATACTTTTCATAAAGCGGAATGCGTTCGCAGTAAAGCGAGTACAGACTTTGATGGCTGCCAATGGCGATCCCCCGGGTAGCCATATTAGTGAGACGTTTCTCAAGCTCTTCAAAGCCGATGCGAAGGTAAATCACCAGACCGTTTTCTTTCAGATGATGCATCGCCCGGTCACTATAAACCACACTACCACCCGTGGCAATGACCGTATCTTTCCGTTGAAGAGAGCTAACCACATCCGCTTCAATTTCCAAAAACCGCTGAACGCCTTCTTCATTAATGATCGCCTGCAATAGCCGGCCATCCTGTTGTTGAATCAACAGGTCCGTATCGTCAAAAGCCATCCCCAGGCTTTTGGCCAACAACACACCGACTGTACTTTTTCCTGCTCCAGGCATTCCAATCAAAACTATATTTTGAACCTCTCGCATGTTCAATCACCGCCACTTGTTTCAATCCTATTTACTTTCATGAGTCTAACCTTTCCGAAAGCGAAACGCAAGATGGCAGTGGCTTTTTTACCATAAATTAAGATGTTCTTTCCTGCGTCTTCTATGATGTCCCTAAAATTACTCCAAACTGTCCAAATCGATGGTTTCCATCAATTCTTTAAGTTTAATGAATTCTTCCTTACTCAACGTTACGCCTTTACCCATTTTTTCGTGCTCCGGGTCCCAGTCCCGGATATCAATTTTCGGTTTGCGACTGTTCCAACTGACCAAATTCACTTCTTTGGTCCAACCCCGATAGTCTTCCCCTAACACCCCGAAATGTTGAACGATGGAAAACTTAATTTCTGCCATAGTTATTCTCCTTTCTTTCTAGAATTAGATTGCCCGCTTTCCGTCCAATCCTTGCACGAAATATACCAAAAGCCCTAGTACATACAGCGTAGCCTATTCATACTTTATATCAGGGTAATAACCCAAAACCAAATCCTAAGGAGGTTATCATTTATGGGTAGAGGTTTTGATTTCTTTGGCGAGAACAGTTGTTTATGCCTGATTTTAATCCTCCTTTTCTTATGCAACTGCTGTGGCCGCTAACACGCTAATAGCATAAAACAATGTGTTAAACCGGTTTAACTTCAGACAAACACTGCATATCCTCCCTTGGAAAATGAATGAACTTGATCTATAAAAAGCGGGATATCCCGCTTTTTTTATTGATCAACTATAGGCTTTCGTCCTGAATATTTGTACCAAAGACCCAGTCCAAATGGATTTAAGACAACATAAGATGTACCAATCGAACTCCAAAGGAGGTAACTTTTATGGGAAGAGGATTTGACGGTTTGTTTGATCAAAATTGTTTGTGCCTGATTTTATTACTCGCCATCCTTTGCTTCTGCTGTGGCGGCTTCTAAACATAAGTGACTTTCAGTGAAAAAACCTCATTAAAATACGCCGGATTACTCCGGCGTTTTAAAAATCCCATAAGCTATATATCGCGTTTTTCGACTACCTGCATCTCACCATAAACAATTGAGGTTCGATAAGCAAATCAGCTTTATAGTTTTTCCCGATAATGGCTGATATCCCCGTGAAGCAAAATTTCCGGGCCAGCATCCGTCATCATAATTTTGCACAAGCAAGCCGGATGAATATATGGCAGATCCCAAAGCCGATCCAGCGGCCGTTTTTCAAACCAGGCCATTAACAACTTGATGATCACCGAATGGGTCACGATCAAAATTTTCCGTCCCCGATTCTCACGGATGACCGTTTCCATTGCTCCAACGGCCCTGGCCGATGCTTCGCCGAAAGTTTCGCCGCCTGCAATCGCAAAATGCTCCGGATCATTCCAGAAATTGAAGAACTGTTCCGGGTACGTCTTTTCCACTTCATCCTTGGACTTTCCTTCCCAAACTCCCAAATTCATCTCCTTAAATGCCTCATGCTCTATAATGGGAATTTCTCGTGAACCGCGAATAATATCCGCTGTATGCCGGGCACGGGGGCTGGAACTACAGTAAATCACGTCGATCGACTCTCCAGCGAGAGCTTCTCCCAGCCATTCCGCCTGCTTAATGCCTAATGGAGTCAGCGGTGAGTCCTGATGCCCCTGCATCCTTCGGGCAACATTCCACTCGGTTTGGCCATGACGGGCAAGAAAAATCGTGGTTTTTTCATCGGTCATCATGGTTTATACCCCGTTTTTCCAACTAAATATTGTCTCCGGGAAGACAGCATCCATTCAATGGGTATACTCCATATCGCTAAAAATTTTTTCCGGGACATGGTTTATCGAACCTCCCTCAACGATCAATATACCTAAATTCGTCAAAATCCATATTTTCCCTTTCGGTTGCAGATTGCTATTTCTGACTTAAAACAAAGAACCGTTCTTGCGAACGGTTACGAAACTGTAATCATATAATTCATAAAATTAATTTTTCTTCCCTTCCATGGCGTGTACCAGCTGAACTGCAAATTCATGACTGGGAACCGGAACACCCAACCGCTTCGCTGCTTTAACCACCGAACCGCTGATGGTATCCACTTCGGTCTTTCGCCCGTCGCGCAGATCCGCATAAATCGAGGTATATCCTTCCCGGGAGTTACCAACCACCGTTTTAATCATTGTCAAAACTTCTTCCGCATCGAAATCCAGGCCGTCCGCATTGGCGACAGCGACAGCCTCCCGCGCCAATCGTTCTACCAGCGACCAGGCATGTTCATTATCCAATAGGTATCCATGTTTCACCTGTAAAATACCAGTCATCACGCTGGATGAGGCATTCAAAAACAGCTTTGTCCAAATTTGCTTCTTGATGTTGTCGGATACGATCGTCTCAAAACCGCACTTAATAAAGGTATCCGCGATATACTGAATTTTTTCAACGTTTCCATCCAAAAGGCCAAAACTGGTTTTACCGCCGCCCCCGTGACGAATTTTGCCAGGTTCAACAATGGAGCTGTTATGCTGAGTTGTTCCGATAATAATCTGCTCTCTGGGCACAAACTCCATCAATGTATCTTCGTGGCCGGCGCCGTTTTGCAACGTCATCACCCAGGTCTTTTCCCCAATCAAATGCCGTTGGGCAGCTAAAGCATCCCGGGTGTGCATAGCTTTAACAAAAATAATGATCAAGTCCATAACACCCAAACCGGCCGTATCCATTACAGCCCGGGGATGAAAATGCCGGCTGCTGCCGTCAGATTCCAAAATGGTAATCCCCTCACGATTCAACTTGTCCATTTTTTGAGGATCCACGTCAATCAGCCACACTTCATTTTCCTGCGAAAGATACCCGCCAAACAACGAACCCATGGCACCTGCGCCTAAAACAGCAATTCTCATCAATAACCCTCCCTGATGTTTTATAAGATATATATTGTTCAATCACGCTTCATCAATTTACCCTGCTTTAATTGATATCATTCTAGCGGGTAGGGGAGGCTTTGTCAATTGAATCGATTAAATTTTTGTTAAGTACATCCCTTTTCTTCATTTAATAGGCATATGGGTTCTATTTCCAAAAAAGCTCCAAATTTTTGTGAAGCTGAAATAAAGTATATATAAGCGATAAGTTCGGAGATCTCCCTATCATCAAACTCATTTTTTAAACTGGCAAAAATCTCATCATCCGTAGCTTTCCCCTTAGAAAGAGCATTTGCAGCTTGAACGGCACATCTGACCTTTGAGTCAAGGAGATTTTCAGAAGGTTTCCCTTTCGCCATACAAGTACGAAAAGTTTAGAACTTTTATCAAAAATTATAAACATAGTGAATGGGGATACCGTATAACAGGGGATGGTTGTTTTTTGATTAAGCTATCTGTTAAAACTTTGAGTGACATTGAGGATTTTATTAACGAAATATTACCATACGCCTACACCAAAACTTTTATAGCTTTTTCTGAAACAGAGATCGATGATAACATTAATAAGTTTTTAAAAGAATGACTGTACCCTGTTTGGTGTCTATGGATACATCCAAACGCTGCCTACAACCGGTAATAGCAGCTATTTTAGCTTTGATATCAGTTTTCTATAAAAAAACGCTTCCAGAGACTTGGAAGCGTTTTATCTTAATCCTGAGACTTCCTTTTGGAAGTCCTACTATTGTAATTTCGTATTGTTATCTGGCGCGCCGAGAGGGACTCGAACCCCCGACCTACAGATTCGAAGTCTGCCACTCTATCCAGCTGAGCTATCGGCGCGCAAGTTTTTGCACGCTTATTATACCACGTCAGACACAGTTTGAACACAACTAAATTTTTTAACAAAATATTCTTCAGTCATTTCATGATTATGCTACTTATCCAAGATCATGATTTGACTTCCCTCGGTCCAAAACAGCAATGTCCGAGTAATACCTCTCACGCCAAAGCCCTATCCGTTAATTGCAAATATTATTTATAAGTCTGGTTATCCTGTAGGTACAATCTTTTATCCGGAATTCTTTCTTTCGCCATGAATCGGACAACGGAAACCTTATTCCATCTTTCACCTTTGGTCCCATATCCCAGAAGCCCTCAGGTTCTTTATGAATGTTTACCCATTCAACCACAAACATAAGCTTGTCTTTACACCCTGGGTTTCTATACTCCGCCAGTAATTCGATGGCTGCAATGTATCTGCTTGCTTCGATAGATTTAAATGTTTGAGGCAATTTAGATAGTTGATTGCTATATATGTAATATACACCTGATTGACTCTGTAGAATATAATCCATTAAGGCTAATGTTATCTTATCATCTAAAAGATCTGAAACTAAGGAAATATGATAAAAATTAGCTATATCTATTAAACGTCCCCCTTTGGGTCCTAAACGATGAACTTTTTTGTATGCATCAACATATAGGTGGTGATCGTATACACCATCTTTAAACGACTGACTGATAATCTCGGCCCACATCTTTCCAACATCATTTGCTTTATCGTCATCCTTCGTAAATCGACGTATCCACGTTGATAACATGAGTGCAGTGAAAATATCCCAATTATGAACTACTTCTCTTCGGTCAGGTATTGCTTTTTTCCCCACCAGACAATCATGCATATAAGAGACGGCCTTCAAGATGGGCTTATCATGTATGGTGTATCCTAATATTTCTAGCCTTCTTAAGGCTTGTTCCGTAGTGATTGGATTGCTTTTTGACCGATTGCTAAGGGAATGAAAGTAGCCCCATGATCCATCATCCTTTTGCAATTGAATGATTTCTGAAGCCCACTTTGAATCCTTATATTCAGTCACAATGCCACCTCACTTAAAACAATCATCATTCCTATTTTTTCAAATACCCTTTTTCTATCGCTGAATCGATCATCTCTGCCACATATTTCCTGATTTCTTCCGGCCCGTTGTCAAAGAGGGCGTTTTTCGAGATCACCGACGCAGCGGAAATATCATTTTCCTGCCATGATTTCCCCTTTGCCCAATAGTTCAACAAGAGCGGTTGCATCCGATCCAGCACTGCGGCAAAACAGGCTTCCCGGGTCTTTCGTTCTTCGAATTCCCGCCAGAGTTCAAAAAATTCTCTCCCCTGTTCCTCCGGAAGCAGCGAAAAAAGGCGCTTCGCTGCCAAGCATTCCCGTTCAAACTTACCGGCATTGCCGGTTTCATCATAACAATAGGTATCACCAGCATCAATCTCCACCAGATCATGGATTAATACCATTTTCAACGTTTTTAAAACATCGATGTTATCCAGTTCCGACAGTAATAAGACCATAACCGCCAAGTGCCAACTGTGTTCCGCATCGTTTTCCTTCCGCGAACCATCGGCCAGATAACTCCTGCGTGTAATGGTTTTAAGTTTATCGATTTCCATGATGAAGTTCAGTTGCTTCCGGAGCCGTTCAGTTGACATTTTTATATCTCCTTTTCGATACATAAGTAAATTTGGTATAAACCTGTATTCCATTCGAAGTTATTAAAAAACTCACTCCATTCCGGCAACTCCAGGTTTTCATCCCACAAAACCCTGTGGATAGGCTTTTCCAGAATCGAATCCCCTTAATTTCGATTTTCCTTTTAAAACTTAGACTTCTCATATAAGGAATACTGGTACCAACAACTACATCTTCAATTTTCTCAAGGATCAACCAATCATCCATATTGCTTTGGTGGTCAAATTGCAATGGCTCAATTGGTGTTACATCTTTAAATTCCACCAGACATAAACACCGCTTTCTCCAGCGCTCAATTTGTTTCTCCGACAAATTGAGTTTACTTTGATTATCAGCCAGAACTTTCCGGCTCTCCTCCTCAGTCAATTTTACATAGTTTTGGACACTGACAACCGTAGCCATGGCAGATATTTTTTTAGTGCCTTTCTTCATAAAATACAGTAATTCACCTTCAAAAACCCGGCTATGTGGAATTTTTCGTCCTGCAGCACCTCTGACCATCATTGTCTTCGTACCATCTAAGATTTTTTCCAGGACCTTTTCCTTATCATCACAATACACTAAATGTACCATAAGCATATCCCCCTAACCGAATTTCAGTAGTGATCACCTCCCGTTTCAAACGGTTAGATACTGGATTCATGATTCTTTATTTCCGATATTAGTCCCTTCCAAATATTAAAAAAACAAACAAAAAATGACACCCGAAGGTGTCATTTCTATGCTTTATAATGGTCGGGGCGACATGATTCGAACATGCGACCCCCTGCTCCCAAGGCAGGTGCGCTACCAAGCTGCGCTACGCCCCGACAAACGTGCAATAAATAGTATACGCTAAAAAAGGGCCGGAGTCAAGCAGAGAAATCTTCCTATATCTCTAAAAAACTGTTATAAACGATATAAAGCCGGGCGCAACCCATTTTCGCTGACTTCGATCATTCCATATCCGATCCCGTTATAACACCGTTCCCGGCATAATGTTCCCGGGTTCAACAAGAGAATCCCTTGCCATTCGGTGATGACCGGAAGATGGGTATGGCCGAAAATAACCATACGCACTTCTTTCTCTTGGGCAGCCAGCCCGATCCGGGTCAAACCGTTCTTCACATTATAATGATGCCCATGAGTAAGCAAAATCCGGTTCCCTTCCAGTGTAAACAAGTCTTCATCCGGAAAATCAGCTAAAAAATCGCAGTTTCCCCGTACGCCCCGGACAAAAACACCGGTCTCTTCCTGCAACTGCTTTATCTCCCGGATCCCGTCACCGGTAAAGAGCAAATGATCAACGGTTCCCATCTGCGCCAAAGCCTTTTTTAAGCCCGGGTAATTGCCATGAATATCTCCAACTACGCCGATACGCAACATTATCCCAACATCGCCTTCAACACCGGTTTAATCGCCTGGATGGCATTGGCCCGATGACTGATCCGGTTTTTCTCTGCCTCCGGTAGCTCCGCCATAGTCTTGCCGTACTCCGGCAGAAAAAAGATGGGATCATAGCCGAAACCATTCGTCCCTGCCGGTTTATCGGCAATAATACCCGCAACCCTTCCTTCCGCTGTTTCAATCCGGTTACAGGCCGGATCAACCACAGCGATCACTGAAACAAACCGGGCCGTTCGTTCCGAAAAGGGATAATGGCTGACTTTGGACAAGAGATATTCGTACCGGTCCCGATCCGTCCAACCCGGCTTTCCATACCGGGCCGAATAAATCCCCGGTTCCCCGCCTAATACATCTACAACCAACCCGGAATCGTCCGCCAGCGCCATCTCTCCGGTAGCCTCCGCTACAGCCTTCGCCTTTAAAACCGCATTTTCATGAAAGCTCTTCCCCGTTTCTTCGACTTCCGGCACCTCCGGATAAGCATCCACGCCGACCACTTCAACAGGTAAATCTGCCAACATCTCCCGGATCTCTTCGATTTTACCCTTGTTCCGTGACGCCAGGACGAGTTTTCGCATGTTGGATACCCCCAATACGCTCGGCAATCGGGCCCAAAATGTCCCGCTGCATCTCGATTAACTCCGCTATCCCTTTACCGGCGGTCATCATCAATTCCTGCATCTGCTGCCAGGTAAAGGGTTCGCCTTCGGCCGTACCCTGCACTTCCACAATCTTTCCGGAACCGGTCATCACCAGGTTCATGTCCACCGAAACTGTGGAATCTTCGGCATAACACAAATCCAATAAAATCTCATCATCTTTAATCCCGACGCTGGTCGCTGCCAGAAAATCATATAAAGGCAATGGGCCTTCAGGAAGGACTTTATCTAAAGCACAAGCTAAAGCAATGAAACTTCCGGTAATCGCGGCCGTACGGGTTCCACCGTCCGCCTGAATCACATCACAATCGATCCAAATCGTCTTTTCTCCCAAAGCTGTCAGATCCACGACAGCCCGTAACGCCCGGCCGACCAATCTTTGAATCTCCTGGGTCCGTCCACCCACCTTCCCCCGGGAAGACTCACGAACATTCCGTTGTGGCGTTGAACGCGGTAACATGGCATATTCAGCGCTGATCCAGCCCGTTCCCTGGCCGCGTAACCAAGCTGGTACTTTATCTTCAATCGTCGCTGTACAAATAACCTTCGTATTCCCAACCTCAATCAGCACCGAGCCTTCCGCGTGCATAATATAATCCCGGTGGACTTTCACCGGACGCAATTCATCGGCCTTTCGGCCGTCAATTCGTTCCATCTATGTATCCTCCACGTCAAAATTTCATTTTGTCACGGTTGAGCATATTCCGCCCGTCCCCGTTGATAAAGATCATTTCCATAAGCATCAATCGCCACAATCACCGGAAAATCTTCCACCGTCAACCGATGAATCGCTTCCGGGCCCAAATCAGGATAAGCGATGACTTCCGCTTTTTTAATTGAGCGGGCGATCAACGCTCCGGCTCCTCCCAAGGCGGCAAAATAAACAGCCTGGTATTTGATCATGGCTTCAATCACTTCCGGTGACCGTTGTCCCTTGCCGATCATTCCCCGCAAACCAATCTCCAATAGTTTCGGCGTATAATGATCCATCCGCCCGCTGGTTGTCGGCCCGGCAGAACCGATGACTTTTCCAGGAGGGGTCGGACAAGGTCCTACATAATATATGGTTTCACCGGCCAAATTCACTGGAAGCGGCTCTCCTGCATTTAATGCCGTTATCAGCCGTTTATGAGCTGCATCCCGGCCGCTTAACAACTCTCCGCTGAGAAGTACTGCTTCCCCAGCTCTCAGCTCCAAAATATCTTCTTCGGAAAGGGGCAATTTAATACGTTTCTGGGTCATTTTGATTTCCTCTTTGATTTCGTAATCTTCTTATAAGTACACAGTGCACGATGCGCGGTGTACAGTACACAGTTCACAGTATAATCTTGATACGAGGTCCTAGGTACTGGGCGCTGGGTTATGGCGGGAACGCGTCCGCGTTTCTTTTTATAATATAGAAGCTAGAGCTTTGTACCTAGAGCCTAGAACAATTAGTACCCAGTTCCCTTCAAACTGTCAAATGTCAATTATTATAAACTACTGACTACTGACTCCTGTCTACTGTCTCATGATTATATCACGGCAGTCTTATGTCGGGTCACATGGCAGGAGATATTGACAGCCACCGGCAGGCCGGCGATATGAGTTGGATAGGTATTGATATGAACCGCTAACGCTGTCATCCGCCCTCCCAAACCTTGAGGACCGATTCCCAGCCGGTTAATCCGTTTTAACAGTTCTGCCTCAAGCTCAGCCAAATCCGGACGGTCATTGAGAGTCCCTACTCTTCTTAACAATGCCTTTTTGGCGATTAACGCCGCCTGTTCCATCGTCCCGCCAATTCCAACCCCGACCACAATCGGCGGACAAGGATTGGCACCGGCCCGGCTTACAGTCTCTACCACAAAATCTTTAACTCCTTCTACGCCGTCGCTAGGCGTAAGCATTTTCACCCCACTCATATTTTCACTGCCAAATCCTTTGGGAGCAATTGTTATTCGGAGTTCCGAACCCGGTACAATCGTTGTATGAATGATGGCCGGCGTGTTGTCACCGGTATTCACCCGATCCAACGGATCACGAACTACTGATTTGCGAAGTAATCCTTCGGTATACCCGCGACGAACACCAGCATGAATCGCATCTTCAAACCCACCGCCGGTAACGACGATCTCCTGTCCGTATTCTACAAAAAGAACTGCCATCCCGGTATCCTGACAGATCGGAATATGTTCATTCCGGGCAATCTCCGCATTTTCAATGATATTTTGCAAGCAAACCTTTCCAACCGGTGAAACCTCAGTTTCATAGGCAGCTTTCAATGATTGATAAACATCGTCGCCTAGCCGGCAATTGGCCTCAACACAAAGGCGGGCTACCGTATCAACGATCGTTTGATAGCTTATCTCACGCATCTTCCATCTCCATCAAAGTTTTTCATAAAGCAAGGAAAGAATCAGATATAATCTATGCATACCCCCGGCGACCCATTCCGAAACGGGTTTCTTTGATATGTTCGTGAATCATCAAAAGTTCCCTGCAAGTTTACGGAGAATTTACCACAAATATTTCAAGTCGATTAACTTTTATTTTTTTGAAGGATTTTCTTTTAAAATGCTTAAGTATTGGAATAATGTACGATAGAACCAGAAAGATCGGAACTAAATTTGAAAAAGTCATCCAGCTATGATACAATTTAACCGTTTGCTGGATCTCTTGGCTGTTCCAGTATCCTTCTCACGTTTGCCAAAGCTTTAAGAATAAATTTCATTCAGGAGGCGATATCAACATGGAAATCCGCAATGCGGCCAATCCTAACGACGTCAAGCATTACACAACCGACCGTCTGCGCAGCGAGTTCTTAATTCAAGGACTGTTCAAGCCAGGCGAAATCAAAACTATTTACAGCCATATCGACCGGATCATTGTCGGTTCAGCCTGCCCGGTTAAACCTTTAACCTTAGAAGCGGGAAAAGAGATCCGAGCATCATATTTCCTGGAACGCCGTGAAATGGGAATCATCAATATCGGCGGAAAAGGAACCGTTACCGTTGACGGTGTTGCCTATCAGTTAGATTACAAAGATGGCTTATATATTGGAAGAGGAGCTAAAGAGATCGTCTTCTCCAGTGCTGACAGTTCCAATCCTGCAAAATTCTACTTCAACAGCGCTCCGGCTCACAAAACCTATCCGACAGTTTTAATTAAGCCGGAAAACTGCGTCCAGGTCGAACTGGGCTCTTTGGAACAATCCAACCACCGGACGATCACCAAATACATACTCCCCGGCCAAGTGGAAAGCTGTCAGCTCGTCATGGGCATGACTTCCTTAAAACCCGGCAGCGTCTGGAATACTATGCCTTGTCACACCCATGACCGTCGTATGGAAGTATATCTCTACTTTGAACTTCCGGAAGACGCCGTTGTCTTCCACTATATGGGAGAACCCACCGAAACCCGTCACATTGTGATGCGGAACGAGGAAGCAGTTATCTCTCCGAGCTGGTCAATTCACTCTGCTTCAGGAACTCGGGCTTATACCTTTATCTGGGGTATGGTCGGTGAAAACCAAGACTTCGACGACATGGATGCAGTCGCCATGAAAGATTTACGTTAAGGAGGAGATATTTTTATGAATTTGGATTATTTGAAGCAATTTTCCTCGAAGGTAAGATCGCTTTAGTCACCGGTGCATCTTACGGAATTGGATTTGCCATTGCCAAAGGAATGGCCAAAGCCGGTGCTACCATCGTTTTCAATGATATCAATCAGGAACTGGTTAACAAAGGTCTGGAAGCTTACAAAGCCGAAGGTATCGATGCTAAAGGTTATGTATGTGACGTGACCAATGAAGAACAGGTCAACGCGATGGTTAAACAGATCGAAGCCGAAGTCGGCATCATCGACATTTTGGTAAACAATGCCGGTATCATTAAACGGATCCCGATGACCGAAATGACTGCTGCAGAATTCAGACAAGTCATCGACGTCGACCTGAACGGCCCGTTCATCGTTTCCAAAGCGGTTATCCCCAGCATGATCAAGAAAGGCCATGGAAAGATCATCAACATCTGCTCCATGATGAGCGAACTGGGCCGTGAAACCGTTTCTGCCTACGCTGCAGCCAAAGGCGGCTTGAAGATGTTAACCAAGAATATCTGCTCCGAGTACGGCGCATACAACATCCAATGCAACGGCCTTGGACCGGGTTATATCGCCACCCCGCAAACAGCGCCTCTCCGTGAAGACGGCCATCCCTTCAACAGCTTCATCATTTCCAAGACTCCGGCTGGCCGTTGGGGTGAACCCGAAGATTTGGTCGGACCTGCAGTCTTCCTTGCTTCCGATGCATCCAATTTCGTCAACGGCCACATCCTGTACGTCGACGGCGGTATCTTGGCTTACATCGGTAAACAGCCCTGATTTATACTATGTAAAAAAAGAAACCGGTCAGAAAATTCTGGCCGGTTTTTTATTGTGATTATTCATTCCTCAGGCTTTCCCCAATACTTTCAAGAGCACAGCCTTCTCCGCATGGAGCCTGTTCTCCGCCTGATCGAACATGATGGCATTGTTGCTTTCAATCGCCCAGCGGTCGATCTCGTATCCCGGATGGATCGGCATATCGTGCATAATCAATGCTTTGCTGTTTTTAAGTAAAGCCTCATTTAACTGATAAGGCAGCATTTTTTCAATACGGCGTTTCTTCTCCTCTTCGAATTTGGGATCGAGGAAAAACTCCATGTCCACCCAGGTATCCGTATAGACCACATCCGCAGCAGCAACAGCAGCCTGAAGATCTAGGGTATTTTTGTACAAGCCGGTTTTGGTAGCTTCATCTAAAAGTTCTTGATCCCGGCTGGCTTCGTTAAACTCCGGACAAACCGTAGTCACTCTCAATCCCAGTTTGGTACCGCCCTCGACCAAAGAATTGGCCACATTATTGTGGATACCTACATAGACCAGATGGACATCCTCCAACTGCCCCAAATGTTCTTTAATGGTGAGAAAATCCGCCAATCCCTGGGTCGGATGATATTTATTGTCGCATCCGTTAATCACCGGCACCCGGGAATATTCAGCCATCTCTTGAACCTGCTCAAAAGTCATCAGCCGAGCCATAATCGCATCCACGTTACGGTCCAGATACCGGATTTCGTCCTTTAATTCAGCTAAAATAAAGTTAGTACTCCGCCAATCCAAAAAAATCGCATGGCCTCCCAACTGAGTCATGGCCACTTCAAAGGAGACCCGGGTCCGGGTGGAGGTCTTTTGGAAGATCATCGCCAATGTCATATGATCTAACGCATTCCAATAGTTTTTCTGATTCTTTTTGACTTCAATAGCCAGATCCAATAATTCGCGCAGTTCCGCCGCAGACCAGTTTTTATAATTTAACATATGCTTCTTTGTCATACTACCTATCGCCTCTCAATCCAAATTTGGAAAGTAATGCATTTATTATATACGATAGATGTTATGAAGTCTAGCGGTTTCATACGTTAATCGTTACAACCGTTGCCAGCTGGGATAAAAACGGATGACATGCGCATGGATAGAATTATTCACATCCACTGCCTGTACACCAAATTCAATCCATCTCTTTAGAGCAATATATCACTATAACCGATTTCTTACCCATTTCTCGGCTTCGTTTTATTTTTCAATATTATACCAATCCATCCAATGGGTGTTCCGGCAAGCCTTTTTCATCGAAAATTGTTTGAGTTGATGATGCAATCAAAAAACCCATGTTACCATGGGTTTTGTTTCAGATGATTCACTGTTTTCTCATCCAGTCTATCGATAACCGCTTTCACCAATGTCACTGTATGGGCCACATCGCGGATATCAATCATCCCGTGATGACTATGGGCATACCGTACCGGTATCCCGATCACCGTGGTGGGTACGCCGCCAGGGGTATGGACCTGTACAGCACTGGCATCGGTCCCGCCGCTTTCCCTCACTGCGATTTGATAGGGGATACCACACTGCTCAGCTGTATCCACCATCAAATTGACCAACGCCTGATTGGCGATCATGGTGGGGTCAAACCGCCGGATCTGAGGCCCTCCTCCCATTCTTCCCTGAACAATGGAACCGCCGGGAAAATCATCGGCCGGAACTCCTTCAAGTACGATACAGATATCGGGTTGTACCACCGGGCTGATCGCTTTGGCGCCTCTTAAACCCACTTCTTCCTGGACTGTCGCCACTCCCACCACCTGATTGGGATGACGGGCATCCAGGGATTGCAGAACGTTGGCCAATACGACACATCCCACCCGATCATCGAAGGCTTTTCCCATATATACGGACTGACCGGAAAGAGGACGGGTTTTCACAGCGGGTACTACCGGATCACCGGGTTTGATACCCATGGCCTGAACCTCTGCCGCACTGCGGGCACCGACATCTATATAGAGATCATCCAGTTTTAACTGGCGATTGCGTTCATCTTCTCTCAGATAATGAGGGGGCTTGGCACCAATGACACCCAGATGATCTCCACCGCAGGAACGAATCACCACCGGTTGGGCGAGTAACGCCGGAGGCCACCAGCTTCCGAGCATAACGGCCCGGAGTTCCCCTCCAGGTAATATCCCGCGAACCATTAACCCCACTTCATCCATATGGGCTGCCAACATCACTTTTGGATACACCGACACACCGGAATGAACAGCGATCAAACTGCCAAATTGATCATAAGTCACGTTGGTATAATTTCCGACGAATGATTCAATTTTCTGCCGGACTTCCCCTTCAAACCCTGACGGCCCAAAAGCCTCCGATAATTCAATCACCATCTGTTCCAAATTGTGCACAACCGTTACCCCCTAAACGAACCGAAAGCCAAAGTTATTTGGCATTATAATACTCAATGATCCCTTGGAAAATACCTTCCGCTGCTTTTTCACGGAATGACTCAGTTCGAATCATATTTTCCTCTTCATAGTTGGACAGAAATCCGAGCTCCACCAGAGTACTGGGCATTTGAGCTTCCCGGATGACTACAAAATCATTGGTCTTAACGCCTAAACTATTCATTTGAGTCTTTTCGAGCATTTTGGCAATGATCGACTTGGCCAGCAGAGCACTGTCAGTACGGCCTTGATAGTAATAGATCTCCATCCCTTTCACTTCGCTTTTGGGATGAAAATTGGTATGAATGCTGATAAATAAATCGGCATACAACGCATTGGCAATATGAGACCGTTCATATAAGCTGATAAATATATCATCATTTCGGGTCATCACAACCCGGCAACCGGCATCCTCCAACTTCTCTTTGAGCCGCATGGACACATCAAAGTTGACATCCTTTTCCCGGGTTCCCTGACGGCCGGTCGCACCCATGTCTACACCGCCGTGCCCAGGATCAATCACAATCGTTTTCCCGATCAGCGGCGATTTCCGAAAGAGAACGGTAATTTTGCGCCGGTCGTTGGAGTACCGGACAGTATATCCCACATAGTACCCTAACGTCACCTCAATCCGGCTTTTGAAGTCATCGCCTTGAGTAAAGCGTATCTCCTTCACTTGATCCGAATTCACAACCGGAATGTGCACTTCCGGCGCCAACTGGCTATAATCCAAATCAATTTGGAGCTTGTCCGAATTCTTGGCTTTATGCAAGGTTTCCAGAAGTTCGCCGTCGCCCTCAATGCTCAGCGACCCGCCCTGTTCGGTTTCACTCCAGTGAATGCCGGTAATCGTTTGAACAGTCCGTATCTCCACCAAGGTGGGATCCTTTCGCGACGGAATAATGAACCAGGGCATCCCCTCGACCAAATCCAATACAACCCGGACAGTTTGGCTATTGAACTGGCTCATTCGAATCCCTTTAAGCCACTGGTTATCCCCGGGAATCGGATCATTCGACCGGCCCAATGTCGCCCCTTCAAAATCAATCACCAAACGCCGCGGTTCTTCATAAATCTTCGTGCTGTATTTAGCCGGTCCTGACGTTTTGATGTAAATTTTCCGTTCATTGTCCTTTTGGAAAAAGCTCACTTCCTGGACAAAATAATTAAACACAACCAACAATTGATTGGGCTTCTCCGGATCGGGAATCACCTGATAGCCGGCCAGTTGGGTCAGATCAAAGACCAACCTTAAGACATCCGGCTGATATTGGAAAAACCGAATCTGCTTAACCAATGGATGGTGGCTTATAGCTTCAAAGGAAGGGTGGGCTTTAAATCCGGTAAGATCCAAGACCAATCGATCCGGCTGAGTCAATAAAAAACTTTTGAACTGGAAATCTTCCGTCCCAACCAACAGGAAGGCTGGCCGTTCCTCATACTTGGTATTTTCGATGGCCAACAAGAAACTATCAGCCCAATTCATTTGAAGGCTTGTTGCATCTTCGTTTGTAATTTTGAGTCCCAGCTTTAAAAGGAGCTCAACGGGCAGCCATAGTTGATTGTCAGCTTCAAAAGGAGCCGCCTTTAAAACAGCCGATGTTCCGTCAATGGTATAAGCGGTAGCATCTTCTTTCAATATCAAACTGGTTTTACCGGATTTCAACTGGATACGCCCTGTATCCGGATCCCAGTCCGTACTGATATGCAAATATTTAACGATAAACGGTAAATTGATGTATTTGGACCCGTTCTTGGCAATCACTTTAATCTCTGAACTTACGGGTGACTTACCAAATGTGAAACGGATATTACCGCCGGTTTCAGCCCATGCCGGCGTTCCAATTGCCAGGCACAACAGGATACTGAAACCAATCCATATCCTTTTAAGTAACAAAAGGGTCCCCCCTTTCGCCTCAACTTTCGATTTTTTATAAATAGTTCCTGCTTAAATAGGCAAACGAAATATGGAATTTTAATCCACTTTTTCAAGGTTGGCATATGCCATAATCAACGACTTAATCCCCAGACCCGGAAAAGCCACTTTGACCTGTGCATCTTCTCCAGTTCCTTCTTTCGTAACCACGGTCCCAATACCCCATTTGGGGTGTTTCACTTTGCAACCGACTCGAATATCATCCGGAGCGGTAGCCGGGGCTTTGGGTTTAGCCTGGGCACCCTGAGATACGGCCGTTGTGGCTCTTCCCCCCGGTGTTGCCATCTGCTTGAAGGCAGAAGAAGCTAACGGCTGTACCGGAGTCCGCCGCTCTGCCGTAGCCCGTTCTTCTTTAATACGGGTGAGGACTTCCCTTGGAAATTCCAGAAGGAACCGGGAAGGAACCGAGTTGGTATAATTCCCGTACATCACCCGCTGACTGGCATGGGTCACATACAACCGTTGCTTGGCCCGGGTGATACCCACATAACACAAGCGCCTCTCCTCTTCCAGTTCTGCACTTTCAAGAAGAGAACGGCTGTGCGGGAAGATCCCCTCTTCCATCCCGACCAGGAAAACTACAGGGAACTCCAATCCTTTTGCCGAATGGAGCGTCATCAGGACAACCGCATCCGCATCCGGCTCATAGTTATCTACATCCGAAACAAGAGCCACAGTCTCTAAAAATGCAGCCAAGCTTTTATCATCGCTGTTTCGTTCAAACTCAATAGTCAATGCCAAAAATTCTTCCAAGTTCTCCAGCCGGCTTTCCGCTTCGACGGTTCCTTCATTCCTCAGCTCTTGGAGATAACCGCTTTCTTTCAGGATCGTTTCGCTTAACTCTTTCACCGATACCGTATCCCGCTTCATCAACCACCCCAGCAACATATGATAAAAGGTGGATAACGGCTTAATTGCCCGGGCAGTTAAAGAAGGTATCTCCTCCAAATGGCTGAAGCCTTCAAGTACGGAATAATTATTATCTTGAAGAAAATAGATAAAACGTTCGAATGTGGATTCTCCGATGCCCCGTTTGGGAACATTGATAATCCGGTTGAGGCTGATCTGATCATCCGGATTAGCGACCAATCGCAAATAGGCCAAAATGTCCTTAATCTCTTTTCGCTCGTAAAAGCGGAGACCGCCAATGACCCGATAGGGCAGATTCCGTTGGATCAAGGCCTCTTCAAACGAACGGGACTGGGCATTGGTCCGGTAAAGCAGGGCAAAATCGCTGTATTTATACCCTTTATTCCGCACCAAATTGCTGATCTCTTCAGCGACAAACCAGGCCTCTTCCCGATCATCGGCAGCACTGTACTCTAAAATGTTATCCCCGGCAATATTTCCAGTCCACAGCCGTTTCGGACGGCGGCCACGATTATGCCGAATGACTTCATTGGCTGCATGAAGGATAGTTTGCGTCGAACGGTAATTCTGCTCCAGTTTGATCACTTTGACTTCGGGAAAATCCCGTTCAAACTCTAAAATATTACGAATATCCGCACTTCGGAAACTATAGATCGACTGGTCGTCATCGCCAACGACACAAAGATTGCGATATTTAGAGGCCAACAGATTAACCAGAGTGTATTGGGCATGATTGGTATCCTGATACTCATCGATCAAGATATACCGGAACCGGTCCTGATACTTTTCGAGAATTTCCGGATGTTCCCGGAACAACCGGACCGTCAACATGATCAGATCATCAAAGTCCAACCCGTTATTGGCCTTTAACCGCTTCTGATAGAGCTTGTACACCTCAGCCACAGTATTTGACCAAAAATCAGCCGCCTTGCGAAAGTAAGCATCCGCATCGATCAATTCATTTTTCGCTGCAGATATGGAATTTAAGACAGCCCGGGGTTGGAAGTTCTTATCGCTGATATTCAGCTCTTTAAGAACGCCTTTCACGACAGTAAGTTGATCCTGACTGTCAAAGATCGCAAAATTCTTCGTGTAACCGAGCGCCTCAATCTCATGCCGCAAAATACGGACACAGGCCGTATGAAAAGTATGCACCCAGATGGACCGGGCAATTTCTCCAACCAATGTCTCAACCCGCTCCCGCATTTCCTGGGCTGCTTTGTTGGTAAAAGTAACCGCCAAAATGTTCCACGGAGCCACACCTTTTGAGATCAAATAAGCAATTCGCCGCGTCAACACCCGGGTTTTCCCGGAACCAGCTCCAGCTAAAACCAGCAAAGGGCCTTCTGTATGGCAAACCGCTTCCTTTTGCGGTTCATTTAAACCTTCTAAAATACTCATTCACCGAGTCACTCCAATAATTAATTTTACATCGATAACATGATCCCTATCCGATTAATATTCCTGATAAATATCGGCTTTTCCTGCCGAGATGATGAATTTCAAAAACTTATAAAAAACAGGGTTTGAAGAAAGATCCTCAAACCCTGTCTGAATTCATAATGCTGCAGCAAAAATTGATACTACTAATCAGTAACGGAATCCGCTTTTCAGTGAACGTTTGACCACGCGCATAAAGTCATTCCGGGCAATGGAACCGTCTTTATTTCGGACGAACGGCTGCGGCGTCACGCTCTTGAAATCTTTAGCGGACAATTTAACACCCTTGCTGTTCTGCGAATCACTGCCATTGTAGAAGTAATTATCTGCAGAGAGCAGCATCTCCGGTACAAGATCGGCAGGTCCGGGTTTCGTCCGGAACGAGATATTATTTTTGGCAACGAATTGGGGGGTCGCATTGGGATAGTTCGCAAAATTGAAATTCGCTCTGCCGTTATCTACGGAGGTCGTATTTTCGACGATAATCACCGGATCGCTGTTACTGGTTACTCCGAAGGTTTCATTGTTAAATGCTAAACTGTTTCGTAAGATATGCTTAACAGGCAAACCTTCGCCGCCCATTTTAAATCCGTTGCCATCGCCTTTGGTCCGGTAACCGTCCGACATTCTCCCGTTTCCATAGGCAATGCAGTTCTCGATAACCACCGCACCAATCGGGCCGGTTTCCAACTTAGAATACAAATCCCAACCGTCATCGCAATTATTATAGGCGATACACCCTCTGAAAACATTACCCGGGCCGCAGGTCAGTTTGGCTGCAAAACCGTCGGCATTATTTTCCGAAGGATCCCGGTTATCGAAGGAAGTACAGTTCAAAATCAGGTTATGTGCAGGCCATTTGGTATTGGGCTCTGAAGCCAGGCCGCTAATCTGTAAGCCAGTTTCTCCATTGGCAAAGGTCCGTACTAACTCTACCACATTATGGCTTCCAGAAATCCGAAGGCCGTTGCCTGAAGATTTCGTAATATCGATTCCGCTGATTATCCAATAATCTCCGTTCAAAAAGACGCCGCTGGCTTTTTTCCCGAAATCAAAAACGGGTTTTTCACCAGGATAAGCCGCCAGGACTTTCAGTTTTTCCGGAGTACCGTTATTCCCCCGTTCAATCATAATTGGCGCAGACAGTTCATAAACACCGCCCCGGACATAAATGGTCTGGCCGGTCTGGATGAATTGAATGGCCGAATAAATATCGATCGGGTCCGTTTCGGTACCGGTCGCGTTGGTCTTCCCCGTAGGCGAAACATAAATGGGTTCACCGGGTTTCCCATAGTATTTGAAGGTCACCGTCTGCCTTAATCTAACCGGAGCCGTACTGGTGATAGTTTCAACCGCATCCGGAGTGAGAAGCACATCAAAACTGTTATTCCCTTTGACCAGCACAGTTTGGGTATTCACCATCTGATTGGCTTCCACCGGATTGTCAAAAATCTTTTTGCCGTTATGGGTAATCTCCAGACGGCCTTTGGCATTCGGTTGCAGGCTGAAAGTATAATCCGCCACCGGCGAACCGGCTAACGAAAGGACCGTCACCGCCGGTTCGACTGCTTCCGGAGGTTCAGGCAGTCCAGGCTCGTCGGTAGCTACATCGGAAAACTTCACTTTAATATCGGTCACTGTAATCGAAGCAACCCGTGCCGCAAAAAAACCAACATAAATACGGTCAGGATTGAGCACTTCCAATTGTTTCGGACGATAGTAAATTTTTTCCGGCCCGTTATTAACGGACGCATGATAACCGGTGTTGGTTTTTCGCAGTTTCAGTTCATAAACTGCAGTTCCGTCATTAGCCGGCCGTTCTCCCATCTTCCACATATTTTCCATCTTAGCACCGGCTCCGGAAGGATCCTTTACATGATTTCGAAATACCGACTGAATCAGTCCGCGGTAACCACCCACCAGCACCATGTTGGAGGGAAAGACCGTATTGTCCAGGTGCTTTCCGATGGCATCCCGGGCCATAATCCCGAAGGATTCTTGATTATCAGGATACGGTTTGGCAAAATAATTGACTCTTACTTTGCCGGAGATTTCAAAATTTTTGGAAGGATCCACTTCAATATAATAGTAAGAGATTCCGTCATGGGAACTGGCGACTTTACCGCCGACAGTGTTCCCATCCTTTGATCCTGCGATAAGCGTTACGGATTTGGTCTTTTCATCCACGATCACTTTATTGTTATCTTCCGACGTCGATTGTCCGAAGATAATCGATTTCCATTCAACATTTGGCTTAGCCCCGATTTGGATCGGAGCTAACAATGCCACGCCAAGGGTGAACAGTAACATTAACACGACAGATAAATGTCTGTTCCTATGTAATTGATTCATCCTGAGCATCTCCTCCTTGTTATATAAACGTTTAAATTGCCCATTTATATTGTATAATGCTTTACTTAGAAATACAAAGCATATTTTTGAATTCGTCTAGAACCTCATTATCCGATATACGTAAATCTCGGCTTTAATTCGCCATCGACTTCAACCAACTCTTCAAACATGGACCGGGGCCGCACCCAGAGGCCGCCTTCACCATATAAAGCCCGGTATACCACATATTCTTCCAACGTTTCACTATGTTTCGCCACCCCGATCACTTCATATTCATTGCCTTTAAAATGGCGATACCGTCCCAGTTGTAACATTTCCTTCTCCATCCTCCTTCTGTCCATTTCTGCATTTCCCGTCTTATAAGACCATTTACCTGTACCATTTTAACAAAAAACATAGTCCTTTATAAAGAAAAAGAACCGTGACAACACGGTTCCTTTTAAATAACTTACCCTTTCTTCGTCACCGGAATCTGAATCTCTGTGACCCACTTTTCCGGGTCGGCTTCATTCCAGACTCCTTTGATATACAACTCCCGGTGAGGGCCGGCAACCTGATATTCATTTTCTTCAATCCAACGGGAAATTTCATTATAAGCGGCCCGTATGGTTTGATACGAACCTTGATGGATAACACAAGCCATCTCCGGTACGGCGTCCAATGTCTTAAATTTTACCCGTTCGGTATCAGTTCCTATTTCGTTGACCGTCTCAACCACTTCAACATCAACACCATTTTCCCGATGGTCGAAATCATGATAGATGGCAAACCAAGGAAATAAGCCTTTAATACGTTGAGCTTTTAAAGTTTCATTCAGTTCTTCCCACAGCAGACCTTGTTTCTCATAATTAGGAATCGTATCACGATAGGCGGCAACCTTAGAGGCTTGAATGGATTTGATTACAACATCATAACTCATATCAGTATCCTCCTCTCGGAGAATTTTCAGGCGAGCCTCGATCCGGGCCACTTTCAACTGTTCTTTCCGAATTTCTCGGAGAAGTTGGTTTCGTTTGGATACCAGAAACTCGACCATCTGAGCTGAAGTCAAGTCCTTTTGAAGCACTTCACGGATTTCAACCAAGGAAAAACCACACTCTTTCAACAATATAATTCGGTTCAGCCGCGAAATCTGGTTTGCCGAGTAGTAACGATACCCCGTTTCCGAATCAACCTGTTCCGGCAGAAATAGGCCAACCTTCTCATAATGCCGGAGCGTACGGACCGATACTCTATTTAACCTTGCAAATTCCCCAATTCTAAACATTCATCCTCCATGTGCGCACATTTAAGATTCACTTAAATCATAAACCTTGACGTAAGGAGAGAGTCAAGCATTTTTCGAAATATTATTTCAATAACCCATACTTAATTTCCAGCAAATAATGATTTCAAATTGGATGATCCCGCAAAAAATATCGAGCACAACATGATATAATAGCGTTAAATCATCATTAAATCAAAGGTAAATACGGATGTTTAACGTTCAAAAGAATAAATCGCTTCGTCAGGATATTTTGCGGTTAACAGTCCCGGTCATTGCCGAACAAACCTTCATCATCCTGATGGGAGTCATTAACACTATGATGGCCGGCCATATCAGCAAGGAAGCAGCCGCTGCCATCGGCATGATTGATTCGCTCAACAATATTTTTATCGCCGCCTTCTCTTCACTGGCTGTCGGCGGTACCGTCGTCGTCGCCCATTATACCGGCAAGTCTGACCGCATCGGAGCCGGGGATGCATCCAAACAAGCCCTTTATGGCGGAATCGTCCTGGCTTCCTGCATCGCCATCCTGGCCGGAATCTTTCGTCATCCGCTGATTCATCTATTATACCAGGGAGCAGAACCGGCTGTTTTGACATTGGCCTTTACCTACCTTGAATACTCCTTGCCCACCTATCCCCTGATCGCTGTCACCACCATCGCTTCCGGAGTTCTCAGAGGGTCCGGCAATACAAAAACCCCGGCCAAAGTTATGATTTTCATGAACCTTATTAACGTCATTGCCAGTTACCTGTTTATTTTCGGGCTTCACATCCCGCTAATGCCTATCCATCTTCCCGGCGGCGGAGTCCGGGGCGCAGCTATCGGCATCGGTTTAGCCCGGTTCCTTGGAGGAATTATCTTAACTTACATTCTCGTCCGGGGTTCAGCCAACCTGAAGATCGAAAACATTTTCCAATTCAAACCGGACTGGGATAAATTAAAAGCCATTTTAACCATTGGCGTCCCGGCCAGCATCGAATCGTTACTCTTCAGTCTGGGGAAACTCATCACTCAAACCTTCATCGTTTCATTCGGAACCGTCGCCATCGTTGCCAACTCAGTGGCCAACTCCCTGCATGGCCTGATGATGATCCCAGGAAGCGCTTTGGGCATCGCTGCCACTACTCTGGTCGGCCAATATATGGGCCGCAAAGACCCGAAAGGTGCCTCCATCGCCTTAAGTTATATGAATAAATTGGCATCGATTGTCCTCTTCTTATTTAATCTGGCCTTTATCCCACTCTATCCCCTATTAGCTTCCTTATATACATCCAGTCCGGAGGTGACAGATCTCGCAGCAACATTACTCACGGCTACCGCCACCGTCACTTTCGTCTGGCCTTTTGCCTTTCTCTTGCCTGCCGGATTAAAAGGGGCCGGAGACGTCCGCTATACCTTAACAGTATCCACGTTGAGCATGTGGCTGTTCCGGATCAGCCTGGGTTATATCCTGTGTATCCACTTAAAACTGGGAGCTTTAGGAGTCTGGTGTGGAATGTATACGGATTGGTTCATTCGGGGATTGGCCTTTTATATCCGGTTGCATAACGGAAAATGGCAACAACACACTGTCATAAAAAGTGATCCTTCCATAAAAGCCTGATTCGTTATCTTCGGCGAAACAGTTAATGATCATATGATTCAAACTCTGTAAATTATCATAGATTCAACATAATAAAAAAAGCTATCTCCTGAGGAGATAGCTTTTGAGTTTTACTCTTACCGATCAACCCGAGCGCTTCCGCCGCCCATGACTTTTTCAACTTCTTTCAGGCTAGCCATGGAGGTGTCACCCGGAGTGGTCATTGCCAATGCACCGTGAGCTGCACCGTAGTTAACCGCTTTTTCAGGATCACCAGTGGTGATCAAGCCGTAAATCAAGCCGGAAGCGAAGCTGTCGCCGCCACCAACCCGGTCCATAATCTCCAGGCCATTGTAATCTTTTGCTTTGTAAATCTGGCCGTCAGCCCAGCACATCGCGCTCCAGTCATTGACGGTAGCCGTCCGAACTGTCCGCAGGGTGGTAGCAACCACTTTGAAGTTCGGGTAGGTTTTCACAACCTCATTGATCATTTTCTTATAACCGTCAAGGTTCAGCTCTTTCAGTTGAGCATCATTGCCTTCAACTTCAAAGCCGAGGCAAGCGGTGAAGTCTTCTTCGTTACCGATCATGACGTCAATGTATTTGGCGATCTCTTTGTTGACTTCCTGAGCTCTGGCTTGTCCGCCAATAGCCTTCCACAAGGAAGGACGGTAGTTCAGGTCGTAAGAAACGATGGTGCCGTATTGTTTTGCTTTTTGAACCGCTTCCAATACGACTTCCGGAGTGGTATCAGAAAGAGCAGCATAGATACCGCCGGTATGGAACCAACGGGCACCCAGGGTTCCAAAGATATAGTCCCAGTCAATATCGCCTTTTTTCAATTGAGAAGCAGCCGTATTAGCCCGGTCGGAAACACCGACAGCGCCGCGGATACCGAAGCCCCTTTCAGTGAAGTTCAAACCGTTACGAACCGTACGGCCGATGCCGTCATAAGGCACCCATTTAATGAGGGACGTATCCACACCGCCTTGCATGATGAAATCTTCGACCAAGCGGCCGACTTCATTGTCAGCAAAGGCAGTCACAACTGCCACATCAAAGCCAAAGCATTTTTTAAGCCCGCGGGAGACATTATACTCTCCGCCACCTTCCCAAGCTCTGAAGTAACGGGCGGTTTTAATCCGGCCTTCACCGGGATCCAACCGCAACATAACTTCACCCAGGGAGATACAGTCGTATTTGCACTGCGATTTTGGTTTAACGTTTAAATTGACGATGGCCACTGCCATAACCTCCTTTAGATTTTTTTATAGAATGTGTTTTTAACCACACTTTAACAATAAAATCCGCTAAGACTTAGGGTTGGTACACAGTTCACAGTGCACAGTTATTTGTTTCGGATTTTACATAGTTAGGAGTTATCAGTTCCCAATTGACGGTTCCCACTAATTTTTGCACTTTCCTTTTCACTTTACACTTTAGAACTGTTCACTGTCCCAACTGTCAGCTGTCAACTGTTTTTAAGCTACTGTCTCCTATCTCCTGCCCCTAAACCCGGTACCTAGTACCTATTTATCTATATACCCCATCCTCTTCGAAATCTCCTGAGCTGTTCGTACCACATGGGCCGCAATCTCTTCATCCCGCTCGGGATGGATAATCCGTTTGTCTCCCGAAACACTGACTGCAGCAATGACTTTACCGGTGTAATCGTAGACAGGTGCTGCAATACAGCGAATTCCCGGTTCATGCTCCTCGTTATCCAACGCCCATCCGGTTTTAATCACGTGTTGAACGGCTGCCAGCAATTGTTCCTGGGAACAAAGGGTATTGGGCGTGAATGGCTCATATTGGAGTTTGCCAAGGACTTCTTGTAACCGTTCGGAGCTCAATCCCGATAATAACGTTTTGCCAATGGCAGAACAATGGACCGGAACACGCCGCCCAATCTGGGAATACATCCGAATGGTGTTGACCAACTCAACTTTTTCAATGTAAATGACTTCGTTTCCATCCAAGATGGCCAAATGTACCGGCTGCCCTACGATCTCGGCCAAACGACGCATAAACGGCAATGCCTCGGTCTTCAACTCCAACTGTTTCAAAAAGAGACCGCTGATCTCCACAAATCTTAAGCCGATTTTATATGTATTATTCCGAGGATTTTTCTCAATATAACCCCGATTGGATAAAGCATTGAGCAACCGATGAACGGTACTCTTGTGAAGTCCCAGTTGTTGCCCGATCTCCGTCACGCCCAGCCCGTCTTTTGACGTAGCTAAAAGTTCGATGACATCGAAGGCCCGATCCAGGGTTTGGACTTTCTGATCCGCCATACTTCACCTGCGTTTCACTATATGAAACATCGTTTCAAAATATAGATAACCATATAAATTATAGCTTTTTTTGAAATAGATGTCTAGACTGTTTACATCTATCATTCCCAAAAAGAAATCCTTTGTTTTGCTTATTTGAAAGTTTAGGTAGATATTGAATAAACATATTATTATTGCCGACAGGAGGCGCTGTTCGCCCTCCTGCACCTCCCGAATCAGAGGCGTTGAGCTCACCCCGATAGGCCGGAAGGCCGATAATTATTGACCCAGAGTCATTGTTGCATTTATAAAATAAACCCTTCTCACGTAAAGAAAAGGGTTTAATCAACTTCCTAAGTCAAAAACACGAAAAGAAAATTTTATATGATATCCGGTTTACTCCGGAAACAGCATCGTCACCGGATTATATACTGCTAAGAACATTTGACTTTGATTGTTATCAACCGGCAGATAACCTGTTGCTGCCACCTGGCCTTCTTGATTGAGGATTATCTGGGTGATACCGCTCGGGAATGAAATCTCATGATTATCCCAACGCAAAGTAGTTCCGTCCGAATCCAATGCTGCCACATAAGCATGGTCGAAATTGTTAACAATCAGGCTGCCGCCGACAGCCAATCCCTGTTCCGGCAAGACAGTAACGGTTGTCACATTAAGATCGCCCCTTTGATGGGCCCAGATAATATTTCCACAGCAATCAATCTGCATCACCACAGATTTCGCAGCAATAACGAAATTGCCCTCTTCCGTTTCAGCGATTTCGCTGTCTAGCAGCACAAAAATTTCAAATTCGTCATAAATCCTTTCCCAAACCCGGTTTCCTTCTCCATCCAACTTTAACACGAAAATGTGACTGTTTAACGATCCCGGGATATTCCGGGCCCCGGTTAAGATATATCCACCGTCTCGAGTGGGTTCGATCGAAAACGCAATACCCGTGTCATAGCGCTTATCCCACTCCAATTGATTCATCGCATCAAATTTCAATACCCGGGTGCCACCGACATTACTCCCCTTCTCTATGAAGTAGCCGGCTACAACAAAACCTCCATCGGCCGTTGAAGCGATATCCTGTCCATCACTCTGTTCCCCGGTACTGCCGAAAGCCTCCTGCCAAAGGATCTGACCATCCGGGTCCAAGCGAACCACCCAGATATATTCATCTCCGGCAGATTCCGAATAAAAAAAGGATCCTGTCGCGACAATATCTCCATTTCCAGCCAAGGCAACAGCTTTAAAAAATACGGTAAACGCTGATTGATAAACTTCTTCCCAAATAACATTACCTGAAGCATCAACCCGAATAGCTACCGCCGACGAGTCACCGTCAGGTTCAAATACCCGTCCCGCCAGTATATAGTCACCGGATTCAGTTTGTACCAAACCATTGGCAATAGCCGAATCCCCCGGCAGATACGTATTGGCAACCTCCAATTGAGCCATCTGATCACTCCCCGCAATTTACTTATATACCATTTTATTGCAAGCACTTAAAAAAAGGGACGGCGAAAATATCACAAAATGCAATATAATTCACTCTACCTGTTATGCCCAAAACCATCTGACACCCCTCCCCCCAGACTGCATATAATTTAACAAACCACCGAAAGGAAGTGGGATTATTGTCGGAAACCAATGAAAAGATACTGATCACCGTTGATAAAGACGGGAAGCAAACCACGACCGAATCGCAAATTTGCGGGGAAAAACGTATTGTCATCATTATCAATAATCAATTCACCAATGCTCCCAATACCACCCAAATCGCCAGTGGGGCCGGGAGAAACAGCGCTGCAGGAAATAATGCAGCGATTGATTCGTCAAATACCGAACAACAGCAAAGCGTCGGAGCTCAAGGCAAAGCCCAAAATCTAGGCATGAAAGGCTATCAAGCCGAACCTCATGATGATCGGGAGAAGATCCTGAGAGATGAAGCTGAACTGGTGATTATCATCAACAATCAAATCAATGAAACATCAGGAGAATCCGCTGCAACTCAAGTGACTAGCGGCGCCGGAGACGATAGTGCCGCCGGAACCAATGCTGCCATTGAAAGTTCCAATACAAAACAACAACATGCAGTCGGCGGCGATCAATCCGGAACTGCAATAAACCGGGGAATGAACAGCCCCCAAATCGAAGGATGCAACAGTGCCGATATCGAAGACGCACTGAACGATAACCCTTCATCAGTACCCAAACATAAAAAACCGAAACCTTGTCAAGAGTCCACGGCCAGTCATCAAACAGGGCATACTCAAACATCATCCCATATTTATGGAAAAACAGAGCAGTATTGATGGATTTTTATTTTTATAAATATCCTTGAATAAAAAAGAAGTGTCATTAG
>Ga0209508_1000222_pt1 | contig 66761 bp, 65 predicted proteins | sample AD_UKC129_MetaG_FD_184427 | JGI IMG/M metagenome (GOLD analysis project Ga0209508, IMG submission 184427) | Active sludge microbial communities of municipal wastewater-treating anaerobic digesters from Canada - AD_UKC129_MetaG (SPAdes) (version 2) | ecosystem: Engineered > Bioreactor > Anaerobic...
TCACCTCGCTCAAGTAATATTATATCAAAGTTTCGCTATTATCTAAGACATTAGTAAGAAGAAAGGAGGTAAGGCGATTCCTCTCCAACTTGCAGAAGTTGGAGTCTCCTCGCCGATTAATGATGAATTTTTACATTAAGGCTGTTTATTACTGTTTTCCTTTTATAATCTTGCCATACCTTGTCGTATTCTTTCTTCATTTCTTGCCATGTGTCTCTCAGAATCAGCCACTTTTCCGAAGAAAATGTTCTATTTGAATTTGGCAATTCCAAACTTGCAGCCTCGATTGGGATAGTACCGCTACCACAGAATGGGTCAAATAGTTCTACATTTTCACTCCATTTAGACAATATGATGATAGATGCGGCAATTGTTTCACGTAAAGGTGCTCTTCCAGTCCTTATCCTGTACCCTCTTTTGTTCAAGCCATTCTCTCCGGTTGTATCGAGCAGCAAATAAGCAATGTCATCTTTTATGATCAGTATGATCCCATATTCTGGCCCAGTCTCATCTGTTCCGTTGATGCCTTCGACGACCGCCTTTTTTAGTACGGAGGCCACAGCACCCGTGGCACTAAGTCTTGAGTTAGTTATCTTCATCTTTTCTATTCTTATCTTTGCGTTCGGTTCAAGAAAGTCCTTTAAACCAGAATTCTTGACGTTGCTGAAGAGTTCGTCGAAGGTTGTTGCCTCGAATTTTTTGATTAGTATACTTATTCTGTCTGCAGATTTGATTTTCATATTGAGGAAGGGAATGTCTTGTAAGGTCCCTAAAAAAATATTCTTCCAGAGGAAGAATATGTAACCTTGAAATTGTGCTTTCTGAGCTCTAAAGCAACTGCTCCTTCTAAACCTGAAGTGCAGAACGCTACAAATGTTAGAGTATCTGATCCGGTTGCTATCACTTCTCTGTTCTCCCTTTGTGAGTTTCAGACTCCAAAATCACATGTGTTGTACCTTCAAATAGTATCCCATTCTCATTTTCCGATGTAAAAACCATTCTATTTGTCGTACCACTGTATATGATATGTCCAAACACATTCACTTTCGAAATCTGAGCGCCTATCCACATCTGAGCCTTTCTGTAGAAGAATTTCGCAGGATAGTTTGTTTTTTCAAAACAAATGAAAAGATCAGGAATTGCTTTTACATAATTTTCGGGTACCCCTATTTCAGTACCAATTAGTATTCTTATTATCATATCGTTGAATTTAATATCCACTTTTGTATTCGTGGAATATCTCAAGATTTTGTAATTAAAGATACTGACTTTATCGCCATCGTAGTAGATGGTGTATGGTATGTCGAATAAGTGATTCTTAGTATCGGAGGCTATAAATACATCCACGTTGTACTCATCCAAAATAAGGGAACTACCAGACAGTATCGTCAATTCATGTCATCTCTCTTCTTAATATTTCGTACAAGATGATCGCTGCACTAACAGAGACATTTAGTGAGTCTATCGGTAGCTTCATAGGGATGGATATCAGCTCGTCACATTTTTGTTTTACAAGTGCTCTGATCCCACTTCCCTCATTACCAAACACGATACCAATTGGCCTTTTCAGTTCTACATCCCAAAACGTTCTCCCACTCATATCGGCACCGTATATCCAGATGCCTTTTTCTTTGAGTTTATCTATGTACCTTCCGAGATTGACAGTCACTGCGATGGGTACTCTAAAGATCGTACCAGCAGAAGCCTTTATAGCCCCTGCAGTTACATGCACACTGTTGTCTTTTGTGATTACGATCATATCTGTACCTACGGCAACTGCGCTTCTAACTATTGCACCAAAATTCTGTGGGTCTTGAATCTGGTCAAGCAGAACGATAAACGGATTCTCACCGATATCATCCTCGTGTGCATATTGAAACTCACCGATATCTACAACAACTCCTTGATTTTTTTCTTCACCACACAATTTTTTTAGTACATTCCTTGGTGCAATTGTAAATGGCAACTTTCTTTCCTTGACCTTCTCTATGAGTTCGTCAAGTTCTTTATCATGCTGATCTGAGAAATAAACCATTCTTACCGGCTGGCTACTCAGTAGTAGTTCCCTTAAAACATTCCTGCCATAGATTATCATTGGTTGCTGTTCCCCTTTGCCGATTCCTTTATTTCGTCTTTTATTCTATTCCAGTACTCATCTAAAACCTGGGGAGAAAGTTCTTCCAATTTCTTATCCTCGTTCTTGATAAGTTCTTCCATCTTCCCAAATCGATCAATGAACTTTTCAGTTGCCTTCCTAACAGCTCGCTCGGGGTCTACATTTAGAAATCTTGATAGATTCGCTACCGCAAATAGCAAGTCTCCAATCTCTTCTTCCATTTCTTCGTTGGTACTTGCGCTTTTGACTTCTTCCATTTCTTCGTATACCTTTGCCCAAACTTCTTCTGTTTTCGTCCAGTCGAATCCTACTGCTGATGCATTTTCCTGTACCCTACGCGCCATTGATAGACCTGGCAGAGCCTTATTGACGTCGCCTATGCTTGTCCTCTTTTTGTTACCTTTTTCTTCTGCTTTGATTTCTTCCCATCTTGCATAAGAATATCCCTCAGCACTACCGAAGACATGTGGATGTCTACGGATTAGTTTTTCGTTGAGCACATTGATAACATCATCTATTGTAAAGGCTAATCGTTCCTTGGCGATTTGAGCATGGAAGACGACCTGGAGAAGTACATCGCCCAACTCTTCTTTAAGTTCGTTATCATCTCTAGAATCGATTGCACTGAGGACTTCATATGCCTCTTCTATCAAATATGGTTTCAAAGTTTCATGTGTCTGTGCCTTGTCCCACTCACAACCATTTTCGCTTCTTAATTTCTCCATTATCTCGACTAATCTTTCAAATTCTTCTCCAGCCATTCTTTGACTTCCTCCATTTCAACCTTTAAACTACGAGACATGAGGCATCTAATAGAATCCGAAGGCGATTTTCTATTGTATATGACTTCGTAAATCTCCTTAGTTATGGGCATATCGAATCTGTCACCATAGTTTTCGATGATTGCTTTACAAGTGTATGCACCTTCAACGATCTCCTCACTTGCCTCAAGCAGATGTAGTGGGTCAAATCCTTTCGCTATCATCTCACCATAGCGCCTATTCCTACTGTGCCTGCTATTACAAGTTACCACCAAGTCTCCCAAACCTGCTAATCCCATGAATGTTAGAGGATCTGCACCGAAATTTGCTGAAAACTTTGTTATCTCGTACAGACCTCTTGTTATCAGTGCAGCCTTTGCATTATCCCAACCACCTAAGCCATCGACGACACCTGCTGCTATTGCAATTATATTCTTCAGAGCACTTGCAAGTTCTATGCCGAGTATATCTTCATGGATATAAACTCTGAAATACTCGTTAGAAAACTCTCTTTGAAGTATTTCTTTCATGCTCCCCGCTATCACTACAGCAGTTGGGAGTCTTAGAGCAACCTCTTCTGCATGTGACGGACCAGAGAGCACGGCATAACCACAGTCAAAGAATTCTTTGACAATTTCGGAAACACGCTTGCCTGTAGATATCTCCATTCCTTTAGAAAGGTTAAGGATGGTCTTTGGTTGATAATCGATCCTTTCAAACACACTTCTTATGAACTGAACTGGTGTTGCGATGATCAAAACATCGTAAGAGTCACCAAGCGAAATATCACTGCTAACTTCTACCTCAAGATCCACGTCGGGTAAATGCGGCATCTTTTTTCTGTTATTCAATTTCTCTGCTAGTTCCTCCGTGTGTGCCCAGAGTACGACTTCATGACCATTATCTTTTAAAAGCTGGGCTATAGTACTACCCCAGCTACCTGCTCCGAGGATAAAATACCTCATTACCGTTCACCTCTGCTTATCTTTCTAGACTATTTTTTTAAAACATCGGCAATCATCTGAACAGACCACTTGACTGCAGGGGTTCTGTAAGGGTTTGATACACTGTCCAGTTTGATTAGCCACGTGTCACCTTCCGGACGTGCATTGAGATAATAGTGTTGTTGAAAATCCTCATCAGATGAGATCATTTTTATAATGTAGGACCTATCATTTGTGGATTTGTAAATGCCTTTAACAACTGCAACCTTTTGTTTTTCTTTAAATACTCTCCCATTCAAATCCTGAAATTTTCCTTCATCTATAACACATTTTGCGTGTGGCACTTCATGTATACCTCCGATCAACCTTTCAACTTCTACATGTCCCACTTTTTTAAGCACAACGGCGTATATGTTCCTACCATATTTCATCCATTTTTGCTCATACCTTGTCTTTATTCCTCGATCCGGATTTTCAATGTATTCTAAGACCTCAAAAAGGCCATTGCTTGTAGCCATCTCGATCGTTTGCTTTGTATACCATTCCACATCAGTTACCAATTCAAATGTACCGTTATCTGAAAGCACATTTGCCAACGTGTCGAAAAAATCCGGAAGAATGACCCTTCTTCTTTCTTGCGAGTGCTTATCCCAAGGAATCGGGAAGTTCATTATTACCTTTTCCACGCTCCTCGGCCCGAAGAATTCGCGCATGCCAAATCGTGCATCGACGGTTGTAAGCCTAACATTTTCCAAGTCCTTTATCTTATCATGTGCCTTCTTCATCGAAGTAATAGACACTTCGAAACCGACAAAGTTCTTTTCAGGATGACTCCGTGCATTGTTTCCCAAATATTCCCCATTTCCAAAACCTATCTCAACAATTATGGGATTTGCATTTCCAAAGACCTCTGACCAATTGATTGGTAGATAACCGTAGTTCGCAGCCTTTATCTCTCTACCGTATATTCCTTGGTCTTCACAATTCTCAATTTCTTGAAACATGCTCCACCTCTTCTATTTCTTACCAATTCCATGTTTATAGCAGAATCTACTTAAAATAAATCTTCAGTTCATTCAGATACTGCCCAGATGGGTATTTCTTCTTGTAGTCTTCGTATTTTTTCGTTGCCTTGGTTACATCGTTGAGGCTCAAATAAGATTTTATCAGGTAATAGTGGACATCTTCTTTAAAGTACACTTCTATACCTTCGAGCTGTACTTCCAAATACGAGAAGATCGCAATTGCATTTTCATACTGCTCATTTGAGTAAAAGCGCAGACCGTTTAAGAACAGTTCACGGAGATCTCTCGTTTCTTTGATGATCTTCTGAACATCGACTGATTCGCTACTATCTTGTGTATTCGATGTCTTACTTGATGTACTTTGCGAGGTATTCTGCATTGCACTACTCGAGCTGTTAGTGTTGATAGTATTGGCTGCACTGCTTTTCAATGTATCGACGTCCTTCTTTATTTCATCAAGTTGTTTGACAACACTACTTACATCTTTCGAAAGTGCTTCCAAACTCTTTTGTAATGAGCTCACCGCAGAACTCAACTTAGAAACCTCAGAACTTGTCGCTTGTGATTGATTGCTGAGTTTGGTTATGCTTTCTTTGATACTAGCAATCTCAGTTGCTAATGAACTGACAACTTTTGAGCTGCTATCGATCTTGCTTGATATGTTCTTATCGCTTTGGTTGTTTTCCTCTTTCAATTCAGACAAAGCTCTCTTCAATCCAGCGATTTCTTCTTCCAATGACTTGATAGTATTGATGGCATTCTGATCTATCTGTTGTACAACTACTGTATTTGATTTGTTTTCAGCGGTCGGGGTCGGGGCATCGTTACTCTTAGTGGTAGTACTTATATCGTTGAATGCCTCCTTCAACTTTGTTACCTCTTTCGAAAGCAAGGAGATCGTATTAGTAAGTGCATCTAGCCTTGTATAGATAGCCTTTTCATCGATACTCTGTGACACGACTGGCATGGGTGTTTGGTATTGTAATTGATTGGAATTTGACCCTGCGTTCTGTTTTATAGATTCCAAAGACTGTGATAGTGCATCGATCCTTTCGCGAAGCCTGACAATAGCTTCCGTCTGTTGAGTTATCTTTGAATCCATATCCTTCAACTCGGAAGAATCGATAACATTGTATGTCACAAGCAAGTCCTTAGACTGGCTACTGTCCTTAGCAGTTACACCGCCAGATTTGTAACTGTCCGCGATTACCTGCATCTTTGAAGAAAGTGCATCCATTTTTGACCTTAAAATAGCCAGTTCTTTTGTTATGGGGGTTAAATCTACGTTTGGAGTGTTACCAGAAACACTGCCTGAAATACTCTTTGAGCTACTTGAGCTACTGATGTTAGATATGCTCTTCTCTATTTTGGAAAGCTTCTCCTCTATCAATTTCATCTGGTCTTCCATGCCCTGCACAAGTTTATCGCTGTACGTTTCAGAATTTTCTCTGTCACCAGTAGCAATTGCTTGAGAAACTTTCTGGTCCAGATAATCCAGACTAGTTTTTATCATACTTATAGCATCAGACAATGCGGAAATCTGACTAGACGACTGAGCATTGTACTCTTGGGTCTTATCAATCATATCCTTTATACTAGCCTCTATATTTCCGAGCTCCAATGCTGGTGAAGTGTTCAAAGAAAAGATGGAGATTATCAAATTGATCAGTACCAAAGCAAATATTGTGATGATGAATACAGGAAGTATTGTGTTAACATTACTACGAATAGTCTTGACCTGAGAGAGAACCGGATGAGTTTTGTCTAATTGCCTCAATATTTCTGACAAGCTCTTGATCTTCTTCTTATCGCCCTTGCGTATGGCAGTTAGTAGTTCTACTGCAACTACTTCTATAACCTGAGGAAACTCTCTCTTCAGTTTTTGAGCCTCAGCTATGACTATTGGATAATTCTCCGTTTGGAATTCTTTTATTATCTTTTCAAGTGATTTTGCAACCTTATCCGCGTCATCTTCGATATTCTCAACTACGTGTAGATAAATCTGCTGTTTTTCCTCTGGCAACAATTTGTAAATTTCAGCTGCTCTTTTTAAATTCCCTGCCTTTATTTCAAGTTCAAACAATATGTGGCTGTAGTTGCTACCTAAAGCTTCTATTATGTTTCTTGCCAGAGAGAGTTCATTCCTGACAATCAACATTCTTAAAAACTTTTCAACTACATCGATACTATTGTTGCCTTCCCCAAGATTCATAGAGCTCATATTATTTCCTCCCACGCTTCTACGTGTTTTATACTAATTTTGTGAAATTCATATGATTACCTTTCGATTATCGCTGTCGTGGTTTGACTATCAATCCATCCTCAGTTGGTTCTCATCAAACCTATCGAGCTTATTAAGTACTTCCGGCAATTTGAAAATCACTTCGAAACTGCTGTTCATTCCTTCTGATGGTATCATTTCACCCACCAGACCAAAGGTATAGACAGCTGTTTTGACCGCATCGATCGGCCGAAGATGTTGGGATAAAAACGCAGCCAGTATACCTGAAAGAATATCTCCGCTACCTGCCTTTGAAAGTGATGTGTTACCTGTTATGTTAAAGTAGATAGTTTCACCATCCGATATTATAGTTGTCGCATCCTTTAAGGAAGTTATAACCATATACTGTTGTGAGAAAGATTTGACTTCTTGGTAGTTTTGCTTTATTTCTTTAATAGGCTTTCCAGTGAGTCTTGAGAATTCACCCGGATGAGGCGTTAAGATGATTGTCTTGCTTGACGACTTTTCTCTTAACAAATCTTTTAAATGCGGCGTTTTTGCGAGTATGTTTATCCCATCAGCATCGATTATCACAGGGTTTGATACCTTTCCAATTGCAAATTCTAGAATCTTGATTTTGTCCTCTTCATTCTCAACGCTCCAGCCAGGCCCAATTAAAAGCACAGCATTGGATGGTAACGAAGAAATGAACTCATTCACGTAATCGGCACTCAGTTTACCGTCTATTCCATTGCATATCAAAGATGGATCATGCGACATGGCACATTGGCAACTTTTTTCTGGAACAACTAGCCTTGTTATCCCACTACCACATCTCTGTGCAGATAGTGCGCTCAAAACAGGTGCACCGATGTATTTGTCTGACCCGCCTATCACGATTACTTCCCCAAAGTCTCCCTTATGTGACCATCTTGGCCGATTAGGTCTGTGTACATTCTCGACTGTTAGCAAAGACTTATCAAATTCGAGGATGTTATGAATTTGCGATGGTATTCCGATCTTTGCTATCTTGAGTTTACCAGTCAATTCTCTACCGGGGAAAAGGACATGACAAGGTTTCGGATATCCGAAAGTAACTGTCATATCAGCTTGCACAGCATAGTCCAATATCTTTCCCGTATCGGTGGCTACCCCAGATGGGATATCTATCGATACTGTAAACCTTGAGTAAAGGTTTATTGCCCCTATGGTATCTATGTATTTCTTTTCATCTATAACTCTATCCAGGCCCGTTCCAAAAATCGCATCTATAACGATATCTGCAGAAGAGATCATTTCAGACAGTTTTTCCAGCCCGATATCAGAATACTTGTAGATTATTCCGCCATGTCTTATGTATCTATCTGAATTAATTTTCGATACTTCACTTCTCGGTTCATCGATAGAAACAACTCTTACCGCTTCAGTGTAGTTCAAAAGGTCTCTTGCAGTCACATATCCGTCACCACCGTTGTTCCCACTGCCACAAATGATAAGAAAGTTTCTATCTTCAAGACTACCAAGTTCATGCCATATCGCTTGAACAACTGAAATGCCAGCCCGTTCCATAAGTAATTCTTCGGATATGCCAAATTCATCTATCGTCACTTTCTCTATCTCTTTCATTTCTTTGCTACTAACAACTTTCATCAAAATCGAGCACAGAAGACTCCTCCGTCTCCGCAGAGAGGAATGTGCTCCTCCCTCCTTCCTAACATCAGAGTTTTTGACTTTTCTACCAACCTTAATAAACTATAGATGGTAATCCTCCTTATTCTTGAGTGGAGTTAAGTGCTCATCCCCAATGCTTGGTTGAGGGTAGTCAACTAAGGTTTTCACAAACCTCCGCCTTTATTGGTGGTAGGTAGTTGACCTCCCCTCCCGTACAGCATTTTATATACTTTGTAATACCTCATGATCTTCTTTACATACCTTTCTCCAGCATCCAGCTTCACATTATCTGGTGCGTAAGGCCCTGTGTTGTAGTGGACAAGCGCAGTCTTTATGTCACCATCCCTTTCAAGGAGATAGTTTAGATACATACATCCAAGTGCTATGTTATCTTGAGGATTTGTATAGTCATAGTTGGTCTTAAACTTCTTGTTGACCCATTCAGCCGTCTCAGGCATCAATTGCATGAGACCATATGCACCGGCAACAGATGTTACACCTTCTCTGAAGCTACTCTCAACCTTTATCACGCTAAGAACAAGCAAGGGATCAATGTTACCCGAATAATTCAACACTGTGTTGTAGTATTTTAGAGGAAAGAACTGAAAGAACAAGAATATTGTAACAACCAAAAGTGTTAAGATACAAGATATAATCAAGCGCAACTATTATTCCTCCTCGAGTTATCTATTGCTCCCTCTATCCATGTCTGTTTTATCATTTTCCTGCAAGAAGACTTCCACTTCTGTAAGTGGGGGATAATACATATACCACATTAAAACCTCCATCAAGGTAAGTCAGGCCGAAGCCTGTAGGTCCACATCGCCAATGTTATAGCAAGTTTAATGGTAATAGCACTTCTCCTACCCCTCAGAGCATGGGACTTGTGGAGCATCCCAAGGTGACTATATATTCTGCTATAACTAATCATTAGCAAAAACTAATGACATAGGCTAATCAACCGAGCTTGCATTTCTACAAGCCCCCGCCTCTATAGGCCGTGGGTAGTTGACTCTTTTGCATGTCCTTCCTATATATCTCAATTTGTCAAGTGATATCACTACATAGCAACTGGCGACTAGATATGATCAGTTGGCTATTTTTCTAACTCATCGCTTTCCCAAATATCTAGGTATAACTATCCTGACGTCTATATTATAGCACATGTTATTTCCATAACAATATGGCTATAATATTTCTTAACTTATCCCTATTTACTCTGACTCTACCTTGTCAGATATCGTAAGAATACTAATATATACCCTACCGAAATGATGCATGGCCCGAAGGGAATGATCCTGCTCTTTTTCACCATAGAAAAAACGATACCTAAAACTGAGGCAAACAACATCAAGAAAGGCATATAAACAAGACCACATGCATAAGAAAACGTAGGAAGCAAAAAAAAGTCTCCTACGCCCATCCCATCCTTATACCGCACCCTCAAAAGCATTAAGACAAGCAATGAAATTGCTGCACCAATGATATCTAGTAGAATATAACTTTTAAAATAGAAAACGCTAGCGTATATACTAGCACCTAGAGTGAAAATCCAAGCGTAATCTGGAAGCATCATCATACGTAAATCAATGAGGAAAGCAGGAACCGAGACAGTAAAAATGATATCCAAGACTATAGCCAAATCTAGAGGAAACACTATATGATTCAACAAAAACGAAAGCCCATAGGTGAGTTCAACTATCGGATATCTTAGACTTATACGTACACCGCAATCTCGACATCGCCCTTTTAGTAACAAATAACTGATAATGGGGATATTATCATACCACCGGATCTGAGCACCACAGTTTGGGCAGAGCGAGAAACGGGGCTCCGTTAGTTTGAGCCCCGCTGCAGGACGATATATCAGTACGTTCGCAAAGCTTCCAAATATTGTCCCGATAACAAACCAAAACAAGTATATTAATTTATTCCACATAATTCCTTCTCATCCTGGGTAAGTAATTCATCAAAAAACTCCTTCTTACCATATAGATACCAAAAATTATCTTCTTTAAGTTCTTCAATTACCTTTCTCGCTTTTTCCATTTGATTGGTCTTAGCATATGCTACGGCAAGCACGAGTGTCAAATGTTTTGCCTCCGAATTAGAGTTGAGGATATTTTCTACTGTCGATATGACTTTTTCATAATTACCTTTTCTGAGATGAACCTTTGCCCATATTTCAACACCATTTGGATCTTTCTGAGGATCGACTTCCATAAGCAAGCTCTCGTATTCTTTAGCCTTGGCTTCATTGCCAAGTTTTCCGTAAAGTTCCGCAAGCTCAAAAAGTGCGATTATGCTGTTTTCACTGTTTAGCCTAAATTTTTCAAGCACTTCTACAGCCTTTTCAATGTCACCGATCTTTGTATAGGCATCAGCTAACATAAAATAAGTAAACGTGTTGCTTGGTGAAATTGTTATCTCCTTTTCCCAGTATTCTATCGCTTCTTCATATTTTCCCATGTTGTAGTACGCTTCACCTAGCATAGAATAAGATTGAACAAGCCATGGATCGATTTCAATTGATCTATTGAGATACTTGATAGCCCCTTCGACATCACCTTCTTCAAGTAGAAGTGAGCCGTACAATTCGTAAGCTGGGGCATAATTCTTGTCTACCTTAGTGGCATACTTCAATATATCTTTTGCAATATCCGTCTGATTCTTATCTGCGTACTCTATCGCCAGTTCGTATAATCCATCGGAAGTTACATGTGACATGTTTTCTGGATCAAGTCCATACTTCTCAAGAAATTCAACGACTTCTGTCCACACTATTGGTTCATAAATTACCTCGCTTAGTGGTGCTATCTTTTGCTCGATCTCCTCAAGCATTTCAATTTGCTCGTACAGTTCAGAGATATTCTCGAAATCCTTTTTCATATTGCGCCAATCACCTGAATACAAAAGATCACGTAAAATGACTAGAATAGGCATCTCATCATTGATATTCATTGTAAAATGGTCCTCTAGGTCCAAGATAAGCCTTATAATCATTAACAGCACCTCCCTTTTTTGTAACTTGGTATTTACATTCTATCATTTTTCTTCATAAAAGTAAATACAACAAGGCATGCAACTTGCATAGAAAATTATAGAAATAGAATGATATTGATAGAAATCTTTACTTACTTTCGGAATATCATTGCACTTGGTACTAATTTAATCGCTACAAATCCGGCTCGTTTTTTCCCCTTATTTAAGGCCTCATTCGCACGCTTAAGAAGCATGAACAGGAAATTTATTTTTAAGAATGTTTTAAGCTAACCGATGATATAATATCTCTGAAAGCTCATAGAGACTCTCAGAGCTATAAATCTAGAGTTAGAGAAAACTGAAAAAATCATAGCAAAGAGGAGGTAGCAAGTATGAAAAACGTTAAGAAGATATTGTTCAGCGTGCTTTTGCTTGTGTCTGTTTTGTCGATTGCCCAAGTAAATGCTGACTACAAGAGTCCCATAGTAAACGTTGTTAAAGTTGCTGCTCCGGCTGTTGTTAAGATAGACGTGGTAGTTCAGACTCAGGTTTATATCGATCCATTCATCCGTGAGTTCTACAAGCAGTTCTTTGGAGATATACCAAAGCAGTATGAGGAAAGTGATAGTGTCGGTTCAGGCTTCATAATAAGCAAAGAAGGGTACATCGTCACAAACTACCACGTTGTTCAAGGAGCGAAGAAGATTACAGTTACGCTATTGAGTGGTGAAACATATGACGCTCAATATGTAGGTGGTGATGAAGAACTTGACTTAGCCGTCATAAAGATCAAACCAACGAAGGAACTTCCAGTCATAGAGTTCGGTGATTCAGACAAGCTAGAGATAGGAGAATGGGCAATCGCAATTGGCAACCCGCTTGGATTTCAACACACTGTCACAGTTGGAGTCATCTCAGCAACTGGTAGGAAGATACCAAAACCCGATGGCAGTGGATACTACACAAATCTGATTCAAACAGATGCGGCAATTAACCCTGGTAACAGTGGTGGTCCTTTGCTCAACATACACGGTCAAGTAATCGGAATAAACACGGCGATAATTAATCCAACTCAGGCTTCAAATATTGGATTTGCGATTCCTATCAATACGGCTAAGAGATTCATAAACCAGATAATAGCAACAGGAAAGGTTGAAAAGGCATATCTTGGTGTTTATGCACAGACTGTAACAGAGTCACTCGCCAAAAGCCTTGGGCTGAAAACAACAAAGGGTGTATATGTTGCCCAAGTTGAAAAGGGTTCCCCGGCAGAAAAGGCTGGAATAAAAGAGGGAGATGTCATCATAAAACTGAATGGCGTATATGTTGAAGAGTCAGCAGAATTGACATCGTTGGTAAGGAACTACACGCCTGGAACTAAGATAAAAGTCACAATAAATAGAAACGGGAAAGAAATGGTCTTGGATGTAACTTTGGGTACACTTCCAAGCGAGACAACATCTCCCACTAACGGTACAGCCAAAGAATTCTATGGTATTAAAGTTGCTAACGTAACAGCAGATGATAGAAACAAGTTCAAAATACCCACGAATCTTGAAGGTGTTATAGTCAAGGAATCAACGAACACATACATAAAAGTTGGCATGCTAATATGGAGAATATCTGTCAATGGATTTGCATATGATATCAAAGATGTCAACTCTTGGAATTCGGTTGTAGGAAACATCAAGAAGGGAGACTATGTTGGAATCTTCTACTACTATAACAACGTAAGATCTGTCTTTTCATTCAGATATGACGGATAGCGATAGCAAACAGTAGATACCTAAGTAATATCATCGTAGAAATATACCAAACCATGAAAATCCCCGCTGTTCAACTGCGGGGATTTTCTGTATAATAATTAATAACAGAGAATAGTCTATAGATTTGCAGATGCAGTGTCAAAAAGCTGTATAATCAAAACAAGTAAGACAAGTAAAATAGAGTGGAGCGTGAAACAGCTAGATGGAATACAAATTCAAGAGGTTGAGAGAAAATGAATTTTCCATAGGCGATTATGTATTGATAGCAGTAACAATTACCCTTATGATACTAGGACTTGTCACGCTAAGAAGTGTTGTATGGGGTACAGAACAACAAGGAAGATTTACAAAACAGATCATATGGGACTTAGTTTCTCTTGGAATAATGCTCTATATAATCTTTGAGAAGGAAGTACGTATTAAGAAGTATGGGAAATATTTCTATGTACTCTCAGTTGCTTTATTAGTTCTCGTTCTACTTATCGGGAAGATCGTTTACGGCGCCCGAAGATGGATAGACATCGGGCCTTTTGACCTCCAACCATCGGAACTATTTAAAATATCAATCATCCTTCTCCTTTCCGAGGTCCTTTCACATGCCCCACAGGGTAAGAAATTCTTATACTCGCTTTTTGTCGTCCTACCAGTTGTATTAGTTTTTCTCGAACCGGACTTGGGAATGACAGTACTGATACTTTTTCTCTGGTTTGTAATGATGATGTCTAGTAACATAAATAGAAAATACATACTTGCCATATTGATCATAGGTGTGATATCAGCTCCAATATTGTTTTACACTGTTCTGAAAGATTACCAGCGAGCAAGGATATTGGCACTTTTTAACCCACAGGAACATTTTCAGTATGGTGCCTATAATACAATCATGTCGCAGGTAGCAATTGCAAACGGTGGTATATTCGGTACTGGATACAATCTTGGTATTGCTACAAATATGCACATGGTACCTATGCAGTATACAGATTTCATTTTTTCAGCGTATGCAGAACAGTTCGGGTTAGTCGGCTCTTTGATTTTAGTAGGACTCTATGGTACAATAATACTATTATCTATGATTAAGATAGAGAAGTACAAAGACGAATACTGGAGATACGTCGTCACTGGTGCAAATTGTGTCTTTGCTTTTCATGTTTTTGAAAACATTGGTATGAACTTGGGTATTCTTCCAGTCACTGGTATCCCTCTTCCGTTTATGAGTTATGGTGGTACGTCAACTTTGGTATTTTCGATGCTTGTAGGGTTACTAGTGAAAGCAAGGGCGATTTCTAAGATAGCACGACCTGTGGGGTGAGAAGGCTATGGCCGTTACAAAAAAGCGCAAAACTCGTGATATTTCATCGTTCTTTAGCATACTGTTCTTCGTTGTGGTAATCGTATCGGTTATCTTATCGATAGGAAATTTCATCAGGTATCGAGAAATCCTAGCAAAGTATGATGAGATGAAGAAATATGTCGATTCAAAAGTTTCTGAAGTAAATAGCGAGCTAGAAAATATGAAAGACCTCGTAGGACCAAATTCCCTTGTAGATAAGTATATTTCTGCCGTGAATTATCTGAAAGAATTTGGGTATGATTTTGAGAAGATTCTTGCAAATGTATCAGATGATCCAACTACAGGTTATTTCATGATTTTCGTCGCAGGTAACGAAAGCTCATGGATTACTATAAAAGATAAGGAGAACACATATTTCAGCAAAGAGTTAAAACCTGGGTTATCAAACTACAGGTTCTTCTATTTCAAGGAACCGAGAATAAGGACAAACTATGATATAATTGTCCCACCAGAAGCCACTATAGTGGCAGGAAAAGCAGGTAAAGTTTATCTATTGTTCTTCGGTGTTGGAATGAACTTTCATCCTACAAAAGTAGTTCAACTAACAGAGAATACATATGAGAACTTCGCATCCAAATTCTCTTTGTACATACCTGGAAGATAGATTCAAGGTGTCCAGTACTGACAAGAATCACTTCGAAGGCACAGGAAAATTAAGAAGGTCAAACCAAAATCGATAAAAATGTCCCCTATGAAGGGGACATTTCCTTTTTCTGGTAGCGGGGGTGGGATTTGAACCCACGTCCTTTGGGTTATGAGCCCAACGAGCTGCCGGACTGCTCTACCCCGCGACGTTTAGTCTATATCGCCGTTAATTCTATTACGATCTCCTGGTGCCGGGGATCGGAGTCGAACCGACACGGGAATCTGCTTCCCAGCGGATTTTAAGTCCGCTGCGTCTGCCAATTTCGCCACCCCGGCTCCGCAATGTATTATACCACTGCGGTAGATTTTGTCAACAAAAAAGGTCTATATAGAAAGAAATTGAAAAGGAATCGATGAAAATTTATAGATCAGTCTCTCAAGCTACCGCGACTCTCTTTAATATCGCCTCTTTTATAATGCCCAGCTTCCTAACGGCTTCTGATTTTACTCTATCAACACTGTAGATGTAGATCTTGAGTTTTGGTTCGGTGCCTGATGGCCTTATTGCATACCAAGAGCCATCACTAAAGACAAACTTCAGTACATTTGATGATGGGATGTGGGATTCTACTTTACCGATCTCATGACCATCCTTGTCATATATCTTTCTTCCTTTATAATCAATGTACTGAACAAGCTGTAACACTCCTACCTCTTTTGGATAGCGCTTTCTGAAGGTCTCCATGATTTTTCTTATTTTTTCCATGCCTTTGATACCCTCATACACAAGCGAGAAGTTGTCTTCTAGGTAGTAACCGAATTTCTTGTATAGTCCTTCAAGTACTTCTATAAGTGTCTTGCCTTGTTTCTTGTAATAACCAGCCATTTCTGAAATGAGCATCGACATCATTATTCCATCTTTATCTCTCACAAAATCGCCTGTTACATATCCTATACTCTCTTCATAACCAAATTGGAACGAATATCTATCTTCAAGTTCATTTTCCAACCCACAAATGTTTTTGAATCCTGTCAGGGTCTCAAACGTTTCCACACCATATTGTTTTGCTATCATTCGTCCGAGGTCACCAGTAACTATGGATTTTATGATTATGCCATTGTTTGGAAGTATCCTTCTAGCCTTTCTTTGAGAAAGGATGTAGTCTATTAAAAGGGCTCCCGTCTGATTACCGTTCAGTGGCACATATTCCCCACCGTGTCTAACCATAACGGCATTCCTATCTGCATCGGGGTCTGTTGCTAAAATGAGGTCCGCGTCTTTTTCTCTTGCATATTTCAGAGCTAGTTCAAATGCTTTCAGGTCTTCAGGATTTGGATAGCTTACGGTTGGGAACTCTCCGTTTGGTTCAAGTTGTTCTGGTACGATGAAGTAATTCGTAAATCCTCTCTTATCTAACACATGATTAACGAACCTTCCACCGGTCCCATGTAGTGGCGTATAGATGATTCCAATGTTCTTATCTATCTCATCACAGAGTGCTAGAGAAAGTACTTTTTCGAAGTACGCTTTATCTATCTCTTTACCGACGATTTTTATGAGCCCATTTTGGATTGCTTCGTCAAAATCCATCTTCTTTATCTCTCCGAAATCTTCTATTCTCTTGATATTCTCCTCAATTGGTTCAGCGATGTTATCCATTATTTGAGAGCCTTTTTCCCAATATACCTTGTAGCCGTTGTACTCGGGTGGATTATGACTAGCAGTTATTACTACACCAGATGCAGTCTTCAAATGTCTCACTGAATAAGAAAGTATAGGGGTTGGTCTAATATCTTCAAACAAATAAACTTGCACACCGTTACCAGCAAGTACCTGAGCGGTTGTTCTTGCAAATTCTTTTGACATTCTTCTAACATCGTAAGCGATGACTACTCCCCTCTTTGCATATTCCTGACCACAGTCAAGTATATATTGCGCAAGTCCTTGCGTTGCTTTTGAGACAGTATATATGTTCATTCGGTTGTTACCAGCACCTATCTTGCCACGCAAACCAGCAGTCCCAAATTCTAGCTCGAGCATGAACCTTTCCTTTATCTCTTCTTCGTTATCAGCAATCTGCCTGAGTTCTTCTTTTGTTTCCTCGTCGATGTAAGGACTTTCAAGCCATTTCCTGTACTCAAACATATGATCTTTCATTCTGTAGACCTCCCCTCGTATTCTCCAGTCAAACGGTTTACTACTGTACTCATTCTACTTTGGTGAGATAGATGGTTAAGACGCTAATATTTTCTTAATCAGTCTATTAATCAGTCTAAGACTAAGCACTCGTTTTTTACTTAGATGGCTAAGTTAGTTTTTGACTGTTTTGAACATACTTATCACAACTTATCATGCTTCGATGGTATTATATCACACTTTGCCTATCGTAAAGTACGCAGTGGGCAGAGGAAATATGCAGATATGCAAATGCCTGAAAAAGCAGAAGTGCTGAAGGCACTTCTGCAATTTGGCTCATTATATCAATGCTGTACTTCACAGTGAATTCTGTTTCGAATTTCTTTTCTCTTTCCATCTCTTATTCTGAAAATACACCATACTTATTTTTCTAATATTTTCAACTGTCGGTTTTTTGTTAAACTCATTTGTTTCTAATTGCTTATTTCTCTTGATATTTTTTTCTTCCTTCCATTATCTTCTTCAACTGCTGTGAAAGGGCTGTCCTTGCTTTCGAATCGAGGTGATCTATGAAGAGTATACCGTCCAAGTGATCATATTCATGTTGAAATATCCGAGCACTATAGCCCTGTAACAATTCTTCATGATATGAACCATGCTCATCTTGATAACGCACTCTCACCCATCTGCTTCTTTCTATATCGGCAAAGACGTTGGGAATACTGAGGCAACCTTCCTCGCCTGTTTCCTTTTCGTCAGCTCTCTCCAGTATTTCCGGATTCACTATCATCTTGAATCCTGTACCATCATCCATTCCAAAAAATCTTAAAGATATACCAAGCTGTGGGGCAGCTAATCCTACTCCATCTTCTTGATACATAAGAATTTTCAATTCCTCGATTAGTGACCTCACTATCGAAAAATCCGTCACTGGCTCCGCTTTCTTCCTGAGCACAGGATCACCTAAAATTCTTACATTCACCATAAATTCCCTCCAGTTTATCATTTTCCTGCAAGAAGACTCCCACTTCTGTATGTGGGGGATGATACATGTACCACATTAAAACCTCCATCAAGATTAAGTCAGGCCGAAGCCTGTAGGTCCACATCGCCAATGTTATAGCAGGTTTAATGGTAATAGCACTTCTCCTACCCCTCAGAGCATGGGACTTGTGGAGCATCCCAAGGTGACTATATATTCTGCTATAACTAATCATTAGCAAAAACTAACGACATAGGCTAATCAACCAAGCTTGCATTTCTACAAGCCCCCGCATCTATAGACGGTGGGTAGTTGACTTAGAAATTCTTCGTTTGTCATGAAAATACTTACTGGCGTTACAGATATATACCTTTCTGAAAGAGCCTTGTAGTCGGCTAGTGGATCCGGATCATCTTCGATTACATCACCTAGCATCCAATAATATTCCCTTCCTGTAGGGTCTACCCTTTTCTCGAAGTAATCCTCGTATCTTCGTTTACTTTGCCTTGTGACCTTCCATCCATTTATTTCGTTATATGGCAACGACGGTACGTTTATATTTAATGCGGTAAATTCCGGAATACTCTTCACATCGAACTCATTTAGAAAGTCTAGCAAGAACAATGCAGCAGTTTCATAGATCGGCGATTTGAAATCAGCAACCGATATAGCTATCGACGGGACTCCCGCAATAGCGCCTTCTAGTGCCCCGCTTACAGTACCTGAATATATGACGTCTGTTCCCAAATTCTCTCCTCTATTTATCCCACTTATTATGAGGTCCGGAATCATGCCCTTTTCTTTGTAAATCACATCCAGACCGATCTTTACACAGTCTGCAGGTGTACCAGAGACAGCGTACATTTCGAAAGGCTCACTGATGTCTAGTTTTCTAGTCCATAACGGTAATCGTAACGTTATACCATGCCCAACTGAACTTTGTTCAGATTCTGGCGCACTGATGACTACGTTATGCCCCCGACTCAGAAATCTTGCTGCACACAGAATACCTGGTGCTGTCACTCCGTCATCATTTACAAGCAATATGTTCAAACCGTTCAAGCTCATGATGCCACTCCTCACTACAATTTGTCGTCTTTCTTGTGTTTCACCACGATATTCTAGTTACTTTAGCTACTTTGTCAATTCTTTTACGTACTCTTCGAGTTTGTTAATACCCTCTTCGTAGGGATACGTTCCTACTATTTGCCCTTTGTAAAACAAAACTACACCACCTTTTGTTCCAGCTATCCCTACATCGGCTTCTTTCCCTTCGCCTATACCATTGACAATGCATCCCAATACCGATACAGTTATTTTCTTATCTATCTTAGCAATTTTTTCTTCTATTGCAAGTGCTACTTTCTCAACATCAAACACCGACCTTGCACAAGTCGGACAAGCTACAACGTCTGGCCCCTCCCTCAAGTGGAGGAACGTTAGTAACTTTCTTGCCGAAATTACTTCGTTTACAGGATTCCCTGAGATCGATATCCTCAATGTATCGACCAATCCGTCCATGATCAGCGTACTTAAGGCGATCGATGACTTTATCAACGAATTATAAATTGTACCCGCTTCAGTAACGCCAACATGCAGTGGATAATCCACTTGTTTGGCTACATATCTGTTAGCTTGTATGGTCTCAATCGCATCTGAACTTTTCACAGAGATTACTATATCGTTGAACCCGTGTTTTTCGAGCAATTTGACCTCTCTGAGTGCTGCTTCTCCAAGGGCTTGTTCTCTTGGCAGATGTTCAAGGTCCTTTGGTAGTGAGCCAGTATTTGCCCCCACTCTTATAGGTACGCTACGTTCCTTGGCAATTTTCACAATCTCCAACACTTTTGATGGGTCACGTATGTTGCCTGGGTTTATCCTAATTTTGTCTATGCCATTCTTAATAGATTCTATGGCAATTCGATAGTCAAAATGTATATCTCCAACGAGTGGAACTGATATTCTTTCCTTTATTTCTTTCACTTTTTTGGCGCACTCTAAGTCGGGGAGCGAAACCCTAACTATCTCACAACCTGTTCGAACAAGATTGTTTATCTGTTCTACTGTTTTTTCCACATCTCTCGTATCTGTATTGGTCATTGACTGGATTACAATTGGATTGCCTCCACCTATTGAAATGTCACCAACTTTAACCATCTTACTAGCTCTCATTGTTTATCCCTTCAGTCCGTATTTTCTGATTCGTAGATTACATAAATAATCTGCCTATGTCCATGAAAGTAATGAAAATAAGTAGTCCTATAAGTAGGAAAAAGCCAATTGCATGGATCCAGTTCTCAATGTTCCTATTTATCTTCTTCCTGCTTATCATCTCTATAAGTGCAAAGATAATTCTTCCGCCATCGAGCGCAGGTAACGGGAAAAGATTAAAGATACCTAGGTTTATAGTGATTATCGCTATGATGGTTAGTATGGTTTCTAAACCAACCTGGGCAGCTTCACCTATTATTTGCACCATACCAAGTGGGCCAGCCACTTCATCTAGATTCTTACCTACGAAGATACCAGGTAAGCTCTTCCAGATGTAAAGTGCCAAGCGGTTACTTCTCTGAACTGCCAAAGTGATATTCTGAAGACCTTTCGGCTTTATCGTCACAGACTGAGACTCAAGCACACCAGGTATGGATAGGATTTCGATAAATTTTTCTTTTGATAAGGTAATTTCTTTTATTTCGCCCTTTGATTCATATAAGATTCTAACATCGTTACCAGATGGGGTAATGATTGTATCAATTACAGTGCCATTAGTAGAAATATATATTTCATCAGGTTTCAACGTTAGCGATGTCACTGCATCAAAGAGATCGTTGCTACTATTGATGGGGAAGTCATTAACCTGCAGCAACTTATCACCCTTTGAGAAGAATTCTGTATCTTTGGCAAAAACATTAGAAAATTGCCCATAGTAGATGCCTATAGCGTAGCGTTCCTGAGTCACAGAGACATTGCTCAGAATGCCACTCAGTTCCCCAGATTCCGATTTTATTGTAACAAATTCTTTTTGCCATTTTTCCATATAGACCGGTAGCTCCATATTGTTTATACTCAAGATCTTGCCACCCAACTCACCTTTGGCATCTTCTACTATAAATTCAAATTGTTGTGTCGTCAGTTGAGGAAAGACAGTTATCTCTTGAGTCTTCCCGTTACGTGAAATTTCAAATGTTACAGTCTTCCCTTTCCTGATCATGTCTGTCATATCTGCAATATCGAAAACATATTTCCCATTTATCTTAATAATTAAATCCCCACTTCTCAAACCAGATTGCTCTGCAGGCGAATTTGGAATCACCTTATCGATGACGATTGGTTTGTATCCCCATACACCGATAATCAAGATAAAAAGGAGATAGCCCGCAAGAATAGAAAAGGCAGGTCCTGCAAGAAGTATTATGAATCGCTTTCACGCTGATACGCCATATAATGAATCAGGTGACTCTTCTTCTGTTGGATCTTCTCCCTTGAGTCTTACATAACCACCCAACGGAAATGCGTTGATTCTAAAATCTGTTTTCTTGCCGGCCTTTCTATAGATTTGTGGTCCAAAACCTATCGCAAATTCATGAACTTTTACTCCAAATACCTGGGCAAAAATAAAGTGACCAAATTCGTGTACTATGACTATGAACATGAAGACTACTAAGAATACCAATATGTTGATCAATATTGTCATACGTTCCAAAACCTCCTCAGTTATTGATAAATTTCTTTACAAACTCTCCAGCATAAATCCTTGAAAGCTTGTCTACTTCAAAGACATCGTCAATTGCAGAAACAGAGATAGCCTCACTCCCGATTTTTTCTACAACCTCTCGAATGATCCAATTGATGGCTTCGAATGTGATTTTGCGGGTCAAAAAGTACTCTACAGCAATTTCATCCGCACTGTTGAATGCAATCCTTTTTGCTAGATCGTCTTCCTTAGTAATCTCCAATCCATAGAAGAAAAGTGGATAACGCTCTTTTTCAACTAACAGAAGTCGTGTGTCAAACTCTTCGACAGGTGATACGTAAGATTCATACACTCGCGATGGATACGTTAAGGCATAACCAATAGGTACCCTCATATCAGGCCTACCTGCGTGAATTTTTATAGTGCCGTCTTTCAAAAAAACTATTCCATGCACGAAACTTGACGGATTTATTCTTACATCAATCTTGTCGTAAGGTAAATTGAACAATTCATGTGCCTCAACAACTTCGAAGAATTTATTCACCATCGTAGCTGAATCAATCGTAATTCTCTTTCCCATATTCCAAGTAGGATGTTTTAGAATCTCATCAGGTAGCATGGTATTTATCTTGTCCAATGGGATCTGTCTAGTAGCACCACCAGAAGCCGTTATGATGATATGGTCTATATGCTCCTCGTACAATTGAAAAATCGCAGAATGCTCACTATCGACCGGGATGATTTCCACTTCATTCTTTTCCGCTAGTTCTTTTACAAATGGACCAGCACATACCATCGATTCTTTTGTTGCGAGTGCAATACGCTTTGCATATCTGATGGCGTCAAGAGTTGCCTTGACTCCATCAAAACCAGGTACTGCACATACAACGATATCAGGATGCGTCTTTTCGAGCAACTCACTTGTACTCTCAACACGTGTTCCGTTGGGTAGTGCAACATTTCCAAGATAATACTTAACATGGAATTTGTTCAATATATCTTGTGCAACTTGCCCATTCTTGCCAAACGATATGCCAGCAACAGTGAATCCTTTGACTTTTTCTATAACATCTAAGGATTGCGTTCCGATAGATCCTGTAGCACCTAACACTACAACGGTTTTCTCCTCCAACGTACGTACACCACCTTGCCCATTTGAACATCTACCTTGACTTCATTTTCCAATGCCAAATTACTGACACCAATTGGTGAGTCGATCTTCATCTCCCCATTGAAACCATATTTGAATCCAGTTAGTTTAAATTGTGCACTGCATAGGGGTAGAAACGACCATATCTCGCCGTACACTGCTTTAAGGGCACTCTCACCAGCCTTTAATACACCTATCTCGCAGCTGTCAGAAACAGCTGTGACGTTATCATATCTACTCATAAGCCCTATCATAGCAAGGATCATATCTATCCTTTCACCTTGCCAGTTAAGTATTTCAATCTCCGAAGCGCCGTGCTTAAAAGCATAAATCAGCGCCAACTCTAGATCTGTTTCATCCTTTTCATGTGGATAAATCTGTATCTTTGCACCCATATTTTCAAAATACTGGAGTGTTTCTTCAGAAACCGAATCCATATCCCCGACTATTACATGAGGTACAACATTTCTCTTTCTAAGCTCTTCTGCGCCCCCATCAGCAGCGATGATAAACTCACCGGTTATGTACATCGTACCGTTATGACTCCCATTAACAATAATACTGGCACGCATACTATCCCCCCAAGCTCTCTACCTGTATTCTCAAAGTACCCCTTGAGTAGGTAAACTATTCCATCTTATCCATCTTAAGAAGATGGAACTTCCTGTTTTATCGAGTACCTGAGACACTCTCCGCAGACGTAATTTCGGCCCGTTACTATCTACTAAGTACATCAAATCATAATTTCATTCTTGCTCGCATTTATACGACTGACCTCCGCACGAATAATGGGATTAACGACTAGATACAATCGATTGGTAAATTTCTTTCACTTTAGCTATGTCTTGTGCATGCTCTAGATTTCCCCCAGGTGTTTCGAGTATCAAGGGAATCGATGAAAATGTACGATTCGATAAGAAGATCTTGAACCCTTCAATACCTATGTTCCCATTTCCTATGTTTTCATGCCTATCTTTTTGTGAGCCTAGAGAATTTTTTGTATCGTTGAGATGGATGAATTTCAATCGTTCTATACCCACTTCTCTATCTATCTCATCTAACAACTGCTGGATATCTTCTGGCTTGGTAACATCATACCCTGCGTCATACCCGTGACAAGTGTCGAATGTAAAACCTATTCTATCTGGTTGTTCGCAAGCTTCTATGATCTTTCTCATATGTGCATAATTGTAACCTATGTTCCCACCTTTTTTGACCACATTTTCAAGTAGTATATTCACAGTCTTTTCTCTCTTGAATACGATGTTTAGTGCCTTTGCAATCCTCTCAATACCACCCTTCTCGCCTGCACCAAGATGGCTTCCTGGATGAATGTTCAAATATCTTATATCGAGTTTTGCACAGATCTTCATTTCTAATTCCAATAGCTCAGTAGACTTCTCCCAAACATCATCTTTTGTACTTGCGATGTTTATGAGGTAACCTGAATGACACATGAAATACTCAGGATTCAACTGATATCTTTTCACATCTCTTAGAAAATGTACCACATCTTCTTCTGCAGGCATCTTTGCAGTCCACTGCCTCGGGTTATGTGGAAATATCTGGAAGGTGTTGCCACCTATTTCTACAGTCTCTTTTGGAACTCTAGAAAAACCACCACCAATTGGCATATGAGCACCTATTATAATTTCTGGCATGATCATAACCTACCTTTATTAACACTCCCTATGATATTCTCTATCATTATATCATTATCATTTCCTATCACACCACTCGTCATGTAATATACCGTAAACTATTATATCCCAAAATCTGGCATTATGGAACTTTGCCTCTTTCAATCTCCCTTCTTCACTAAATCCAAGTGAATCTAGGATAGCCACTGATTTTTCGTTATATTCGTAGACCTCTGCGGTTAGCCTGTGCATATTCATTTCATCAAACGCATATTCGATAGATTTTTTCAACATGGCTCTCCCAAAGCCCTTGCCACGGAACGATTCGACTATGTAGTATGTAAGATATGCGTTTCTATTGAATACCCGCAGATCGAATTCGACGAATCCTATCTCTTCTCCAGCATGCTCAAATGTCAAGTATATCGGCTCAGCTTTTATAATTCTTCTTTCTGAGAAAAAGATAAGATCTGCGGTGGAAATATCGATACTTGTGGAATGTGCTACAGTAAAATCCAGTGTTTTCTGAAAATCACCAATACACTCATCCATACTAAGAATCTTACTCCTCCTTATCAATCCTCTCTATAATCTCCGATTTTTCATTCAGGGCATCGATTTCCTCAAATACTGCTAACAATTCCTCTTCCAAAAAGCGTTTTTCCTTATCCATATTCATTATTTCGACATAATCCTGTGTTATATGCATCTTTCTGTCTATCTCTTCTATCTTTTGTGCTAATTCTAATTCTCTTACCTGTAACTCTTCCAATTTCCTTTTCATAGTCTTCAGCTGATTCCTGATTTTCTTCTTCTCTTCAAAATCGATGTTCTTTTGCTTCTCTTCCCTCTCTTTTTCCTTGGCAAAGAAGAGTGGCTCATTGACCTCAACGACCGTGTGGTCTCTTATCGTCAGGAATCTGTTGCACACATTCCTGATCAATTCAACATCATGTGATACAAGCAATATACTACCTTTGTATTCTTTGAGAGCATCTTCCAACGACTCAACTGTTTCCAAATCCATATGATTCGTAGGTTCGTCCAATATCAACAAATTCGGCTTCCTCAAGAGTATCTTAGCCAGTGCCAGAATCTGCCTTTCGCCACCGCTTAGCGATGCAATTGTTTTAAAAACATCTTCCCCTTTGAACCCAAATCTTCCCGCATACGCCCTAATCACATAATCGGGCTTTTCCGTCATTTCTTCAAATATTTCATCGAAAACCGTGTTATCGAGGCCAAGCTGGTCTACAAACTGCTCAACATATGCTACATTTACCTTATGCCCGAGGTTGATTCGCCCCACTTGATAATCCAGGTTAATCGGATTGTCTTGGTTCAAAGTATTTACCAGACCGGAGTAGTCCATTTGGTTCGATTGGTTTATCTCATTTGCAATGATCTTCAACAAAGTGGTCTTCCCAGAACCATTCGGCCCCATAATGGCCACTTTATCCCTCTCGTAAATCGTGAAGGAAACATTTTTTAGCAACCCATTCCAAGAGACATTCTCCACATTCAGAACAACATATCCTGTACTTACTGGCTCTGGTATGCTTATTCTTCTCTCCTCTTCTTCCAAATACAAATTCGGCATATTCTCAAGCTCTGCTATCATCTTCTCCAGTATTTTTTCTTTACTCTTAGCTTGCTTTATGAGTTTTTCTCTACCCCATCTTCTATACCTATCAATTATTGCCTTTAGTCTCTCTATTTCCCGCTGAATATTTGCCACCTGACGTCTTTGTGTCTCGATTATTTTTTGCCTCTCGATATGATAGCGGTCAAAATCCATGTCGAAAGTCCATATGGTTTCGTTGTTGATCTCCCAGAATTTTCTACATACGTCTCTGAGAAAATTTCTGTCATGCGAGATGACTATGTAACCGCCCTTAAACGAATTCAGCAGTGTCTTCAAATACTCAATGCTCTCTATGTCGAGAAAATTGGTTGGTTCATCTAGAAGTAGGAAGTCTGGCTCTTCAATGAACAATCTTCCTACCTGCAATTTCGTTTTCTCACCACCACTGAAAGTTGATATATCCCTATTCCAGTCCTCTTCGGAGAATCCTAATCCCTTAAGAACACTTCTTACCTGTTTTTGCTTTTCACTTGTGTCCGCAACGTTCATGTAATACTCATATGGGGTATCACCATCAAACGTTCTGTACTGATCCATGTAAAGAACCTTTCCTGAAGTATTTATTTCCCCATCATAATCGTTGAAAATACCTGCTATTGCTTTCATCAGCGTACTTTTTCCACTTCCATTCTTACCCATTAGGCCTATTCTATCTTTCGGAAATATCGTTGCATTGAAGTTTGAAAACAAAACCTTCTCAGGAAACGAGATGGACAAGTTTTTGATACTGATCAAGTCTTATCTTCCCTTCTTGTTTAATTTTGCTGTCCTTCTTGTTCTGACAAATTGATAAAACTGATATGGTTGCGACAATGCCAATTTCAATGGCTTTGGCAAAATCAGAATGAGCAGATACATAGGCACATAGGCACGAGTATCGATGGAAAGGTAATGTACCAATAGGCTCTTAATGTCTCTTCTGTTACGACCATACCAATCATTGTAAGTATTCCTAATATGATGCTGCCGACTGTGATATGGCAGCCCAAAACAAATATAGAGTCTTCCGAAAATCTATTCAACACAGATGCAATTTTTGACCATACGATTTTTAGATTGTTTCTCTCAACAACTTGAGCAATCCAGATGACAAATATCATGGCACCAAATTCTCCAACCAAGCTCAGGAGGCCATATCTTCCATACCGTCCAGAATTCCAATTTGAACCACCATTTACCCAAGCAGTCAGAATCCAGATACCTAGTGCTGTAATTCCATGCCAGAAACGTAATTTGAAATGTACTTTTTCTCTGAACAATCTCCCAAACTCTAATGTGATGAGCGCCGTAAATGCAACATCTATCTTGAATGGCATTGCTACAGGCTTTATCGAGGAGTACATCCTAAGGAATACGCTAAAAGCAAGTTCGATTTCTTCTTGATGATTTTTGTTACACTAGTCCCATCTTTTGGATAAAGATACCCACTGATAAAAGGAAAAATGGCTATTATATACGTCAGAAACTCAAAGATAAATGTTGGACATTGCGAGTGCGCAAGTATCACAAGAATTATCGCTAAACCACGCGAATAGTCAAGCCATTCAATTCGATTTGGTGCACTTGTTGCCATACTTGCCTTTCTTTCAACTACTTTGGTCAATCCCTCCGATTCCATTGCGCCACTCTCCACATGCTGTTGAACTCTCATCACAGCAACCACCAGTGAAATTCTACCCTATTTAAACAGGAATTGAGAAATAAGACTAATCAACTTCATCTGTTTGAACAGATTTGCTAGTCTGCAAGACTCCAAGTACGATCGAAAGGCTCATCAGTACAGCACCAATTGCTTGAATGGTTGATAACCTCTCATCAAGTAATAAGATCGAAAGTATCATCGAGAAAATTGGCTCCCCAACAAAGATCAAAGCAGACACGTTACTCCCCACTACCTTTTGATATTTTGCCTGTATGATGATCGCCACTATCGTAGCGGTAACTGCCGTGAATGCAGCTGTCCCTAAAGCAGGTAGTGTAAATGTCCAAGTGCCACTTGGGTAAATGAAATTAAATATCGTGTTCAAAACTGCTACCGTTAGAAATTGTGGAGTAAGTAACTTGTATTCACTCGTCTTTTTGGAAAACACGGTGATTAAAACGACGTGGAGTGCATAACAAAGGCCACAGATCATCGTCAAAAAATCGCCAAAGTTGAAACCATTGATTCCACCGCTTAGTAGATACATGCCGATGAAAGCTCCTATAAATCCAAAAACCTGAAATATTCGTGGCTTTTCCTTTTCGATGAAGTACGAGAAGAAAGGTACTATAACTATGTAGAGAGAGGTTATAAATCCACTCTTTGTGGAAGTTGTCAATGTCAATCCCCAAGTTTGGGTAGCATAAGCCACAGACATCACTATACCGAGTATTGTTCCATGTACCCAGTCTGACTTTCTAAACATGAGCAATGATAAAAAAGTTGCGATCCAAAATCGGATCGCATTGTACAAAAAGGGTGAGACTTCTTCAGTCAAGACCATTTTCTGAATGGGAAATGTCAGTCCCCAGAGAAATGTCAAGACCAAGAGCCAGAAAACTGCTATCGATTTTTTAGGTTTACCAGTTGAATTTTTATTTTTGTTTGAAAACTCATTTTCATTATGTTCCATGACGGTATCTATAATTCACCTCGGTCCTTCTGTTTTCTTATCCTCACTTTTATCATTTTTCCTGCAAGAAGATTTCCACTTCTGTATGTGGGGAATGATACATATACCACATTAAAACCTCCATCAAGGTAAGTCAGGCCGAAGCCTGTAGGTCCACATCGCCAATGTTATAGCAAGTTTAATGGTAATAGCACTCCTCCTACCCCTCAGAGTTGTTTAACTATTACCCTCAGAGCATGGGACTTGTGGAGCATCCCAAGGTGACTATATATTCTGCTATAACTAATCATTAGCAAAAACTAATGACATAGGCTAATCAACCGAGCTTGCATTTCTACAAGCCCCCGCCTCTATTGGCGGTAGGTAGTTGACGTGTCTATGATTCTTACTTTTGCGGAACTTCTCCAACCGGAGCAAGGTAAACCACAAACTCATCTTCGCCGTCTACCTTAATAAACTCATCCATCAGTTTTTGAGAATATGCGGCAACAGCACATGTACCAAGATCTATCGACTCACATGCCAAATAGAGATTCTGACATACATGACCGGCATCAATTAGAATTACTTTATGTGAAACAGGGCCATAGCGCCATTCGGTTCGGTAAGGGATCACTGCCCATATGAAAACGACCGCGCTATCTCCTATAAAAATTTGATCCAATGTTGCTCTGATGATCTCCTCTCTAAGGTACTTGTCCTTTCTATGAAGGAGCAATTTATGTTCCAGAGGTAGATATCTGTATATCCCTTCCTCCAATCCCTCCACTCTTCTTACATAAAGATAAGTCTCGAATGGATGACGAGCACCAGCCGATGGTACTGACCTTAAAGTTGCGACTTTTCCCACTTTCTTAACACCTTGAGTAGCCCACAACAAAAAGGATAATTGCTCCATCGTAATAGGTTTATCAAGAAATTTTCTATGGCTCATCCTGTCCTCTATAGCCTTACTGACACTTTTCTCTCCCAATTCCCTAGCAACTGGGAGATCAATTAAAAAGGCTTTTTCGGGATATGGTTTTTCAAATGGCGGTACCGGTACACCGAGTATTTGATCGCTTTTGAATTTGTCTACTATTTCCCACTCAGATTTCAGAATTTCCCTTCCCTTCTTGACCCTGTCGTCTGTACCCTCGTTCATGAGCATTCCCCCTTATGTAATCTCGACAAAACTGAAAAGATATTGAAATGATCCAAATACACGGAAATCGTGAACTGCCCCCACCTATAGAGGGTGGGAGATGAATTGATAAATTAGGTTAAAACCTTGGACTTATATTGTATTTCTCTTTTATTTTCTTCTTTATGTCCTCTATTGCCAAATCAACTTCCTCATCACTCAATGTACGTTCACAATTTCTAAACTTTGCATAGATTGTCACACTGTATTGACCGTCACCTAATTTTTCATAAATATCGTCGATCCCGACTTCTTCCAAGATGGGATTCTCTCTATACACATCAAGCAAATTCGAAATCTCGAAACCAACGGGGATTATATATGAAACATCTCTCCTGATGAATGGGAACGGCGAGAGCGATTTATACTCCTTCTGACGCTTCGACACATCGTAAATTTTATCTAAATATACCTCAGCTACGTATACTTCATCCTTTACATCGTAGATCTTGTCAACAAACTCTATATCCATCATTCCTATGAATCCTATCACATCGTTACTGCACATAATTTTAGCGCATCTAGTTGGTACAAACCCCTTTTTGCTCAGTGGTGAATACTTGCATTCTAGTCCGTATCTCAACAAGATCTCTTCCACCGCTCCTTTGAATGTATAAAAAGACACTATCCTTTTATCTGTATAATCTCTTACAGATTCCCGACCTGTTGCAACGATGCCCAGTGCTTCACGTTCAAACGGCTTTCCATCCTTCATTTCAAATACTTTCCCGATCTCAAATAGCCTTACATCCTTCATCTGCCTCTTGTAATTGTAAGATAGGGATTCAAGCAGTCCGTACAGCAACGATGGCCTCATCCTATCTAATTCAGAGACGATAGGATTCACCACAGCAACCCCGGATCCGTCGATTTCGAATCTTTTTATCATTTTACTTGAAGCAAAAGAAAGGTTATTCGCTTCGCTAAATCCGAATCCAGTTATCACTTGCTTTATTTCATACCTAACCTTTTGCTTTTCATTCCGTCCCCTTTCTATAGCTAAAATACGTGGGGCTTCGGAGTGTATGTTATCATATCCGTGTATTCTTCCTACTTCTTCCATGACATCCTCAGGTATAGAAATGTCGAAATACCTGAAAGATGGGACATACACTTCATAACCATTCCTCGTCTCTTCAACTTCAAAACCGAGAGGTTCTATATATTTGCTAATACGCTTTACATCAATTCCAAGCACCTTTTTCGGAAGGTGTTTTGACACAAATACCTTGCGCTGTTCTATCTTTTTCGGATAATTGTCGATGACCGTTTTCGAAGGTGTACCTCCAGCAAGTTGCTGAATCAATTCGGACAGTCTTTCGATAACATAGATGTTGTTGTCATAATCCACACCGCGCTCGAATCTATATGATGAATCTGAAGATATCCCAAGTTTTCGTGAAGTCTTTCTTATCCGTACAGGATCAAACATCGCAACTTCTAAAAGTATGCTCGTTGTTTTCTCCGAAATACTGGAATCTTCTCCGCCCATGATACCACCAAGTCCTAGTATCTTTTCACCATCTGTTATCAGTACTTCACCGCCTGTAAATTCATATTCCTTACCATCCAGTAACATTAGTCTTTCACCAGGTTGCGCATCTCGAACAACTATCTTTCCAGCCAGTTTTGATAAGTCAAAAGCATGTATTGGGTGGCCTGTCTCAAGCATAACATAGTTAGTTATATCCACAACGTTGTTTATAGGCCTCAAGCCAGAAGCGATAAGTCTTCTTCTCATCCATAGCGGGCTTTGGCCTATTTTGACGTTTTCTATTATCCTCGCAGTATATCGCCAGCAACCGTCTGTCTTGATTTGAATATCTATCTTGCTATCTTTACCATCCGGTTCCGTTTTTGCATATGGAACTGGGAATTTTATTTGTTTTTTCAATCCAGCTGAAAGCTCCCTCGCAACACCAAAATACGATAGACAATCAGGCCTGTTGGGTGTTATCTCCGTATCAAAATACCAGTCGTTTACTTTAAACGTTTCTATAACATCTTTGCCAAGTGGTGAAGGTTCGTCTGTCATGTATACGTAATCACTCTTTTCTGCTAATCCAAGTTCTTCGAGTGAGCACAGCATTCCTTCTGAAACTATGCCAAGCATCTCTCGATCTTGGATTTCCACACCATTGGATAGCCTTGCACCCTCCAGAGCCACACATACGTACTTTCCAGCTTGGACAGATGTGTCTGCTGTAAGTATCGTTCTGCACTCATTTCCAATGTTAACTTTACACATCATGAGCTTTTTCGCCCTAGGGTGCTTTTCCACATGTTCTATTTTACCGAAGATAATGGGACCATAGACAGGAAAAACAGGTCCATTTTCTTCAATATCTATGCCTAACTTCGGTAGTGTTTCCAGAACATCTTCTTTGTTGACAGCTATGTATTCATTCAACCATTCAAGAGAAACCCTCACGCTTATGGCACCTCCGTTTCGATTCCATCGTCCCTCAGTGTAATTCAGTATATCTATATATCTATCCAAATATCCAACAGTTACCCGCCCATTCAATCATGAATCAAAAGACAATGAATTTCCAGACGATTGTGATTGCAACACCTAAAAGAGGACTAATCCACCAAGTGGGAGTAAATTTCTTGACTTTCCACAATCTATAAAGGTATCCTAATAGCAATGACAAAAATGCGAAGAGATAATTCTTCGCCAAGAAGAAAACAAAGAATGCCAATCTTTCAGATATACCATCCAGATCGTTGTACTCCAAATCTCCGGGATAAAAATTCCTGAAGATGTAAGTCACCGCCATAGTCACAACAGCCATACCGAGCAAATACAAGGCAAATTCTTTTGAAATGAATGAATAAGCAAGCAGGTCTGCAACGAAGATATTCAGAAACAAAGATATGGCAATTAGTATCAACTCTAAGATATGTATTTTTCCGACAGAACCATCAAGTTTTACCCTTAGAACATCTCCCAAAATATGGATGGCGATCATTATAAACAGAACGGTCAATCCTCTGGTAGTGTTCAAAAGAGTATCGAAAGTAAATGCTAAAAACGCAAGTATCGACCAAATTATGTGCCCGATAAGCTTGCTACCCTTGTAAGACCTGATCTTCGTATTATCAGTGAAACCATGATCTGCTACAAAATGTGCTAAGAAAAGATGTATCATCATTCTATAGATCCTCCTTTAAACATCTATTATTCCTATATTATTCCAATTTTGCCATTTTACCATGATTTTTTACCATGATTAATAAGAGTACAGCTAAGGAAATATCATCCAGCTCACCCAATTCTATACACAAGTACCCCCTGACTGGTCATAAGATAGAGTTTCTCTTCACAGACTGCTGCATCGTAAACAATACCTGAAACGCTCTCGACTATCTTATCGATCCTCTTGTTTTCAAAATCAATAAGTGTTATGAAACCATCGCCAACAGCGACAACGTATCTATTAGTCTTATACATTCCAAGGTTGCCAATCCAACCTTCACCCGTATATGCGTACCTACCATTCCTGTCAAACAGCAGGATTCCATAAGCTCTAGTTACTGCAAATACGTAGTCATCAACTACTATGGCATATGTCATATCGTAACTTCTGTTTAAACTTATAGGAGCTGTATATTTGATACCGTAATAGTAACGATATAGTTCTCTATTAGTCAAAAAGATTATCTCACTACCGTCGTATATAACTCTTCCATAGACACCCTTCAGACTGATGATAAGATTTCCATTTCCATCGACGAAATCAATATAATCATTCGCCCTCGGTTTGGCAAAAATGACAAAGTCCTTCGTTGCTAAATAGTCATCGGCAGGTATTTGATCGTATGAAACATCGTCTGCCAATTTCCTGTAAAATACCTTTGTTTGCGTACCATAACTGATCCCATCGATAGTTTCTTTTAGATTGTTGATGGGCTCTTCCCATACTTTTGTTCCAGCAACATACAGGCCTTTCGAATCTGCTGTATATATTATGTTACCATAGATCGCTATTTGACTTCCCAGGTAATTGAACGACTGAAGGAATGTTACATGTGGATTATCGTTGATCTTCCACTCTTCAACATAAAACTCCTCTGCCTTACCAGTTAACATGAAACGCTCTAACATTTTTTCTTTCTCCGTCACCCTCTCAGAAAATGTATCGTCTTTGTATTTGGGAACATCTGGTACTACGTATCCAAAAAAGGTCTTGATTTCCTGTATGAACTCCTCTCTGGAGTAGAAATCGTTCCAGCTACCATTGAATATCTTCAAAGTCATGTAGGGTAGCCTTGCTGAAGTCCGTGAAACAATACCATCTCCCGTGTTTAAGACTAATTCCGGATACATCCTCTCAAGAAGACTAGATGCAAGGTCTATCGATAGAGGTGGAGTATTGCCCATATAACTCATGACATCCACATCTGTACGATACGGAAGATATTTCAGCCTATTCAGAAACTCCGAATCAGGTAGTATATCGTCATAGTAGTTGTTGACCGCTTCTATATAGCTTTTCAAGTAGCCCTGCAAATTGAGGACCATACTATCCGGAAGATTGTAGAGCATTCCTGCCGATTCAGGTTTAGAATCGTATATGTTTGTCGCCAAACGTGGGTCAACTACATTTGTCCCATAAAACGGTACAGATACATATGCTACCTTTCTTACGTTCTTGATTTCCGGATGATTCGCTAAACAGTAGTAAACAATTAAGCCACCTATTTCATGAGTAAGAATATCAAATTGGGTATTTTGACGTTGGAGCAATTCCTGAGCTAGGCATTCAGATTCAAATATTATCTCACTTGGAATTGGATTGGCTTCTTTGAATATCCTCAGATCTTCACTATAATTGAATGATTTGGATTTAGTTAACGGATATTCGTACACAAAGACTGATCTATCTGAAAAGACACTTTGCCAAAGTGAAATACCTGTCACCTTAGATGAAGCGAAATAGCCGGAGAAATTAGCATCACTGCCAGGAACTATCAACAGTGTTGGCTTTGCAGATAACATTTCATAGACTGGTTTGATGCCTACTTCCAAAACTTGACCTGGTGTAGATACCACCCCGATCAATCGTGGTACAACAAAGAAACTGGCTTCGACATAGTATCCTTTAGCATCTTTTCCTATACTGCTTCCCGGAATTATGTTATAGACCTTACCGTCGTTGCTTATACTAGCAAAAGCAATGGCATTTGAATCATTGCTCCCAACTAGATTCGAAGGAAAATAATATTTTACATTAATCGGTAGAGTTGCCATATTGTATCTTCCATCACTCGGTATAAGTTCAAAAATCGTACTTATGAAATTACCTGTACCTAATATCTGTGTAGATACGTTTTTTGGAGCAATACGTACCTTAAAAGACTTTTCGTAGGGAAAAGCACTAGGCGGTATTGAAATAACAAGATTTTCAACAACCCCCATTCCCTCAGTTATAGTTGCCTCGATTTTTTTTCCACTCTTGAGCATAAATGGAAGAGCTATTAGAAAAGCAACTATCCCTATTACTAATAAGAACAGTACTTTTCTTTTCCATAACCTAGCTGGAAATTCGATGATCTTTTTCCATATCTCTTTGAAATTGATCGATTTTATAGAAGGAAGCTTAATCTTTGAGAAAAAGCCCTTCATTTTCCCAGTAAGATTACTGAAAAAATTTGGCATCTACTTATGCCCCCAGTCAGTCATCTAAAGAGCTCCGCTCGTCTTATTTCCATTCATTCTATTCGCCCTCTTGAAGTGTACCCTCATCTAAAAGTTTTCTGAATTCATTGATATCGAGATTATCTATAAACTGCTTGAACCCTTCATCTAAATTCTTTCCCTCAGTTAAGCTTATCGATTCGGAAGCTATGATGTCATTTGTAACATATAGTGGAGCCCCTGTTTTGAGCGACAAGATTATGCAATCGGAAGGTCTAGCATCTATTTCAAGGTAAGGATTCAGGCCTTCAGCTATTTCCTGCTCTGAAACAGCCAAGTCTTTTAGCACGATTTTAGCATAGAAGACATTGTCCCTAATGGAGTGTATTACAAACCTATCAAGCTTTAGGCTTAGCTCCGTCAAAAGATTTACAATCAGATCATGTGTCAAAGGTCTGTCAAATGGTACCTTTTCAATCGCAATTGCCATTATGCTTGCTTCACATGCACCTATCCATATCGGTAATATCTTATCCGAATTCTCAATACCAAGCAGTACGACGGGGGAATTGGATATTTTGTCTAATACTAGTGCTTTAACAGTTGCTCTTTTCATTATCCAGCACCTCCTTAAGCTTTTCGATACCACTCCTGATAACAGATTCGACATGGATTCTTAGTTCTTCCTCACTTGAAAACTGTTCTGGGTAAACAAAATCACCTATGAGTATAGAGGTCTTATTTCCCGAAACAGTCAGTTTATGTTTCGGTGTAATCAAATGATTACCCCAAATTGAGACTGGTAATATTGGGACTTTCGACTTGTACGCAATCTCTAAGCTCTTAGCTTTGAATGGCAGCATCTCACCATTCTCTGACCTTGTGCCTTCTGGAAAAATCAGGAAATGATATCCTTCGTTCATTTTCTTCATAACTTCTCTTATTGCCAAAGCCGTCTGCCTAATGTTACCTCTGTCTATTAATACGCTCCCTAAGTGCTTCAAAAAAACATTCACCATCGGAAATTTTCCAAGTTCTTTTTTTGCTATAAAAGCGACTGGTTCAACATAGCCTAAGACAAGCGGTATGTCGAGAATACTCTGATGATTGCACACCACAAGGTAATTTTCATTAATGTTGGGCTTATTACCACAGACAAGTACTTTAACACCAAGAAGCTTAAAAGCTGCTCCTCCGAAAATCTCCACTTGTTTCAAAACAAATTTCTTGCCTTTTTCTTTTCCTAGCAAATAGCCGATCAACAGTACAATTGCACCGTATACGAACAGGTATAGAAAAGCACCAACTATGAGCCAAATAGTCCTGAGGAAATTGTAGATCTTAGTTAGTACCCTCATTTACCTTTCCTCCAAAGCTTAGTAATTCTTAGGAAGAACAAGAAAACTGCGATAATGAAGATCAACCAGAGATAGAGTACATCGTTTATATCAAAAACATGAGTCTTAAGCAGTGTAAATGCAATTGAAGAAATGGAAAATGCACTTATTGCCACACCTATTATACCGAGGAGTTTTTCACTATTCTTCGATGCATAAAATCCCCCGATAAGACCTGCTAGAGCACTTATAGCAAAAAAGATATAAGGTGCCAATTCAACATGAACCAGGTTGTTTATCAAGAACTGGACTGAGAAAAACGTCAATAAAAACCCGCCCAGGAAAATAAAAGATTTATACAAGCCATAGAAAATTATGGCAAAAATGATACTGATTATTATACTGACAAGCATGTTCTGCCCACCAGAATTGACAACTCCGCCAAACAAATCTGGGAAGAATTTCGTTATCACACCATAAAGAAACGGCGTGATGTAACTACTACTAATTATGAACCCGACGCCCAAAATTGTAACTACCTCTATCAAGTTTGGGAACAAAAAAACAAAAATAGATATCGGTAGAAGGAAGTACCAGTTTGCATTTATAAGCGAGATTGTACTCTTAAGAGATTCGATATCAAAGCTCATATTCTTAACTCCCCTTCGATGTATTTTTCAACTTCCTTCCGCACTTTTTCGTCCTTCAAACGTTCACGGGCTTTCAAATGATTCCCAACTGCTATGTAGCACAACGTTAACTGCACATCTAAATCAAAACCCTTTAGACCGAGTTTCTCTGCCTTCTCGAAAAACATTATAGACTCACTATAGCGTTCCATCTCCATCAGTGCACATGCCAAATTAAAGTAGGCTGCAGAAAAACTGTTGTCGAGCTGTATCGTTTTTCTGTACATTTCCACAGCTTTTCCAAGCATACCATCTCGCCTGTAGATATTACCGAGATTGTTATATACTTCTGGAACTTCATATTTCAGCAGTTTCTCGTAGATCGCCGTTGCCTCTTTGCTCATGCCTTTCTCAGTTAGCGACACAGCTTTAGAGATCTGTTCATATATCTCTTCCATCTCTTCTTTTGTCACGTCATTTTTTGTCACATCATTCATGCCATTTTTATTATCCATATCATCAGCAACCTACTTTCTCAGCCTTGGTTCACTCATAAGTTGATTAGTGTAAAACATACTATCGAAATACATTAGATCTTTGAATGACACCTTTGCTGTAACCTTAACAACTCCAGGTGGTACAGGCCTTATGTAGTTCCACCTTGCAACGAAGACAAGTCTTTGTTTATTTTTCAGTGACGGTAAACTGCCTGTAAATTTATTAAGTATAGCGCAGCCTCCAAACGTCTTTATCCCTGCCATTCTGTAGGATACGAGTTCGTTACTGCAAGTCTTTAGATTCACAAGTTTCACATCAGTAAATTCACAATATATGTCAGATGGCACATAAACATCTTGCTCGAGCATACCTAGTGCGTATTGAATATAATGAATCTCATCACCATACAAGTCCTCCACTCTGATATAGGCATAGGAATATGTATCGTCAAACATCATCTTGTCTATACTGACAAACAAAGGTTTATCATCTTTCAAAAAGTACTGATCTATGATGTTTCCCTTCCATTTCATGGTGAATAGTGTGGGATAACTGTATTCTATGAAATTTACATCCTTGGCCTCAAATTCTTGGTTACCTGCTATTATCTTATTATTCGTCAAATATATCAAATCACCATACGGAGTTACTTCGAAATTCCAAGCCTTCTCGGGCACCTCAATGATACCGATTCTTTTCATAGTCTGTAGATCGTAGATAAAAATCTGTTGTCTCACCCCATCGAGTACATAAATCTTGTCTACAGTCATTTCTGCATCCAAACAAAACAACCTTTGATCAAGTTTGTAGCTCTTTGTAGTCTTATCTTCACGATCAAAAACTATTATCCTATCGATGTCAACTATGTATACGTTCCCATCCCTATCACTGCCTGCAACAACTGCTGCTTTTAGAGCCTTGACCAGCTCAGTTTCTTCACCGTCATAAAGCGCATCGTCAGTAACGAGGTAGATAGAGCCATCCCTTGCTGCAAAAACCTGCTTGTACTCTCTTGATAACTTTTTCACCTTAAGAATTCTGTTATTCTTAGCAGAAACTAACCTTTTATTCCTCGAATCAAGGATATATAACACATCACCAAAGACGGAAAGACTAGTCGGAGTTTGAAAATAATCAGCATTGCTTTGTCTACCGCTCAAACTATTCACGTAACCGAATTTAAAAGTCCCAGGAGATGCGATGTCAAGCATTCTAAAATACTGAACCTTCGAAAGAATATTCTCGATCTCATCATTCATGACCAACTGGGTAAAACTCTTGAGTTCTTCAAGCGCCTTGTCAACAGTACCCGTGATAATTCCTAATCTACCTCTCAGATACCAAAAATATGGCAATTCCTGGACATAAACCCGCCCTGAAATAGCTTTCACAGATATTTTATAGGCCTCTTCGAAATTACCTGTGTATGTCTCAACAAGTGCTTGCGAAAAGTAGTGTCTTGCCGTTTCTTCATCAATAACTTCAGCAATTAGAATATTTGAGAATAATACCCAAGCAAAGCACATAAGCATGAACAATGTTCTGCGCATTCCATATATTCTAGACATCACATCTCCCCTGCTATCTTTTTTATCATTTTCTTGAACTTTTGTTAGACTTACCTTGCTTACCAATTTTATCCATCCAACCTAAAAAGTAACCAACGATATCTGTCTTTCTTTCGTTACCATTTAACAGCCTTTTTATATTCTCTTTATGCCTGAGCACCGAAAAAAGTGAAAGTGCTAGGAAAATAACCCAATAAGACTTGTGAAAAACCAGTGCAAATATAGTTCCGGCAATAAGCCCTGTAATCGATGCTAAAGAGACATATTCAGTCAATGCAACAACTGTTATAAATATACCCAACGAGAAAAGTCCTGCTTGTGGAAATATCGCAAAGAACGTACCCAGAGTAGTAGCTACACCTTTCCCGCCCTTGAATTTCAAAAATGGTGAAAAGCAATGGCCTATTACCGCCATAGCACCTGCCATCACCATAGGACCTTCACCAAATGTCTTAAAAATCAGCACAGCTGCAACTGCCTTGATGATGTCAAGAAACATCGATAGTGCACCTGCAGCGATCCCTAACGTTCTTAGAACATTGGTACCCCCAACATTACCACTACCGACCTTTGTGATATCTACACCTTTTACTTTTGGTATTATATAACTAAACGGTATTGAACCAATGAGATATCCCACAACCGCCGCCCAGAACACCTGCATTAAGACCCCTCCCAAACAGTATCGACAAGATGTAAAAACAGAGTTAAGGTAGACTACAGAACTGCCAAGGCAATACCGCCAGGTCGTGGAATTTACCCATCACTGAACATAGCCATAGAAATTCTCCTCACCTACTAGAGATATTAGAACTTCCTTGTATGATGGCTTCGTATTGATAACGTTGCTTAATGCCTTCTTTATGATTTCCAAATCCTCTTCTTTGAAATCCCCGCTGTCTATGGCGTCTACAAAATCATGGACAATTTCGGGTATGTTGAGATATGACATAACCATCGCAACTTGTCCACCAAACATAAATCTCTCTTCCCCTTCTAGCAACATGTATCTAAGAAGCGGATAGAATTGTTCCCCGGCCCCAAGTTTTGCAAGTGCTTCATATATTACCAACTGAGCCTCTTCAAAATCGTATAGGCTTATGGCTCTTATGAGGTCTTTTACAGCATTTTGTGAACCAATATCCCCTACGAGATCTATCAAATAAAGCAAAACAGTATCATTTTTCTTTCCGTTCTTAACCTTAGATTTCACAAGTTGTTCCAATCTATCTCTTATTTTATCACCCAGTCGGTATAATACCTCTGTAGCTATATCTCTAACATTTTCGTCTTCATCTTCAAGAAGTCTTACCATGTCATCGAAGGCTGGTCCTCCTTTTTCCTCGATGATCCTGGATATTAACTCTTCCCTTTTGCTTTGTTCACTATCTCCCTCGTTTTCGTTAATTGTGCTGCCGTTCCAATCTGCCAAATTCATCACTCCTTTTACTCTACTTTTAGACAGATATAATTATATCACAACATTATATCACACGTAGAGAGAATTGAGAATTAAACAAAATCCCCAAGATTGCCGTACATCTTGGGGATCATTAAAAGATAAACGATAGCTTTTAGTTTATAGTAACCGGATATGAATTCCAGTAAAGTTCATTATCTTCTCAAGTTGCTAGCTGTCTGGAGCATTTGGTCTGCAGTCATTATGGATCGTGAATTGAATTCATAGGCCCTCATTGCACTTATCATGTCAACCATTTCTTTAACGACGTCTACATTAGATTTTTCTACATATCCTTGTAGAATCGTGCCAAACCCGTCTTGTCCTCCAATCCCTTCAATTGGCTCACCGCTTGCATTTGTTGCCAAAAACAGATTATCGCCCAAAGACTTCAATCCAGCAGGATTGACAAACCTTACGAGCGTTATCGTACCAAGTTCTTGGATTGTGCCATCAGCTAGTTCAACAGAAACTATACCATCGGGCGAGACAGTCATAGAAGAAGCATTTTGAGGTACGACGAGTGCAGGCGAAAGCAGGAGGCCATTTGCTGTAACAACTTGTCCTTCGTTGTCTATCTTGAATTGGCCATCTCGTGTATAAGCAATCCTACCATCTTGTAGTTGGATTTGGAAAAACCCATCACCACTTATAGCGAGATCTAATGCATTCCCAGTATTTTCTGTGTTACCCTGTGTGAATATTCTTGTCGTTGCAGCCAATCTAGTGCCATGTCCAACATAAATTCCAGTTGGTGTTAAAGAGTTTTGAGCAGTCGCAGCTCCTGCATTTTTCGAATAGCTATAGATAAGGTCCTGAAATTCAGACTTCACCTTTTTGTATCCTGCGGTATCTACGTTGGCTATATTGTTTGAAACTGTATCCATTTTAAATTGTTGAGCCCACATACCTGTCGCTGCCGTGTAGAGACTATTTATCATTTATACCCCTCCTTATCGCAAAGCACCAACATTGTTAATTACCTTGTTCAGTAGTTCATCGTGAACGTATATAGCCTTGGAAACGGAATCATAATGCCTTTGAGCCTCTATCATCTTGACCATTTCTCTCACTGCGTTCACATTTGATTTTTCTACGAAGCCGGATAAAATCCTAAAATCATCGGACTGCTGGGCATCGCCATTGAAAAGTGTTTCACCAATTTTCCTCGGATTTGAAAGGTTATAAATGCCTACGGTTGCAACGATATTACCATTCGCATCAAATATATTTCCATCTTGGCCTACTGAACCACCTTCTGGAAATATTATTTCATTACCATTTATGTCAAGAAGTGTGTAGCCTTGAGTATTTACCAATCTCCGATTTTCATCTGCTATGAATTCACCATTTCTTGTATAGTAAACAGTTCCGTTTTTATTCACTGCAAAAAAGCCGTTACCGTCAATAGCAAAGTTAGTTTCAACACCTGTTTGTTCTAAGTTACCCTGTGTAAAGAGCGTGCGTATTTCGTCAACGATCAATGCCTGCTCAATCTGACCTACACTTTTAACTTCGGATCTCCTGTTCTCTGGTTCAGGCTTGATTCTATAGATTTCTTCTTCCATATACGTTCTAAAGGCTGGAGAATCCGCCTTGTATCCATTTGTTTCTACATTAGCTAGATTATTCGACAAAGTATCTATTCTGGCAAAGTCAGCTAACATACCCATCACTGCTATGTAAACACCTCTGTACAAAAGGACCACGCTCCCTACTTTTTGTTAAACCTCATATGCAACTGCCACATGTTTTAATAATTCTTCATCCTCGAGCAATTTTCCTGTACCTTGCGCCACACATAGAAGTGGTTCTTCTGCAACTCTAGATGGTACTCCTAGTTCATCTTCTATTGTCTTGTCTACACCTCTCAATAACGCTCCACCACCTGTCAGTACTATGCCATGCTCGATTATATCTGCAGACAATTCTGGCGGGGTCTTTTCCAACACTAACTTTATCCTTGAAATGATGTTTTCCATGACCGGTTTCATCATTTTGTATACATCAGCGGAATTCACTATCTCAGTTCTAGGCAAACCTGTTACAGCGTCCCTTCCCCTGATCTCCAATTCTAAGTCTTCTACATCTGGGTATATTTTTCCTACCTTGACTTTGATCTCTTCTGCCGTCGATTCGCCTATTATCAATCCAAACGTTCTCCTTATCCCTTTGACAATCGCTTCATCCAACGTATTACCTGCAAGCTTGATAGAATCACCTACAACGATTCCACCAAGACTTATAACTGCTATGTCCGTAGTTCCACCACCAATATCAACAATCATATTTCCAACAGGTTTCATAACGTCAAGCCCTATACCAATCGCTGCCGCGATTGGTTCGAGTACTATATGCACCCGCCTCGCACCTGCTTTGAGAGCCGCATCATATACAGCCCATTGCTCAACACTTGTAGTCTTCGTTGGAATACCGATTACCATGTTGCATTTAAAGAAAGCACCCTTATTCAGTTTTCTCATAAAATACTTCAAGACTTCTGAAATGATCGTATAGTCAGCTATAACACCATCTCTCATAGGTTTCACAGCGATTACCTTGTCTTCTGGTGTCTTGCCAAACATCTCTTTTGCTTCGGAACCTATCGCTAAGATCTTGTTGCCCTTCGTTTCAATAGCAACAACAGATGGCTCATCTAACACTATGCCCTTACCTTGTTGATAAACTATGAAATTGGCTGTTCCCAAATCAATTCCCAAATCATTTTTTGCCATGACTTTCTCCCCTTTCAAAAATGTATAATCCTATTATAAGCATCAGCGTACCCAAGATATTGTACAGTGTTAATTGTGATTTGATGAAGATACTTTCAGATAACATAGTGATGACTGGTATAAAGTATACAAAATTTGTAGTACTTCTATCTCCGATAAGCGCTATGGATTTATTCCAGATCAAATACCCAACGGCTGAACACAGAATCCCTAAGTATATCAGACTTATCAAACTCTTAGGCTCAATCGTTATCGACATATTTTGAAATAGTGAAAACGGTAAGAGCGTCACAACGCCCCAAAAAGTAATTGAGAATATGCTGTCTACTCCATCATTCTCCTCTATTTTCATGATATAGTACGTATAAAGCACCCAAGATAACGCAGAGCCAAAAGCCAGAATATCACCAATCGGGTTCATCTTCGCTAATCTTCCGTTGAACACCACAAGTGCGACTCCTAAAAAGGCAATGACAGAACCGATATAGTGATTCTTTGTGGTACTTGCTTTGTGAAAAACATGGGTGAATATAGTGTATATTATCGGTGCGCTAGATACAATTACTGACGCATTTGTAGGTGCCGTATAAATGAGTGCGGTGTTTTCAAAGACAAAATACATTGTTATTCCCCAAAAGCCTGCCCAAAAGGCATTGATGTCCCATATCTTACGTTTCTTCGTAAATGGCAAGAGTACGATCAAAGCAATGGTAAACCTGTACAAAGCTGCAGGAAATGGTGCAAAGACTGAGACCACAAATTTGGTTGCCACAAACGACATACCCCAAAGGATTGTAACCAACGTAACGGGCAGATATTTAGCTATCCCAGACATCTTTATTTTATTCATGGTCCGTGTTATTCACCTCGTTTGTCTTTTCCAACTCATCGAGTATATTCATCACCTGCTCAACGTTAAAAGCTTGGTAAACTATTGCCATTCGCCTGTTATCCAAGTATTTACCGTCGATGAGCACATTTGGAAGTTTATCCGTCCAACCTCCAGTATTTCTTAGTAAAATCAGCGGTCTTCTATTTGCATAAGTTGCAAGCATTTCGACTGCCGTTCCTATTTCACCGCCGATTGAAATGACCGCATCTACGCTCTTCACAATTATAAAAGACCTCATCTGAAAGTCTAAGCCTGTATTTATCACAACAGAATTGTATTCATTTGCGTCCGTACCTTCCCATGGTAAGATTCCTATACACGTTCCACCAACTTCCCTAACCCCTTTTGAGACTAATTCCATGACACCGTCTCGTCCACCAGTGAAGACAATGTATTTCTCACCTAGCTTTCTTCCAAGTTCCAGACATATATTTTTCAACAGTTTTACTGGCTCATCTTCCAGCTTTCCTGAATAGCCTATGACTCCTATCTTCAAGCCCATCTCATCACCTCAGTCGTTGTCTAGTACTTATCTAGTACTTATGCTAAACGGAACACAAATCTCTAGGATAAGTATAGCACAAATAGTGATATAATTGAATATTGTCTGTTTCTGCTGTCGACCCTAAATCAATTCAAAAATGGAGGCTCAGCTTTTTGATGATGAAAAACTGCCTAAGGGAAAGGATTAAATTTATATTGGAGAAATACTCGCTAAAAGCTAGCGAGAATTCGATAGATAGATTGATCTACTTGTTAGGAACTTTCGATGAAGATATCCTAACTAATGAATTATTGGAAAAACTTGTTATTGAGAACCTGACAATCGGAGAATCGTATTTCTTTAGAGATAGAGAGACGTTCAATAAACTTGCATCAATCTTCAAATCAAAACCATTTTGGAAGATCCTATCCGTTGGCTGTTCCAGAGGTGAAGAGGCTTATTCAGCAGCAATTACCGCCCAACAATCCGGGGTGAACTGCCAAATCTTTGGCATCGACGTCAACCACCAGAGAATTATCGAAGCAAAGAACGGATGTTACAGGTTTTGGAGTGTGAGACTTCTATCCGAAGAGGAAATTAAAAAATATTTTGATACAAAAGATGGACTGTATTGTATAAACGATGAATATAAGAAAAACGTCACATTCTTGAACGGAAACATACTTGATCATAATTTTGATGAAAAGGATAAATTCGATATAATATTTATAAGGAGAGTTCTTATATATACCGACAATATAGATTCCATTGAAAAGATCATCAACAAGGTCTTCAGCATTCTGAAAGATGATGGCTATTTGATACTCGGAAATGGTGAGTATTTCCCAGTGCTCTACACCTATTTTGAACCAGTAGATACAAATAGTCTCGCCATACTAAGAAAGACACAAGGAAAGACACAAGCAGAAACGGTTTTTGCACTTGAAAGCTTAGCCAACAAGGAAAAATCAGCATCAGTCCAAACAAAGACCTTATTACAGTCAGATCGTGCAAGGCAATCCTCGAGAGGAATTCAGGAGAGCTTAGTAGATTCAACAGGGACGATAACAAATGTGCTAAAAAACACGCTGAAGAATATACTGAACGATCTATCGTTTGAAGAAGAGCTCAAAATCGCCGAAAACTATATGGAACAGCACAAGTTCAACAAATCGTACGAACTTCTGAAGGTACTGAGCAGGAAATATCCTTCGGAATACATTGTATGGAAATACAGGGCATTGGTTGAGTCAGAACTTGCACTGAAAGAAGAAGCAATGGGATCTCTTAAAAAAGCTCTGTTTTTGAACCATCTTGATGAAGAAGTATGGCAACTAAAATTTTTTCTTGAGAGGTGAGCAGGGTGAACTTTTACATATGTGAAATTGAACATGATAAGGGAAACATTCAGATAGCCCTGCAGAAATCCGAGATATTGGGCATCAGCGACAAGTTCTATCCTGGTCCATTTGAGAAGAATTCTTTTGGCTTCTCGCTATATGGTGAATATCTTTATCCAGTAGTCACACATTCTGATCTTGTATCTCCAATCTTCAAGTACTTTCTGATCTTCCCAGGATTTGCTTTTGGGGTAACGCGGATCCTCCAAGAAATCGATGGTACACCAATCCCCCTTTCTCCAGATATATCTTCTAATGAAGAGATAGGTTTTGGTAAGCTATCTGAATACATTGGTGCAATTATAATCGAAGATAAACCATGCTATGTATACAACACACATAACATTCAACTACCTAGCAATGCGGTAATTAAAAAGAACCAAGAGAAGGCGGAGAAACTTAAAAAGGAAACACTAGGAGATTTCATAGTGATAGGTAACACATATGCACTAAGGAAGGAAGCTGTGAAAACAATACTCTCAGCGGAATTTGTTACACCGTTCAAGATTGATAACTATGATGGTTTCATCGACTATGGGAGAATAATACCTGTAATAAACCTAGATGATGGAAACCATGTAGTAGTCCTCGAAGACATAGCTTACAGAACTGGAAAGGTATTCCAAATGTCCGGTAATATCTTAACTCAAGAGACCACTAAAGAAGAATACCTTGAAACATTGGAAGGATCGTACAAGATTCTGGTATAACTGGCACTCATAACACCAATAAGATAGTGAAAGCAGGTGGCAGAAATATGGATTTTGTTGAAATATTTCTCCAAGAACTCAGAGAAAAGGGACAACAATCGATAGACCTTATAAAAAGCTACTTAGAAAGTAAGGACCATACCATAATAAGTGATTTATATAGAATGTTCCACACGATAAAAGGTTCTGCAAGTTTGGTTGGATTCAACGGATACAAGACTTTAATGCACAAACTAGAAGAATATTTCAAAAGATATTCCACAGGTGAAATAGACCTCTCAGACGACTTCTGGGCAAGACTTCTATCGATCATTCCACCAATTCTTGAAAAAAGTACAGACTTATCGGAAAACGAAGTGCAGAATCTGATCAACATAGTTGAAGGTAAGAGGCAATTAACAACTGAAAGCCTACAACTCAGCACTCAATTTGATTCACAAATGCCCATTGAACTGCTGACAGACTTTGTTTCCTCCACTCTAAATGTAGAAAATAGTTTAATGCGCGGTGATGTAAAGAATGCTTTACGGGAGATAAGAACTTTGAAAAACAAATTATCCACCGTAATCGAAGATAGTTTCTACGTAAAGATAAGTGACTTACTTAGGAATTTCGATGCCCTCGTCATTCAAGAAGCTGCAATGAATAATAAGAAAGTCAGATTTAATCCGGATATAGGTGAGGAGCGCATTGAGAAAAAAGATTCCCAAATGCTAATAGATGTACTCGTACATCTTGTTAGGAATGCAATTGCGCATGGTATAGAATCACCTGAAGTCAGATTACAACACGGAAAACCCGAAATAGCAACTATAACGTTGAGAAGCTACGTATTGAACAACGAGCTCTACATAGAACTTGAAGATGATGGTGCAGGCATAGATTTCGACAAAGTCAGAGAAAGGGCGAAAGAATACGGATTAGGGAATATGAAACCAGAAGAAGTAATCTTCGTTCCGGGATTTTCGACGAAGGAACAAGCAGATGGAACATCTGGACGAGGTATGGGCCTAGATATAATCAAAAATTTTGCAACCGCACGTGGCGGTGACGTTGAATTAGTAACTGAATTTGGCAAAGGCACGAGATTCATAGTATACTTCCCAATAAAAACGCTTCTCATACATGTGCTTGTGGTCGAGGCTGATGGCTATAAATTCTGCGTAGATTTCAACGATATAGATGAAGTAATTAGTCAGCTAGATATTACAGATAACAAAATCAAACACAAAGGCAAGTTATTTGAAATATCTTACCAATCACAGATGGCAAAATTCGGTATAATCACAACATCACAAAAAGTAGTACTTGTAGACAACATACTTGGTACATTTGACGGTCAAATCAGCAACGAAACGTATAGCTTTATAAAAGGGTTTGTTAAGAACGTATTTGTATATCCGCTACCTGTCATCAATGCGGAAAAGATTTCTCAGGAGGTTGTACAAAAATCTGAAGAATACAGCATTCTTCTTGTCGATGACTCGCTCGTTACAAGGACTATAGTATCAAAATTCCTCAGAACATTCGGTTATAAAGTCTTCGAAGCAAAGGAGGGTTTTGAGGCAATCAGTTTTGTTGAGAAAAATCATCCCAATAGTCCTGATATCGTTATCTGTGATGTTGAAATGCCACTACTTGATGGTTTTGAAACAACGAAGCAAATTAAGAAAATTGACGAGAATATGCCTGTAATATTGTTCAGTACTCTATCTCAAGAGCAACTTCGAAAGGGAATGGAAGTAGGTGCTGATGCATATGTATCCAAAGATGAGTCACCTGAAAGGCTTTTAAGATTGATCGAAAGACTACTCAAGAAGTAGTCAGTTCATGTTTTCAGTACTTCGAATCCACAATTAGAAAGGATGGGAGAACACATTCTCTCAAATGCGAGGATAAATAAATCCTCTGTGTTCATATACGATGAGAAAAATCATAATTGTAGGTTCAGCGGGAAGCCCGCCTGATGTTATAGAAATACTGAAGTTCGGCGAAAAATTGAAAATGCCAGTGATAGTATGTGTGCACTTTACCGGTTCGGTAATTGAAACATTCGCCGAACACATTCAAAAAGAGACTAATCATGAAGTAGAAATCGTCACGGGCCGCACATTATTACAACCAAAAGTCTATCTACCGTCGGGTGGAAAAGATATTGTCTTTATCAATGACAAAATGGTAGATGTTTTGCAGTCATCGTCAAAGGTTCATCCATCAATTTCAACACTCTTTGCATCCATGAAAAAATACGCGAGTAGAGAATCTATAGTGATCATCTTGAGTGGGCTGGGTGATGACGGCAAAGACTTTGCTAACAATTTGCAGAAAAGTGGCGTAAAATTCATAATTCAAAAAAACCCAAGATTTCGATACTTGCCCGAAAACATAAGCAGAGTACTTGAAGATAAGTGTGAAAGAATGGAAACTGAGAAGATAAAAGAAGCACTGTTGACGGCCAACTATCCATGACTAACATGGCTAAAATTGTATGTTCATAAGAACCTCAATGTCATATCAAAGTCAACTACCCACTGCCTATAGAGGCGGGGGCTTGTAGAAATGCAAGCTCGGTTGATTAGCCTATGTCATTAGTTTTTGCTAATGATTAGTTATAGCAGAATATATAGTCGCCTTGGGATGCTCCACAAGTCCCATGCTCTGAGGGGTAGGAGAAGTGCTATTACCATTAAACTTGCTATAACATTGGCGATGTGGACCTACAGGCTTCGGCCTGACTTACCTTGATGAAGGTTTTAAGTATGGTATATGTATCATCCCACACTAAAGCAAAAAGATAAATAAGGAGGGAACAGTTTTGAAAAAGGTTTTGGTTATTGATGATTCAGACGTGTGGCGAAATTATCTCAGGAGTCTTATAGAAACAAACAAGAACACCGTTGAAGTAGCAAAAGATGGTCTTGAAGGGATAAACAAGTTTTTCACATTCTTGCCGGACGTTGTAGTGGTAGACTATGTCATGCCGAAACTGAATGGCATACATTTTACAAGGTTCATCAGGAGCTTTCAAGCATTCAAGAATGTTGGAATCTTGATGCTTACAGGTGTTGATGAAACGATCAATCCATTTTGGGCAAAAAAGAGTGGTGCTAATGCTTTCCTGAAAAAAACCATTCCCCAAGAAGAAATCGAGAAGACGATTTTAGATTTCATCTCTCAGCCATATTCCATAGAATGGTCGAGAGAGATATACAAAATGCGTACTGAACCATTCGGAGAACTCGTTGATATACTTGAAGAAAGTTTGAAGCACTCCACTATCATTCAAGAAATCTTAGAGCTCACACCATATGTTTTCGATGAAGAGCTCGTTCTAAAGAAGATATACAACCTCTTTTCTGAAATGTTTGAATTCGAGGTATGTTATTTCGCAATATCCTCCCTTTCAACACTAAGAACATACGGATTTGGTCAAAATCCAATTGCATTTCCCGACGATTTAAAAGAGGTCATTGCAAGAATAAGCGACATAAGTTCTTACATAAACTTTGAGGAACATTTCACGGGAACGAGACATTTAAAATGTGAGTACGTCATAGAAACAGTATATTTCAATGAAGACTTGCTCGGTTTCATCATCATAGAAAGTCCAACAGCGCCAGAATTTGTGCAAAGGTCCTTATTATCCCTTAGTGACACGCTTGGCACTGTATTCAACGTTCTGAATGACTATAGAAATCTCTCAAGAAATCACGATATAGATGAAGCAACAGGCGCATGCAACAGCACATATTTACGATCTAGAATATCGTATGCTATGAATTTTGCTCAGAGGAATGATATCCCTCTTTCATTTGTCAAGTTGCGTATCAACAATTTGAGAGAAATTATCCTCAAGTATGGTGGCATAGCTGCGAATGAGATTCTCAGAAGCGTTGCGAAACAATTAATGATCAGGGCGCAAGATCTGGTTGGCAGAATCTCGTTTAACGAATTTTTCTGCGTCCTCATTGGTTCGAATAAGCAAAAGGCGGAGGCACTCTTCGAAGCAATTAAGGATGATATAAGCAACATCGAATTGGCAACCTCTTTGGGACAACAAACGAAAATAGATATCTCCGTTAGTATATTCGAATGGCAGGGTGAAACACTGGGTGAGATAGTAGAGAACATATTTTAGCAACTAAAGAATAAAATAGAAGGGGGCATGTATCGTGAAAATCAAACTGAGTTGGAAGTACGCTTTTGCAATAACAGTTCTTCTAATTGTCTTCCTGAGTGTTATTATAGCCATTTTGCTGCCTATCGTAAGCAATATTATAGAAGATACTGTTCTGAAAGGATTTGAGAATGAATTATCTACCCTCATACAAATCGGAGAACCGGAGAGACTCTTTGAGTCAAAACCGAAATTCGGTTACTACTACTTAGTCTCGGAGGATGGAATAGTCCTCTACCACACAGACCAAACTAAGATTGGGGATAATATAAAAGAGACACTTCCAGGATTAGTCAGCTACATGTCAGAGAGCAAATCTGGAGTTTATACATATAAATACGAAGGTAAAAATAGATATATTGCATTCGCCTATGATGGGAGGAACTATTTGGCTCATGCAGCAACTGAAAATGACTTGTTCGGTGATTTGGAAAATTTCAAGAAAAAGATATTCACAATAATATATCCGATTTCTATCGTGCTCTCCCTTATCATCGGGTACTTCTTCAGTGAATTCTTTGTAAGGGCACCAAAGAAACAGATTGCATTTTCAAATGAATTATTCAAGAACATATCTGACAGTGTTATCTCTACTTCTTCCTCAACTGCGGAAATAAAGGCAATGGCAGAGAATACAGAACAAGCTTCTATGGAACTAGACAAGTCAGTCGAAGAATTTGCTGCCTACTTAGAAGAAAGCAGAGCTGAAATAGAGTCTGTTCTTATCAGGATCAAGGAATTCACAGATACTATTGAAGGGATAACAAGTTCCACTACACAGCTTGCAGATCTAACAGAAACGCTCTCAAAGCTTACCGAACGGATAACTGAGATTTCGGATAATATAACTGTACTTGCCATAAATGCTTCGATTGAAACAAGTAAACAGGACATAGACAGAGACGGTCTTGCACGAATTGCCGAAATGATAATGGACTTATCTAATTCGACAAGGACACTTTCAAAGGAAGCAAAATACTCATTGAACAACGTCGAAAGAGTTGTTACGTCAACAGTGCTTATAACCGAGAAAATCTCTAAGGATCTAGCTTCTGTCAGAGGGTCTCTTGATGCAGTAAGCCAGGTGACAAGTGCTTCAACCACAAACGTTGATAGACTTGCAAGAATCTCCAGAACGACACACGAGGCAGTTGAACAACTTTACTCAGGCGTTGAACAATTTGAAGATGCCATAAATAAAATAAGGGATGAAGTACAGAGATTTTCAGAATCGATAAATAAAATAGTTCTGTAGTACCATATAATGGCATCAGAGTATTAAAGCATTAGAGGATAAGAAAGGGGAAAGTATGCTATGGAAAGTTTTGAATTCTTTGAATACTCACCTACGTACAGACAGATGATGATTTTGCAGGCATTGAGCGAGAACATATCGATACAATCGGAAATAGCATTGAGGGCAGGTATAGTACCCTCCCTTGTGAACAAATATCTCAAAACCTTCCTCGAAAAGGGACTTGTGGAAAAGGATAAAAGCAGATATAAGTTAACAAACGATGGGTTAGTAGAACTCAACTATTTGAGGCTTGCCTATCTTTCGGAAATATCAGAACTATACAAAAGCATTGAATTAAAGTTCCAGGATCTATTCCTAAAACTGACTGGGAAACGAGACATTGCCATATACGGTGCAGGCGTAGTCGGAAGAATGATAGAAAGGTTGATAACGTCTCGCTCTTCGTTCAACGTGGTATCGTTCATAGATGACAATAAGGAAAAGATTGGCACAAGAATAGAGGGCATACCAGTACTACCACTTAATTCCGTGTTGCATGTTGATGCCGTGATAATAGCTTCTTTCAAAAACGCTGAAGTAATGAGCAAGAAGGCGCTAGATTCTGGACTTAGAAATGTCTATTCTGTACAGTTCGTTGATAGTAAATTAAGGTTAATTTGGAGAGGGTAAGCGAATATGGAATACTTTGACAAAATGTTTAAAGGGATCGACGAAGATCTTAAAAGGGAATTCTTGGATATCAAGGAACTACATGATAAGGGTTTTCAAGAGTATAAAGATGAGTTCACAGATGTATTTTGGAAGGTCTATATTGCTGTTGCAGAATGTATAACAGAAGACTCTCCAACTGAGCAAAAACTACTCCTTCGTCTGGGACTAGTAGATCCTAGGTATTTATCTAAAGATGATTTAGAGAGAATAAAGGAGACTTTTTCAAGGGATGACAGCGATATATTCTACTATGTTGATGAATGGCTTATCGCAATCAAAAGTGGAAAGATACCCCCTTCAACTTTTGAAGATGTCATTCAAGAAACGCATGTCCAGAGAACCCTGGATGTTTCTTGGTTGGAAAAAGAGTATGAAAGAAAGGTATTCGAACGTACAGTTGAAGAGGAAAAACTCAAAGATTTAGTGAAAGGAATACAAGCAAAAGGCCCTTATACAAAAGGGATTTATGTGATATTTGATGAAGTAATCAGATCTGTAGGAAACCTTAAACGAATGGACAATGAAATAAAGAATCTCTATGAGACCATCAAAAAGGCAAACGAGCAAGAGCAGAATATAAGAAGCGATAAAAGTGATGCTCAAAGAAAACCTGGTGATGAAGGGAAAGAAGCTCTATTTACAGAACCTCAAGTTGTTCGGCAGATGATAAGAAAAACAGTGGGGAAAGTTGGAATTCAGTACCCTGTTTTGATATCAAATTACCTAAAAGACATCAATCAAATATTATCTAAGAGATTTCTGTCTGGAATATTTGAGGAGTTCAAGACTATTGATTCTACAACTTTAAGTAGGAGTGTGCGCGGTGCTAACGTATACATGCCACCGTATGTTGTTTTGGTTCCTGGATACGGGGAGCAGGGTTTTTGCTGGGAACCTATCGAAGGGACAAATATATACGGACGTGGAAGATTGGTGGTACCCATATTTTCAAAAAAAGGGACAGATCCCTTCTTTCAAGCATTTGGAGAGTACAGATGGAAACTGGATAAAGAAATGTCATTTGGAAGGTGGATGGAAGAGGGTCTAACAGGAGAGTACTACCAATATCTAGAACAGAAACAGTTCAAAGGTAACCCTGCCGAGCCCTTTGTAAGAGACTACATCATGTGGGTCACAAAAGAAGTCAAGGGAATCCAAAAGCTTGAGAAAGGTATTCGAAACATGTTTTGGAGGTATATCCCGTTCGATGATCGAATAAAAGAGGGACTTTCGAAGGTAAGCTATGTATACCACCAGCTCTGGGAAAAGGATTTGAGAAAGAAAAGCAGTCAACAAAAATAACAAAAAATAGAGAATCCAAAATGCGTGAATCCGAGACTAGAAAAGGCGGGTGTTGTTTAGTGAGGAAATCGTCGAAACAGATCATATTACTTGTAGTAGTCACAGTGGCAATAACGATTGGAATGTTCTTCTTCTTGAAAGAAGTCTTTGCAGGAAACATAATCCTAAGGGAGTACGTCTTCAGAATAGGAAATTTCGAGCTTAAATGGTACAGCCTCATGATTGCAATTGGTATACTGGTATGTTATTTCCTTGCGCGAAAGCGATTGAGTGACTATCCGATAAAACCTGAAGACCTAGATGAAGGCTTGTTTTGGGGAATAATTGCTGGGATAATTGGAGCGAGAGCATACTATGTTATCTTTAACTGGGATTATTATTCAAGATATCCCTCTGAAATATGGAAGACCTGGCATGGGGGTCTAGCAATTCACGGTGCTATATTTGCTGTTCTGATTATGTTGTTTATATATTCTAAAGCAAAGGGATATTTCAAATTCGTCCACGCAACAGATCTCTTCACCTCGGTCTTACCATTAGGTCAAGCAATAGGCAGGTGGGGAAACTTCTTTAACTACGAAGCATATGGACGCCCAACAATGGTCCCTTGGAAGATGTTCGTTCCACCTGAAAAACGGATGCCAGGATTTGATGTCAACAGGTATTTTCACCCAACCTTTCTGTACGAAAGTCTTTGGAACCTCGCAGTTTTTCTCTTTCTATTCTTTTACGTTGAAAAAAGGAAACAATCATATGGAGAAACAACGGCATTATATCTGATACTGTATTCGATCGGAAGATTTTGGATTGAGTCGCTCAGATTAGATAGCCTAATGGCTGGTCAACTAAGAACAGCACAGGTTGTAAGCATAGTCATGATAATCATCGGTGCTATATGGTATGCTTACCTCATTGGGAGAAGAAAAACCGTCTCTACAAATGCCACTAATAATGCTGATGATGACAACGATTTAGGCGAAAAGCAATAGCCATTGCCTGACTGGTTGTAAAATCTTTGTAACACATAAAACGATTTACATAGGTTCACAGGTCTAAAATATTGAAGCGAAAATAACACCGTGAATTACTTTTTATATATCCAAGCTAACATCATCTTTTAAATTAAGGGGGGATTCAATGGAAAACACGGATAAGGTCTTCAGTTATGTGAAGTATGAACGAGAACTGGAAACTGAGTACAGAAGAAAGCTATCCGAAGCTAAACGAAAGAGTGATGTAAGGAAGGTTTTCTACGAATTTCTGTTCAAATTGCTCACAAAAGTCCAACCAGATTTGCCCAACTATCTGCAGGAAGACATAAAGTTTGACGAGAAGGAATTTAGCTATTCATTCACTGGGGAACTTGAAAGGATCATCAACGAACTCTCAGCTAACAGTGATTTGAAAGCAATAATCGACAGAATGTTTGAGGTAGCAAAACATAGGTACATGAAAATAGCTCAAGATGAAGACGTAGACTATTTTAGATTGAATAAATCAGGTTACTAATTATCTCCCTCTCCCCATCCCCTTAAAGATAACATTACCCCCCGCACTGCGGGGGGGTTTTTATACAACTTCCAATTTCATCTCTTCAATGACCAATCCTCCGTTTTTCGCATCGATAAAACTTATCTTACCCCTCCCTGGAAATTGCAGATATTTTACCCACAATCCGTCATTCATAGTCTTTATCAGTGCTCCATCTTTATTGATCTTCAATATTTGCCCAATTTCTGTTGTCCTTAACAAACTAGTCGGAATCTCTTCGATACCGCATGCACCGAAGAGCTTCACCACAAATTTACCCATTCTTGCTCGTGCACCAGGTGTTGGATCATAAGCACGTATCTTATTACGTACGACTATAGCTGGTTTTGAAAAATCAACATACAGGTCTTCTTTCGTTATCTTCGGCGCATAGGTCGCTAACGAATGATTTTGAGGAATCAGCGGAAGGGGATACTTAATCAAGAACTCCTTCAACAACTGTGTGCCATGGTGTATCATCCTTTCGTAAACCTGGCCAAACGTCTCGCATTCATCGATCTCAAAGGTACTTTGCAGTGCAATGTCTCCTTCATCCATACCCTCTGAAATCTTGAAAATCGTTATACCAGTGACCTTATCTCCATTCTCTATTGTGCGTTGCATTGGCGCAGGTCCACGATACTTTGGGAGCAAAGAAGTATGAACATTATAAAATGGGATGCTATCCAAAAATGGGTTCTTTATCAATCTTCCATATGCCACAACAATTCCGATTTCAGGTTTGTATTCCTCTATGATTCCCATACCTTCTCTATTCAAATTCGAAGGTTGAAAGACTGGGATACCATACTTCATCGCAACCTCTTTAACTGGTGTTGGTAACAATCTTTGACCACGACCGCGTGGTTTATCCTTTTGAGTTATCACTGCGATCACATCAAAATTATTTTTCACTAAATCCTCTAGGTAAAAAGCAGAGAATTCTGGTGTACCCATGAACAGAATCTTCATCAAAATCGAGCACAGGAAACTCCATCTTCTACAAGGTGGAGAGGAATGTGCTCCTCCCTCCTTTCAAACATCAGAGTTCTTGAGAGTTCTTGACCTTTCTACCAACCTTAGTTTTTTGTAATTTGCGCTATCGTGTATCTTTTCCCCTTCAAGCGTCTTTATCGAAAAATACCCACAGTTCCTTAATCCAGATATTATACTCCCTTATACCTTCGTATTCTATACTTTCTCTACTTTGTCCGGCCAATCCCCCTAAGCAGAGTATTTATTAAGACTATTAGATTATATCACGTAACTTTGTGATATAATAAAATCGGTCAACTTGAATTTACAGCAGCACAATTAGGGGGGGATTTCAATGAAGAAAAGGGTAGTGTTTACAGTTTTAGCTGTAGTACTAGTATTCAACACGCTCGTTTTGGGAAGCATCATCGGGCAAGAAATGAATGACAAGTTCTACGATGCGAGAAAGACGCGGAGTGTTCCAAAGATGTTGGCATTGATCAAAGCCATAGAAGTAATTCCGAATTATGACAAAGACCCAATGTTACTAACAGTTCTTGCAGATTGCTATCTTGAATATGCAGACTGGGGTGCAACATCAAACGAAAAAGAAGAAAAACTAGGAAAAGCTAGATCTTTTGCCGAAGCAGCGATAAAGCTAGATCCGAAAAGTGGAAGGGCCAACTACATTGCTGGCGCTTCGATAGGAAGACTGGCACAATACAAAGGAATCGTCCAAAGCCTTTTCATGCTTGGCGACTTTGATAAATACATCGATACGGCGATAAAACTACTCGACGAAAACGACGAAGAAGGTAGACTTTACAAGACATTTGCCTACATTGCATCTGGAATGCGCTATCGGGACGTTCCGTGGCCGTTGTACAACTACAAAAAATCAGAAGAGTTACTCAATCAAGCACTCAAACTCACGCCCAACTATTCAAATATATATCTCGAACTAGGATATCTCTATCTGAAAACAGGAGAAAAAGATAAAGCGAAAGAGATGTTCCAAAAGGTAATGACTACTCCTGCCCATCCAAAATTGACAGGAGCACACGAGGATGCAAAGAAACTAGCAAAGGCTGAACTCGACAAGCTCAAATAAACAGTTTATTACTAATTAGGAGGCATCAATTTGACCGTCACTTGTATAGGTAAGCTGAACATCGATATGTTCTTTCCTGTTTCGGAAGTTCATATAAACCAAAATCATATCTCAAAGCAGATAGATATTTCAATTGGTGGAAAGGGTGCGAACGTTGCAGTCGCACTTTCAAAACTGGGCATAGAATCGCATCTGATTGCTAGTGTCGGAAAAGATGAATTTGGAATATTTGCATACGACAAATTGCTAGAATTCAATGTTGTCCCTCATCTGATAAAACAGCCCAAGAATGGTGTAAGAACCGGGATAACATTTATAGTCGTAGATTGCAACGGCAACAATACGATGTTCAACTATTTGGGTACAAATATACTGCTTTCGAAACAAAACTTGAGCACATACAAAGATCTACTTACCAACTCAGACATAGTATTTCTGCAAGCCGGGCTTTGTGAAGATATTCTTGAATACTTGATAGATAACAAGGCAACGATCTTCCTCGAATACACCGAACGCATAGATGAAAAATTGGTTGCTGGTGTAAAATACGCCTCACTCAACGAGCATGAACTGCTCTACGTGTCTGGAAAAGATGATATTGACAGTGCAGCTGAGCATCTGATCAACATCGGCATAGAACATATCTTCGTTAAATTGGGTGGTAAGGGAAGTATGTACATCTCGAAGGATGAAAGAATTTGTGAACAGCCTTTGAAGATCGAGCCGATAGACACAACGGGTGCTGGAGATTCATTCACGGCAGGATGTATATACGGCATATTGAACAACTTTACCCACAAAGAGACGTTGATATTTGCAAATACGTGTGGAGCCATCACTTGTACACGTAAAGGAACAACGGAAGCGTTCCCAACAATCGAAGAAGTCAACAATTTCAAGATTGCATAGACTAAACTATGCATAACAAAACCGGGCATTAAATGCCCGGTTTTGATCTGAAAGATTAAGGGTGTGATTTATAAGTTGAATGGCCACATTGCGTGTGACTGATTACATGCTATTTCTCCAACTTTCCATCTGAATCCAACTTCAAAACGTATGCATCGACGTCATGCGCACCAAGTAGGGATGTTCTGCCTGCAACGATGTATCCTTCGTCCGTCGTTTGTTGGATGCAATATGCTATATCGGTACTATTCCCTCCGTACGTTTTTTGCCACGTTAAATCTCCATCTGAGTTTAACTTCAGAATATATGCATCAGCACCACCAGCCCCGAATGAGTATGTATATCCTCCAACGATGTACCCACCATCTTTCGTTTGCTGAACAGAATAAGCATAATCGCTTTCGGTCCCACCGAATGTTTTTTCCCACGTTAGATTTCCATTTGAATCCAGCTTCAGAACGTACACATTGTCATTGCCTGCTCCAGATGATTGGGTGTTCCCAACGACGATGTATCCACCATCATTCGTTTGCTGGATGGAATACGCCACATCGATACTGGTTCCTCCATACGTCTTCTGCCACACCAGTCCACCATCTGCATCCAATTTCAAAATATAAACATCTATAATGCCTGCATCAAACGAGTACGTATATCCTGCAACGATGTATCCACCATCTTCAGTTTGCTGGATGGAATATGCTCTGTCCGGAAGTTCCCCACCGAATGTTTTTTCCCATTTCAGTTCTCCATCTGAATTGAGCTTCAAGATGTAGACATCATCGTCACCGTTACCAGACGATTTTGTGTACCCGGCCACAATGTATCCACCATCACTCGTTTGCTGTACCGAGCATCCGTAGTCGCTTTCAGCTCCTCCGAATTCCTTGTGCCACTCCATGTTCCTATTTGAATCTAATTTGAGAACGTAAACATCAGACCCACCCTTTCCAAATGAATTAGTCCATCCAACAACGATGTATCCACCATCACTCGTTTGTTCGATATAGTGTGCCTCATCATATCCATCTCCACCGTACGTTCTTTGCCCATTGTTCACCGTAACATTTATACTAACAGAACTTTGCCTCCACAATAAATTAGTGGCTTTCACCTTTAGCTTATAAGTTCCATCTGCCGTCCCGAGTGTATTCCAAACGTATTCGTATGGTGACGAAGTAAATTCCTTCAAGAACCCATCGCTGACCCAAAATTCTACTTTTGCAATTCCTTCATCGTCTTGTACCTCCGCCGCTATCGTGACCGTTCCTTCCAAAGTGTCACCGTCCTTTGGACTCACTATCGTTATCTGTGGTATAGGATTCTTAATTGTCACATTTATCAAATTACTTTCTCCTACGTTACCAGTGAAGTCATATGCCTTTGCTTGTATCGTGTGTGTAGAATTATTTGTTAGGTTAGTGGTGTCCCAATTGTATTTATATGGTGGAATGGTAATTTCACTAACGTTCGTTCCGTCGATGTAAAATTCTACCTTCTCCACCGAGGTATCATCCTGTGCATTCGCTTCTATCGTGACCGTTCCGCTTAAAATAGAACCATCTTTTGGACTTACTATCGAAACTTGTGGTGCTTGCAGATCAATTACTACCTCGCACAAGCTACTTTCCTTTCCGTTGTACATCGCTTTAACGTAGTAATGATTTTTTATAGAATCAGGATTTTCGTCAATGTAGTATTTCTTCTCTGTACTCCCCAAAAGTTCGGTTTTACCGCCGTTGCCTCGATAAACCTTAAATATTGCTGGAAGGTCGTAATCCCACGTTAATTTCACACCTTTACCGTATCTTTGCGCCGTCAAATTTGACACCATCTCGATGGTTCCCTGAGAAGGCGCAGCACAAGAAACTAATAAGATGACAACAAACACAAACATCAGAATCGATAGACGATTAACCTTGTTCATAATTTCCACCTCCTACAGAGCATATTTGAGAACACCTTAGAAACAACATGATTATACAATTTTTGCCAACCATTTGTCAAAATCATCGATGAAATTTTGGATGTGGGCAAGTCTAAGGGATCTACGAAGAATGCTAGAACACTGTCGAATAAGGGAACAAAAGTTATGGAACAAAAGTTATGGAAGATAAAAAGTTGGCCTTCTAAGGCCAACTTTTTAGTTAACTTTTTTAGTTATATTATTCCGATCATTCTGATTCCAAGAAAGTCTTCAGCAACTTAAACGTATTCTCATAGTCATCTTTGCGAATTTCAGATATCGGGCTGTGAATATAGCGTGCAGGAATAGATACAACACCAGCAGGCATTCCACCCATTGCGTATCTTCGTGCATTCGTCCCGCCTACCGTTCTCATCTTATACTGGAACTTTATGTTACTCTCCTTTGCCGTTTCCACAAGCTTGTCAAATATCTCTTTACTCACAACATACCCTCTATGCATAAACGTGATAGCAGGACCGTCACCAAGATGGGTAGACCAGAGATATTTTTCGAGTTCCGGGTCATCGCCACTCGTTGTCGTCTCGATAGCTATAACCATATCGGCTTTCAACTGCTCCATAAGTATCACAGGCCATTTCGGACCCGTCTCCTCTTGCACTGTAAATGCAAAGTACACATCGCAATTTGCATCTACCCCATCGTCTATTAAATCCATTAAGAGACTGCATCCACCTCTATCATCTAGTGCCTTTGCAATAATATAATCACCAACTTCTTCGTACTCCGTTGTAAAAGATACTGGATCCCCTATCGCCACCTTTTTCTCTGCTTCTGATTTTGACGACGCACCTATATCTATTTTCAGTTCATAGTATTTTGGAATCCTTGCGTAATCTTCCCCGTGCTGAAGGTGTGCTGCTTTGTACCCTATAATTCCCATGACATCTTTCCCGACGACCACCTTTTTACTCAGTATCACTCTCACATCCACACCGCCGAGAGGGGCAAATGATAACGTACCATCCTCATTTATGTTCGTCACCATAAAGCCAACTTCATCCATATGTGCATCAAGCAATATCTTCTTCCCGCCAGTTTTTCCCTTTTTGAGTGCTATGAGATTTCCCATCCTGTCTTCAAAAACCTCATCGACTTTACCTTCTATCTTCGACTTTATATACTCTCTCACATCATCTTCAAAACCAGACGGACCCTTAAGTTCTGTGAGTTCCCTTAGAAAAGTAAGCATATATCCACCTCCAAGCCCAATCACTGCAATTCCGCAGCGCTGAACGCCAATAATTTTGCGGTATCTTCCACATCTTTTACGCATACCTTTTCGTATGGATTGTGCATATATCTTAGTGGTATGGAAACCAAACTTGTTTTAACTCCGTTCCTAGTAAATTGAACATCCTCAGTATCTGTTCCGGATCTTCCAGGTATAGCCTCTACCTGAGTTCTTATATTATACTTTCCAGCAACTGTCTTTATATGTTCAACAAATTTCCTATTGGTAACAGGTCCAACCACAACCGTCGGGCCTTCCCCTATCTTTATCTTTGGAAAACCAGGGAGGTCCTCATCGCCATGCGTTACATCTATAACTATGCCATATTCGATCTCTGAAATATAAGTGGCACTCCTTGCCCCGGATCCGCCGATTTCTTCTTGAGTCGAGAATACGTAGTACACCTCTGCATCGATATTCATCCTCCAAAGCAGTTCTGCAGCTTTGATAATCGCCACACAACTTGCTCTATTGTCCAATGCTGGCGCAAAAACTATATCACCGTTTGCAAATCCCTTTGTATCCACAGTCACTAAATCACCAATCAATATCTCTTCTTTCCAATTTGGATTCATTGTCACATCCACAAACAAATGGTCATAGTCTGGCACTTTCTTATACTCTTCAGTTGTTTGCAAGTGTGGTGGCATAAAACCGACAATCCCTCTCAACTTTCCATTCTTTGTATGCACCCAAACCTTCTGGCTTGCGATTACTTTCGGATCCCAACCACCGACACCAGAAAGTCTGATGAATCCATCTTCGTAAATTTTCGTTACTAAGAAGGCAATCTGATCAGCATGTGCAAAGAGTCCTATCTTTGGCCCTTTTCCCTTTTTGACACACACCAAGCTTCCAAGCGGTGTCCTGAAGCACTCATTCGAATAGTCCTTCATTACATTTTCTATCTCCCCGAGTACTTCATCTTCATAACCGGATGGTCCAGGAATTGACGTGACTTTCAATAATAGCTCCTTTGTATCAAGTGAAGTGAAATTACTCAATGCTTATCCCTCCAATCTTTGTGTTATACTCTCTTACCTCTATTCTACCAGACTTTACGTACAAAACACAAGGAAAAGTGATTTTCTCTGTGAACGTACCCTTCAAATCTGATATTTGTGCAAATGGTGCCTCGAAGGAAAGTACTGCAATAATCGACTCACGCCCTTCATTTATACCTGCCCTAACAGTCCCTTGGCATCTTCCAAATACAATAACGCTGCCACCTGCCACAATCTCAGCACCAGCATGCAAATTGCCGATCAGTATCACATCACCAGAATGGATTATATTCTGGCCACCTCTCAGGTTTTTCTTCACTATCTTCGTTCCAGACCTAGTATCTCCCTGATTTACCATATCCACTTTCTTTCGAATTACTACATCCTTCTCACCCTCAGATCCCATAAGTACATGAGAAATCGTCAATCCAAGCTCTTGAACGCGAGATACGATCTTTGGAATATCCGCTATATGCTTCTCATGTTCCTCCACAAGAAGCATGATCTTATCTCCTTGTGCAAAGAAGCTTCGCATGCCCTTGACCTTTTCATCTATATTCTGCAGTACGCTATATATGTCAGTATAATCTTTGATATAAAGGATCAACCCATCCTTTGTCATCTTGAAATCTACCACGGCAGATACCTCCATTTTAGCATCACACAATCGTGAATAAATCAATGATACAAGAAAGCTATCGATTCCACCTCATCGATCCAATCGGAGACATCCATAGGAGATATTTCCTTTATCATTTTCTTGAATGAAAAGAAATTATCACGGAAGATATCTAATCTATTTCCCGAATAGATCTCAACACCACATTCCAGAAGGGCCGCAAAATAATCCGACGTCCTTACTATATGCCCGCCTTCACCAGAAAATGGATCAGTACAATGTGAAACGTACTTTGCAAGTATTTTGGTATGCTCACTGCTATTGACCCATTCAGTAACCATTTCCCTCTCGACTGCGGAAACCAGTTCTTCAAGCTCTTCTGTCTTCTTCTTCGTTGGGCTTATCACATCGCCAGTAAAAGCCTCTGGCAAGTCATGAAGTGTTGCCCTCATTATGATCTCTTCAATATCGTTATATCGAACCAACTTAGCAATGAGATAAGATATAACGAGCACCATGAAAGAATGGCCTGAAACGGTTGAACGGATATTCCTATGCGTACGGTTCCAACGCACCATTGAAGTAAGATTCAGAAGTGGGATCCACACATGCTTCGCAACGTCCCAATACTTTTCCACATCTTCAACAGCAAAACTCTCAGACAAGTGTTTGATCTTCTCCTCCAGTTCCTTAATCGGTTGGGAATAATCAAACAACTTACCGTTTTCGTATGCCTCCAAATAGCTTATGTAGAGGTCTGCAAGCTTATCGATCTGCTCACATTGCGGAGAGTCATCGATTAGTAAGTCTACAAACTCCTTATCAGCAGTGATAGACAACTCATTCACTGCCTTCTGCGTGACATCACTCCACACATGTGGCGAGAATCTTTCGATGCGCTCTTTCAATTGCAAAGAGATATCGGAAAGTACAATTTTGGGAAGTTCCCTCGAAAGCCTCCAACGCAATGCAGGTTCGAAATTCTCACCTTTCATCGTTCTAAAAACGAATGATAGAAAAAACGTATTATAAGCATTGTCAGCCTCGGAAAACCTTAAAACGGCAGGCCTGTTGTTCCACCTTTGGATGGTAAGAAGATTAGTTAGTGAAAAAAGAAAATTTCCCCTCCCCAACTCTGTTCCCCCTTCGAAATTACTGAATACATATTCTACTTCCACAAACAAAATTATATCACAACTAAGCTGAGGAGAGGAAACTTTCTTTTATATATGGACTATTTCTCTTTCCATTCTAATTCCGTATTCCCTTACTCTTTCTTTTATTTTCATACATTCTCATATCGGCCTTTTCTATAGCCTCGCTCAAGCTTTGGCACTCTTTGAAATCTACAAGGCCATATGAAAAACTCGCATCAGCTTTCTTTTGTATCCTCTTAATCAGATATTCAGGCTCTGCAGAGTCTACGAATAGCAGGAACTCATCCCCACCATACCTTATCAAAAGATCGTTCTTTCTCATATTCTCAATACAAGTCAGTGCGAAATTTCTCAACAACCTGTCTCCCCTCGCATGACCAAACGAATCATTGTATTGCTTCAGATTATCCAGATCCATGAAAACAAGACATGCACTTGTGCCACTCCTCTTGACCCTGCTGAACTCCTTCTCAAGAATATCGAGACCAGCAGTCCTGCAATACGCGCCAGTCAACGAATCGTACATCGTCATCTTTTTCAGATCTTCCAACTTGCTTATGTTCCTATACTGAATTTCCGCAATGCTCATAATCATAGATATCAAGTTGTCATCTTCATCGTTGTAACGTTCAAAATACACCGTCACATCTATACTTTCTGAATCAAAACTCTTATCGTATCCAGCAACACTCCCGAAGATCTTCACAAATGAACCAGTCACAATCTTTACTCCAACAACACTTTGAGTATTTGTGTAAAGAGTCATAGCAAGCTTGTCAACGAACTCCATCTTCTCACTGCAGTGTATTAGATCCACTATAGAAGTGGATAGAAGGGTTAAACACAATTCCTTATCCTGGTCTACCTTAAATAAACTGACGAGTTCCGATGACAATCTCTCCATGATATCTCCACCTTTCAACTATATTATCGAATACTTGGTCTAAATATTTAGATGATGTG
>Ga0209508_1000230_pt1 | contig 65735 bp, 53 predicted proteins | sample AD_UKC129_MetaG_FD_184427 | JGI IMG/M metagenome (GOLD analysis project Ga0209508, IMG submission 184427) | Active sludge microbial communities of municipal wastewater-treating anaerobic digesters from Canada - AD_UKC129_MetaG (SPAdes) (version 2) | ecosystem: Engineered > Bioreactor > Anaerobic...
CCGTCCGCCGCTCGACCATTGAATCGCAAGCTTCATCAATGGCTCCGCTCAACTTGCATGTATTAAGCACGCCGCCAGCGTTCGTCCTGAGCCAGGATCAAACTCTCCATAAAATCTTTTATTCCTCGCCGTACCAGCCAGGTATGCCTGGCCAATACAGGATTCATTTCATTTTACAGAGCCTTTGACTTAGCTCTTTTACTTCTTCAACCGCATCTGGTTTCTCAACCAGATACCATTGACAGGTTTCGTGTTTTTTCTTGAAGACTTACCAATCTTCATTACTGTTCAGTTTTCAAGGTTCATTTCTCGGTGCCGACGTTCAGAGGCGACTTTTATATCTTATCACAAACCGTTTTTCATGTCAAGCTGGTATTTTTTGTTTTCTGTATCTCGTTGCTGCTTCGCTTGGTTTTTTGTACTGCGGTTCGTGACAGCTTAAATATATTAACATGGCGCATTCTTTTTGTCAATAATATTTTCAAAATTCGTCATAAATAATGATATATAAGAATATAATATAAGATTTCTTATAGTGAGTCTTAATCTTATTGGATTATATACTACATCTATCGCATAAGAAAGAACTGAGCAAAAAATAAACCCCATAAGGGGTTTAAGAATTAGTACGTTATTATACTTGCTCAACGCTTTTTACTTCGGGAATCAATTGCTTCAGGTAGCGTTCAATCCCGTTCTTTACCGTCATGGTTGACATTGGGCAACCAGAGCAGGCACCCTTCAGACGAACTTGAACTACGCCGTCGACCACATCAACTAATTCAACATCTCCGCCATCCATTTGAAGGGACGGACGAATTCTTTCTAATGCTTCAGAAACTTTTTCTTTCAAAATCTGTCTCCTTCTTTCATTACTTTTTAATTTTAACAGATCTACTCAGAATCGAGTCTGCTTAGAATTTTTTATTTTCCTTTTTTCAATCTTAACAGATCTGCTCGGGATTGACAATTGCCATAATGTTAAATTTCTAAAAGTAGCATCTACAGTTTCGACAGATTTTATGAGTTCCTCATCGTTCAAGAATTTTCCGTTGAACGGACAATATCTTTAATCTTCATCAAGCGGGTGAGATTCCCCCGTTCATTCTCATCCAATTTCATCACAATAAACTTAATTTTCTCCTGAAGCTGAGGAATCATCACATATTCCAAAGCATTCACCCGACGGCGGGTCCGCTCGATTTCGGCTGCTAACAGCTCTACAGTTTTTTCAACTTCGGCTAATTCGATCAGACTTTTTAAACTATCCGACAACTTACGGATGGCCTGATCAAGCTCACCGGAGGTCTGGGCGAAACCATAAGGGTAAATGCCCCCTTTATATTCAGGTTCGACCAATTGAAAAGCCGGGACTTGAATGCTCATCACATTCTTAACCGACGCTGTAATCTCCGCCTTAACCTTTGGAAAAGCAATCGCCCCTTCCAACGCTTCACGGGACATGACGGCCCGAGCCATCATAAACCCTTGCATCGAATCAGCCAAAGCCGATTCCACTTCCTGACGAAGACGGCGGCTTTCATTCACCAGCTGCATGAAGTTCTTCATCAGTTCATCGAACTTATCTTTTAGCAGTTTATGACCACGAACGGCTACTTTTAAACGCTTTTTTAAGCGAAGTAGCTCCATTCGGGTAGGGTTGACCCGTAGTTCCATACTATAACCTCCAGCAGATACTGAGTGAACCAGTTAACTGGTTAATTGAAGATCTTCCTCCCCAATTCCATTCTCCGGTTAACTGGTTACCGTATCTTCGATTAACCACTTCAGCACATCACTGGTTTACAGATGTCAGGCTTCTTTCTGTTTCGGAAGATATTTTTCAATATACTCATCCCGAATACGCTTAAGTTCACTCCGGGGAATCAGAGATAAAAGTTCCCAACCGATTTCCAATGTCTCAGTAATGGAACGATCTTCATTTTCACCCTGGCTGACATAACGGCGTTCAAACTCATCAGCAAAATGAGCGAATTTCTTGTCAATATCCGACAAAGCCGCTTCACCCAAAATAACCGCTAAATCCTTGGCTTCTTTTCCGCGGGCATAGGCAGCAAACAACTGGTTCATGGTATCCGCATGATCTTCCCGGGTTTTGCCTTTTCCGATCCCTTTGTCTTTCAACCGGGAAAGGGAGGGCAATACGTCAATCGGCGGCATAACCCCTTTCCGATAGAGTTCGCGGCTTAAGATGATCTGCCCTTCGGTAATATATCCGGTCAAATCTGGAATAGGATGGGTTTTATCATCTTCGGGCATCGTTAAAATGGGAATCTGGGTAATGGACCCTTTCCGTCCCTTAATCCGGCCTGCCCGTTCATAAATAGTGGCCAAGTCCGTATACAAATAACCCGGATAACCCCGACGTCCGGGAACTTCTTTACGTGCAGCGGATATTTCGCGTAATGCCTCAGCGTAGTTGGTCATATCTGTCAAAATGACCAAAACGTGCATATCCAGGTCATAAGCTAAATATTCGGCGACTGTCAAGGCCATACGCGGTGTTGAAATCCGTTCAATCGCCGGGTCATTGGCTAAGTTCATAAAGAGAACCGCCCGCTCGATGGCACCGGTTTTTTGGAAATCCGAAATGAAGTAATCGGCTTCCTCAAAGGTAATACCCATGGCGCCAAAAACAACCGCAAACTTCTGGGAGCTTCCTAAAACTTTAGCCTGCCGAGCAATTTGCGCTGCTAATTGAGAATGAGGCAAACCGGAAGCAGAGAAAATGGGAAGTTTCTGACCACGAACCAGTGTATTCAGACCGTCAATAGCTGATATTCCTGTTTGGATAAATTCCGATGGATAATCCCGTGCATAGGGGTTAATCGGTGCCCCGTTAATATCCAGGCTTTTTTCAGGAATAATCGGAGCGCCATTGTCCCGGGGACGTCCCATTCCGTCAAAAACCCGGCCTAAAATATCGGGAGAGACGCCGACTTCAATACTTTTTCCGAGAAAACGGATTTTACTTTCTTTGAGGTTGATCCCGGAAGACCCTTCAAACAACTGAACTAACGCTTGATCCCCATTAGCCTCCAAAACACGGCCCCGGCGGACTTCCCCGTTGCTTAACCGTATTTCAACCAGCTCATAATATTTGACATCCGTTACCTGATCGACCAACATCAACGGACCAACAAGCTCTCTTGCCGTCTGATACTCTTTAAACATGATTACACCTCCCCACCGGAGACCTTAGCTTTCAATGTCCCGATTAATTCTTCAATTTTACCCTTTTCATCTTCGCTAAGATATTTGATCCGCGCAATTTGTTCCCGAATCGGGTCGCTCAAGATCTTTTTAAGGGGTACGCCTTCATCCATTTGGATTCTGGCCACTTTATCAAAGGTCAAGATCGCTTGGAGCATCAAATGCTGTTTTTTCAATGAGGTATAGGTATCGACTTCATGGAAAGCATTTTGATGTAAATAGTCTTCCCGAATAGACCGGGCGGTTTCCAACGTCAGCTGATCTTTCGGAGATAAGGAGTCAACACCGACCAACCGAACGATCTCTTCAAGTTCAGCTTCTTCCTGAAGAATCCGCATGGCTTCACTTCGGGCTTGATTAAACTCCGGACTGACCGTTTGGGAAAAATACTCCGCTAAACGATCGGTATATAATGAATAACTATTCAACCAGTTAATCGCCGGGAAATGTCGCCGATAGGCCAAAGATGAATCCAAACCCCAGAACACTTTGACGATCCGCAAGGTCGCCTGAGTGACCGGTTCGGACAAGTCACCACCTGGCGGAGACACGGCACCAACCGCCGTTAACATACCCACCCGGTTGTCACTACCAAGGCAAATCACCCGGCCAGCCCGTTCATAGAAATCTGCCAACCGTGAACCCAAGTACGCCGGGTAACCCTCTTCACCTGGCATTTCTTCCAACCGTCCGGAAATTTCCCGGAGCGCTTCTGCCCAACGGGAGGTGGAATCCGCCATAATCGCAACGGAGTACCCCATATCCCGGTAGTATTCAGCAATGGTAATTCCGGTATAAATTGACGCTTCACGGGCTGCTACTGGCATGTCGGAGGTATTGGCCACCAATACCGTCCGTTTCATCAAGGCCTCCCCTGTCCGCGGGTCATGTAATTCCGGAAATTCCATCAAAACATCGGTCATTTCATTACCGCGTTCACCGCAACCGATATACACGATAATATCGGCATCGGCCCATTTTGCCAGCTGATGCTGGACTACCGTCTTTCCGCTTCCAAAAGGTCCCGGTACACAAGCTGTACCGCCTTTCGCCAACGGGAAGAAAGTATCAATAACCCGTTGACCGGTTGACATCAGTTCGAACGGCGCTTGTTTTTCTCTATAAGGACGCCCTTGACGAACCGGCCATTTTTGCATCATAGTAATATCCTTGATGCCTGCTTCAGTCTCAACCCTGGCGATGGTTTCTTCAACTGTGAAGGAACCTTCTTTAATCTCAATGAGTTTCCCGGAAATTCCCGGAGGAATCATGATCTTGTGCGTCACAACGATGGTCTCCTGTACCGTTCCGATCACATCTCCAGCTTGTACCATCGTTCCTGCCTGTACCGTCGGAACAAAATCCCACTTTCGTTCCCGATCCAAAGCAACAACATCCACTCCGCGGGTAATCCGGTCTCCTACCTTCTTTACCAGCACATCTAAAGGTCGTTGAATACCGTCATAAATTGCTTCAATTAATCCTGGCCCCAGTTCCACACTGAGGGGCGATCCGGTTAAATACACCGGTTCTCCCGGGCCCAATCCGCTGGTTTCTTCATAAACCTGGATTGACGCTTTGTCGCCACGAAGTTCAATAATCTCGCCGATTAACCGTTTGTCGCTAACCCGTACCACTTCGTACATCTTCGCGTCAGACATACCTTCGGCAACGACCAGCGGCCCGGATACTTTAATGATTCTGCCTTCAGCCATCTTCTTAACCCTCTTTTCTATCAAGGTGAAGCATAAACTTACTTAAAAACCTGTCATCCGTACATTTATCATTTTGTGGTGTAAGACGCGGTTATTTGGACAGGATGTCCGCACCGACAGCCCGTTCAATAATCCGCCGAATTCTTGCCATGGCAAAACCCTGACCTCCCTGACTGCCGGGTATATATACCACACTCGGCAAAGGAAGCGCACCGTATTCAGCCATTAATCCTTCTACTTTTTCTGCCATCGATTCGGAAACGAAGATAATCCCGTATTCTTGAGAATTGATCAACTCTTCCAACAGTTTGACAGTAGTTTCTCCGTCCGTTACCGGAAACGTTTCAATTCCCAAGGCCTTAAATCCCAATACGATATCTTCTTCACCGACTGCGGCAATTTTATGCGTAGGCACGTCGTAAACGCTCCTTTAACTTTATGATTGATACGTTATTGACTTTTCCCACCAAGATAATACGTAACGTTTTACATTCGATCTCTTTAGCGATGAGATAACCGGCCAACGGTTCAACTCCCAAAGAGATGTACTTTGCATCGGCAATCATCCGGGTTAAGTAATTATCATACTCCCTTTCCAATACAGTCAGAGAAGACAAAACTTCCGCCCCGTTAGAAGCCAAGTTATCATAAGGCGTAGTCCCAAGCCAGGACAGAACTTTTTCATCCGGCTGATCCCAAAGCTCCTGAAATTGGTCTAACGTTAATTTCCCGTAATTGATGAAAAACCGTTGATATTCGGCAAATGCCAACCCTATTAAACGCATCCGGACGAAAGTCCGCAAGTTGGTCAGATCGATCATGGCGATCCACCATTTGAAGAGCAATTCGGAAATCCCATTTTTCAGGAGATGATAGCCAATTTCAAAGTAGGCTTGATCCAGAATTCGGTCAATTTCCTGAACATCGCCATTTTCTTTATATAGGCGACGGGCTACGATGATCGCTTCAGCTAGTTCCGAAGGAAACTCCGCATATCGTTCGGCCGCCATGGTTTCAACGAGCCAACTAGGTGACCATTGTCCCAAATTGGAGAGTCTATCAGCAGTGCTAGACTCACTTTTCAGGATTTTTTTAATATTCTCAATATCATAGCGGTAAATAAAGGCTCTCAATTCCGGTGCATCTTCAGACAGGCTCATGACCAGCCGGATTACCCGGTTCAATTCTTGATTTAAAGCTTCTTCAAACTGATGCGGGTTTTTGAGGTTAGCCAATACTGCACCGTATTCTGTTTCCCCCAAATAAGCCAAAGCTTCAGAGAGGGTTGTCGCATTGGCCAGCCGTTCCATCTGGGCATTGTCGAGCAATTTCGTCTCCAGCGACCGGATCCGTGCTACCGCATAAGTGTAATTTCGCTCACGCATGCCCTCACCCTTTCCTGTCGTCAAAGAGATATCCAGCAATTTCCGGAATCAGGCTTTCTTCGGCGGCTTCGATTAATGCCTCAAACGAACCATTAATCGTATATCCTGGAGCCACCAATTCAAAGCCTCCTTCGAAGGTCGGAGCTTCGTTGGAAAGGACCAGTTGATAATCGCTTCCGGTCCGGGCGATGATTTCATTGGCCGCTTTTACGATGGAAGCCCATTCGGCAGGGGAACCGCTGCCTCTCACTTCACCGCCGCCATGAAGCCCGGCTTCAGCCAACTTTTCCGCTAAAAATCGAATCCGTTTTTCAGCAGGTAAATCCTTTAAACTTTTTAAGGCTTGATGAAATGTTTCGCGAATCAGCCGGTGTTTGGTATCAAGAAGTCTTTTTCTGGCTTCCAATTCCATCCCAATCTGATGACGGCGTTCCATATCTTCAGCCTTTAAGCGATATTCCTCAGTGATCGCCTCCCGGCGGCTTTTGGCTTTTTCTTCTGCCTCTGCGATGATTCGGGCAGATTCCTTATTGGCCTCTTCAATGATGGCCTCTGCTTCCGCCCGAGCCCGGGTAAGAATACTATCGGTTAAGGCCCGTAAGTCACTCATTACAGGAACTCCTTTATCTAATGTTATTGACTAAGAAGAACGAAATAACAAAGGCCAAAATTGCATAGGTCTCAACCATACCGGCATAAATAATACCTTTGGTCGATTCTTCAGGCCGTTTCGCCAGGATACCCATACTAGCAACAACCACCCGGCCTTGCCACATACCCGACAACCAACCCATAATGGCTACCGGAAGTCCGGCCACCAAATATTGCAAACCTTGAGCTACAGTTAACTGATCCACACCAGCAATCTTCATATACATCAACATTCCGATAACAAATCCGTAAATCCCCTGGGTACCGGGTAACGCAGCTAAAATTACCGATTTACCAAATTTACCAGGATCTTCAGTAACAACTCCCGCTGCTGCCTGTCCTGACAAACCTACCCCTAACGCTGAGCCATACCCCGCAAACAAAACCGCCACTGCAACACCGACATAGGCCAAATAAAGTCCCAATGTTTCCATTTCTGATTAAGCCTCCCTTTCGTTGATTACGAATGTGTATTTTTGTTTATTTTCTAAAGGTGTAAACGGTTTCCCGCCACCTTCGAAAAACTTACCGAAAAACTCCAAATATTGGAGCCGGCTGGAATGGACATAAGCACCTAACAAGCTCAATGCCAGATTGAGACTATGTCCAAAGAGAAACACTGCTGCACCCAGGATCCATCCTAATACCGGAATTCCTTCTACCAGCATCCAAGCGAGTTGATTCATAATTCCGCCCATGACTCCGCCGGATAACCCCAATGCCATTAACCGGGAATAGGATAAAATATCGCTGAAAAATCCTATGGTGCCATAAATGTTGTAAAATCCGCCTAAAATACCGCCGATGAAACCGAGAATCCCCTTTTTACCGCGGACATTGGCCAGCACCATGATAGCTGCGGCAATTAAAAAGAGATACATCAGTGTATTGCTGTAAAGCGACAGGCCGATAGCATCCTTGATCATCACCAATATGGCCATCGCTAAGAAGAAGATCAACGTCCCTTGATTGCACAAGGCGTCCATCCACCGGCCTTCCCTTATGGTAGCATAAGCGCTGATAAACAACCCCAAGAATAGTTGGACAACACCGAGACCAAGGGCGATAATCAACAGAAGAATGGGATTTTCAAGGGGATTAAACAATCCAAAATTGATATTTTCTAAAGATAAGACGCTCCCAGTAATCAATCCGAAAATTACAGCCCCAAATCCGCTAATCAGGAACATCCAGGAAATGCGGCGTCCCATTGGTCCCATCTTCAATTTGACTAACAACGCCGCACAGATAAGAGCCAGGATCAAACCATACCCGGCATCGCCCATTGCAATACCGAAGAAGATAAAGAAAAACGGGGCAATAATCGGGGTTGGATCAATCTCCTTATATTGAGGCAAACTATAACTGTGTATCAAATATTCAAAAGGAGTTGCCCATTTACTATTCTTTAATATTGTCGGTATCTCTTCATCGGGTTCCGGTTGAATTTCTTCCATGACATATCGAATATTATTTCGTTTAAGCGCAGTATCGATTCTCGGAAGTTGTTCAGCAGGAACCCATCCGGTCATCACAAAACACCGTTCGGAAAAAGCAAACCGTTCTAACGTCTCCAAACGTGTTTTTTCACTTAAATAATAATCATAAAAAACTTGCAACAAAGGCCGTTCAGTATTTAAGATACGTACTTTTTCACGTACGCTTTTCTCAGTTGCATCAAGCCGGGCAATGTCTTTATGTAGTTCGCCCAACTTCGCCTGTACAGAAGAACCATAATCCGGCAAATAGACCACATTAGCATTGATTTTTCCCAAGATTTGTTGGACTTCAGGATAATGTTCTCTCTTAAAACTGAGCAACAACTGAGCCCCGTTTTGGTTTTCGCTTACAACCTCCAGATAATATGGGGTTTCCAGCTCTTTGAAAGCTGCTTCAGCTTCCGTGGAAGTCATGGTAACCGTAGATAAGACGATCTGGATGTTAGAGTTTCCCTGGAGAGCTTCCCAACTGATGTCTAAACTCTCCCATACACTAAACGTTTCAACCAAAGCGGTTACCTTGGCCCGTTCAGCTTGAATTTGGCTTAACTCCATTTCACAACGTTGCAATTCCGCCATCAGTTCGGTTAACCGAGAGTCCTTGGCCAAAAATTGCTCGCGCTCCGCAGGAGTTATATACGTTTTGATCCCGGCGAATTGTTCGATCATATTGGGTTTCACCGGAACGACCTGTTCCAAAAACCCCAACGATCTGGCAATTTCAGCCAACTGTCGATCCGTTTCGCTAATTTGCTTGGCAAAATCAGCCGGAATCTGAAAAACCGCGCCTTGATCGGGATCGGTTTCGGTAAATCCAGTTACTTCAATAACACCAAGCTCCTGCAGGATTTTGGAGAGTTGCGGCAAGTCCTCCCGAAGAGCCCCGATTTGTATTTTCTTCATCCGGGTAATGCCCATCGTCAACTCACAACCTTTTCTATGATGATCTTCACCGCTTCGGCCATTCTTTGGTTTGCCATATTCTCCAGGTTCCGAATCTCATTCTCCAGTTGCTTGTGATGGTTCTCGGAAGCCTTTTCGTTTTTGGCCATAATCTCTTGCATTAAGCCTTCGCCAGCTGCAATAGCTTCCGATTCGGAATTCTTAACGATTTCAGCGGCTTTTTCCCGAGCCCTCTTCAGGATCTCCACTTTTCGCTGCTTAGCTTCCTCAACCAGACAGCTTGCTTCCGTCTCGGCCTTTTGAATTTCATTCCACATTGCTTGAGCCATCGGGTTTACTCTCCTCCTCCTTATGCTGGTAACTCATCCATCTGAAATGAATTCAAGAGGATGGTATTCATATTAACTTCTTTATATCCTTGCCAACAATTTACACTTCCCTCGTCAACCGGCTTGGGTTACCGTCCCCCTCTCCTCTTTCAAGCACTCTTCCTTCGAGACCACATCTTTACCGGAGGGTTTTATCATCCCGAAAGACAGAATCATTTTTAACGCTTCTTCAACGCTCATATCCAACACATGAATCTCATCAGCCGGTAAATAAATGAGGAAACCTGTCGTCGGATTAGGAACCGTCGGAACAAATACACTAACCAACTCTTTACCGGTCTTTTCTTTAAATTCTTCAGCGGTCTCTCCAACTAAAAAACCCGGGCTATACAGTCCTTGACGAGGATACTCCACCAAAACAACCTGACGGAAAGCCCGGTTTTCCTTTTGAGTAACTGCCAGGCCGTGAGTCACCTGTTTGACGGTACTGTAAACACTGTTTAATACGGGGATTCGTCCTAAAACGCTTTCGCCAAACCGGATTAACTTCCGACCTAGATAGTTTCTGGCAAAGATCCCGGTTAAGGTAATAAGGAGGAGAAGCGCGATAATCCCCAAACCCGGGATATCCCGTGAAAAGTTATCGAAGTGATTTAAGAGATATCGGTTGATAAAATTCCCCAAAATCGCATCGGTCTTCTCAAACCCCCAGAAAATCAGTTTCAATGTCACTGCGATGGGCAACAGCACAAACAAGCCGGTAAAAAAATACTGTCGCAAATGCTTTAACACAGACGTCACTCCACTTCGTTTACACTTGTACTCCAGCTAGCTCTGCCATCTCCTCAATAAGCTTTTCAAACACCTGTAAGGCCATACGGACCGGTTCGGGCGATTCCATATCAACTCCGGCTCGACGCAGCAACTCCAAAGGATAGTCAGAATCGCCGCTCTTCAAAAATTCCAAATATCGCTCCCGTGCCGGCTGGCCTTCCTTTAAAATCATTTGGGATAAGGCGGTAGCAGCAGAATAACCGGTGGCATATTTGTAAACGTAAAATGGGGTGTAAAAATGCGGAATACGGCTCCACTCCATGGCAATTTCGCCATCAATATTTATTTCGGCACCATAATACGTTTTATTTAGATCAAAATATTTTTCCGAGAACCAATCCGCAGTTAAAGCCCCACCGTTTTCCACTTCACTATGAACGATCTTTTCAAACTCGGCAAACATAGTTTGACGGAAAACCGTCGTCCGGAATTGCTCTAGGCGTTGATTGATTAAATAAAGTTTCTCGTTTTTATCCGTTGACTTAGCCAACATATGCTCCATCAATAAACATTCATTTACTGTGGAAGCAACTTCAGCAACAAAAATCTTATATGCGGAATATACATAAGGCTGGGTTTGGTGAGAGTAATAACTATGCATCGCATGACCCATCTCGTGAGCGATGGTAAATACATCATGGATCTTTCCGTGGTAGTTTAGAAGAATATAAGGGTGAGTGTCATAAGCGCCCCATGCATAGGCGCCGCCGGTCTTTCCTTCGTTTTCATAAACATCAATCCAACCGCTGTCAAAGCCCTCTTTAACGATATTCACATACTCCTCTCCCAAGGGAGCCAATCCTTCAATGACCAACTGTTTGGCTTCTTCATATTCGATATTTCGTTGATATTCCGGAATTAGCGGAGTATACAAATCATACATATGCAGTTCATCAAGGCTTAACATCTGCTTACGAAGCCTTAAATACCGATTCAATGCCGGAATAAAGCTATGAACCACTTCGATAAGACGGTCATAAACCTCTACCGGAATATTGTCATTGTCTAAAGAGGCTTGTAGTGCTGACTCAAATCGACGGGCCCGGGCATAAAATACATCAGCCTTCACCGAACCATTTAACATGGCAGCTAAGGTATTTCTGAATTTATAATAGGTCTGATGAAGCCCCATAAAGGCATCTTTACGGACACGTCGGTCTTTGCTTTCCAAAAATCGAGAATACCGTCCTTTGGTTAACTCGACTTCCTCGCCGTTTTCGTCGATAATTTTCGGAAATTTCAGATCAGCATTGTCAAACATGCCGAAGATGTCCCCGGCTGCATCGGCAATTTCACCGCTTTCAGCCAAGAGTTTTTCTTCGGTGGACGACAAAATATGATCTTTCTGCCGCTCTAGCTCGTCAAAGAAATGTTGGTATATTCGAAGCTGGGGAAATTGCTGTAAAAAACCGGCGATGGTTTCCTGTGGCAGCGCGACCAAGGCCGGAACCACATAGGCCAACGCACCGCCGGCTTCTGTTGCTAAACTCTGAATTCGATTGGTTAATGCTTGATACTTTGGATTGGTATTATCTTCATCCTTATGCATCCGGGCATAGACAAAAAGTTTATCTAGCAGACGTCCCATATAATCTTTGGCACTTAACACATGATACAAATGCTCAGCCGAACGGGGGAAACCATCGGCTTCCCCCTTCAATTCCTCGATAATTTCCTTGAGTTTTTGAAAATCGGCCTCCCAAAGATCATCATTAGCATAAATATGCGTAAGATCCCATCGATACTTTTCAGGTATCTCATGGCGTTTCGGTACATGATTCATGGCGTTCATCATTTCCTCCCAGAGAAATATTCCCATATATTCTTCCCCGATCATCCAGATCCTTTCAAAAGATTAAAGTTTTTTTACAAAACTATGGTTTACATCTGAGGAGTACCTTGATGAATGATATTGTTGTCGCTTCAGTCTATCCCCATCACCGATTGGAGTTTCGCTTCAGCAATACTGTAAGAGACAATTCCTTGATAATACCCGATTAATGTCTGATCCAAAGCCAATTGGGCATCCATCAGATCCATAGTCGTAGCCATCCCGTTATCCGCACGGATCTGAGTCATTCGTAAGGATTCCTTGGCCAAACCGATAGTCGACTGGTTCACTCTGATATTTTCAAGGCTTACTTCCAGGTTTTGCAGAGACTGTTCAGCCTCTAACCGGATTTGATCCCGCAACCCGTTTTCCCGTACTTTGGCTAAATCTTCTTTCCCCTTGGCCTGATCGATTTTGGCCTGAATTTTGCGGTCATAGATTTTTCCCCCGACAGAAAACGTAAGGTTCCAGGCGCAGGACCAATCTTTCACATCAATATCTTTGTTAACCCCGGCATATCCAGCACTTAAGGCTACATTTGGCTTGAGGGCCGATCCTTCCATGGTTTTCAATATCCGATAGCTTTCGGACTGCATTTTGAGCTGGCGCATTTCGGGCCGGTTTTGATAGGCTTCCTCCAAAACTTGAGAAAGGGTGAAAGCGACCGACTCCGGTATAGGCAGACTGTCCGGATTAAAATCAATAGTAAATTCTTGATCTTTTGGATAATCGATCAACGTAGCCAATTGCAATTTAGCCAAGGCTACCTGATTTTTGGCGCTGATGACCTTAGGTTTAATTGTATCCCGTTGCACTTCTGCCCGTAACAAGTCTAGCTTAGAAACCGTCTCATTTCGGTAGCGAATTTGCATCTGTTGATAATGGCGGTCCATATTATCATAGGAGCTTTGTTGAACTCTAAGAACTTGATCGGCCAACCAAAGATTGTAGTAAGCCTGTTTAACATTGAACGTCAAAGACTGCACGGCTTTCCGCAATTCTTCCTTGGCCGCATCCAGTTGCAATTCGGCCAATTTTACATTGTTTTCGAGAATTCCGCCGGTATAAAGGGGTAAAGTGGCGTTAATTCCGAATTTAAAATCCGTTTTGGAATAGGTGGTCCCCACTTGATACTGGGGAAGATCAGACTGGTCCCGTGCCGCCTGATACTGTACAGTCGGCCAGAAACCTGCTTTAGCTTCTTTCAATGCATTTTCAGCAATTTCCACTTGTTTTTTGGCTTCTTGAATCTGCTTATTATTTTGCATCGCTAGATCCAAGCATTGCTGTAATGTCAGGACCTCTGGCTTTGCCATATTTTGCTGCTGTTCAACAGCGAAAGCCGGCAATGACACAAACACAAGCAGTAAAGCTACACAACATATCACCTTTTTACTCATTCGCTCACCCTCCAACGACAACTGTCTCAGTACGTTTCTTGCGGGTCCGTTTTCTTTGGAGCGCATATTCCAGAGCCGGAATGAAAATTAGTGTCAACAATGTTGAGGACAAAATCCCCCCGATACTCACGATACCCATGGGCTGCCGGATCTCAGCTCCGGATGCGCCAATTCCCAGAGCCATCGGTAACATACCAAGCACCGCAGCCAGATTAGACATAATGATCGCCTTCAACTTTTGAGGGCAAGCTTCCAACAACGCTTCTTTCACGCTCATGCCCTGTGCCCTTAACTGGTTAGCGTAATCCAAAATTAAGATCGCGTTGTTAACGACCATACCCACCAGCATGATGATGGATAACATGGCCAAAATCGACATCGAAGAACCAGTAATGACCATAGCAATCACCACACCGATCAAACACAGCGGTACGGTCATCAAAATGAGTACGGGTTGACCGAAGTTTTCAACGGTGCCTGCCAAAAGCATAAAGGTTAAGAGAACCGCCAACACAAAAGCGAAGGCCATACTACCCAACATCTCATACATCAACTCGCCAAAGCCGCCCCACTTCAACTGGTAACCATGGGGCAAATTCAATTCCTTCACCGCTTCTTTGATGGCTTCGGTAACGTCGCCCAATGCAACCCCGGGCATGGTATCGGCCGTAAATTCGATAGCTGTATATTTATCCGAATGCAAAACCTTATTATAACTGCTGGTAAATTTCAACTCACCAAAATGAGAGATGGGGAAAGTTCCGTTCTTCGTAGGAACCGGTAAATTTTTAAAATCCTCATAGCTGGGAAGAGATTCTTTATTCAACACTACCCGGATATCGTATTCATTGCCATTTTCCTTATATTCGGCAACCTCCAACCCTTCCACGGAAGCCCGGAGTAGCATCGCCAACTCCTGCATGGTAATGCCATGTTCGGACATTCGGACCCGATCAGGAATAAGAGTGATCTCCGGTTTTCCCGGCCGAGTACTGGTATTGATGTTCATCAATCCCGGTATGGCTCGGAGTTTCGGTTCTAGTTGAGCTGCATATTTCTCAAGGGTTGCCAGGTTCTGGCCTTCAAGATAGAAGTCCACCGTGGCAGTACCCGTACTAAAGCCGGATACCGCAGATACCCGAATCTTGGCATTGGGGATATCCGCCAATTCCTTGGTGATGATGGCAGCTAATTCTTTATCGGATATTTTCCGTTCTTTTTTATTGACCAGCTTAACGTTTAATATCGCCATATTAACCCCTTGGTCAAGGTCAGAAATTTTACCAAGGTTAGTTAACAGACTCTTTACTTCTTCATGATGTTTGACTCGATCTTCAATTCTTCGTAATAAATCGGCAGTTTCACTCAAATCGTATCCCAGAGGCAATTCGGTCATAATCTGGAGATTTCCGGTATCCTGGGCCGGCATAAAGTCAAATGATACCTGGCTGAAAAGGAGTAGAGCGCCAATAAACAAGAGCCCTGTTATACCGACAACCATGAAACTCCGTTTCTTGGTTCCCAGGATATATTGGAGTACATGGCGATACCCATCTTCCAGCGTTTTAAACCACCGATCAAATGCAAGACCGAAACGATTTTTCTCTCCGATTTTATCCGGCAGAATTAGCGAAGCCAGCATTGGAGTTGCTGTAAATGAAACCAAAAGCGAGAAAACGGTGGCAATAGTGATCGTCAGGGCGAAATCTCTAAAGATGATTCCGACGATTCCCGGTAAAGTTCCTACCGGTAAAAAGACAACGATATTAGTTAAGGTTGAGGCCAAAACGGCAACAGCCACTTCAGAAGTACCTTTGGAAGCTGCTAATTTGCGTTCTTCACCCAGCCCCTTGCGGTAAAAGATATTTTCCAAAACCACGACAGCATTGGCTACCAAAATACCGCTGGCCGTCGACAACCCCATCAGCGATAAGATGTTCATCGATACTCCCAAAAGATTCATAACCATAAACGTAGGAATAATCGAAAGCGGCATCGATATTGCAATGATCAACGTTGAACGAATGTCGTGTAAGAAGAGTAACAGAATCAAAGCTGTCAGAATAACACCCTGATAGATATTGCCAAAAGCATCATTTACACTGTCTTTAACGTAAGTTCCTTTTTCGCTGACTACTGTTAATTTAACGCCATTCCCCAATTCATCTTCAATCTGCGGCAAGACCTTGGTCACGGCATCAACGACTTTCACCGTGTTGCCCATAGGATTTTTGACAACTTGTAACAAAATGGAGTTATCATTGCGCAATTTCGTCTGATTGTTGAAAAAGGACACCCGCTGACGCACTTCTTTAATGGAATCCTTCACGTCAGCAATTTGCCACATCTTTTTAATCCCTGCGGAAGTAGGAACATTAAAATTCTTAATTGCATCAATGCTTTCAAACTGTCCGCTGAGTCTCACTGAATATTCTTGGCCGCCTTCTTTAAAATTACCTCCCGGCATATCCAAGGTTGAACTGGCGATAATCCCGGCCAATTGGGAAAGAGATAACGAGTTTTCATAGACTACACGTTTATCCAGTTCAATTCGGATCTCCCGTTCTTCGCCGCCAATAATATTGACTTTTCCGACGCCATCGATCTGGGAGATACGTTCCTTAACTCTGCCGTCTGCCAAATCATAAAGATCTGTCGCCGGTAAATTACCTTCCATAATAATGTCCATCACCGGGGTAGCAGTTAGATCCAGCTTTTGAACGACTGGCCGCTGGGCACCGCTAGGCAATTCGTTGATGATCTGGTCGACTTTATCTTTGACTTCCTGCAATGCAACATTTTCATCTTTAGCCATCTCAAACTGGATTTGAACGATGGAGACGCTGTCCATTGAGTAAGAGACCATTTTATCGATTAAAGCCAATGATGCAACTTCATCTTCGATTTTTTTTGTAATTTGGCTTTCGATTTCTAACGGTCCGGAACCGGCGTAAACAGTCTGGACAGTGATTACCGGCAAATTAAAATCCGGCATTAAGGTCAATGGCAAATTGTTATACCCGATAAAACCGAAGAGTAAAAAGGTTACTAATATCATACTCATCAAAACGGGCCGTTTAATTGAAAGATCGGATAAAAACATGATTGATCCTCCCGTATTCGTTTATAGGCTTAAGAATTCACGCGCTTAATTTTAGCCTGGTCGGTCACTGTTTTGCTTCCTTCGGTGATTAGTGCTTCACCAGGAGTTAAACCGGACTTAATTTCAACAACGTTCCCCTGTTCGCTTCCAATCTCGACTTCTTTCTTCAAAGCTAAATCCTTATTCACGATATATACATAATGTTTTCCGTTTTCCGTGATGAGATTTTTACGGTCAACGACGATAGCCTTAGGATTATGATAAACTTCGATGCTGACATCCGTTGTAATTCCGCTGGTTAACACGTGATCTTTATTATTAAACAAAGCTTTGACTTCAAATGCTTTTTTCTTTGGATCCATAATCTTGCTGATCTGAGTGATTGAACCGTCGATCTCTTTTCCATCCCAAACAGCCGTCACTTTCTGGCCGATTTTGATTTGTTCAACTTCCTGCGAGGAAGCCCACATCTGTGCCTCAATCCGCTCAAGATTGGATACGGTAAATAACGGATCACCGACGCTTACATTATCCGTAGGTTTCACGTTCAAACTGGTAATATACCCGCTAAGCGGCGCTTTGACCCGCAGCAAATCATCGGCGGTATTCAAATTGGCCCGGGCCACTTCATAATTGGCTTGAGCATTATCCAGCTCTTGTTTTGAAATGACGCCTTCTTTATACAATTCCTGCATGCGATGGTAGGTTTGTTGAGCTAGATCATAAGCGGCTTTCAATTGATAGTATTGTGTGGTCTGAACATTCTTGGGAAATACGACCACAGTCTGGTTTTCATGGACATAATCCCCCACTTTAAATAAAACATCCTGAACTACATCGGAAACACGGCTATAACGAACCGCTTCAGACTTTGCTTGTAGTGTCGCAGAATATTTTAAAACTTTATTGAATTCTTGAACCCGAATCGTTTCCGTTTTAACCGGAACCCCTGTCGCTTTATGAATCTGTTCCATACTCTGAAGATCAGAACTCGCCTTTTTAGTGCGGCATCCGCTAAAGGCAACCAAACTAACGACCAATAAACCAACCAACATCGTTTTCTTCATGAGTATCAATCTCCTTTATATGAATGAATTTTTAATAAATACACTCATTGACGAATCATTTAAAATATATGCCGTTCTCACCTCCAATAATAAATTTAGTATGAATTCATGAATAATTTTTATTTTCATTCACGAAAGGGTATAAAAAAAATTATGCTTCCAATGCCCGAACGATAAATCGATACATCTTTTCCACCTGGGGTAAGACAGTTTCGATACTTTTCATTTGAAAAGTCATTTGGAGAGTATACGAAACGAATGAATGCCATATAAGTACCGCAGTTTCAGAAGGATTTTCAACATTAAATCTTTGCTCACGATTTCCTTTTTCAATAATTTTTCGAATTAATTCAGAAATTTTCTCTTCCACTAACCCGCGATACATTTCACCCTTTTGAAAAAATTTTTTCCCACTGCTGGTTTCGGATATTAATTGAAAAAAACCGAAGTTTTCCTCTAAAAATGTTCCAATTATCTTAAAATAACCGAGGATAAAATCGTGCAATAATTCATGGGCCGGTTGGTCCTCACGAATTAATTTTCTGCATTGAGTTACCAAATCATCAATGAGATTATAAATATAGGCATTGATTAAATCTTCTTTATTGGCAAAATCTTTATAGATCACACCGACACTGATTCCGGCTTCTTTGGCCACATCCTGCATCGTCGTTTTTTCGATCCCAAACCGAGTGACCAATTTGATGAATGAATCCAGAATGGCCATTTTGCGATCAGTTACCATCAAATATTTCCCTTCCTCAACATCCATTTCATGTATTGGTGAATAAATGATATATTTATTCACAGATTCATATTATAACAAAAATTGCATTTAGTCAAATAAATTTTTTCCTTAACAGTCAAATTAATCAACAAGGGATTTAAGGGTTTCTCTCGAATGTTGCTAATAACTTATAATGCTGCATTCTATTGAAAATGAAGGAGCAAACTTCCATGAATAGATCTCGGACAACTCTTTCCTGCCTATTATTCGTCATACTACTCTTCTGTCAAACCACAGTTGCCAAAGGTGAAACAGTACGTCCAAAGATCGGTCTGGCTTTAGGCGGAGGCAGCGCCGGCGGCTTTGCCCATATCGGCGTTTTATCTTGGCTTGAGGAACATCGGATCCCTGTGGACTATCTGGCCGGGACCAGCATGGGCGGATTGATGGGCGGCTGCTACGCCACAGGAATGTCACCGTCTGAGATTAGGGCTTTAGTCGAAAGTATTCGATGGAATGAACTTTTCAACCCCAATCCCCCCTATCATATGCTGGATTTTCGGAGAAAAGAAGACTTACGGGATTTCCCGATCTTCGAGATCGGTTATCGCAACCATAAAGTCCGATTGCCTAGCGGGCTCGGAGTTTACAGAGTTGATCTTATATTAAGCCGGATCGCTTCCCATTATCCCGCTTCCCTTAACTTTGATCAACTTCCCATTCCTTTTAAAACTGTGGCAACAGATATTCAAAATTATCAGCCCGTCGTCTTTGAAAACGGGTCTCTTAAAGATGCATTGCGTGCAACCATGGCCATCCCCGGAGTGTTTTCACCGGTCATCCAAAACGGTCGGATCTTGGTGGACGGCGGCGTTCTCAATAATGTACCGGTTGAAATCGTCAAAGAAATGGGGGCCGATGTGGTCATTGCCGTGAATATCGACGCTCCAGCCGATACGCAGGAACACGAAACCTTAGACACAGTCATCAGTAAAACCATTGACACGGTTGTCGCCCATAACGTGATCCACTCCTTAAGTCAGGCCAATGTGGTCATCACCCCTTCATTGAAAGGCCTGGGATTGCTTCAATGGGACGCTGCTGCCCGCTATATCGAATTAGGTTATCAGGCGGCAAACCAAGCCGGTGAAGCGCTTCTAAAATATGCCCTCAGCCCTGAAGAATGGGAAAAATATCTCAGCCATCGGCAGGCATTGCGTAAAACAGAAAATCCAATTCCAGCAGCACTTCGTGTCGAAGGAGCCTCACCGTTTAATGCCTTAACTATTCAAACAGAATTGGCCACAGTGATCGGTGTACCTTTTAACCCGGATGTGCTGGAAGAGCAATTAACCCGGATCATGGGATCCGGGCTATACGAAAGTTTATCTTATGAGTTTACAAAGGAAGCGGACATAACCACCTTATGGATTAAAGTCCGGGAAAAAACTTACGGCCCGCCATTTATTCGTTTTGGCGTAGATTCCGAAATTGCCGCCCTTCATTCATCGAATCATCAATTAAATGTAGGGTCTCGAATGACCTGGTTAAATCCGGTCGGCATCGGTTCCGAATTGCGACTTGACCTTAAATTAGGGACTGAATCTGCCTTGAAATTAGAACTATATCAACCGGTATCAACGAGTCATTGGTTTGTTTCTCCGGCTATCTTCGGTATTAATGAAAATTACAGTCAATTTAAAGGCGGAGCACGGATCAGCGACTATCGCGTCTTCGAAAGCGGCCTCCTTTTAGATTTGGGCTATGCTGCCGATAAAAATTCTGAATTCCGCTTCGGGTATATGATTGGGTATCAAAAGATTCGGACCAAAGTCGGAGAAAATTTATGGGATCCGTTCACCGGAACGTTGGAATCAGTCCGAATGAACTGGACCTACCAATCGGGGGACAGTCCCACCTTCCCTGCTAAAAATACCTATTTCAATATATCAGCAGAACATTATCTGAAGGCTCCCGGAAGCGATGCTGATTTCCAATTGGCCCAAATCAAATATAGAACCAATCTTCCGCTAGAAGAACACAAGTCCATTCTGGCCAATTTCGAAGCCGGAGTCTCCTCCGGCCATCTCCCTATCGCCCAGCAGTTTAAACTAGGTGGGCCCTTCCGCTTAAGCGCCCATGCCTTCAATGAAATGAACGGCGATCACTATTTATTGGGAACCATCGGTTACTTCCGTCATATTCCCCGCTGGTCTAAGCGGACTGATGTCTATGCTGTCTTCTGGATGGAAAGCGGCGGAACCTTTGACTCTTGGTCAGAAACCCGTTTTACCACGGATTTCTCCATGGGATTGTATACGTCAACGCTCTTCGGGCCGCTTACGATAGGCTGTAGTTTCAGTGAAGACTCCAGTCAAACCCTGTTTATGGTTCTAGGAAAGATGTTCTAGTCCATTTCAGCGTTCACAGCTTGTTTAAAGACTTTAAAAAAGCGTTCATTTTGCTCGGCTGTCCCAAAGGTCACCCGAATATACTCCGGCAAGCCAAAAGAATGCGTAGCCCGGACGATAATTCCGTTTTGAAGTAAGAACTCATAAATACTCCGACTGTCTTTTCCGCAATGAATCAAGATAAAATTGGCTTGGGTCGGAAGGTATTTGACGCCCATGGCATCTAATTGTTCATAAAAATAACTCCGGCCGGCTTTGACCAACTCTTTACTGAGAGTCAAATGCATTTTACTGTTTAACGCGGCAATTCCTGCTGTTTGAGCCAAGAGATTGACGTTAAATGGTTCCCGGACCCGGTTCATTTGCTCGATTAACACCGGATTGGCGATAGCATATCCCAGCCGTAATCCCGCTAATCCGTATATTTTGGAGAAAGTCCGATAAACTACCACATTGGTGAAGCCCATCTTCAGACATTCAAGCCCGGAGAGAAAATCCGGATCGGTGACGAATTCCCCATAAGCTTCATCAATAACGACTGTAATCCCCTTGGGAAGCTCGGTGAGAAACCGAGTCAGTTCATCCTTGCGTACGATAGTGCCGGTGGGATTGTTGGGGTTACAAATAAACACCAGTTTCGTCTTGGAAGTCACCGCCTCTAGCATAGCCGAAAGGTCATGACCTAAATGTTCACTCCGGATAAATACAGGTTTGGCACCCATTAATAAGGTAATATACTCATACTGGCTGAACGTAGGTTGAGCAATGATCACTTCATCTTCCGGGTTAAGCAAGGTCTCGCCAAGCACCTTGTTGACATCATCGGAACCATTACCGAACACGATCATGTCCGGATCAACATCCAATTCCTTCGCTAAAGCCTCTTTAAGGTAAAAAACATTGGCATCCGGATAATAGCCGATTTTATCCAGGTTCTGTGCCAGCGCCTGCCGCACTTCGGTAGATGGCCCCAATGGATTTTCGTTAGAGGCCATTTTTATGACTGACGTAATTCCCAATTCTCTTTGAACTTCTTCGATGGGTTTCCCCGGCACATACGGGGGAATTTGATCAACACATTCCCGAGTTTTTATAGTAAAATCCATGGCTTTGATCTCCTCTTTATCGAACTTGTAAATCAGGTCTTAACTTCACCGCTTCATGAAGATAAACCGGAACAATCTCATGTTTAGCCAGTGTCGTATAAAAGTGGATCAAGACCCGAATACAAAGGGGCAATGCGCCTTGCTTGGCAATTTCCGTGGCACACATCAATGGCGTATCGCTCAAACCTAGTTGTCTGGCTGCGACTGCCGGAAATTCGCTGGAGATATCCGGTGTTGTCGTAAAGATCACGCTAACGATCTGTTCAGGACTTATCCGGTTTTTTTCAAAAAGCACCGTTAACAGTTCCCGCGTTGCAGTTAAAACTGCTTCCGGCTGATCTTCTTCGATCGTAGTCGCTCCCCGGACCGCCCAAATTCGCTCCATTTCATTCCATCCTTCCATCCTATCTGAATTTCAAAAGCTAGTTATCCTAATTTAAGCTTGTCCGATGGCCCGATGGCTGAGGCCTACGGCCACTTCATCCAAATGAACTAATCCGATACTAAAAAAAACCGCCACGCTAAGATGATCCCCTTTTCGGGCAATTCCAACTTTGCCCCCGATATTTAACCCGATGGCTTTAGGGAGTATCTGAGACATGGCCTCCCGCGTCGCCCCGGCAATCGCTCCTTCTTCCGCATGACAGTCTTTAATGATCATTTCCCGTTTGGCAGCAACCACCGTCCGTTCGACAATGGTTTTCATGCTATTAATCGCCTCTCCGCCATAATCCACCGCCGCTGAACGAATTTCACGGGTTCGAAACTCCTCTTTGAAACGTTTTTCGTCTTCGCGGGACATGGTCATAGCCATCGTTAAGGCACATTTGGCAACTTCCTTGCTGGTGGTTTCATGCACCCGAAACACCCCCATTGCATTAAAAAATTAGTTCCAATAGTAATAAAAGCACCCCTATCGAGTGCATTTTACCGGATTATTTAGTTAAATTTAACATAATTTATCCCCTGTTACAAGTCTTTGAACCTTAAAACTTTCTAAACACACGTAAAGGTTCACCCTCAAACCGTTCCACTAAAACCAGATAGCGGCGGATAGCCGGAACCGTCAGCGCCCATTGTATGCTAAGTATCAGTGCGATAATGAAAAGAATCCGCCGGAAATACCGTTTTTCATGGAGTTGCAGGTGATAAAAGATTTTTTCAGGCCATGTGTGTTTTAATTTCGCCATACGTTTCCCCTATTCTAAGGTTTCCCCGGAAACATCCGTTGCTGCTTTGGCTGCAGCGTAACCCATGGAAAAAGCGATCTGCAAATTGAACCCTCCGGTGTACCCATCCACATCCACTACTTCGCCGACAAAATACAGATCCTTAACTAATTTGGATTCCATGGTTTTCGGGTTAATTTCTTTCACCGTAATACCGCCCCCGGTCACAATGGCCTCAAAAAAGGAACGGGGTTTGGAAATAGTTAATGCCAATTCTTTGAATAATCGAACCAGTCGATTTCGTTCCTCTTTTGTAATCTGATGAACCGGCTTTAAAGGATCAATCTCCGAAAGTTCGATCATCACTGGAATTAAACTCTTCGGCAGCAATTCATCAAGGGAATTCTTAAAGATTTTATTCGTAAATTTACTGAAATCCCGCTGAATGCGGCGATCCAAGTCCTCCATGGAAAGAGCTGGTTTTAAATCAATCACTAGTTTAACCGCTCCCGGAGCATTCAATACAATCGGTACTACACTGCGGCTTAATGAGAGAACTGTCGGCCCGGAAACTCCAAATCCGGTGAACAGCAAATCGCCAAACTCCCCATGAAGTTTCTTTCCTTGATAGTAACAGGTCACATTCACATTATTCAATGTTAAACCTTCGACGCGCTTTGGCCACTCTTCCACCGTCTCTAGTGGAACTAATGAAGGGAAAATCGGTTGTATCGTGTGGCCTACCTCTTCTGCTAACCGATAACCGTCACCGGTACTGCCGGTCCCGGGATAGGAAGCTCCTCCCGTTGCAATGATCACTTTATCTCCACGATAAACTCGTCCCTGGGTATCTGTTACACCAATAGCTTTTCCATCTTCAACCAAAATATGCTGAATCCGCGTTTCAGAAACCACTCGTACACCTTTTGCCCGTATAGCCCGTTCAAAGGCAGTCACCAGATCCTGGGCCCGGTCCGACATCGGAAACACCCGTTTTCCTCGTTCCACTTTTAGAGGAACACCCAAGTTTTCTTCAATGAACTGCATGAGTTCACTGGAACCAAAACGTCGAAAAGCCCCGTATAAAAAACGACCATTCCCCGGAATATTGGCGATCAATTCATTCGCATCCGAAGCATTGGTTACATTGCAACGGCCAGCTCCGGTGATCAACAACTTCCGCCCCAACGAGCGATTCCGTTCAATCAGGGTTACTTTACCTCCGTTATCTGCCGCTATATATGCAGCCATCAAACCGGCTGCGCCACCTCCGACAATGATGATATTCTGTTCCATCGATACCTCTTCACTCATTTTTTTCTTGTTGAAATTTTTGAATCCACGTTTTTATTTGGGGAAGAGCAGCTTCGGCTGCTTTCCGTCCGATATCAATGCATTCCTTAGCCCGATGAAAATGCATGGTCCCGATATTGCCTAGTTGGGGAACGATAGTCAAATCAGCTAGCTCCATTTGAAATCGATCCAAACGGTTCCCCATTATGTCCTGAACTTTTGATAACACATCAAAAACATTATTGATCCGGTGTTGAGTATGGTCAAAACCGACATTAACAGCAATCACCAAATCCCCTTCCATTTGCCGGGCAATACTGACCGGTACTCCGGCAACCACTGCACCATCCACCAAAATCCGTTGATTATACTCAACCGGATGGAAGATCCCCGGCACCGAAATACTGGCCCGAACTGCCGGAGCCAGCAACCCTTCTTTAAAAACGATCTCCTCCCCGGTATGCAGATCCGTCGCCACCGCCCAAAAAGGCAAGCTTAACTCTTCGATCTTTTTCCCCTTAGTCAACAGATCGATCAAGGTTTGGACCTTCACCCCGTCTATTAAGCCAAGCGTCGGAAGGCGAAAATCGATCAGGCTTTCCCACCCCAACGCATCCACAAGACGAGCTAGATAATACAGATCGGTTTCTGCCGCATAAGTACTGCCGACAAGAGCTCCCATACTGGTTCCGACGATCCCGGAAATCTTCAGACTGGCTTCTTCGAATACCTGAAGTACGCCGATGTGAGCAAAACCACGGGCACCGCCTCCGCCCAGTGCCAAAATTATTTTGGGTGTTTTTTGCGCCACAGCTCGGACACCTTCCTTTGGTCGATTCAGCAAGTATATTCCACAAATATTGTACTCTACCTTCTTCTAACCATGAAGTTCCTATTTCGAAAAAAGTTCGTAAAAAAGGCCAATAGCGTATGCTATCAGCCTTTGTTCATCCAAATTGGTTTCCTCTTACGCTGTGATGACCTTTTCCGAATTGCGAAGCAGGAGCGAGGCAGGAACTTCTGGAGCAACTTCAGCCGGAGCTTTAATCGCCTCTTTGATCACTTCTTCGATTCGTTCTACCGGAATGATCTTAATCTCCGTTTCCGTTTCAAAGATCTTTTGCCAATTATCTTTTGGAATCAAAACTTTTTTGGCTCCCACCTCTTTAGCAGCGGCGATCTTGGCTACCACGCCGCCCACCGGCATAACGCAACCCCGGATAGAAATCTCTCCAGTCATGGCCACCTCATTGTCAACCATCAGTCCGGTAATAGCTGAATAAATCGCCGTGGCCAGAGTGATCCCTGCGGACGGTCCGTCGATGGGAACACCGCCTGGAAAATTGATGTGAATATCATAATCCGACGGATTAACCGAGAGAAATTTGCGAATGACTGTCAATACATTCTCCACTGAACCTTTAGCCATACTTTTACGCCGCAACGTCCGGCCGCTTTGTCCCAACTCTTCTTCATCCACCAGTCCGGTGGTAGTGACGACTCCTTTGCCCGGCTCAACCCGGATGGCTGACACTTCAACTTGAATCAAAGAACCCATATTGGGCCCGAAAACGCCCAACCCATTGACATATCCAACCTGAGGTGCCGATGGAATCTTAACATTGGGCCTGGGCGAATATTGACTACTGTGAACCACCCACTCCACGTCTTTGACTAAAATTTCTTTACGGCCTTCCGTCACTGCCAGTCCGGCCGTAATTTGGATCAAATTCACCGCATCCCGGCCATTGGTTGCATATTTAGTAATCACATCCAATACTCCGGCTTCCAGGCTAAAATCAATCTTTTTTGCCGCATTACTGGCAATACGTCGTACATCTTCCGGAGATAAGGGATGAAAGAAAATTTCAACACAACGGGAACGGATGGCCGGAGGAATTTCTTCCGGCATTCGAGTCGTCGCCCCCACTAACCGAAAATCAGCCGGAAGCCCGTTTTGAAAAATATCATGAATATGGCTGGGAATATTGGTATCTTCCGAACTGTAATAGGCGCTCTCCAAAAATACTTTCCGATCTTCAAGAACTTTTAGGAGTTTATTCATTTGCACCGGATGCAGTTCTCCGATTTCATCGATAAACAATACACCGCCATGGGCTTTGGTGACCGCCCCCGGTTTAGGCTGGGGTATGCCAGCAATGCCCAAGGGACCGGCTCCCTGATAGATTGGATCATGAACCGAACCAATCAGCGGATCGGCGATTCCCCGATCATCAAATCGGGCTGTCGTCGCGTCAATTTCGATAAATTTAGCGTTCTCCTTAAACGGAGATAAAGGTTGCTTTTTAGCTTCCTCTAAAACCACGCGTGCAGCTGCTGTCTTACCCACTCCGGGAGGACCATATAAAATGACATGTTGAGGATTGGGTCCGCACAATGCAGCCCGTAACGCTTTTAATCCGTCATCCTGTCCGACAATTTCCAAGAAATTGCTGGGCCGGGTCTTTTCAGCCAACGGTTCCGTCAATGATATTCGGCGTAAACGTTGAAGCTTTTCCATTTCCTTGCGAGATTCGCGGTCAACCGCAATTTTGTTACCCTGCTGACTCCTGAGCAAATTCCAAAAATACAATCCAATAACGATCGCAAAAAACAAATTGATCAAACCGATGACATTTGCCAAAATATCCATTGATTCAGCCCCTTTTTCCTGGAGATTTACCAATAGTATCTACCAATATGCCCCAAATTAAACCTGCGAATAAACGATCAAATCTCCGGAAAAATAATGGGCAAAACAAAACCCGGTTTCCCGGGTTTACATGTTGAAATTAAGCAGATTCTTCTTTCTTCTTTTTCCTAGGTTCAACTAGAACCTGCAGAGGTTTTTCATTCCCCTCTACCATGGCTTTGGTGATGACCACCCGTTTTACATCGGTTCGGGAAGGCATTTCATACATCAGTTCCATCATCAGTTTCTCAATGATGGCTCGCAATCCCCGCGCCCCGGTATTTCGAGAAATAGCTTGTTTGGCAATGGCCTCCAAAGCATCATCTTCGAAGATGAGTTCAATATTGTCCATTTCAAATATCTTCTGGAACTGTTTGACCAAAGCATTCTTAGGCTGAGTCAAGATTTGAATCAAGGCTTTCTCATCCAAAGGATCCAAAGCCACCACAATCGGCAACCGGCCGACAAACTCCGGAATCAATCCGTATTTCAGGAGATCTTCCGGCATAATTTGCCGGTAAAGTTCGCCCAAGGGTTTCTCCTGCTTGGATTGGATTTCAGCACCAAATCCCATGGTCTTTTTACCCAGCCGGTTTTCGATGATCTTTTCCAATCCGTCAAAAGCGCCGCCACAAATAAACAAGATATTGGTGGTATCTAATTGAATAAATTCTTGATGAGGGTGTTTCCGGCCACCTTGGGGCGGAACCGAAGCCACAGTGCCTTCCAAAATCTTCAGCAATGCCTGTTGAACACCTTCACCTGAAACATCTCGGGTGATCGACGGGTTTTCTGATTTACGGGCAATTTTATCGACTTCGTCAATATAAATAATCCCCTTTTCAGCCCGTTCTACATCATAATCAGCAGCTTGAATGAGTTTCAGTAAAATATTTTCAACATCTTCACCAACATAGCCCGCCTCGGTTAAGGACGTTGCATCAGCGATGGCGAAGGGGACATTCAATATTTTTGCCAGGGTCTGGGCAAGTAAGGTTTTACCACATCCAGTCGGCCCCAGCAATAAGATATTGCTCTTCTGGAGCTCCACATCTTCAAAACGGTCTTCGGAATTAATCCGTTTATAATGATTATAAACGGCTACAGCTAATGTTTTTTTAGCATCGTCCTGACCTATAACATATTGATCCAAAATCTCTTTAATTTCCTTCGGTTTGGGGTTATTGGTCAGATCCAGATTGACATCGTCATTTAATTCTTCGTCGATGATTTCATTGCATAGTTCAATACATTCATCACAAATATAAACCCCGGGACCAGCAATAAGTTTTTTAACCTGCTCCTGAGCTTTACCACAAAACGAACACTTTAATTGTCCTTTTTCATCTCCAAACTTAAACATTTCGCCACCTCGTTTTTGGTTTGATCGGGGTTCGGTTACTTTTGTTTGGTGAAGATATCATCAATAATCCCGTAATCCTTAGCTTCAGCAGCAGACATCCAGAAATTGCGGTCCACATCCCGTTCGATCTTTTCGAGGGGCTGACCGGTATGTTTAACCAATATCTGGTTGCCAATTTCCCGCAGTCTCAATATCTCTTTCGCTTGAATCTCGATATCGACCGCCTGCCCTTCGGCTCCACCATGGGGTTGATGAATCATAACCCGGGAATTAGGGAGAGCATAACGCTTTCCTTTAGCCCCTGCAGCTAACAAGAGAGCCGCCATACTGGCTGCGATTCCGATACATACCGTTGCTACTTGCGGACGGATAAACTGCATGGTGTCGTAGATAGCCAACCCGGAGTAAACGACGCCTCCCGGACTGTTAATATAAAGATAGATATCTTTGTCGGGGTCTTCGGACTGTAAATATAAAAGCTGCGCAATGACCAAATTAGCCAGATTGTCATCAATTGGTCCGCCGACAAACACGATTCTCTCTTTCAACAGTCGGGAAAAAATGTCAAAAGCCCGTTCTCCCCGATTTGTTTGTTCGACTACCATTGGAACCAGATTCATCAAATTTTTCCCTCCAACTTTTATTTAGCTACTTTAGCAACAGCATTCTCTTTAATAAAATCTGCGGTTTTCTCCAAAATAATCGCTTGTTTGATATCTTCCAGTCTTCCATTGGCTTGAAGATCTTTCTTAAATTTGGCGACATTCTTTTGTTGATAACGCGCTGCCAACTCAGCTAATTTTTCATCCACTTCTTCTTCAGTCGCCTCAATGCCTTCAGCCTTGGCAATGTTGCTTAATACCAGATCGGTTTTAACCCGTTTTTGGGCTTGCGGAATAAACTCCTCCAGCATTTCTTCCCGGGTCTTTTTCACATAGGTTAAATATTGATCGAGAGTTAAACCTTGGTAGGCAAGATTATGTTCAAAACGGTGCAATAAATCTTCAGCTTCTTGCTTAATTAAGGTTTCCGGGATGTCAACTTCGGCATTTTCAGCCGCTTTATCAATGACTGCTTGAGCATAATCTGCTTCCGCTTCCATCTCGGCAGTAGCTTGCATTCTCTTCTTAAGATCAGCTTTTAAATCTTCCAACGTTTCGTAATTACCGACGCTCTTGGCAAATTCATCGTCCAGCTCCGGATATTCCTTAACTTTGATCTCTTTCAAGCTCACTTTAAAGGTGGCATCTTTTCCTGCCAATTCGGTGCTGTGATAATCCTCGGGGAATTTAACTTGAATTTCTTTCTCAGTTCCGACTTCCATACCCACCAATTGATCTTCGAAGCCAGGAATGAAGCTGCCAGATCCGATTTCCAAGGTATAAGCTTGGGCTGCACCGCCAGCGAAAGGTTTACCGTCCACAAATCCTTCAAAATCAATGACGGCAAAATCACCGTTTTCCAAAACCTTCTTATCGCTTACAACAATTTCGGCATGACGTTCCCGTAATGCCTGAAGCCGTTCTTCCACTTGAGCGTCATCCACATTAACGACCTTTTTCTCGACTTCCAGGCCTTTATATTGTCCCAAATTCACCTCAGGTAAAACTTCAACTTTGATCTTAAATTTAAATTCCTGGTCGGGATTGAAAGTTTCTCCCATATCCAGCTGAGGTTGGGCAATCGGTTCAAGCTTGAGTTCGGTCAATGCTTGCAAATAAGCCTTCTGAACGATAATATCCAACGCATCTTCATAAAGGACTTCTTTCCCGAACTGCTTTTCCAAAATAGGACGGGGAACATGCCCTTTGCGGAATCCCGGAAGGTTTACTTTCTTAACAACCCGCTTATATGCCTCGGCCAACGCCTCCTCAATCTCGCCGGTAGAAACGGAAACCTCCACTGATACCAAATTCTTGTCTAGCTTCTCCAAGTTAAACTGCATTTATGCTCCTCCTGAATCTGTACTATTAATATATGTCCTAGATTAATTTTTTTGCTCCCACTTTTTGCATTTCGACATTCCGAAAAAATCTCCTTTTGGGTTCATCCGAAACGCAGCCGTATACAAAAGACTTCTGCATACAAAAATACCTTGGAAATTCCAAGGTCTATTCCAACTATACCGTTCTTGGTGTTCATTGTCAATATTTATGTCCAATATTTTAATGATATTATAACCTTCCATCCACATCTTAGTAACATCCTGGTGCGAGAGGCGGGACTTGAACCCGCACGGTCACCCACTAGATCCTAAGTCTAGCGCGTCTGCCAATTCCGCCACTCTCGCAAGTGTATAACATTATAGCATTGTACCCTTCTTTAAGTCAAGTGAGGCATCGGGTAAGAGTTCAGATTTCAGAAGACAAAAGCGAGGAGACAGAAGTCAGTATTCGGTCCAATAATCAGAACAGTACATGATGAACTTGAAACTATAGCCAAAAATACCCCCTGTTTACTGTCTCCTGACTCCTATCTCCTATCTCCGATTTAAATGAGCCTCTTCACCCAATCCAAGAGTTTCTGCCAAAAACTGCGCTTTGGCACATCAAAGGCAGTGACGACCGGGATTTTATCGATGATCTTTTCGCCTAATTGTACCTCAAGCTCGCCAACTTCCTGCATCCGTTCTACCGGCGCTTTCAGAAGGCTTTTAATGTGAAGATTAACTTTTAAGTTTGATTCCGCCCCTTTAGGAAGCAACAGCGTCAACGGCCGGTTCGCCAATACCGGAACGCTCGACATGATTCCGGAGCTAACCTCGACTTCGGCCACTTTCTCCTGGAGAGAAATGAGATTTAACAGTTGAAAATTATTAAATCCATATTCAAATAAGGCTTCCGTATCTTCATACATCTTCTTGCTGTTCAATACCACCGTTATCAGCCGGTGACCATTACGTGTCGCTGAAGCCACCAAACACCGGCCGGCTTCCCGGGTATAACCCGTTTTTACACCATCCGTATATTCATACCGCCACAGGAGCTTATTATGATTGATCAAATTCCGGTTTCCATCATGATTAGGCCCAGCGATCGCTTTTTGCTTCGTTTTCACAATGGCATTAAATACCGGATTATGCAGTGCATAACGGGTAATCAAAGCTAAATCTCTGGCTGTAGTAAGATGGCCTTCCGCCGGCAAACCGCTGCTGTTTTTAAATGTACTTGACGTCGCTCCTAACTCTCTGGCTTTTTCAGTCATCCATTCCGCAAATTGTTCTTCAGTTCCGGCCAGATTTTCAGCGACAGCCACGGCCGCATCATTTCCGGAGCTCAGTAAAATCCCATATAGCATATCTTCCAACGTATGTTTTTCGCCGCTTGTCAGCCAAATCGATGATCCTTCCGTTTTGGAAGCGGTTGGACTGACGAGGATGGTTTGATGTAGATCTCCTCGTTCCAAAGCCACCAATGCCGTTACGATCTTAGTAGTACTCGCCGGCGCTTTACGGATTGTCGCATTTTTTTGATACAGTATCTCCCCGGTCGTATAATCCATTAAAATTGCTGATTCAGCTGCCAGATCCAATGGTACAGCAGCGTTGACCGGTAATGAAAGACTGAGCAGTAAAAATCCGAATATCCATAATATGCGTTTCATCTTGTTCTCCTGCTTCCAAGCCATAAAAATTCAATGAAAATAATTATTCAAGCTCAACACCAAAAAACCTCTCGTGGAATCGAGAAAATCATTGTAAAAATGTCGATGATCAATTGGAAAACCGCGAGTATCGCGGTTTCAATTCATACCTTAATGAATTTCACTTTTATTGGAACCTATCATTTCCTGAACTTTATCTAATAATTTAGGAGCCGAGTCGAGGATCCGGTCCACTAACACATTGCTCTCCACCGGTAATAACTTTGTCTGTTCTTTTCCAACCACCAAAAAAGCTACCGGATTGATGGTGATACCAGCGCCACTTCCTCCGCCAAATGGTAGCTGCTCCCCGTTGCCTCCTTCCTGGTTGCCTTTGTCTTTCTCTTTCCCTTTCTTTTGACTTTCGAATTGACTTCCTCCAGCTGCGAAGCCAAACGTTACCCGTGAAATAGGGATAATGACATTTCCATCCGGAGTTTCAACCGGGTCTCCCAAAATGGTATTGACATCGACCATCTCTTTGATGTTTTGCATCGACGTTTTCATCAAGCCTTCAATCGGATGTTCATTCAAGGCTGACACCTCCTTTCGCCAAGCGATAACGAAGCCGCGTGATCAAAGCAGCAATAATAATATAGCCGAGTTTAACTCGGAATATACAGTCAAAAACCGTGTCAAACCGGACCCTCTGAAAATCAGGGAACACGGAAATCTCGGGAGGACGGGCAAAACGGTATCGATGACTGATGGAAGCTATCAAAGTCGCTTTAAGGGCCCAAAGGATTCCATAGCATATTGCATCCAAAGCCCCGTCGCCTGTACCTAAAGCGGTTTTCCATACCAACCGGTAAAATTTGCCCCGGTTTTCCAACCGGTCAGCAATCAACAGCCAATTTTGATATTTGGCCGGTAAAAAATAGGTGAATAACGTCATCCCTAAACCCAATTGGTAATAACGGCGAAAAAACTCCCCCCATCCCCGAGAGGAGTTATTTCCAAACAGCGGGCTAATTTCATCGACGGAAGTTTTCCGTTTTAACCAAAACCATTTACCCTGTTTGGTAACTTTTCGTTTGACTCCGTTCATCGCCAGTTCCAAAAGACTGGCTTCCCATGATCTTTTAAGCAGGCCGCCGAGGAAACTCATTTCAAACAGAAGATGGTCATCTTCAGCTACTCGTTTATAAAAAAGACGGAACTGAACCGGTATAAAAAAAAGCAAGCAAATTGGGATTAAATAAAGGAAAACGGCCACAGACCCACCTCAAAATTTTCCAGTCTGTGGCTATTTTCTCACTATATGCCGGGAGCTATGCGTTTTTAAACCGAAAGACACTCAAATGTTTCCGAAGAGACGCCCGGAATTGATAAACCAGATCACTGAAATACGTAAGGGATAACAAGATACTGCCGATGATCATCCAATCCTGTGGAGATAAACTGCGAGTACCAAAGATCGGTTGCAAAGCCGGAAGATACGTAACCAACAGTTGCATCGTGGTTGAAATCATTACAGCTCCAACCAGATACCGGTTCTCCAACAAGTTAATCTGGAAGATGGAGCGATATTCGGACCGGCAGCGAAAAACAAAGAGCAATTGCGAAAATACCAACGCATTAAAGGCAGCTGTTCTGGCCAGTATCAAATCACCATTCTTCAATTTCAGAAGAAATATGGTCAACGTGGCAATTCCAATCATCAACCCCTGAAAAACGATTTTCTTTCCTAAGCCTCGTCCGAAAATACCTTCATTGGCAGGACGGGGTCGCCGTTTCATAATTCCGGGTTCCGCCGGATCCATCCCCAGGGCGATGGCAGGTAATCCATCGGTCACCAGATTAATCCACAGAATCTGCAGGGGCAACAGAGGTACCGGCAACCCCATGATAATACCGCCGAACATGGTCAAGATTTCCCCGATGTTGCAGCTAAGTAAATACCGGATAAACTTTCGAATATTGTCATATATCATACGTCCTTCTTCCACGGCAGCCACTATGGTTGCAAAATTATCATCGGCAATGACCATGGCAGAAGCTTCTTTTGAAACATCGGTACCACTGACCCCCATGGCCACTCCGATATCTGCTTCTTTAATGGCTGGTGCATCATTGACCCCGTCTCCGGTCATAGCAACAATTTCGCCTTTTTCTTTTAACGCTTTCACCACTCGAAGTTTATGATGAGGGGCAACCCGGGCGAAAATATCAATATCTCCGACGACTTTCGCCAATTGCTCATCGGTCATCTGGTCCAACTCCTGACCGGTGACTATCTTGCCATTTGATCGGAGAAGCCCGATCATCTTTCCAATGGCCGCTGCGGTCCGAGGATAATCCCCGGTGATCATTTTCACCTGAATACCTGCTTGGCGGCATTTGGCCACTGCCATCTGGGATTCCGGGCGAGGTGGGTCGGTCATGCCCATCAATCCCTGAAAGATCAAGCCTTTTTCCGGATCGGCTTTCTTGACTCCGATTTCGCTTCGTTCTCCTTCTCTCCAGGCAAAGGCCAATACCCGCAAGGCATCGGCACCCCAAGCTTCTACCCGGCTTCGAATCAGCTCTTTCATCGCGGCATTCATCGGCTGTATACCAGATTTGGTCATTACCCGCGAACACCGTTCCAGGATAACATCGGCGGCTCCCTTTACATATAACCGGATCTGACCGTGCCGATCCTGAACCCACACGCTCATCCGTTTTCGTTCAGACGAAAACGGAATCTCTCCCAATCGACGATGGTCTTTGGAAAGTTCCCGTAAGTTCATCCCGGCTTCTTCGGCTGCCATCAGCAAGGCACCCTCCGTCGGATCACCGATAACTCTGCATTGCCCCCGTTTCTCCTCTTCCAACTGGGCATTGTTACAAAGAGCTCCGATTTCCAGCAGTTGAGCCAAATCGGGTGAATGTCCTGCTGTATTAGAGGAAAGACTTTCACTGCGGTATTCGTTAACTGGCGTCCATAAACGGGTAACGGAGAGTTTATTTTGAGTCAGTGTTCCGGTTTTGTCCGAACAGATCACTGTCGCACAGCCCAGGGTTTCAACAGCCGGCAGTTTACGGATGATCGCATTACGGCGAATCATCCGCTGTACACCGATGGCCAAAGCAATGGTAACAATGGCAGGAAGCCCTTCAGGAATGGCAGCCACCGCCAGACTAACCGCTGATAAAAACATTTGTCGCGGCGGTTCGCCTCGTAAAATACCCATCGTTGCAACGGCTGCACAGACGCCCAGACAAATAACAACTAAAACCCGGCCCAATTGATCTAACCGTCTCTGTAAAGGTGTTTCCTCATCTTCAGCTGAACTGATCATCCCGGCAATTTTCCCGATTTCCGTATCCATTCCTGTGGCTGTCACAACCGCTTTTCCCCGGCCGTTTGCAACTACGGTACCTGCAAAAACCATATTTTTTTGGTCGCCCAAACCCGCACGGGGATCCCGAATTATGGCAGTATTTTTTGAAACCGCTAACGATTCACCTGTTAAAGTCGCTTCATTGACTTCCAGGTCAACTTCTTCAAACAGTCGGCCGTCCGCTGCAATCCGATCACCGCTTTCCAACACCAAAATATCGCCCGGTACCAACAATTTTGCGGCAATGCGCTGCATTTTCCCATCTCGAATCACACTGGCCTGCGGTGCTGAAAGTTCTTTCAAAGCTTCCAATGATTTTTCAGCCCGAAATTCCTGGATGAACCCTAAAATCGCATTTAATACCACAATCGCAATAATTGTAATGGCATCCACACGTTCTCCCAAAATACCTGAAAGGATCGCAGCACCCAATAAAACCAAAACCATAAAGTCGAGAAATTGAGCACTAAAGATCTGCCACGGAGAAATTTTTTTGCTTTGTTGTAATTGGTTGAATCCATATTTCTCAAGTCTGGCGCCGGCCTCGCGACTTTTCAGACCATGATACCAATGGCTGTTGAAAGACCGGATTACATCGGCGGCTTCTCGATTAAACCAGTTCGACATCGTTTTACCCCCAAACGGCTATGGTGCTTTCCTTGAATATTATGCAGCGCAAAAAAGACTCAGACCAATCGAAGCCACCCATTGCCCGGTCATGAAGAATCATTGTCGCTTATTGAAAATCTCTGATATAATAAAACAATGATTTTATAATTTGAACCAATTCCGGGATGATGGAGGTTTTTTTCATGCCTTTTGATGCACCGGTCGTCGCTTGCCTGGCGCAAGAGATCGATCGTCTTCTACCCGTTAAAATCGATAAAATTTATCAACCTTTAAAAGATGAATTTCTTTTCTCCTGCTACGGAGGGGGTGAAGCGTTTAAATTACTGTTCTCCCTCAACCCCAAATATGCCCGTTTTCACCGATGTGACGACACCAAAGTCAACCCGCTTCAACCGTCATCCTTTTGCATGTTGCTCCGCAAATATTTTGGCGGTTCCAAATTAACAGCTATCCAGGCCATTCCTTTTGAACGCATTTTGAAATTATCCTTTGAGGTTTATGATCCCCTTGAAGGATTGAGCCAAAAATATATTTGGATTGAATTTACCGGAAAAACCGCCAATTTGATCGTCACCAATGAGCAAAACCGGATCATTGATTGCTGGCGGCGTTCTTATCCAAAGGATTCCGGCGATCGAGATTTAAGCGCAGGTTCACCCTACGAATTGCCACCAACCGGTGGGCGCTGGAAGCCTGTAACTATCTCCGCCCCTGAGTTTACCCATCTGATGGCGCAAGTCCCTTCCGAAACCAGTGTCGAAAGTTTTCTCCTAAAACACTGGTATGGATTATCATCACCATCCCTCCGTGAAATCCTTCACACATCGGGTTTGGACCAAAAAAGTCGATGTGATGAGCTGTTGCCAGAGCAGGCGGAAGCACTATACCGTTCCTTTTCCGATTGGGCCGACGCTTTGGCAGCCGGGAAATATCAACCATCAGGTCTCTATGATGAACAAGGCAAATTGCAGGATTTTATGGCGTTTACACCCCACTACCCATTGTCGGGTTATTCTGTCCGGCCCCTTCCGTCCCTCAATGCGGCAGTGGTTGCCACCATCAATTTCCGTCACGATCTGGCCCGTTTAATGGAGGCCAAAAGCAACCTGTTGCGAAAGATTCGAAATTTAATTGAAAAGAACGCTAAAAAACTGGAAAAGCAAAAACAGGAAGCCGCTGCAGCTGAGCAGAGCGACCACTGGCGAATCATAGGCGAACTTTTGACGACCTATGGTTACCAGATTCCTAAAGGAGCTACGGAAACTTCTGTAGTCAATTATTATGACCCGGAGGGGAACACCATCCTCATCCCCCTCAATCCCGCGCTGTCGGCTCAGGAAAATGCACAGGTCTATTTTAAAAAATATCAAAAAGCTAAAAAGGGCCAAATCGCTATCGCCGAACAAATCGCCAAAACCCAGGAAACTCTCGATTATCTTGAAAGCTTGGAGGCCATGGCTGAAACCGGCTCTACCCTTGAAGACTTGGCTTTAATCCAAGAAGAACTCGAAGAAAAAACGGACACCCCATTAAAAAAGAAACCGGGAACCAAACCTGGCAAAACAGAGGCTCCCGCCAAACCCCGTCAATATGTGACACCGGCAGGCCACACTTTGCTCGTAGGACGCAATAATATTCAAAATGATCGGCTCACCTTTAAAATCGCCGGTCCTAATGACTGGTGGTTCCATACTCAAAAGATTCCCGGTTCCCATGTGATATTAAAATTGCTTCCCGGGACGGAAGTAGACGACGAAACCCTAAACTATGCTTGTCAATTGGCAGTTTTTTTCAGTAAAGCCCGCCACTCAACCAAAGTAGCGGTAGATTATACCCAGCGAAAACACGTGAAAAAGCCGCCTGCATCTAAACCCGGATTTGTTATTTACGATGATTTTAAAACGGCGATCATCACGCCGGATCCTTATCTGTTAAATACATTAGGCATAGAAGAAGAGCAAGCATAGCTTGCTCTTCTTCTATCTTTTATTTATTCTTCGATTTTTCACGGTTCATTACCAAAGACTAATTTGCCGCGATCATAAACAGGTATTGACGTCGTTTTTATGAAAGCGTCCTGATTCAGCCCGTGATAGGACGGATCGTTTTGAGGATCCCATGAAATCTTTGACGGTACAGTAAAACGTAGCTCAACTTCTTTGCGGCAATATTGCATACCACCCGGGAATATGGGAGTACCTGCCAGATCAACTACCACATAGTAGATATTTTCCCGTAACCGCTTGAGTGAAGAAGTTCTCACCTTAACCGTATGATCCCCTTTAACGGTCACTTTGATGGCACCCGGTTTCCCTCCTGTCTTGATGTATTCCGAAAGATCCAGGTAATACCTGAAGGCTAATTGGTCGGTTTTGCGTGCTGGCCAACCCGACCTATTGTTTATCAAAACCGAGACCGCAGTAAAGTTAGGACCAGTAGCCGCTATCTTTGCTTCCGCAAAAATTTCATCATCATGAATAGGCTCAATTCCGTTAAAATCGGGCAGGGGCTCGCCACCGTATAACCGGTACATCTCAGCCAACGCCCCGACAAATCCGGCATTATAATCACAAGCCACCTCATTGCAGACATAATTGTTGATTTTATCCACATAAATCCCGGCTGCAGCCGGACCTCCCACCAACGCGCCATAAATAATGTGCCGGTTCTCACCGGGCACCTCCATATTATTTGCCCATGACCCGTGAGCGGTCCGATGATGGGGATGTTGAGGCGGGTTTTGGCCATAACCTACCACAAAACTACGCTGATACGGATTGCTCCCCAACGCATAATCCACCTGCGCTTTGGCAAACTTCCGATAAATGTCTGCTTTTTCCGGAGTGCAACCCGACCAGTTTGCATATACACTGGCGATAAAAGCCGTTGTCGTGGCATAACGCAGACTGCCCCACTGACTGAGCCAGGCCAACCCATCTATATACGTGATGCGATCGCCCCGGCATCCAACGGTCCACCAGTCTAAATGGTCTTCCATCAGAGATTTGTAAATCTCTTTCCCGGTAATCCTGGCTAACAACAAGGCTGCCCCATAATGCTTGTCATCCCAGCAATGGGCCCATTTATAATAAATCGTCTGACCGTCCAGATCCCGTTGCCATTGGGATACATAACTTTCGGCTTTCTCCAAATATTTTGCATCTCCGGTGGCTAAATACAGCCAAGCAGCTGCCCAGGATAACTCATCATAAAAGCCGCTCCAGGATTTATAAAATCCTTCGGCAAAAATATAACCCTCATCGCTTTTGGTGGTATCGGCAAAGAGGAAAAGTTCCTTTGCATGCTTTAAACAACGGTCGGCATAAACCGGATCCAACGGCCGAAAAGTTATAGCCGTCGTTGCCAATGCCGCAGCCGCTTCCCCCACTACTGTTGAACCGGGAAGTTTTTCTGTAACTTTATATGATGGCCGGTCCATCGGCATAACTTCAGCAGGACCCCACCATGCATGATCCGCACTGCCATCACCCACTTGATAATAAAACTCATTCGGAGCCGTATGGCATTTCATCAGATAATCGGCGGCCCATTTAATGTTATCCATTAAAAACGTGAGCTGGCCGCTTTTTTCCAATGCCGCTTTATTTTCGTAAATGGCCCAATTCAACATCGTCACCGAATAGGCCATCGGTAGATTGAACTTGACATGGTCTCCTGCATCATACCACCCGCCGGTTAAATCCACTCCATTATCGGCCCCGTCATTTAACCCTGAATCGCCACGCCAATTGAGCCGCATATTTTTGGGGAGTTTCCCCGAACGTTGAACTTCATAGAAGAAAATGGCTTTTTGAAGGGCCTCGCCATAATTATGACGGGCTTCACCCGTGTTCAAGACAGAAGTTTTCTCTGGCATTTCGGTCTGTGCAAGTATGCTCACCGCCCCCAGTAACCCGCACAGACAAAAAACGACGATAACTAAAAAACCTACTCTTTTGGAGCTCATCGTGCCGACACCTCCAACGACCCTACCATTTTTTACTATATTTTAACTTATTTTCTTACAGCATAAAAAAGCCTCCCTGGGGCAGGGAGGCTTTTTTTACTCTTTTATTTTTCTTTGACTACCGTATTCTTGGTTTTCTTGTTTTTTTCATCGACTACCGTATCACCATAAGCTTCACAGTAAATCTTTTCGATTTCGGCCACCAATGGCATTCGCGGATTGGTTCCGGTGCACTGATCATTGAAGGCGATGTCCGACATCTCCCGAAGTTCCCGTTCAAACCGTTCCCGATCCACTCCGGCATCAGCCAGCGTCATCGGAATATCCAACTGTGCCATCAGTTCCCGAATGGCTTTGATCAAGCTGGCAACCCCTTCTTCCGGAGTATTGGCCGGCAGACCTAAGAATCGGGCGATTTCCGCATAACGTTCTCCCGCTATGGGGTATTCATACTGAGGGAACGCCGCAAATTTGGTCGGTTTCTGCGCGTTATAGTGAATCACATGCGGCAATAAGATGGCATTGGCCCGGCCGTGCGGGATATGGAATTTTCCGCCAAGAATATGAGCCATACTGTGATTGAGTCCTAAGAAAGCATTGGTAAAGGCCATTCCTGCAATACAAGATGCATTATGCATCTTCTCCCGGGCCACTTTATCCTGGCCGTTTTTATAGGCTTTCGGCAAGTATTCGAAAACGATCTTAATGGCTTTTTCCGCCAGCGCATCGGTATAATCGGAAGCCATGACCGACACATAGGCTTCAATAGCATGCGTCAGCACATCCATACCGGTATCTGCAGTTACCGATGGAGGAACGGTTAAGACCAGTTCCGGATCGATAATGGCGATATCCGGCGTTAATTCATAGTCGGCCAAGGGATACTTAATGTTCTTTTTCTTATCGGTAATCACAGCAAAAGCCGTCACTTCCGAACCGGTTCCGGAGGTGGTGGGAATGGCTACGAAAGTGGCCCGTTTCCCAAGTTGAGGGAATTTGAAGGCCCGTTTCCGAATATCGGCAAATTTAAGCCGCAAGGTTTCAAATTCGGTTTCCGGATTCTCATAGAAGAGCCACATGCCTTTAGCTGCATCGATAGCCGAACCCCCGCCCAAGGCAATAATGATGTCCGGCTGGAACCGGTTCATCTCTTGGCATCCGGCCATGACAGTATCCACCGATGGATCCGGTTCCACATCGGAGAAGATCTCATATTCCAACGGAACCTTTTCCAACTGATAAATCACTTTATCCACAAAACCCAATTTTACCATGAACGGATCCGTCACAATGAAAGCTTTCTTCCCTTTCATTTTCGAAAGATACTGCAAGGATCCATATTCGAAGTAGATTTTTTGGGGAATCTTAAACCATTTCATCCGATCTTTCCGAATGGCTACCCTTTTAATATTGATTAAGTTTGTAACGCTCACATTGTCCGTCGTCGAATTACCGCCCATCGATCCACATCCCAGCGTCAACGAGGGTGTATTGCTATTATAAAGATCGCCGATGGCCCCATGAGCTGACGGAGAATTAACCAGCAAACGCCCGGTACGAACTTGACGGGCAAACTCGTCAATCACGTGCTGATCTTCAGAATGAATCACTGCCGAATGGCCTAAACCGCCAAACTCCGTCATCTCCTCGCACCTCCGGATTCCTTCCCGATAATCAGAAACAATATAGCACGCAAGAATCGGACTGAGTTTTTCCCGGGACAATGGATATTCCGGGCCGACGCCCTCTAACTCGGCAACTAAAATCTTGGTATCCGGCGGAACCTGAATACCGGCTAACTCGGCTATTTTTGTCGCCGGTTGGCCTACCACCGCCGGACTCATGGCGCAGCGTTTTTCATCAATAGCAAGTTTGGAAAGAGCCGCAATTTCCTGAGGTTTTAAAAAGTAACACCCGTATTCCTCCATGATCGCTTTGACCTGATCAGCTACATCCCTGTCAATAATGACCGCCTGTTCCGAAGCACAGATCATGCCATTGTCAAAGGTTTTGCTCAAAATCAAATCTGCAACAGCCCGGCGCAGATTGGCGGTTTTTTCGATATAAGCCGGCACATTGCCCGGGCCAACGCCTAACGCCGGTTTTCCGCTGGAGTAAGCGGCTCCAACCATGCCGGCACCACCGGTGGCCAAAATCAAACTGACACCCGGATGTTTCATCAGCAAATTGGTAGCTTCAACCGAAGGTTCTTCCACCCAGCTGATACAGTTCTCCGGAGCCCCGGCGGCAATCGCCGCATCCCGCATGATCTTGGCTGCTGCAATGCTACACTTGATGGCTTTGGGATGAAAACTGAAAATAATCGGGTTCCGGGTTTTCATGGAGATTAAACATTTAAACATCGTCGTTGACGTCGGATTGGTCACCGGTGTCACCCCAGCAATGACCCCGATGGGTTCGGCCACCTTCATATACCCTTCTTCCCAATTCTCCTCGATGACCCCTACGGTCTTCTCATACTTGATATCATGATAAACATACTCGGTAGCAAAGAGATTTTTAGTTACCTTATCTTCATAGACGCCCATCTGTGTTTCTTCATATGCCATTCTGGCCAATTCCATATGCTTTTCGATCCCGGCCAACGCCATTGCCTTGACAATAGCGTCAACCTGCTCCTGATTTAAAGCCATCATCCGGGTCTGGGCTTGGTTGGCCTTTTTAACCAAGCTATCAATCATCTTTTCTAATTCAGACGAACCTTTCAATTCTGCTGTTTTTTCCATGTGATTACCTCCTTTTTTATATCAATGGTTTAGATTTCCTTTCAATCATCTGATGCTTGCTCTTTTCGTTGTTGCAGCTTCATGGAGAGCACCATCAGGCTTTCACCGATATGTACATGCTCAACTATGACATCATCAGGGACTTTTAAAGACACAGGTGCAAAATTCCAAATCCCTTTAATGCCACAACGAACCAGACGATCAGCCACTTCCTGGGCAGCTGAAGCCGGTGTCGTAATCACTCCAATTTGAATAGCATGGCTCTTCAAGTAATTTTCCAATTCTGAGATGTTATAGACTGGGATTTCATCGATAATTTCCCCGACAATGTCAGGATTATTATCAAAAATGGCTTTGGTATGGAACCCGCGCCGTTTAAAATTCGCATAATGGATAATCGCACGCCCCAGGCGCCCGGCCCCTATTAAGACCATGCCGATATTTTGATTGAGCCCTAAAATACGGCTAACTTCCTGGAGAAGCTCATCTACCCGATAGCCGTAACCTTGTTGGCCAAAGGAACCGAACCAACTCAAATCTTGCCGCAGTTGAGAAGCTGTAATTCCGATTTTAGCCGCTAACTCCGAAGAAGATATCCGAGCCACCTCTTTCTGGTGTAGATCACTCAGATACCGGTGATATATCGGGAGCCGTTTAATAACAGCCAATGGTATTTGCTGATGGCGCCGTTGATTTATATTACCGGATTCATGCCCCATTTTTCTCATCCCCTTTCCTCTTTCTCTTAGATACACCAAATGCCTTAACACGTTTCAATGGTAACCTCCTTGCCAAGGCCAGTTAAAACCTGACTTATTGCCATCACGACTTCTGAGCGAGTGAGTAATTGCAACGACTGCATAAACTGTTCATGAGCAGGATTAATTGCGGCACCGGTCAAAAAGAGAATTTCATCGGCATCCAATAGTTTTTGAGCCAACAATGTCGCCCCATCCTGTCCGGAAGTTAACTTCCCTCCGTGAGCCACTGCATTTAATCGTTCCAGACATTTATTCAACGTTAAAATGCCCTCGGTAACCAAATCAATACCCTCGATAGAGGCTGTCGGAGGCACGCTGGGATCTTCATACACCAGACTGGTTTTTATCGGCTTATTCAGTTCCCGGGCGATCAGATTGCCAGTGGCTCCGCCACAGACAACTCGCACGGCAGCTTTTTCTCTCATAAACCGGTGACAAACCGTTCGATCATCCGCTGCCGATAAAGGTGGCCCGGTAAACACTACCGCCTTCCGTGGCTCTCGGACACTAACAGCGATCACCGTAGCATCATCGCCCGGCTCACATAAGTAACAAGCATCCACCAGATTGAGTAATTGATGGGTGATCTCCATAACCGGATGGGACCATAAACGATACTTCGAAAAATACTCAGCGATGCCTTTATTGCCCAAACCTAACCGGTATATACCGCCGACGCCGGCATTAACCGCCCCATCACTCATCATGAGGAGAATATCACCGATTTGAACCTGAAAAAATGACTCCTGGGTCAGCTTGGAAGCGATCATCCGTTGATGCCTTTCGAGGGGGTAAACCCCGCCGTCCCGAATCAACATCAGTTCCGGATTGTCATATTCGATTAAATGGGCTGCTCCGGACTGGGATATATGTAAAATGGATAATGTCGAATACGCTAATTGCCGGGTTTTGCAGATTGGAAGCGTTTCAGCAATAGTTTCAAAGACCTGTTCCAAACTGACTTTTCGTTTAAGGAGCCCGGCAGCAATGCGAGTAGTCAAAATCGATAAAATACTGGCTTTAATACCACTGCCAAGGCCGTCAGATAAAATAATGGTCGTTCCTTCCGGACTATGAATCACACAATGAGTGTCTCCACATACTTCTTCATGGTGTTTTGACAGACTGGAACTGGCCACATCCAGTTTAAATGGGATCACTGGACTTCACCTTCCATAATCTCCATCAGCTCCAACAATGTTGCTTTAGTGTCAGATGTACTTTCTCCCAGCAAACCGGCAATCTCCTGAGCAATACGCATTTGTTGATGAATAACTTTGGAAGCCCGGTCAAACGCTTCCCGCTTCATGCTGGCGAATTTTTGCTTTTGGGCTTCTTCTTCCGTTAAATCGGAAATAATCCCAATAACTACGTTATACTTTGACAGTGGGTAAATGACCTGACGGGTATATAATCCCCATTGAGGGTAACTACGCATCACTACGCTCAATTTCTGACTACCAAAAACCTCCCTGAAATCGGCAGGATCCAGATATGTTTCAAGTTTATGGCCTTCAGCTGTATGCAAAGGCATATGGAACATCCGGGCAGCTGTCGGATTGTACTTTTGAATGACCAGATCGGCATCAACCACGATAATCCCGTTCACGCTCGTGTCAACAATCACATTAGAGAAGGATTCAGCTTTGTTTTTCATGTATGGAATACACATTTCCACTTCTGCCAATCCCTGATAAACCGCGATCGCTTTCTCACGACAACTGGAATATCCGCAACCACCGCAATTCGTTTCATCCTCAGGAGTATATTTACCGGTCTGAGCCAGAATTTCCGCCAGTTCTTTATCGGTTGGCATCGGCAATTTCAAGGGAGCTGCCTGATGCCGTCGTCCATCATCCACCGCCCATACCCGGTTCTCCTCCCGGAATGTGGATTGAGCCTGTTCCGCCCAACGGATCAGTCGCTCCCGCCGGGCCGGTATTCCCTGAGGGTTGCCAAGCGCCGGACCGCCGATGCAACCGCCTTTGCAAGCCAAGGCTTCAACAAATCGGGGTTGGATCGTTCCCTCTCTTAAAGCCTCTAAAGTTTCTAAGCAATCATCAATCCCGGACACAGTTATAATGTCACTTTTTAGTTTCTGTTCGATACCGGCAGTATGTAAAATTCCCTGGTGGAGCGGAAACAGCCGGGCATGATGACTCATTCGTTCCGGAAAGCGCCCATCCAATGCATTGCAAGAAATATTCCGGACTTTTAAATAATCTGCCAGTTCCTGAAAGGTCAACACACAGTCGATCAAGCCTTTTTCTTTAAGAGCTTCCGCTTTTTTTGCATAACAGGGTCCGATAAAAACGACTTTCATTCCTTCACCGTCAGACTGTTTGATCTGTCGGGCATGAACCGCCATCGGTGAAGCGATCCCGGGGAGACATTCCAACAACTGGGGATAATATTTTTCAATCAAATCCACGATCACCGGACAACAACTGGATATAACCGTCTTCTGATTCTGCCCTTTAACCCGCTGGCTGTACCGGGCAGCCACCCATTCGGCAGCAACAGCTGTTTCTTCTACCCTTCTCACGCCGATTTGATACAATCCGGCAATCAACTGCCACGGTGAATCATAGATCGAATTTGCTAAATAGGATGGTGCAATTGAAACTGTTACCGGAAGACCTTCCCGCAACATCCGGTCAAAGATCTCCACCTGTGAAACAGTGCTTTTGGCATTTTGAGGGCAGGCCTTGATACATTGGCCGCAAAATACGCATTTATCTTCCGAGACCCAGGCCTGACCGTTTTTTAATCCGATGGCCTTTACCGGACAATGCCGGATACATTTATAGCAATCTCGGCAACGAGCTTCACTGGTTTGTATCGTCTTCATCGGCCCTTACCTCCGATCGTCTCTCGGAACAGCTCATCGGCGTTTTCAGGCGAAACACCGGTAAACACCTGGCCGTCAATATGAACCACGACGCCTTCGGTGCATTTATTTCGGCAAAAACAGGCTTCCAGTTCCACCTCGGTCTCCAACTGCTCTTCAACGATCAATCGCTGCAGTATCTCTATGATTTGACGGGAACCTTTGACATGACACCCGCTTCCAATACAAACCGTAATATTCTTCATTTTCTCCGCCTTTTTGTTAAAAGTTTAACAATGTTAGTTAAAAAAATAACGAGGTTCACTTTTATTATATGTGAAAACCCCGCTATTCGTAAAGTTAAAAATAGTTAAACGTCAATAAATGCTTACCGACTAACCCCTATATTCAAGGCTTCACGCATTACCGCTAGGGGCGGTTCCTCGCCGAACCACCACCGGAAACTTTCTGCCCCTTGATAGAGAAGTAACGATAAACCATTTACCGTCCGGCATCCTCGCTCCCGGGCATCACGAATCAACCGGGTATCCCCTGGTTTATAGACAATATCATAGACCAGCATAGACGGGTTTAAAAACCGGGGCGACACCAAGGTCTGATCGTCATGAAGCCCAACAGACGTCGTATTGATCAATAGGTCATAACCGCCCCACTCCAAACGTTCCAGTTCCGCAAGGGAGGCTATATGTACTTGAAATCCGGTAGTTTCCTGCAGTTTGGCTTTTAATCGGAGGGCCCGTTCCGGATCGCGGTTGACAAGGGTTAATGAACCAATCCCCGACTGTATCAATCGGAAAACCAAAGCTGCTGCTGATCCTCCGGCTCCTAACAATAACACATTTTTACCTGCCACCTCACATGCGCCATCCTCCTGCAATGAACGGATCAGACCGATACCATCAGTGCTGGTCCCCAGGAGTTTACCGTCACGGTGAATGATGGTGTTGACCGATCCGCTCAATACCGCATCGCCGACCACTTCATCCAAACAGGAGATTACCGATTGCTTATGGGGAATAGTAATATTTGCCCCGCGATAACCCATTGCCCGAATACCTTCAACAGCTTGGGGCAGATATTCAGGGAGCACCCGGCACGGTATATAAACCGCATTCCACCCCAATGCCTGAAACGCCGCATTATGCATCACCGGCGACAAACTATGGGCGATCGGATCGCCAAAAACAGCCAATATTTCTGTTTTACCGTTAATTCGACTCATATTATTTATAATTCGGGATATTATCGGTTTTCTCCTGCCATGAGTCGATAAAAGAATGTCGTTATCCAGGTTAAATCTTCCAGAAATAGAAGGTATTTTGGGATTTTTTTCGAATAAATACATTATGATGTTATCATCTCTTCGGGAGTATCCCTATGATCATCAACCGTAAACTTCAATTACGGCTCTTATCCAAAAATATCTGGTATTCCTATATCGACGGCATGGCCTTCTGCTTTATGCTGGGTATCGCCAATCCTTATCTTGGGATCTACATCTTACGGTTTGGAGGTCCGCAGGAGCTGGTCAGCCTGATCACTTCCGTTCAACCAATAGTTCTTGCAACCGTATCTTTATTTGGTGCTTCCTATGCAAGCAGTTTCCAGAAGAAAAAGGCCTTGTTGATCCCGCACAGTATTTTGATGCGGATGTTCGTCCTACTGTTTGCCTTTATCCCATTACTTCCCCATACCTACCGTGCCTGGAGCTTTTTCCTGATCTGGGCGATCATGAATATTCCATGGGCCTTTTGTAATCTTTCCTGGGCACCGATGATGAACCATATTATCCCGGAGGAGCAACGGGGTCGTTTTTTTGGAACCCGCAATGCATTAACAGGCGTCACCACTTTAATCGGTACCTTCATCACCGGTGTTGTCCTGACAAAATATCCGTTTGACATGGCTTTTTCCGGACTTTTTGCCGTCGGGTTCATCTCAGTAATGGTTTCCATGTTTTTTTTAGCCCGTCATATCGAGCCAGTCGTTCCGGAAGCCGGAGAGTCCAAAAAGACCATCCGAAGTGACAACAGCCGTATCTTCGAACTGGATATCCGTCCCAACCTACAACCTTTTACCGATCCCCAATACGGTTCGATCTTCAGCCTCAGCTGCCTAGCCATTTTCATCTTTCACATTGGATACTCGATGGCAGTTCCCTTATTCACGCTCCGGCAGGTTAATCAATTGGCCTGGAACAATTCACTCATCGCAATCATTGCAAATGTTTCCGGATTGACAGCCTTTTTAGGTTCCTATCTGAGCGGCCGCGCCGCTGACCGGTGGGGCTTTCGTTATGTATTATTTTTCAGTACCTTACTGTCGATTCTTCCGCCACTGATCTGGGCAACATCCACCCAATTCGCCATATTGGTAACAGCCTCAATGTTATGGGGGTTTACTGGCAGCGCCTATATGATATGTTTCACCTTCATGGTGTTGGCCGTTGCGCCGCGAACCAATCCTTCCCGCTTTGTGGCCATGAATACGGTCATCGGAAACCTCGCCGGTGGTTTAGGGCCCATTCTCGGACTATTCCTGGTCAAAATCCCTTGGCTAAACATTGAAGGTTCTTTAATGGCAGCAGCGACCATTATGTTCGCCGGAGCTTTATTTTCAGCGGTCTTAACTAAACGCGGAACATTCTGACTTTTCTTAAATTCATCGACACAACGGAGGTATCTTTCTTATGGAGCAACTTGAAGAAGGAAAAGAACTTATGCTGGATTTCGAAAAAATAGCTAAAATCGCAGCCAGCGGCTGCCACGTCATTCCGGTAGCTGTCCAAAATATCGATACCCGGGAGGTTATCCTCATCGCCTATGTCAATCGAGAAGCGCTGGAAACTGCCGTCTCCACCCGGACGGCCGTTTTTTGGTCAACTTCCCGAAATGAATTATGGATCAAAGGCAAAAGTTCCGGAGCCACCTTTGATTTGATCGATGTGTTGGTCAACTGTGAGCAAAACTCCTTGGTCTATCTGGTTCGGCCCCGTAGCGGAGGCATTTGCCACACCAAAAATCAAAAAGGAGAGCCGCGGAACTGTTATTACCGACGGTTAAACTTTGAAAGCTGGGAGTTGGAAAATCTCAATCCTTAATGAAAAAGAAAACACCCCATGTTCACGATGAATATGGGGTGTTTTGGTATGATGATAATTCCAAATGAGAAATTAGGCTGACTCAGCATCCGTAAAATCGGCATTGGTATATACATCTTGGACATCGTCATTGTCTTCAAGGGCTTCAATTAGTCGCATCACCTGTTCCGCCTGATCTCCTGAGACTGCGATGGTATTCTGCGGAACCTGAGTCAATTCTGCAGCTTTAATCGGTATTTTTTGCGACTCAAGATACTGACGGACTGATTCCAATTCGGAAGGTTCGGTATATACCTCAAAAAACTCATCGTTGCTCTGCAAATCTTCCGCACCGGCTTCGATGATCATTTCAAACATTTCTTCTTCAGTTTTTCCGGCGGTTTCCACCGGAATCGTAATCAACCCTTTCGATGAGAACATCCAGGCGACACATCCGGCCTCACCCAGATTTCCGTTGTTTCGGGAGAATATGTACCGCATGTCACTGGCTGTCCGGTTCCGATTGTCCGTTAAAATTCGCACCAGCAACGCCACACCGCCCGGGCCGTAGCCTTCATAATAGGTCTCTTCATAGTTATCCGACTCCGATTGGCCGATTCCCCGCTTAATCGCCCGTTGAATATTATCATTAGGCATATTGACTTCCTTCGCTTTCGCAATCGCCATCCGCAACCTGAAGTTATGCTCGGGATCTCCGCCCCCCGCTTTGACAGCCACGATAATTTCACGGGTCACTTTAGTAAAAGCACTTGCCTTCTGCGCATCCGTTTTTTCTTTCTTCCGTTTAATCGTCGACCACTTGGAATGACCTGACATTCATAGCACTCCCCTATCTCAATTTCCTTAAAAAGTATACTAGAAGAGCAGCAAGAAAGCAAGTCGGGAGTACAGTGATTCCGAAATTCTACTTAGCAAAAGGAGAATGTTCGACTTGGTTCTGAATCTGTTGATACAAACGGAACAAAAGAATGATAACTAAAGCAAAAGCGATAATCGAAGCCATCGTATTTTGCATAAACAGTAAAAAATCATAAAGACCATGGCTAGCCCAGGCCAACAAAAATCCCCCGAAAACTCTTGAGCTGTTATGGGGTGTTTCCAATTTATATTTAGAAATATAATAGCCTGCCCAACCGGTGAAGGAAGCATGAGCTAGTGTAGTTACCACCGCCCGAAGCAAAGCAACCCCATATCCATACATGCTGGCCCATAGGAGATTTTCCAGTGAAGCAAAACCCAATCCCAGGGTTATCCCATAAATAATACCGTCAACCGGTTCATCCAACTCTTGATTGCGCCCGACGATCCACCATAAAAACCAAGTTTTTAAACCCTCCTCGATCAAGGCAACCACAAAAAACGCCATCACTAAAAAATCCCGCCAAGCTCCATCATTAATTGACGAAATAAGCTGAGGTTTCCAAATTTGCTCTAACAGTCCGGCTGGAATCACCAATAAGATACCCGCAAAAAAAGTTTGAAGACGAGTTTCGGCGGCTCCGGTTCATAATGATCCATCCGATAAAAATACCATAACCATAAAAGCCCCGGTCCAATCGAAGCCAACAATAACAAAAGCGTATTAAGCATAAAAAAACCTCCATTCTGTTTGAATTATTATGCCAGAATGGAAGTTGACTTCATACATCTTGCCGAATAAGAAAATTTACTAAATAAAAGCTTCATTGCTAGCGTTGCTTAAGGGCTCCATGACTTTTTAAAACCAAATATTCCCGATAATATGTATAAAAAGCATAAACCGAAACCAAAAACGCAACGGAAATAATGGTGATTCCAACAGCAGTATTTATGAAGAAAAGCAAGAATCCCAGGAAAAAGCCTAACGTTGAAGATTTCCCCCACCGATTGGCGGGAATCAATTGGCGGAAATTTTTAAAGAGATAAACACCGGATGCAATTTGCAAGACTTCCTTCACAAAATAGGCCAAAAGTATCCATAAAGGCAACTTCCAACTTTGATTCATCCCCAACAACATAGAGAAAATGGTCATCTTATCCGTTAACGGATCTAAAATTTTCCCTAATTCCGAAACTTCACTGCGGGAACGTGCCACCCAGCCGTCCAACACATCGCTGAGTCCAGCCAGAGCCAACAATAATGAGGAAATGGCCAATCCCTCACGGGTTCCCGCTGAAAGATGCACATAAATAAATGGTGCCAATACAAACCGGATTGACGTAATCCAACAGGCTAATGTCACAGTGCCACCTCAATTTTTATTTCTTCATTGTTTATTCGCAATCATTCCAAGATTTCCTTTCTTTTTACAAAAACTAAACAAAAATAAAAAACCGCCACAGAAAGTGACGGTCTGTTTCATCGTCCCATCGTTCAATCGATGGATTCATCTTCTTGCTTGAGAATAACATCATGGGCACTACCCTCACGGATTCCAATGGCGGATACCAATGTGATCCGGGCTTTTTTCTGAAGTTCGGCAATAGAAAGAGCTCCGCAGTTGCACATGGTCGATTTGATTTTGCTGACGGTTAAATCCAAATTATCCTTAAGGCTTCCTGCATACGGCACATAGGAATCAACGCCTTCTTCAAAGGATAATTTACTGTCGCCGCCCATATCATAACGTTGCCAGTTGCGGGCCCGGTTGGAACCTTCACCCCAGTACTCTTTCACATAGGTCATTCCCTTTTTCACTTTCCGTCCCGGACTTTCGTCAAACCGAGCAAAATAACGGCCTAACATCACAAAATCAGCGCCCATGGCCAATGCCAACACGATATGATAATCATGAACAATGCCGCCATCGGAGCAAATCGGCACATAAATTCCGGTTTCTTTATAATATTCATCCCGGGCTTTAGCCACTTCGATGACAGCCGTTGCTTGTCCACGGCCGATACCTTTTTGCTCCCGGGTGATGCAGATCGATCCACCACCGATGCCAACTTTGACAAAATCAGCGCCACTCTCCACTAAATAACGGAATCCTTCTGCATCGACCACATTCCCGCCGCCGATTTTAACATCATCGCCATAGGTCTTTTTAACCCATTGGAGGGTCTCCCCTTGCCATTCGCTAAAACCGTCGGAAGAGTCGATACAAAGAACATCAACGCCAGCATCCAACAACACCGGTACCCGTTCTTTATAATCCCGGGTATTGATACCGGCACCGACGACTAAACGTTTATGTTCATCCAAAAGCTCAAGAGGGTTTTCTTTATGGGAAGTATAATCTTTGCGGAATACGAGATAACGCAGGTTCCCTTCGTCATTTACGATGGGTAGACAGTTGAGTTTATGTTGCCAAATCAGGTCGTTGGCTTCAGAAAGAGTAATTCCTTCTTTGCCGCAGATCAAATGAGACAACGGGGTCATGAACTCGTGAATCTTCATGGTCATTGGATACTTGCTGACCCGATAATCCCGGCTGGTGACAATACCGAGAAGTTTACCGTTGGGAGATCCGTCTTCAGTAATAGCAATGGTTGAATGGCCGGTTCTCTTGGTTAATGCAATAACATCAGCCAAGGTATCGTCCGGTTTTAAATTAGAATCACTGGGCACAAATCCCGCTTTGTAGCTCTTAACTTTCCGTACCATTTCCGCTTGATCTTCAATGGATTGAGATCCATAGATAAATGAAATGCCACCGCAGCGAGCCAAAGCAATCGCCATATTATGATCGGATACAGACTGCATAATCGCTGAAGCGAACGGAAGATTGATATACAACGGTTTTGCCCCGTTTTCTTTGAATTTGGTAATTGGCGTACGCAGGCTGACATTATCCGGAATACATTCTTTCGTCGTTAAGTTAGGTATAAGTAAGTATTCACTAAAAGTTCGGCTGGGCTCATTGTAGTAGATGGCCACGGAATAAACCCTCCTTGAAGTTTTAAATTTGGTTTATTCTATAGTTATTTTTGACGAAAGTCAAGAGCTTTCTCAAAGGTTTAAAAAAAAGAAAACCAATTATCCATAATATGGTGTTGTTTTAAAAAAAAGTAACCACCAGTCAGGTGGTTTACGAACATTAAAAATAACTTTAAGATAACTAAAGAAAACTTTAAAAACGAAACCCACGTTTGGCTGCCGGCGATCGCCAACCGTGGGGCGAGCATTATTAAGTCCACCGGCGCCTGTGTCTGAATAATGCTCTATAAGTCCCTCGTTAGATTCCCGCACAAACAACAGGGACTCTATAAAAGATTATACCCTTATCAAATATAAGTGTAAAATTCCCAATAGGGCGATATTTTGTCAAAACTGAGAATTATATGTAATTATTTGTCGATAGAACGCATATACTTTATCTTCCAAGCAATTAAAAGATGAGAGATTTGCAATAGCCATAAAAGATTCTGTTCAGATCAGGATGGATCAAAGGAACCACTATTTCCATAACGATCTGTTCATCGCCGATAATGACGGATGCAATAAGGCAAAGCCATTATCGAGCACTGCGGCTATTACAAATCTCTATCTATAGATTGACCATTTATCTTCTAAATATACATTCTATACTCATGGAATATTTTGCTATCAATAAAATTATTTCGGTTCAACCTTATTGTCTCCGGGCGTGTTAAGATCCGAAAATAGTTTTCGCAAGGCTTTCTTTTCGATTCGGGAGACATAGGAACGGGAAATTCCCAACATTTTTGAGATTTCGCGCTGGGTTTTGTTGATTCCGTCAATTAATCCGTATCGAAGTTCGATCACCTTTTTTTCCCGTTTGCTCAATTGGGCGATGCGTTCCCGAAGTTTCTCCTCTTCCAGAAGCATCTCCACTTCTTCGGCCACAACCTCCGCACCGGTATCCAAAATATCCAAAAGTGTGATCTCATTCCCTTCTTTATCCGCTCCAATCGGATCATACAACAACAAGTCATTCTTATTTTTTTTGATGGACCGCAAATGCATTAAAATTTCATTTTCGATACACCGTGCTGCATACGTAGCCAAGCGGGTGTTACGATTCCTGTTAAACGTACTGATGCCTTTGATCAACCCAATCGTTCCGATGGAAATGAGATCATCGATATCTTCTCCGGTGGTATCAAACTTTTTGACAATATGGGCAACCAACCGCAAATTACGTTCGATGAGAATGTTTCGGGCTTCTTCATCTCCCTTCTCAAGCCGGATCAAGAGTTCACTTTCTTCTTTTTCGGATAAAGGCAAAGGAAACACATTGTTGTTGGAGATATAGCCGAACACATACATAAATCCGGCTATCAATAGTTCCAAGAGCGGCCCTAATAAAGGAATCGCCATCCTTTTTGCCTCCTCTAATACGTAATTACGGGTTCTCCATAATAGTATTAAAGTATGTGCGGATGGCATCTTTCGTGCTAGTCTGCTATCTTGTTAACATTTTCCATAATCTCTTTGAAAAGCGGCGCAGCGGTTTTTCCCCCGAATCCCCCTTTTTCGCAAAAGACGACCACTGCATATCGGGGATTTTTTAAAGGGGCAAACCCTGCAAACCAGGCATGATCGGGCAAACGTTGGTCATTACCAACCTGGGCGGTTCCGGTTTTTCCGGCAGCACCTTCGGAAATCTGAGCTTCAGTTCCAGTTCCATACCGGGTGACAGCAGCCATCATCTGTTGGATCTTTCGCGCCGTTTCCTCACTAAGTACCCGTTCGGCTTGAGGTTTCTCGAATACATGGACTGATCCGTCATTATCGATTACACCTTGAACTAAAGTCGGTTTGATTCGAAGCCCGTCATTAGCGATGGTTTGAATCATCGACGCGATTTGGAGAGGCGTCGTCGAAATACATTGTTGTCCCAATGCCAGATTGGCTTGTTCTCCCAAGGTAAGCCCGATACCAGACGGTAGATGGCCATAGGATTCATTCTGCAGCCCGATATTTGCCGGCAAACCCATCCCCAGCTTTTCTGCATAATCCAATACCCGCTCCGGTTTCATATCGATAACTAATTGGATAAATACCGGATTACACGAGTATGCCAAAGCATCGGTCAAGCTAATTCGCCCATGACCTCCGCCCTTGGAAGTCGTACACGGCCATTTGCGTTCACCCGCCTGAAAATAGCCGGGATCATCATACTCCTCCTGACCGGTTATGAAACCACTATCTAACCCGGCACAAAGAATAACCAGCTTGAAAACGGAGCCCGGATAATAAGCGGCAATGGCCCGATTTAAAAATGGTTTTTCCGAACTCCCTAAACTATCGGCGATCCGATCCAATTGAACTACAGGCCGACTAGCCATGGCCAAAATCTGCCCGTTTTTTACATCCAGCATCACTACTGCTCCGTTCACTTTTTCCCGGTCCATAATATTTTCGATCACTTGTTGATAACGGGCATCCAAAGTCAATACGACACCGTGTCGTGCTACAGAACTGCGCAAACGCAACCCTAATCCTGGAATGGGGGATTGTAAGCCGTCAACCACTGAAAATACAGTCTGGACCGAATACCGATGGTGCAAAAAGGATTTGAAACTGGCTTCCAGACCTGAAAGATTGGCGTTAGATCGGTTCATTCCCAATATATGCCAGGCGAGGTTTCCGGTGGACTGCCGGGTGGTCAAGCCTTCAACCACCTGGAAATAGGGAGACCGTAACCGGCAAATGGCATCTTGTTGCGCCCGGGAAAGCTCCCGGGGATAGATCCAAAGGTCCTTTCCCTTTCTTTTCATAAAAGCCTGTTGAAAATCCGGTGGCATGATATTCAAAACCTTCTTCGTCAATCCTGATGGATATTCTCCCGGGATAACCATCAAATAGCGGGCAGTTACCGGACCCCTTAGCAAACGAAAGTTTCGATCATAAAACGAACCTTGGACTTTTTGGTTAAAATAGATTTTCTGCCGCTGCCTAACGGATGCTTCGGTTAAAGAAAGATGATGAATCAGTTGAATCCGGATCAATTGAATGATTAATATTAAACAACCCACACAAACGACGCCGAATAATATAAACAACCGACGATAGCGTATCGTCTCATGTTCCATGGTTCAGCCCCCGATAAAAAAATTAAAAACCCCGGTTACTAGTGTAACCAGGGTTTTCCATCCTTATAAATAATTAAATTTAAGATACCTTATTTAAGTCGGATTTTAAATAAGCTTCGATAAACAAATCAATCTCTCCGTCCATTACTGCCTGGACATTACCGGTTTCAGCCTCGGTCCGATGGTCTTTCACCATCGTATAGGGGCAGAACACATAAGACCGGATCTGGTTGCCCCAGGCAATCTCGCTATATTCTCCCTTAATCTGAGCCATTTTCGCTTCCTGTTGCTGGCGTTGATATTCATATAATTTCGCTTTCAACATATTCATGGCCCGATCCCTATTTTGGAACTGGGAGCGTTCATTTTGACAGGCAACCACGATGCCGGTAGGAATATGGGTGATCCGCACGGCCGACTCGGTTTTGTTAACATGCTGCCCGCCGGCACCACTGGAACGGTACGTGTCTATTTTTAAATCTTCCGGACGGATTTCGACTTCAATTTGGTCTTCGATATCAGGAACAATGTCAACGGAAACAAAGGACGTATGCCGACGGCCCGAGGCATCGAAGGGAGAAATTCTCACTAAACGGTGCACTCCCTTTTCGCTCCGTAAATATCCAAAAGCGTTCACACCGCTAATATAGAGCGTCGCACTTTTGATCCCAGCTTCGTCGCCCTCCTGATATTCCATAAATTCCACCTTGAAACCATGGCGCTCCGCCCACCGGACGTACATCCGAAGGAGCATTTCCGCCCAGTCCTGAGATTCGGTTCCACCGGCACCCGGATGAATCGTGAGATACACATTGCTATTATCATATTCACCACAAAGCATCGTGGTTAGCTCCAGTTCATCGACGCCTTTTTCGAGAGCAGCCACACCGGCCTGAATCTCTTCCAGCAATTCTTCCTCATTTTCTTCCACGGCCATTTCCAGCAAGCCGGATAATTCAGATTCCTGGGCTTCCATCTTTTCAACTTTTTCGATCTGATCTTTAAGCGTAGTCAATTCTTGAAGAGTTTTTTGAGCCTCCGCAGGATTATCCCAAAAGTTTGGTGCGGCGGATAGATCCTCAAGTTCACTGACGCGTTCACTTTTCTGATCTAACTTAAAGATACTCCCTCAATTCGGACAACCGTTTCCTCAAATCGCTTAAAGCACTTCGTAATTCACTTGGTTCAATCATCTCATCACCCCATCAATAAATTCATTCCAGATATCGAATCAAAAGGTTTATGCCGCATTATCACAGTGTAAAAGACTGTGACCAGCGATCCCGTTTCATCTGAAAATCATACCATATTATAAAATAAATGCAAGGTTTTGACCAGTCATTATCCGGCAGCCTGACCACAGCATTTTTTATACTTCTTGCCGCTGCCGCAAGGACAAGGATCATTTCTGCCGACTTTCTGGCCAACCACCCGCTGGCGGACAGCCCCCTGACCATCAGCATCCAGGTTAGTCACTACATTTTTAATGCGAGGTTTATGCACTAACTCAACTTCAGTAACTACCGGAATCTTCGCCAGTTCCCGAACGACTTCCTCATTGATACTGTCCCGCATCTCTTTGAACATCATAAAGGCTTCGGTTTTATACGCAACCAACGGATCATTTTGACCATAGGCCCGAAGTCCGATGCCTTCTTTCAGGTCGTCCATGGCCTGAAGATGCTCCATCCACTTGATGTCGATGGTCCGCAACATGATAAACCGTTCAAACTGGCGTAAACGTTCTGAACCGACCGCCCTCTCCTTGCTCTCAAAATGCTCTAGTGCACGGCCCAGGATTAACTCTTTCAACTCGTTATAGGTCAAATCCTCAAGTTCTTCCAGGGTAATCGCTTCTTGAGGCAATAAGGTATGATGAACAGCCTGCACCAATCCTTCCAAATCCCATTCATCCTGGTGAATCTTGGGATTAGTATAGTATTCCAGCATATTGGTGACGACATCTTGGAACATTTCTAAGACTTTGGAATGGACATCCTCCCCAAACAGAAGTTGTTTCCGGAGGGCATAGATGATTTCCCGTTGTTTATTCAACACATCGTCGTATTCCAAGACTTGCTTTCGGATTTCAAAGTTTCGGTTTTCCACTTTTCGCTGGGCCGCTTCAATCCGTTTAGCAATGGTCGGATGTTCGATGGGCATATCTTCTTCCCATCCCAACCGTTCCATGAGGCTGGAGATCATCTCACCGCCAAACAAACGCATCAAGTCATCTTCCATCGACACAAAGAAACGGGACGACCCCGGGTCTCCCTGACGTCCGGCCCGGCCCCGAAGCTGATTGTCAATACGACGGCTTTCATGGCGTTCCGTTCCTATAATATGCAACCCGCCAAGCTGAACGACTTTTTCATGATCCTCTTTCGTCGATTGGAGAGCTTCTTGATATACCTGATTATATTGTTCAAAGGTGGCCTCCGCTGGATTAATCCCCTGGGAGCGCAACATATCCTTGGCCAGGAACTCCGGGTTTCCACCGAGAATAATATCGGTACCGCGGCCTGCCATGTTAGTGGCAATCGTTACGGCAAATGACCTTCCGGCCTGGGCAATGATCTCGGCTTCCTGTTCATGGTATTTGGCATTGAGAACTTTATGGGGAATCCCTTTCCGTTTCAGCATATTGCTGAGCATTTCTGACTTTTCGATTGATACAGTTCCAACCAAGATCGGCCGTCCTGTTTTATGAATCGAGGCAATCTCTTCTACCACAGCTGCGAATTTGGCCTTCTCCGTCTTGTAAATCACATCCGGATGATCGACTCGGATCATCGGCTCATTGGTAGGAATAACGACGACTTCCAGATTGTAAATCTTCCGGAACTCCGCTTCTTCCGTTTCCGCCGTACCGGTCATTCCGGCCAACTTGTTATACATCCGGAAATAGTTTTGGAAGGTAATAGTGGCTAAGGTCTGGCTTTCCCGCTCGATCTTAACGCCCTCTTTCGCTTCGATGGCTTGATGGAGTCCATCACTGTAGCGCCGGCCAAACATTAACCGTCCGGTAAACTCATCAACGATGATGACAGCACCGTCTTTCACCACATAATCCCTATCCCGTTTCATCAACTCCTTGGCTTTTAACGCCTGTTGAAGATGGTGAACCAGTTCGGTATTTTCATCATCGTATAAATTTTCGACATTGAGCATTTGTTCGACCTTAGCCACACCGGCTTCAGTCACAGCTACCGTCTTGGCTTTTTCATCCACCGTATAGTCTTCTTCCAAGCGGAGCTTCGTCACAATCTTGGCAAACCGGTAATAGAGATCATTCGACTCTTCGGCTTGTCCGGAGATGATGAGCGGCGTCCGGGCTTCATCGATTAAAATGCTGTCCACTTCGTCCACAATGGCGAAATTCAACTCCCGCTGTACCATATCGGAGACATCAAAGGCCATGTTATCCCGAAGATAATCAAAACCGAACTCATTATTGGTTCCATAAGTAATATCCGCATTATAAGCTGCCCGGCGTTCTTCTGCATTCAGATCATGGAGAATACATCCGACGGACATTCCCAAAAATCGGTAGACCCGGCCCATCCACTCCCCTTGGAAACGGGCTAAATAATCGTTAACCGTCACCACATGGACGCCTTTTCCGGTCAAGGCATTTAAATAAGCAGCAAAAATAGCCGTCAGGGTTTTCCCTTCCCCGGTTTTCATTTCGGCAATTTTGCCTTCATGAAGAACCATCGCCCCAATTAACTGGACATCAAAGGCCCGTTGGCCGATGGTCCGTTTGGCTGCTTCCCGAACCGTTGCAAAGGCTTCCGGAAGCAAATCGTCCAACGTTTCCCCGTTGGCAAGCCGTGCCTTAAATTCATCGGTTTTAGCCCGAAGTTCCGCATCGCTGAGCCGCTCAAAATCAGGTTCCAAAGCATTAATCACCTGCACTTTTTCACGCAGGCGCTTAATTTCTCGCAAATTGGTATCCCACAGTTCGCTTAAGAATTTAAGCATTTTTCCACCCCATCACTTCTGTTTCGAAAGTCATTGATGATAGCTTCTATGACCAACTATCTCTCATTAAATATAACGCACAATTTTGGTAAAAGTGCCGTTAATTTACCGTAATATTATACCACCGGAATCATCTAAAAACAAATCCAACTATTCTTTCCATAAATTTCTGGTTGCGGTAGGAAATTTTACCTGGAATGTCGAAATTATAAATTTATTTTGGAATTATAGAAAGAATTATGAAGTATGTGAAAGAAGGGATTCGATGGGCAGCACATACCTTCGTCTCAACCCTGCCGAATTAATTCGTGTCTTTCAGCCCAATCAACAAGTGGTTGTTATCATCAACCAACCAGCCATGGACAACGGCGAAATAGAGCAATATTCGTTTAGTACGCAGATCATCAGGATCGAAAATCATCAACTGGTTCTGGGGTTCCTCCCCCATTCCGAAGTTGACTTAGGCTTGTTTCGTAACGGCCGGGTGATCACCATTGAAACTGGGCGTTCTAACGGTATGTTTACCTTTAAGAGTAAAATTATTTCCAAAAACATTTCCGAAGGCACTCTTTACCTCGAAAGTCCTAAAATCCTTGCCAATACAGAACGGCGGCGAAAACCGCGGGTGCCTTATACTGTCCCTGTAATTTACCGGGTGATCAGTTATCGGGATCAAAACTTAGACCACCTTTCTACCAAAATCGGTATCGGCGAAAGTCAGGACCTATCCGAAGGCGGTATGACGCTCCTTACGGATTTAAAACTTCCGGTTGGCTTAATTTTGATTGTTGAATTCACCCTAGATAACGAGGACATCGCCCTGGCCGGCATCGTTCGTCGCAGCGCTGCCGCTCATCGTTCCCATCACCAGTTTGCCATCGGCATCAAATTTTTAGAGCCTAGTTCTAAATATAAGGAACTGATCATGAAGACCATCGAAAAATACACCAAACATTTCCGTCACAATATTACCCTCTGAATCCTCCTTAAGACGCTTCTCAGAACTGTAAGAAACAGGTCGGCGTCAGCAATCCGTTCAAAGGTTGATCATGATCGGTAACCGGTACTTCGCCGGTCACCTGAATATCATATGCCAATCCCAACTTATAGGCAGTTTGGGGGACACGGCTCAAAAACCGATCATAATAACCAGCTCCATGTCCGAGCCGGTTTCCCTTCATATCGAAGGCGATTCCAGGAATGATCACCAAATCCAAAACAGCCGGATCCAGAAGCGGAGTACCCCACGGTTCCATTAAGTTAAAGTGCTTAAAGGGACGTTCTTTGACTTGATTCAACGATTCAATTTCGCCAATATCCAGGCTCAAATCCGCCCGGCATATCGGCAAACCCACCCTTTTCCCTTCAGCCAGCAACCCTTCGATCAGGGGAACCGTATCGATCTCCGTACCGATGCCGTAATAAATCATGACCGTCTTTGCCTTTTTTACAGCATCCAAACGAAAGAAAAACTCATGGATCCGTCGATTGAGGGATTCCCGTTCACCTGCAGTTAACCCCTTTAAACGCCCTTTCATTTCCTTCCGTAAGTCCCGTTTGGCTTGTTGAATAATATCAGTAGTCATTTGGAAATCCCCTCTTAAAGTAAGACAGTTCACAGTGCACGGTTAACGGCATCAAGTCAAATTTCCAGGTTCCGGTTGATAAATTCTTGGTTTCCCGTCCACGCTTTCATACTGCCAGTGAAAGTTCACAGAAAGCTAAAGCTATAGTCTTAATCTCTGACATTCCTCTCCTTTTGGAGAGAACATGAAAGCAGTTTAAATCGGCATTCCAAACCGCAGATTATCGGGGTCAAGTCAACTGTGAACCATGTACTGTGTACTTTTACCCAGAACCGGAAGTTCTTTCTTTTATATTCTGTCTCCTCTCTCCTAACTCCTATCTCCTAAAAAATAAAAAAAGCACCCCACTTTGCCGTTATGCTGAAAGTTACCTGAACCTGCGCAGGCAGGTGGGTGTCCTCCCGTCGACTTTAGTGTTCCGTGGCGAAGACGGCCTACACACCATCAACGGAGTCCAGACTCCCTAGGTATAGGTGTTGGTTCATAACAATTTCAGCTTGAACACGCACAAAGCAGGGCACTTAAATGACCATCCATTGGAATGCGCAAGAAAGGCTGATACCAGCAAAACCTTATCCTATCCCGATCATAGCACAGCAAACTTTAGCCTTCAACTGCCAAAGAAAGGAAAATTTAGTCAATGGTCTTAATCGACAATTCCCGTAATTGACGCGGTGCAACTTCCGACGGTGCACCGGTCATCAAACACATAGCACTGGTTGTTTTGGGAAATGCGATCACATCCCGGATGGACGATGAGCCAGAGAGCAACATGACCATTCTGTCCAAACCGAAAGCAATTCCACCGTGAGGAGGCGTTCCATATTCAAAAGCGTCCATCAGGAAACCAAATTTTTCATAGGCTTCTTCATCGGAAAATCCAAGTAATTTAAACATCTTTTCCTGAATAGACCGTTGAAAGATTCGCATACTACCTCCGCCCAATTCGACGCCGTTTAAAACCAAATCGTAAGCATTGGCTCGAACTTCTCCAGGTGCTGTATCCAACAACGAAAGATCTTCAGGCAACGGCGAAGTAAACGGATGGTGTACGGCCACAAACCGTTGTTCAAGTTCATCGAATTCCAGCAGCGGGAAATTGATAACCCACAAGAAATTAAATTGATTATCCGGAATCAGTTTGAGCCGTTTACCAAATTCCAATCGGATTTGGCCCATGGCCGTCTGCGCCACCGACCGTTTATCTGCAATCAATAAAATCAGATCGCCGGTTTTGGCATTGGATTTTTCGACCAATTGCTGTAATTCAGATTCACTCAAAAATTTAGCAATCGGCGATTTGGGTCCATCATTTGTCAGAGCAACATAAGCCAACCCTTTGGCACCGAAAATTACTGCCAAATTTGACAACTCATCCAGCTGGCTCCGGGTATAATTAGCACATCCCGGTACGGTCAGTCCAACCACCATTCCCCCGGTGGCAACTGCCGTCGCAAACACCTTAAAGGCACTTTCGGCAAAAACCTCTGACAGATCATTCAACTCAAGACCAAAACGGGTATCAGGCTTATCGGAACCAAAACGACGCATGGCTTCGCTATATTCCATCCTTGGGAAAGGCAGCTCCAGTTCGATACCGAGACATTCTTTAAATACCCGGGCCATCATCGCTTCCATTAGCGATAACAAAGTATCCCTGTCAATAAACGAAGTTTCCAAATCGATCTGGGTGAACTCCGGTTGCCGATCCGCCCGCAAATCCTCATCCCGGAAACACCGGACGATCTGAAAATACCGTTCGTAACCGCTGACCATCAACAATTGCTTAAATATTTGCGGCGACTGGGGCAACGCGAAAAATTTTCCCGGATTGACGCGGCTCGGTACCAAAAAGTCCCTAGCTCCTTCCGGTGTACTCTTTGTCAACATCGGCGTTTCAATTTCCAGAAAGCCGTTTTCATCCAGAAAATCCCGGACAGTTTTCGCCACCCGGTGTCTCAACATGAGATTTCGTTGCATGATGGGCCGACGCAAATCAAGATACCGGTACTTTAAGCGCAGCGTTTCGTCGACATCCAAGTTATCATTGATGTAAATCGGGGGCGTTTTGGCTTCGTTTAAAATCTCCAGAACTGTAGCATAGACTTCCACCGTCCCGGTTGGTAACGCCGAATTGATCGTTCCCTCCGGACGAAGGGCCACCTTCCCTTTGACAGCGATCACATATTCACTGCGTAACTCTTCCGCTTTGGTAAAGGCCTCAGCATCAATTTCCGCATTAAACACGACTTGAACTAAACCGGAACGATCCCGTAGATCAACAAAGATCAGACCGCCATGATCACGGCGACGTTGGACCCAGCCGTTTAATACAACTTCCTGTCCTACATGAGATGAACGTAGTTCACCGCATGAAATGGTTTTATGCGAATAAATCAAATTAACTCCCCCTCAATACAGTCTGCAAATATTCACTCAGCGCCGCAACGTCAATCAATTCCTGTTCACCGGTTTCCATATTGCGCATTAAAATCTTCCCTACGCGGCATTCATCTTCTCCGATGACTCCGGTTAACCGTGCTCCCAATTTATCAGCGGCTTTCATCTGAGCTTTCAAACTTTTCCCCTGCAAATCCGTCTCTACGATCCAGCCGGACTCCCGAAGGCGGATACATAACGGAAAGATGATCTTTTGCGCTTCTTCCCCTAGGGGTGCCAAATACAGATGAGGACGTTCATCGATCTCCGGCATGAGCTGTCTGGCTTCCAATACCATCATCAACCGCTCCATACCGGCTGCAAAACCGATCCCTGGCGTAGGCTTACCGCCGCACATTTCAACCAATCCGTCATAACGCCCGCCACCGCACAAAGCATTCTGGGCACCCAGATCTCCAGCCAATACTTCAAATACAGTTTTTGTATAATAATCGAAACCGCGGACCAATCGTGGGTTGATCCGGTAATGGATCCCCGATAAATCCAATAATTGACGGAGTTTTTCAAAGTGACTACCGCAATCATCACACAAAGTCTCGGTAATCAACGGAATATCGGCCGTCAATTGCTGACACGTTGCATTTTTACAGTCCAACAACCGTAAAGGATTGCGTTCCAACCGGCGTTGACAATTAGGGCACATCTGGGAGGCTTTGGGTTTAAGATGCTCAATTAACCGCTCCCGATAAGCCGGACGGCACTCAGGACATCCGATCGAATTCAAATTAACATCTAAATCATCAATGCCCAAACGGCGATAGAAGTTCACCACCAGCGCGATGATTTCCGCATCGACCCGCGGATCGTTGCTTCCGAGAGCTTCGGCACCAAACTGCACAAATTGGCGATACCTCCCGGCTTGTGGCGCTTCACACCGAAACATCGGACCTAAGTAATATAATTTTGCCATAGCACCGGGCCCTGCCATATTATGTTCAATAAAAGCTCTTACAATGGACGCAGTACCTTCGGGCCGCAGCGTAATACT
>Ga0209508_1000233_pt1 | contig 65492 bp, 75 predicted proteins | sample AD_UKC129_MetaG_FD_184427 | JGI IMG/M metagenome (GOLD analysis project Ga0209508, IMG submission 184427) | Active sludge microbial communities of municipal wastewater-treating anaerobic digesters from Canada - AD_UKC129_MetaG (SPAdes) (version 2) | ecosystem: Engineered > Bioreactor > Anaerobic...
ACGTGAAATTGATGAGATCCACAGTCGGAAAAAATATGGGTGTTAAAGCCTCTGGTGGTATAAGAGATCTTAAAACTGCATTGGCCATGATAGAAGCAGGGGCTGATCGTATAGGAACATCAAGTGGTGTTCAGATAATCAGCCAATGGGAGGATCTAATATGAAGATCAGGATAGAAGTCGAGGGTAAAGGTTATGCGATTGGAGAACTAGATGATAGGAACCCTGAGACTGCCCAGATAATCTATGAGAACCTGCCAATAGAAGGAAGGGCGCTCATATGGCTCGAAGAGGTCTATTTTGACATTCCATTAACAATTGAGTATGAAAATCCATCGAAGACAGCTACAATGGGTGATATATCCTATTGGCCTCCTGGTTACGCCCTTTGCATCTTTTTCGGGTCAAGTCAACCCTACTCTGAAGTTAATCATATTGGCAGGGTCATAGAGAATCTTGAACTCTTCTGGGAAGTGGAGGAAAGTGATAGAATAATCATAGATAGGGTTGAGTGACTGGTTCTATTTTCCTATAGAGGGTGTCTCGCATGGCAGGCATCCTACCAATATCCAAGATAACTCTTTCCATTTCCTCGATTTCTGCGTTGACACCATAGGATGCTCCTGCAGACCGTGAAATGTTCTCTTCTCCAAGCGTCCCTCCAAGGTCGTTCGCACCTGCGAGTAGGCACATTTGTGCGAATTTGAATCCGAGTTTAACCCAGGATGCTTGTATGTTTTTTATAAGGTCTCTGAAGAACAATCTTGCAACCGAATAAAGTTTCAAGTCTTCTGTCCCCGTACTGCCCGCCTTTGCCTTTCCTTCCCGGTATATTCTCGTGTTTTTGTGCATGAAGGGTAATGGTACGAATTCTGTGAAACCGCTTGTATGCTCTTGGATGGATTTTAAAATTTGGAGGTGTTTTATTCTTTCCTCTGCATTGTCTAGGTGACCATACATAATAGTGCAAGTTGTTGGGATACCCGTTTTATGGGCTGTTTCTATCACTTCAATCCATTCTCTTGTGTCAAGTTTTTTTGGGCAGATAACACGTCGAATATTATCGTCTAGGATCTCTGCTGCTGTGCCGGGCATTGAATCTAAACCTGCTCTTTTCAATATTTTAAGGGTTTCTTCTATTGAGAGTTCGGCATTCTTTGATCCATAGTATATTTCCATCGGCGAGAATGCGTGGATGTGTATCTTTGGAAGCTGGGATTTTATAGCTTTCAGTATGTCTTCATAGAAGTATGTGTCTACTTGGGGGTGTAGACCTCCTTGGATGCAGAGTTCTATGGCACCATCCGCCGCGGCCATTTTAGCCCTTTCAACTATCTCTGGTATGTCCATGAAATAGGATTCTTTGTCTTCTTGGTTTTTTCTGAAGGCGCAGAAGCCGCAGTTGCCTGTGCAGATGTTTGTGAAATTTATATTCCAATTTTTTATAAATGTCACTTCTTCCCCGACTATTTTTCTCCTCACAGCATCTGCTGTTATGAATAGTCCATATAACTCGCTTCCCTGGAGTTCCATCAAGTAAAGCGCATCCTTGAATGATATTGGCTCATCTAAGCCTTTCTCTAACACTTTTTTTGTTTGTGGGCTGATTTTCAAGGCATCAAGCATACTATCATCTTCTATCTAATCATTCAAAGTCCTTTGAAAGATTACTTCCTCCTTTATTTTTATAGCAGGTTCATGTTATAAATTTTTATCTAAGTTCTGCAAGAAGACACCCTCTGAGAGGGAGGACGAATTGCAAAGCTTAAATACCGCCTTCAACATACACCCCATTTTGTAGACCATACCTTAACTAGAAGCATGGGATCCTAGGCTAAGGAGGGTCCTATAAGTGTGAAGCCATAGGTGAACTCCTCAACTTTGCAAAGTTTCATGTTGGAAACCCCAATTGTAAGCGTGGAGGTCCACTAAGTTTATGTTCGTTGTGAATGTTCAATATTATTGGCTCCAATTTTGGGGGCTGCCAAAAATTTAGGGGGGATAATGCTCAGATGACCATTTTTTCATGGATACTATACAGGGTGTTACGCCCCCTCCCACGATATGCTCCAAGCGGATCCTGTGGCTGATATCTCTGTCAATTATCAGCGCATAAAAACATTTCCTTGGAGGTTGGAGGCCCCTTTTTTCTTTTATCTTATAATATGGTGATGAAAGTCATCATAGTGATGGGTCATAGGAACCCATGAGTTTTTGACAGTGCTATTTTTCATGGGATTTTGTTTGGGGAAAGTTACAATTTCGTGATTTGTTCTACTGATTATCATTGTAATCTTATGCTTGAATTGGTCCCATACATGCAAGTATAATCAATAGATTTAAATATGAGTAATTATTAGGTTATTTTGGAGGTGAAAATATGGTCGAATTACCAATAGCACCAGTTGGAAGAATAATAAAAAATGCCGGTGCCGAGAGAATAAGTAATGATGCAAGAGAAGCACTAGCAAAAGCCCTAGAAGCAAAAGGTGAAAAAATAGCAGAAGCAGCAGTTAAACTTGCAAAACACGCCGGTAGAAAAACCGTTAAGGCAGAAGATGTGGAATTGGCCGTTAAAACAATGAAATAATCCACTTTGTGTGTGTGGGGGTTTAATATAAATGGACACCCCACACACTCTCCTTTTCTTTGAACATATTATGGGAGGAATACCATGTCAACATTAAATAATTTAAAAGAGGCGTTTGCAGGGGAATCCCAAGCAAACAGAAAATACCTTGCATTTGCAAAGAAAGCTGATGAGGAAGGATATCCGCAGATCGCGAAGCTATTCCGTGCAGCTGCAGCTGCAGAGGAAGTGCACGCTTTTAATCATCTAGATGCTATGGGAGCTGTTAAAAGTACAGAGGAAAACCTTAGAGAAGCCATAGATGGTGAAACCCACGAATTCGAGAATATGTACCCCCAATTCATCGAAGAAGCCGAAAATGAAGGGGAAGAACAAGCTACATGGAGCTTCACAGTTGCTAATAAAGTCGAGATGATACATGAACAACTTTACAAAAAAGCCCTTGAAAATCTCGGAGAAAACGAAGAAGTAGACTATTATGTGTGCAACTGGTGCGGTAACACAGTCGAAGATGAGCCACCAGAAAAATGTCCCATCTGCGGAGCCCCAAAAAAGGAATTCAAAAAAATAGATTAAACAAGACCCTTTTTAGGTACTTTAATCCTAAATGTGGTCCCATCATCTGATATCATTTCGACATCTGATCAGATAAACTTTTAACTAATTGCAGACCTAAAGATGAAGTTTTCTGCCAATCAAGACTGTCTGGGAAGCCCACTCCATTATCACTTACCTCAAGGAGTATCTCATCATTCAATGACTTCAATTTTAAGTTAACCTCTCCCTCAGCACCTTCTGGGAATGCATGCTTTAAAGAATTTGTTATAAGCTCATTTACTATAAGACCAATTGGTATAGCCAATTCCACATCCATTTTTACCTTGTCAAGATCCAGGTTGAGTTTTATCCCAGGAATGGCATAACTGTTGAATATTCCACTGGCAAGTATCTGGAGATATTCTGCTATGTCAATCTCTTTAAGGTTAGAGGAACGATAGAGTCTCTCATGGATTAACGCCATGGATCTGGCTCTGTTCTCGCTTTCCTTGAAAAGTTCAAGGGCCCTTTTATCCTTCAGGTATCTTGATTGTAGGCTTAAAAGACTGGAGATTATCATGAGATTATTCTTCACTCTATGGTAGGTCTCTTTAATGAGCAACTCCTTCTCCTTAACCGTTTTTTCCAACTCTTTTTGCGTCTTTTTAATATCAGTTAGATCTTCGATCACAACAATAAGCAGATCATCTCCACTAATCTTAACAAGCCTAGAGAAAACTCTAACATAATGTTCATTTCCCTTGGAATCTAAAAGTTTAGTTTCATAGGGTTTAACCTCACTTCCCTTTTCTATAATCTTCAATTTCTCTTTAATCTCTTTAATCCTCTCTGGGAGGATGAAACCCAATTCAAAAATGGATTTACCCACCAATTTGCCCTTTTTTAACCCGATCAGTTCGCTGGTGGCTTTATTCAGATCAAGGATCTTCCCTTTCAAATTAAGAACTAATATGTACTTGGGTGACAATTCAAAGAGTGAACGATACTTTTTTTCACTTTCTTCTAATTGCCTCCTCTGGGCATCTATTTGCTCAGATAAAAATATTGTAACCGTGTTCACAAAAAAGAACATTAAAACACGGAATATATCCTCACTAAGACTAAATCCTAGATAATATGCGGATGCTAAAAGTAAAAATGATAATATCCCGGTTAAGATCAGAGACTTCCTTTTAAACCATAGAGCTGCTAAAATAATCGGGATATAAAAGAAGTGAGAGAATACAATACGAACATGCAAAATAAAATGGAAATAGAAAATAAGGGCTATCGAAACCCCCATAAGAACCGCTAAGACAGAAATTCTCACCTTATTATCATAGAGATCAAACATCAAAAACACCACAAATCATACCTAAAACCTTTTTTTATGGGGAAATTATCATACCCCATTTCATATATAAAATTTTCCCACCTCCCAAAAAATGGGATAGTTATAGTGGGATTTGATGGGCCCGACGGGATTTGAACCCGCGATCTTCTGGTTAAGAGCCAGATGCCCTGCCAGACTGAGCTACGGGCCCTTCATAGATAAAAGATTAGGACATATTATTTATCCTCTTTTTTAATTACATAAATTTTTTGGTTTATAGATTATCATCTTTACATTGATCGCTTGGCAACTTCCTATATGCTGGAATGTTATATGAGTATGGGAAAGTATTATAATAAAATGGAGGCATATGAAATTTTAGGTGGGCCTAATGAGGGTTGCTTTAAGTGAAAACATTGAAGAATACCTGGAAACTCTCTATAAGCTTTCACAGGAAAAAAAACTTGTAAGCACATCAAGCATATCAAGGGAATTGAGGATAGCCCCTGCAAGCGCTACTCAGATGCTCCAGAAGTTGGCTAAAATGGGTTTTGTAAATTATTCCCCCTACAAGGGTGTTAAACTTACAATGAAAGGTTATATGATAGCCGAGAAGATTATAAGGAAACATAGGCTGCTTGAAAGGTTTCTTCATGACATGTTAAAATTGAAACAAGAAAAAATACATCGTCAAGCCTGTGAAATGGAGCATGCTCTTTCTGATGATGCTGAAAGAGCCCTCTGCCAATTACTTAACCGGCCAAGCCACTGTCCTGACAAGAACCCTATACCTCCATGTAACCTCAAATTCGAAACATGTGATGAATGTTTAAAAAGAAAGGAGGATGATATTGAAGAAATAGGTTTAAGAGACCAAAATCTCCTATCCCTGCCCCAAATAAAAGAAATGGGGAAAGGAAAAGTATCCTTTATAAGGGGCGACTACAAGTTCCTAGAAGATGTTATGAATATGGGAATAACCATAGGAACTCTTATAAAAGTCTTGAAAAAGACTCCCCAGATAGGATCTGTTGAAATAGAAGTTAATGGATCAAGGATCGTGCTTGAAAAAAATATTGCGGAGAATATTTTTGTAAACACTAAAAAGCACTAAAAATGTTTTTTTAGGTTAACCAATTTTCAACCCTTTTCATGATCTTATCAAGGAAATCTAATGATTTCTCATGTGAACTAAGGGCTATTGCCAATTCTATAAGGGTCTTTTCATCTCCCACGAGCTCTATGTAAAGAAGAAGATTCTCATATAATTTGCTGGTTTGATATCTTTCAGGCGCCTTTAAACCCCATAAATGTATGAGGGCCCATTCCTTGGATGAATCTCCTATCTTTGAAAGTTGGAATTTCCTATTTGAAAAAATTTTCTTCCTGATATATTTTAAAAGGTTCCTGTTTTTCAAAGCCCAGAAACTGAAATCGTCATACTTAGCTCTTAAATCGTGGATTCGGTCTTTTTTCTCGTCTCTTATTTTTATAAATTCTTCTTCATATTTATTAAGTTGAAATTTTGACCTATCAGTCCCTACAAGCTTTAGTAGATCACCGTACCTTTTTTTCAGTTCTTTCCCAGCTTCTATGTGGAGTATCTCATCATCTGTAAGTTTTCTCTTCTCTAAAAGTTCCTTTTGGGATTCGACTTCCCTCCTCCATTCTTCACATTTCCTTGATTCAAGCTCTTTTAGTTTTTCAGAAAATCTTTCCTTTAAAAGTTCCATTGCTAAAAATCTACGCCAATTATCCTCCCCCAGATAGGATAGTATGGTTGCTGTCTCGAAAGGATCCTCTGGCCCCCTTTTAAAATATGATACTACCCTGGCCGCCTCCTTTGGAAACAAACTTGGGATTATCATGACTAAAATCCAGAAAATAATTGACACAGAAAGGGAAACCAAAAATGGTAAAATGATTCCTTGGATATTCATGAAGAAGCCCCTCTAGTGAGGATAATCTTCCGAAATTCCCTTTTAGTTTCTGTTATAATCTCGATATCCCTAACATTTATGCTATTTTCATTAAAGTATTCAAGTAGCTGTGTGGGTGTAATCGTCTCCTCAAAGTCTACAAGTATTGAACCGCTTTCAATACTCATTCTAACTGATCCACACTTTGATAATAACCTTTTGACTTCATCAATTTGTGAAGTCTTCAACCTGATCCTATTCTCTTTTATAATCTCAACCTTCTTGAGATCTATGGTATTTTTACTAAGATATTCAATTAACAAGGCGGGGGTTATTCTTCCTTCAAGATCTAAGATTATTGAAACGCCTTCAACACCTATTCCAATCGCCCCATAAGCTAATAGTAAACTTTTAACTTCTTTAACTTGTGGGGTTTCTACTCTGAAAGTGCGTAAGCGTTGTTGAGCTTCTGCAATATCAATATTCATCCTCTGAAGGTCTATGAGAACATGTTTTTCCAGTGCCTCTTCTAGTATGTCAACATCTATTTTTTTCATTTCACGGTTTATCCTCACCGCTTGGGCTATCTGGGCAAGGTCCCTTGCATGGGCGAATGTTGGGGTCAATCCTTCACCACCTTTCTCCTTGGGTGTGTAAACTAGTCTAAGTCTTTCAAAGACCGCTTCATCATATTCTTCGCCCAGGAAATCTAGGTTTCTTTTGAATACTTCGATGATCTCATCCACTGGTGGTTCTTGGAGAAATATATGTAAAGGTGCTCTTCTGAGATGTGCTTCATCCATTATACTTATATCAAGGTTTGTGGAGAATACGGGGATGAAATGTGCATGTACATTGACTGGCACCCCTTTAATGTATATTATCTCCTCCCTATTCTCCAGGGGTAATATTAGGCGGTTTAGTATCATGTTATGATCTTGCTTTTGTCTACCGAGATCATCAAGTAAGAGAACTCCACCATTTGCCTTTATGACAGGTGAAGTTTCATATACTCCTTTAGTTTGATTGAAGTTTGTCTCCAGTTTTTCAATTGTAAGTTCAGATCCTGTGAAGACAAATGGTGCATATATCTTAACCCATCTGGGATCCTCTGGTTGTTCATCGCAGAGCCTATGGAAATCTGGGTCGTATAATTGAATTACTTGTTCATTAAATTCTATATAACGTGGGATCAAAATTGGGGGAAGCAGATTTGACATTTTACTTGTGAGGAAGGTTTTACCCGTCCCTGGAGGACCATATATAAAAAAGCCCTTTCCACTCGTAGCAGCCTCGATCATGGTCTCTTTAGCCTTTTCGCTGCCAACAATATCCTCGAACGCTTGATAGATGATCTCGTCCGGTACTTTTATGGGGAACCTTCCCTCAAGTTGTTTTTCCATTATCTTATAATATATTTCATATGTTACTGGCGCCAAGCCAGTGTATGGGTTCTCTCTTAAAAGTTTTTCTGCGAGGTTTCTCCCTTTCCTTTTTATTGTATATGTTACTGTGGGGAATAGAAAACCCCCACCAATGGAAGCGCATAAGTCATCGTCTTCCATGTCCCTTATACATTCTTCAAGTATGTCTACATGTAAACCTGTGATTTCATGGATATTTTTAACTTTTATGGTCCCATAAGTGGCAATGATCTTAAGTATGAGGTTTTCTATAAATTCCCTCGACAGATCTATTTCATCGAGACTCTTTGGCTGTTTTAAAACTTCAAAGAGTCTTTGCATTTTTTCATCATGATAATAATCCACTTTAGACACCAATCTATAAGATATCTTTTAGTTCCCCTATATGTGCTATTATCTCAATTTCAAGTTTTTCCCTTTGTATGTATCTTTTCTCATCCTCTTTTAACTTTGGATTGACGAGTATTGCTGACATTCCCGCGTTTAAAGCGCCTATTATATCCTCCTTGAACTTATCTCCAACCATAACAGAATTTTTGGGCTTACATCCCATCCTATTGAGGGCTTCCCTAAATATTTCAATGTCTGGTTTCTGGAATCCTACTTCTTCTGATGTGATAACTTCGTCAAAGAAATGGTGTATACCAAGTCTTATCAGTTTCTCCCATTGTTTTATGGTGAGACCATTAGATATCACCCCAAGGTGGTAACCTTTACCTTTAAGGTACATTAGAGTTGGTATGGTCTGGGGGAATGGTCTCAGAAGGGCGAACTTAACATTATGATATGTTATCACACCTAATGCTATGAGTAGAGGTTTTTCCTCTCCAAAAACCTTCTCTGTGAGCACATTAAAATGTTTATCATAATTTGACCCTTTCTCATCTATGATATTCCTGAGGAGAGCGTAAGCTTCTTCTTGTTTGAGGGGTAGCCCGGCTTCTATCATAACACCTAAAGCGGCTTTCCGGGCTAGCCTCGCGAAACTTGATGTGTCATAGAGTGTGTCATCAATATCGAAGTACACGGCCTTTAACATTAAACTCCACCTATTAAAGGAATGCGTCTAGGCTACTCTGCCTTTCACCACTCGCCAGGATGAGCAGATCATCTGTTGAGTATCCTAGAGAGGTCATTATACGGGATACGGCAGCTAGAACTTGATTTTCTATATAGTAATCTGGGTCATATTCTCCTTTGAAATCTTCGACTGGCACTGCCCTTTGACTGATGGGCTCTCTGCCTTTCACTATAATGTAGCGTATGATGGATCCTCTTTCAATTCTCCTGCCTTTCATGAGGGATTTTCTAGCTGCTATTATATGGGGGCCTATTTGTTTGTATTCATCAAGATTCTTGGTAATCTGTGTGTGTATGATGAGATCTTCGACCTTCACATTACCTTTTTTGATATCATTTATAACTTTCTTTATAATATTCCTTGCTTTCTTGGGCTTGGGGGATCCGTCCTTTAGTATGGCTTTGAGGACCATCTGTTGTGTTTTCTTGGCTATGGGCGCCCAGTCCCTCCTTACGAGTTCCAAGCCCTTGGCGATGATCGTGTTATCTTCTATTAGGGCGTATCTTTTCTTGGTTACGAAGAAACCTCTCTGGTAGAAGCCCTCATATTCGAGTTCCATCCCCTTCGGGAGCCTATTATTGATATAATCCAAAAATTTTTCGACTTGGGAGAGTATCTCCTTTTTCAGGTTCTCAGCCAAGTTTATACAACCTATTTTTTGATTAATATGCCGTTGAGTATGCCATGTTGCCCTGGTCTTGAGGTTACCCTGGCAATACCTTTACTTGTCTCTACAATAGCCCCTTTTGTTATGATATTTCTTCTTACAAAGTGTGGGTTTGCCCTGTTTTCTACTACATTTAGTATTTCTGCAACTTCTACTTTGTTGGTATCAGGGTCGACAACGTTTATCCGGGTGTCTGTTACGAGTCTAAGCTTCCTGTTACCTCCTCTTGTCCTTATCGTCCTTATCTTCCTTTCACCGATTCTTGTCTCCGCAGCTTCTCTTCCAAGCTCATATTTCCTTTTTCCTCTGTTCTTTTTCAACCTTCCTCCGGTTGGTTTTCTCTTGGATTTACCTTGCCATATTGCCATTAGCATCACCTCAAAATTATTATTTATATTTATGAATTAGAGGATATAATATTTTTTTAGAATATTAAAGTCAAATTTTATCCCTTGAAGAGGTTTCAACTCCCACAGGAAAAATATATTATCTACAATAACATTACAAATCCTTATATAAATTTTTCGGATCCGCAAAAAAAATTTTCTAGGATATAACAACCCCCCCTAGAAGAGTGAGATTTTATCCATGGAAAAACATTTTATATCTTCTCCAATGATAATAATTAAATAGGCTATTATAAAAGGTGAACCTATGAAGATCAGCATGTCACATGGTGCAGGCGGAGAAATGATGCAAAACCTCATATCAGAGATAATACTCTCCAACATCCAAAAAAAGAGTGTTAACGGTGGCGTTGGATTAGATGACCTAGACGATGCTGCTAGCATACCCCTCAACGGCTATGAGATAGTTATAAGTACAGACGGCCATACCATCGACCCCCTATTCTTCCCAGGGGGAGATATTGGGAAACTAGCAATCTCGGGTACAATAAATGACATTTCAGTTATGGGCGCGAAGCCACTCGCCATCGCAAACGCCATGATAATAAGTGAAGGCTTCAATTCAGAAGAACTCGAACAAATCATAAAATCCATGAACCAAGTATCCCAAGAAACCGGAACCTCCATAATAACAGGAGACACCAAGGTAATGGAACAAGGAAAACTAGACAAGATGGTGATCACAACAACAGGCATCGGAATAGCGAAGAAAGGCAGGATAATAAGAGACAACGGCCTAGAAACAGGGGACAAGATCATCCTAACAGGTAGCATAGGAGACCATGGAATAGCATTAATGGCCTACAGGGAAGGATTCGGCTTCGAAACAAGCCTAAAATCTGATGTAGCACCCATCTGGGAGATAGTGGAAGCCGCCCTAAAAATTGGGGGTGTGAAAGCCATGAAAGACCCAACCCGCGGAGGTCTTGCAAACGCCCTCAATGAACTGGCAGAAAAATCTAGCGTTGGTATGATAATAGACGAGGATAAAATACCCATCAAAGAGGAAGTAAGGGCCGTCTCTGAGATGCTTGGCATAGACCCCTATGAGGTTGCAAATGAAGGCAAAATAGTGATGGGCGTAGAAGCAGAACTTGCAGATGACATCCTTAAGGTCATAAGAAGAACAAAATATGGGGCCGAGGCAGAGATAATCGGTGAAGTCACAGAAGGGAAACATGTAATACTTGAAACATCCCTTGGCGGTAAAAGGATAATTGAAGCGCCAATAGCAGATCCTGTGCCAAGGGTATGCTAAAAAAATGGCTTGATTAAAATGGAAGAAATCACAAAAAGGAGACTTTTCGCCTTTATCATAGACTTTTTAATGGTCAATTTGATAATCTGGGCTCTAACACTATTATTCTATCCTGTAATGGTTTTCACGGGTTCTTTTTTCGTTTACAATTATTGGCTGGTCTTAGTGGCCATTATAACGATTTTATATTTCAGTTACTTTGAATATCATGGTGGAACCGTCGGTAAATTAAACCAGAAACTAAAAGTAGTCTCGAAAAAGGGAGAGTTGGAATACAAGCAGGTTATAATAAGGAATCTTCCCAAGATTTGCTGGCTTCCACTGATATTCGATCTGATACTCTCATCTAATAAAGAATTAAGACTATTTGATAGGCTAGCTGGTACAAAGGTTGTAATGGAAGACAGATGAAAAAGAGGAAAATTAGAAAGTTGATATGGGATCGCTTGCACAAACTTGGCATCTCCAAAAGACCCAAAGGAGATTATGGTAGAATACCCGATTTTAAGGGTTCAAGGGCTGCTGCATTACACCTTTCAAGGACAAAAGAATGGAAAAAATCCAGGATAGTATTTTCAAGTCCAGATTCTGCTCAACGTCCAGTAAGAGAACTGGCCTTAATTCATGGAAAAGACCTTATAATGCCCACACCACGACTCAAAAAAGGATACCTCCTTATAAGATCAGACAATATAAGAGGATATGAAAGGTTAGCCTCCACTATAAGAGGAGCATACAAGTTCGGATCACCCCTAAAAGATTTCCCCAAGGTAGATATTGTAATTGAAGGGTCTGTGGCCGTTGACATGGATGGTAATAGGCTTGGTAAAGGTGGAGGTTATGGTGATCGCGAAATAAAAGAACTTAAAGTTCATGGTGCAATATCCCATTATACACCAATTGTAACAACAGTAGATGAAGCGCAGATCATTGAAAGAGTGCCGGTAGAAGCACATGACGAGAAAATAAACATGATAGTGACTCCACACCGTGTTATAAGAATACAACCTTTATTTTATTGAGAAGATTGACTTGAAGGGTTTCCAGTAAATGTGTATATGTAAAAATGTTGCCACTACCATAAGAATCGCCATTTCAGCATGCCAATACGTCACTGTTGGGTTTAAAGCCGTTTTGATACCTAATCTTATGAAAAAGATCAATAGAAAACCTGTGAAACCCGTCCCGGCATAACCAAATGTTAAAAGCAAATTCCATAATCTCCTATGTTTCGACCTTTTAATATACCCCTTTTTAAAGAGATAATAAGTGAAAAGGTATAACCCAAAGATGATCAAAGTCACTGGTATAATATGATAATCATGATCAAAACCGCCCTTATCTTCGATAGTATGGACATTCCCATCTTGTACATTATCTGTTTGTGCTACACTATCATTCGCTGCAACCGAATCTAATGTCTGTGAAAAGTCACAGAAACCATCACCATTTAAGTCTGTGTATCGTGGGCACTGGCCAGGATATGGATCATTCACAAGCCCATATGGACAAGAAGTAGCGCAAGATCCTTCTGCTGATAACAGGCTAGCCATGGCTGGAAGTACCAATATGAGTTTCTTGGCGATTTTTTCCCAATCCAATCAACGCACCCCCAAAATCCTGCGCACACTACCTTTATAATAGTGAAAATGAAATATTGTCACTATCACGAGGCCTATACCGGCCTCAACATGCCAATAGAGCAACTGGTGATTAAATGGGGTTTTAACACCATTTTCAAGCATTAATAGTAGGATGAAGCCTCCGATCCCCGAAACTACAAATGCTATGAATATTATAAGATTCCAGAGATTCACATGCCATCTCTTCTTAACTAAACCCATCCTGTAAAGACCATAAGTAATTATATAAAATACTATAATTGGCAATGATACAGCTAAAATCTCATATTCCATTAAAACACCCAATCTAAGAAAATTGTCACCACAATTAAAACTTGAATTTAGAGTATTACCAAAAACTTATGAAATACTGCTTAATATACCTTACTGAAATCATATTTATCAGAGGAATATTAATAGCTCCCCGTTATTGACACTAGATCATGAGCTTAAATTGCAATACTAGGTTAAACTCGAATGTGCTACAAGATCATGAAATGTCTTAAACTGCGGTTTCAAAAAACTGATAAAGTTGTCATGGACACTTGGAATATTCTAGAGTCCTAAAGTTGTGTGGTGAGATCCCTTGTTCTCCCTTGAAGGCCATCTAATGAGAAATTGAGAATTGGAGTTGTTACAAAAAGAATCTTAAATGTCTTTGAATGTGGCAACTAGAACGGAAACTTTTATATAAGACATATGATGAATGAAATACTGGGGGCCGGTGGTCTAGGGGTAGGATACCTCCCTGACACGGAGGTGGTCGCGAGTTCGAATCTCGTCCGGCCCACCATTGCCGTGGTAGTTCAGTTGGGAGAACGCCAGACTGAAGATCTGGATGTCGCCGGTTCAAGTCCGGCCCACGGCATTAAAATAATCTGATTTTATGTTGCTGTCAGATATGTGTTAGTCGCCCCATTAATTTTAACTTCTAGGAATGATCCTGGATCTCCTTTTCCTGTTATAACTGGTATATAAGAGTTTGTCCTTCCTATGAACCCTCCTTTCTTACCTCTTTCAACTACTAGTATCTTTTGGGATGTTCCCACCAATCTAATGTTATCTTGTATTGTTATTTCCGATTTTATCCTTTCTATTATCCTTGAACGTTTTTTAACTGTGTTGAAGTCTAGTTCTTTGAGTGATGATGAAAGTGCTCCTGGCCGATGTTTATACTTTGATAAGTGGATGAAGTTAGGTTTTATCTCCTCTAAAAGTTTACAAGTGTCCTGGAATGCCTTTTCGTCTTCGGTTGGATATCCAACTATTATATCCGTTGCAATTGATACTTCAGGTATTTTTTCCCTGAAACTTTCCACTATATACTTGAAATCTTCTACCGTGTATCCCCTTCCCATGTCCTCTAAAACTTTGTTGTTTCCGCTTTGAACTGGTAAATGGAGGAATTTGTATATCTTCTCTGATTTGAATGCTTCTATAAGATCTTCTAATATGTTAAGCACGTTCCTTGGGTGCATCATACCCACTCTTATCCTGAAATTATATTCTAGAGAAGTTATTTCATCGAGGAGTTCAGGAAGGCTTCTACCTATGTCTCTACCATAAGCTGCGGTGTCCTGAGCCGTTAATTGCAATTCTTTACAGCCTTCTAGCAGCGCATCATCCGCTTCTTTTTTTATAGTCCCTATGGGGTAGCTTTGTAGTTTTCCTCTAGCAAAGCGGGTGCAACAATATTTACATTCCCCAAGACATCCTTCACATAATTGTATTATATGAATGTAGGGATTAAATCTTATCTTAGGCATCCCAGCTTTTCTTATCAAGGACAATCCCATCTCCTTTACCCTTTCACCCGCCACGACACGATTAGCTACCTTGTATATTCTATGGATTTTATGCGGCCCTATCCAACTTGCCCTTGGGGCTATCTTCTCCAGTTTCTCAGGGTCTATTTCTATCATGCAACCGGCTACTATCAATGGCTTTGAAGGATAAAGTTCTTGGACTTTTTTTATCCTGTTGATGACTTTATGTTCTGTGGGATGTTTAACATAACATGTGTTTATTATGATAAGGTCTGCTTCTTCTATGGTGTCCACTAACCTTATACCATTATTTGAGAGTATTCCCGCCATTATCTCAGAGTCACCCTTGTTAAAAGTGCATCCGAACGTTTCAATGTATACTCGCATATTAGATCATCAAAATTGATTTTAAAAATAGTAGAATCCTATCGTATTATATTTCTTTATTGTTTATAAAATTTTAGAATCGCCATCCATACTTGCCTATTAAAGGTACGAATGCAACCCCACCGAGGCTTTTTGTCTTGAAATTGTCCTCTGACAATTTTTCTACTAGGATGAGATCCTGGTAGAACCTGTCGCGTCCAACCGGCGCTAGGAGTTTACCCCCAACTTTCAGCTGCTTTTTAAGGGGTTCGGGTACTTCAGGCGCTGCTGCGGTTACATAGATCCTATCATATGGCGCGGCTTCTTCCCAACCCTCTGTGCCGTCAGCATGGATGACTTTAACTTGCTTGTAATCCTTCAATTTCTCCCTAGCCCTCTTATACAATGATTCTATACGCTCTATGGTGTAAACTTCCCCTTCTTCACCAACTATCTCCGCAACCACCGCTGCATGATACCCGCATCCAGTGCCTACCTCCAAAACCTTCATTCCCTTTTCGAGGTCAAGAGTTTCACACATCATCGCAACCATATGCGGAGCTGATATGGTCTGACCCTTTCCTATAGGAAGTGGCTGGTCAAGATAAGCGCTCATTTTCTGATCTGGGGGGACGAATTCTTCCCTGGGAACCTTTTCCATGGCTTTCCTTACCTTCTCGGTTTTTATATAACCTCTAGCTACTAGGTCTTCAACCATTCTTTTGCGTTCTTCTAACATTAAGACCCCGCTTTTATGATATTCTCAGAAAGATCAAACTTGTATTTTCCACTGGTAGGTGATCCATAGACTCTCTTAATTTTATGGGCTGGTGCAGCACCCCTCTTAATGTGTCTATCAATTGTTTTTATAGATTTCACTTGGAAGATATTGTCTTCAAGTTTGAATGTGTCACCGACTCTAAATGTGAAATTCCTGTCTAGTTCAAGTTTCCTTGAAAATACTCGGCCATGTAAGTCTATGGAAACTCCTACTCTTGCTGGAGCATCCAATGGTATGCCCCATATCGTACCTAGGTCGAGGGCCTTGCATTTTTCAACTCTTTTACCATTTTTTAATTCTAGGGATGTTATCTCTATTAGTCTTCCGCTTATGTTTAATGTGTCTCCTACTGCAATTTCCTCATCAGAATATAACTTGATCTTATCCTTCCAGGATTTTTCATATTGGCTTATGATCACTGGAAAGTCAAGTGGCTTTGAGATGACTAGATTTTCTTTGAATGTTGTGCCACAATCTTCACATTCTAGAACTAGTCTCTTAACCTTTTTGTATTTTGAATCGGATTCAGTTTTACTTTTCAAAACTTTAAAGGATCTCGAGCCGCAAATGGGACATCTCATCTCCTATTACCTCATATTCTCATAACTTTTAAGGTAATGTTCCACAAGCCCGCCATCTTCTAATATTCTAAGGATGAAATCGTCAAATGGTCTTATCCTAAAGGTTTCCCTGGTATTTTTGTTTTCTATAATCCCCTTTTCCAAGTCTATTTTGAGGATGTCGCCTTCTTTGGCTTTTATATCAGCTATTATAACTGGGAGGCCTATGTTAATAGCGTTTCTATAGAATATTCTCGCGAAGGATTTTGCTATTATTGCTGATATACCTGCATGTTTGAGGGCGCGGGGTGCTTGTTCCCTTGATGAGCCGCATCCGAAATTTTTACCTGCTACTATTATATCCCCTTTCGCTACTTTATCTGCGAAATCTGTTCTTACACCTTCCATGACGTGGCTTGCGAGTTCGTCTAAACTGAAGGTTCTAAGGTATCTTCCAGGTATTATAACATCGGTGTCGATGTTATCTGGGAATTTCCATGTTCTTCCTTGGATTATCTTATTCATATTTAGCCCCGCTGTTTTGAGCATTTGTTATGAGGGTCAGTCCCCCGATGTCTTTTATTGTCTCTTCAGCCGCTTTTAGAACATCTTTTGGGTTTGTGTCTGTGATAGCATAGACTGCTGGCCCGAAAGAGCTCATACCAGCGCCTACAGCTCCACTTGATAACATGTTTTCTATTGTCTTGTCTATAATTGGATGTTGGAGTTTTCTTTCAACTTTTTTGAATCCTATCCTTTGGATTTCATTTATGGCCTCTCCAAATGTGTCAATGTCTTCTTCGAGGACTGATGGCATCATTTTCATCAGGATTATGTGGGATAATCTCTCAACTTCTCCTAGGGGGATTGGACAGTATTCTTGGAATATGTTAACCTCTTTTTTACCAGATACTATCTTGTCGATCCTTGGAACAGCTACTATGATGTTCCAGTCTTCTGGGAAATCGTATCTAGCTATTACTGGTGGTGGTGATGCTTGGGATGCTGATGATGGTAGAAAATCTGTTTTTTCCCTTTTACTATGGCCTCCGTCAACTATAAAACCTCCGTATTCAAATGAGGCCACCCCTATCCCTGATGTCCCTCCTCTACCAACTATCTTTGCAAGTTCCCATGAGTCCATTTCCACCCCAGACAAACCTGTTATAAGCTTTGCTGTGGCAAGGGAAACTTGAGTCCCTGATCCCAGGCCAGAATGCGCAGGGAAAGTCTTTTCTATGATGAGATCGAACTTTTCAATGTTTTTGAGGTGGGTTAGCATGTTCTTGGTTGCTTTTTCTATCTTGGCTGTGTATTCTCTAATAAGTTTTTCTTCAATGTTTTCTTCGGTGAATATTGTTCTGAATTCTCCATTGGGTCTTGCTTTTATAATTAGATTTGGTTTTTTGAGTGTGATGCCGACGCCACCGTCAAGACGACCCCTTTTACCGTTAAGATCTATTAGGGTTAAATGCAATCTCGAGGATGTTATGATCCTTCTATTCATCATATCTCACTTTAGGCGGATTTTTCTTTAAATGGTTTGGAGAATTTCCTCTCAACGGATTTCCTGTAGATAGAGTTCATGGTACAGAATGGGATTATACGCCCATCAGGCGTTGCATAATGGATCACGCACCTTTTAACCCTGTCAATGTCGAAGTTCCAAGGGTCCATGAAATGCATACAAGATATTAAAAGTGTTCTCTTGTGGAATTCTCCAAGGGCCCTGTAGGATCTTTCTTTAAATATTGATACTAATATCTTTTTTATATCAATGGATTTGGGGGCCTTTGATGTGTCAATGGTTTTTGGAAGTTCTATTGCAGATTTTGCGATTGCCTTGGCTTTTCCAGTTATACCACCCTCTTTGAGGTACTGGGTGTCCTTTTTAAGTATCTTGAAGAATTTGTCCACATCAATGAAACGTGTTATAGGTATTATGTGGCTGTTTTCCACGAAGATGTATGTTGCTGTGCCACAATGAGGATGGCAAGTGAATGTGACCTGTGGTTCGCCTTCTAATGCCGCCACGAAATCTGAGATTGGACAGACAGAAGATGCGGGATAGAAATCATCTATTTTTATCTTGCCATTTGTCTGTTCCTCGATCAGCCTTTGAAAGTCTGGTATTGTTATCCTCTGTCCTTCAACCTTATTGGCTGGTGTTCTACCAGTGAATGATACTGGTTGGAAGTTAACACCCCTTATTATATCAATGTTTTTTATGGCGAATCTTATTATGTCCCCTACCTGCTGGTCGTTGATGCCCCTTACGAGTGTTGGTACAAGTACTATGCCAAGTTTGGCCTTCCTGCAATTTTCTATAGCCTTTAATTTAATGGGTAAAAGGTTCCTGCCCCTAGATTCTAGGTATGGTTCCTCTGTAACACCATCAAATTGTAGATAGACTGTGTTTAAACCGGCTTCTCTGAGTTCTCTTGCAAGTTCTGGTTTCATGGCCAGTTTAACACCATTTGTAGCTATCTGGATATGTGTGAAGCCTTCGTCCCTGGCGAGTTTGACAAGTTCCACTATATCCTTTCTAACTGTAGGTTCTCCTCCTGCATATTGGATTGCTGGGGTTGGCACTGGACTGTTATTCCTGAGGTTGCGTAGCATCTCTTTTATTTCTTCATAGGATGGCTCATAGAGGTATTTTGAAACAGCGGCATTAGCGAAACAGATGGGACAATTTAGATTGCAACGATTTGTAACATCAATAAGACCAAGGATGGTGTGACTTTCATGTTGGGGGCAGATTCCACAGTCAAGTGGGCAGCCCTTTTCGGTTTCTGTATGGGGATTTAGTAGGCCTTCACCCTTGTAATCATATCTGGAGAATCTTTGATAGATGCTTTTATCACTCCAGTAAACATTCTCGAAGGTGCCATGTTCTGGACATTCTTTTTTTATGATCACCTTTTCGCTTCCTTCTTTTATCTCTGCCTTGATCTTCTTAAGACATACTGGACAGAGACTATTTGTTTTTTTGATAATCACACTCCCACCTAACAACTATTTTCTTGAACACTTTTTTTATCGAGTAAAGTTTTAATATGACCTTATGTCTATATACATCAATCTCTTTGACATAGAATCCTCTGATATTCTACTTTGGGATGCTATGGTGATTACAATGGAAATTAGTGCTATCAATATTTTAGATATTGTCTATGTAATATACTTTATGCTACCCGCTTATATAGCAAATGTAACCGCCCTTGTCTTTGGAGGGGGCCCACCCCTTGATTTTGGGTATCATTTCATTGATAAAAGGCGCTTGGTAGGTGATGGGGTTACATGGCGGGGGACTATAATAGGAACGCTACTAGGAACGCTAACTGGGATGATTCAAGGCATTTTCATGGACAACATAACATATTGGATCTTTTTGGGTTTTCTATTGGCGCTTGGGGCTGTCATTGGTGATGCTACTGGCAGTTTCGTGAAGAGGCGTCTTAATATAGAAAGGGGGCGGCCTGCTCCCATCTTAGATCAGATAGATTTTGCTTTGGGTGCTATGCTTTTTGCGTCAATTATCTTCAATTTTACCTATGAAATGATAATCTTAATATTGATAATAACTATAGTTTTACATCTTTCAACTAATATTATAGCCTATTTGATTGGTGTTAAGGATGTATGGTACTAAATCTTCTCTGTGAGGTAGTCTCCCATCATTATGGCGGTTCCTATCGCTGGTGCGACTACACATTCGCGGGGGGATAGGAAGATGTCCATGCTCCTACATTTCATGCCTAGGTGTTCGGCTGCTTTTTTCCCAAGGATGTGCATTCCAAGTCCTGTTGTAACTATCTCATCTAAATTTTCCCTTTCTGAAACTTCCTTGATCGCCTCAGCTATCTTTAAGGTTTGTTGATGGTGAATATAAGCTGCTATCTCTGTTATATCCCTCTGGTTTAAAAGTTTAAGGTCGGCGCAGATTAGCCGCGCTATCCTCCTCATGGAATCTCTTATGGTTTTACCGGCTCCATCAGGGGTGTTGCAAGTGTAATCCTTGTAGTCTATGTTTCCGAGTACGAGGTGGATGTCTGCACTGATGGCGAATAGTTCAGATGAAACCCTGTACCATTTACCATTTAATGGGATTCTGTCTACGATAGTTGCCAGGTTACTCCTTAATACACCAGTGTATACTAGTTCGCCTGTTGACAATCTCTCCAAGTCTGATCTGCCCTTTGCACATTCTGCACCATCTTTTATTGGGATTATATCAGTGGTTGTGCTACCAACATCTACCATTATGCAGTCGCTGCTAATAGCAGCGGCTAGCTGTGAGGTTGCAATCCAATTTGCAGCCGCCACCTCCATGGGCTTTGCCAAGGCCTCCTCTGAATCTATCATTCCTGAAAGGCTAACATACGCCACCGGAACCTCAAATATCTCATCTACTCGCCCTATTATATCCTCAACACCCTCTTCTTTATCCTTGTATGCATCTGCGAGCTCTGCTGTCATTGTAACACCAACACCATCAATTTCATCTATTTCATTGCCTAGGAGTTCTCTTAGCGTGTCTTTGAGTTCGTCTTTTTTAATCCACATTGGAAGGTATCTGAAATCTACTTTTATCTCCTTTAGTTCTCCATCTTCTATTTCTATTATGGCCATGTCAGTATTGGCGCCACCTATATCAATTCCCGCGACCTTCATATGAATCAACCTAAAAATATTTTCATGGAATCTTTCCCCTTTTTAAATTCTGCAAACCCCTCTATATTCCATCCTGTGGGTGTTCTCCCATCAACTGCCTCTATGATAGCCTCTCCAAGGTTTAGATTCATGAGCTTTCTAAGTGCTATATATGGTGTGGTTATTCTAGAATTTAATTCCACTACATAAATTTTATCTGATAATATAAGATCAACACCCACATATCCCCTAAGTCCCTTTATAGATTCAACAGCCCTCTTAGCTATAATCAGGGCATCATCCGCCATTTCATGCTCGAATGGTGTGGCACCACCCTCATATTCTAATCTCCCATCATCAAAACGTATATACTGTCTATTCAAGGAAATTGGTGTTGCTATTTTTCCATTGGATAATATGCTCGCACTTGCGGCTTCACCCTCCACAAAACTTTGCAATATCATCTGAGAGTCTGATGATCCCAACACTTCTCTAAGTTCTTCATTTGAACTTATAATTTTTATACCCTGACATGCAACCCCATCAACAGGTTTAACCACCATCCTCCCATCAATTTTAACATCATCCACACTATAAGTCTCTATGAGGGGTACTCTGCCCTTAAGGGCATTATATGTTTTAAGTTTATCTGAACATGTGAGAACGGCCTCAGAAGTTGACCCTATAACTTTTACGCCTTCTGATTCTAATATACAAGTTAAATTGTATAATTCCATGTTTTCTTCTGGTGCTATGAAAAGAGCTGCATCAAATTCACTTGCATGTTCACTAAGCCATGAATAAAGATCCCCATCGAGTATAATATGATTAGGATAATCAACTGTACCACTAAACTCTTTGGAGATAAGATAAGATGGTTTAAACTTTCTCAAGTCTGAGAGTAGAGCTTCTAACATGGCCTTGCCTTCTACTAGGATCTCTGGATCTTGGATACCCTGGGCGGTCGCATATTCGAATATTAATAGTTTCAAGGACGACCCACCCCCTTGAATATTACGCCTTTCTCTCTGAATTTTTCAGGTCTTAAAATGGGTCTTGTGCAGACGAAAATTTTCCCATTGACCATTTCAGGTTCTATTTCACGGTATTCATCATGATCTGTCATTAGAACTGTGCAGTCACAATTTAGGGCTTCCTTTAAGGTAACTGGTTCCGCTCCCATACCTTTTATGATCTCTTTTTTTACATATGGGTCATGTGCCGCTACCTTTGACCCTTTTTGGAGCAGTGCATCTATCAGAGGCTTTGAAGGTGTTTCTCTTGTATCAGCCACATTACCCTTATAAGCTACTCCAAGGATTCCAATAGTAGCATCTCTAATATCCACATGAATGTCATTTAAGGCATCTTCTATGATCTGGAGGACATGATATGGCATTTCCTCGTTTATCTGGCGCGCTGTTCTAATCAACCTTGCGGGAACCTTATTGGCTTCTGCCATTTCAACTATAAAGTAAGGATCAATGGAAAGACAATGTCCACCGACTCCGGGACCAGGGATGTGTAGATTAACCCGTGGATGATAATTCGCAGCTTCTATGGCATCTATGGCATCTATGCCAAGGGATTCACATATTATAGCGAGTTCATTGGCCAATGCAATATTAGTGTCGCGGTAAGTGTTCTCCATTAACTTAACCATCTCAGCAGTTATTATATCCTTAACTTTCACTATTTCTCCTTTTGTTATCTTATTATAGAGCTTCGTGGCTCTTTCTGCACTTTCTCTGTCTATGCCTCCTATAACCCTTGCATTATTTGTCATCTCATAAATTGTGTTATTTGGCAGCGCCCTTTCAGGCGTGTATACAAGTCCAAAATCCCTTGAAACCTTCAAACCACTTTTTTCAAGTATTGGTAGGACAATCTTTTCACATGTAGAGGGAGGGACTGTGCTTTCAACTATGACAAGATCGCCCTTTCTAAGGCCCTTAGATATCGTCTTTGATGCTGATATGACTGCTGAGAGGTCTGATGATTTATCAGCGCTTAGGGGTGTGGGGACCACGATTATCATTGTATTGGCTTCCTTTGCGGCATATTCGCCATTGATTGTGGCCTTTAGTTTTCCTTTTTTAACAACTTCAAGTAGAAGTTCATCTAATCCCGGTTCTATTATGGGTGATATCCCCTTATTGATGGAATCAACGATATCAGGGTTTATATCAACACCAATAACATTGAAACCTACCTTGGCGAAAAGTGCGGCAGTTGGAAGTCCTATGTGACCCAGTCCAAAAACAGCTATTAAAGTTTTATCCATATGATCTCCTCGTGGATTTATTTATCATATCTTATAAATGTCACATATTACCTGTTTTCCCCTGAGATTCATTGTCTGATAGGGGAATCTCGGCTTAAACCCATCATAGACTATCCTAACCTTGCACCCATCCCTATCCTCCAATGATGCTACTGTTATATCCTCTTCTATGAAGCGTAATTCCCTCTGAAGATCAAATGAGATATTCTCAGGCGGTTTTATCGTTAATTTACCTTTTCTATAGAAATCGACTGTTGCATTGATTATCTTCTCAGAGGCTTTACCATCACCATAGGGGTTCAAGGCATTTATCATTTTACTTCTGAAGTCTGGATCCTCCTGAATTAATTTGAGAGTGTCTACTATCCTTTTCTTATCAGCCCCTACAAGGATGTTACCACCGGCTTCAACAGTCTCGGGACGCTCTGTATTATATCTTAAAGTTAAACATGGTATGTTGAGTGTTATGGCCTCTTCTTGTAGGCCGCCGGAGTCTGTGAGGACTGCATATGAATTTGATAATAGTAGGAGGAAGTCGAGATAGCCTAAAGGTTTCACTAACTTTATATGTTCTGCCTTAGCTAGGGGTTCATAGAGGTGGAATTTTTCAAGATTTTTTCGTGTACGTGGATGTACGGGGAATACTATTAAAAATTCGTCTAATTCTAATAGGGCATAGATTATTGATTTGAGTCTGGTCTTGTTATCAACGTTCTCGGCTCTGTGCATTGTGAGTGTGATGATCTTATCAGATGAAAAGTTTATCTTAGATTTGCGTTTAGCAATTTCAAGGTTTCTAAGACAAGCATCAACTATAGTGTTCCCTGTTATGATAATATTATCAGGGCAAGCACCCTCAAATAGTAGGTTTAAGGCTGCTTTTTCCGTTGGGGCGTAATAGATGTGTGTGCAGGTATCTGCGACTATCCTGTTAATTTCTTCGGGCATTGTCTTGTCAAATGATCTTAGACCGGCTTCTACATGGCCTACTGGTATGTGCATTTTTGATGCTACTAGGGCTCCGGCTAGTACTGCGTTTGTGTCTCCTTGTACCATGACTATGTCTGGATTTTCTTCCTTTAGGATGTCTTCGAGGCCTTTCATCATTGCGGCGGTCATCTTTGCGTGGGTTCCTGAGCCCACTCCTATGTTATGGTCTGGTCTTGGGAGTTCGAGGTCCTGGAAGAATTGTTGGGACATTTCATGGTCATAGTGTTGGCCTGTGTGTATTATGGAGAACTCTATGTTCTTTTTTTTGATTTCGTCGATTACTGGTGCCATTTTTATTATTTCTGGGCGGGTGCCGATTACTATGGCAATTTTCATGCTGATCACTTTATTGGTGGTTTCTACGTCTTTTAGCCCTGTATTCGTCTATTATCTTCCATAATTTCTGTTTTTCTTTCTTTCTTCTGTTTTCTATCATCTTTTTTTTCCATTTTTCTATTTCATTTTCAAGGTCTCTTTTTTTGATTAGGGCGAAATTTCCGCGCATTTCAAGTGCTATATTCTCTGCTGGGATTATGGGTGTTTCATTATCTTCGAATATTTTAATGGCTTGGTGTGACATGTTCTCTCTTGTTATTATGGCTTTTGGGGCGATTTTGGCGAGTATTTTCGCGGTTTGAGATCCTCCACCCTTGGCATTGTATAAGAGGATTGTATCATCCTTTTTTATTTTCCATTCTTGACAGGCTTTTTTTATACCTTCTTTGGTGAATGATTTCACGATTTTTACGGGGAGCCTTTTGCCTTCATGTTCGAAGTCCTTCATTTCTAATAGTGAATTGATGTTTTTCTCTAATTTTTCTCTTAGTTTTTTTTCTTTGTTATATTTTTCCTGTAATTTTTTTATCAGTTTGATTTTTGATGATAATTCCTTGTTTAAGAGTATGTCCTTTGAATATTCGTAATGTAATCTTTCGATTTTTCTTTTTAACTTGGTGTTTTCCCTTTTTTGTTTTCCTAGTTTATCTTTTAGTCTTTTGTTTTGTCGTTTAAGTCTGTCTATTAAAAGTTTTTGATGCTTTATTTTCTGTTCTTGCACTTTAACTCGAGTTTTTAACTTTGAAAATTCTTCCAGGGCCTCTTTTGGTTTTTCCTTTATATGGGGGGCTGGTACTGTTTCTTCGACAACTTTTGGCTTTCTGATTTTCTTTATGGCGTTGGTTATTGGCGTGCCCTTTATCACCAGTCCTTTTATTTCATCAATTTCCCTTTTACTAATAGTTGAATTTTCGAGACGGGATTCTACCTGTCTTAGTTTGTTCTCGTAATGTCTATATGTTTTGATTGCGGCTGCAAGAGCGTCTCTTTCATGGGCATCCAATGACACTTCTAACTTTTTCTCCATTAAAAATGTGTTGACAAGCTCATTTTTTAATGCCACGGAAAATATCTTCTCAGGAGTGTATAATCTAGAATTTAATGCAGTTGCAATCTTTTTAACCATCTTAGGTGGTGGATGAACATCAGAGCCTATTACAATGGCCTTTCCATGATCCATGATCTCCATTATAACCTCTGAATGTGAGGCCTCTTTTATACTCTTAATGTGTATGAGGTTTCCTTCAAGATCGAGAATTGCAATCCCCACGGTTAAACCAGGATCTAAACCCACTATAACGGGAGATTTAACCTCTATACCTTTAGTTTTTAATTTATCATCCTCCATTACAACCTTGTGTTGGGAATTGTATCTAAGGAAACTTTTTATTCCACTATTAATTGTTTTGTTTTATAATATTATTTATAGTGTCCCTCATAACCTTTCTGACAATAGATGCATTCTTATATTCCAAGAATTCTTCCTCTAACATGGATTTAAAAGAAGATATTGCATATTCATCCTCTTTAAATCTGATTTTAATTCCATATTCAAGTCTTGTTAAAATCAGATTTTCTGGGGGCATTGGTTCTATATGGATTCTTTCTCTTGGATTTAAAAGTTCATCAACTTTTTCCGGTTCAATCTTTCCCCTTCCAACATCAGCTATGACTTTAACCATTTTTCTCACCATCTGCCATAAGAAACTTTCACCAACAACATCAATAATATAATAATCATCCTCCCCGTGGATTTTAACAGATTCTATCTTCCTTATAGGGTTTCTTTCAACTCTCTTGGAAAAATTCGTGAAATCGTGCGTTCCCTCAAATTTCGAGGCTGCTAAGCTCATAAGCCCCATGTTAAGATCCCTATCAAATAATATATAACGGTAATATCTCCGTATAGGGTATCTTACCTTGAAACCATAATCTACAGAGGCACTTGCCAATACCCTAATGTCACGGGGCAGAATATCATTTATCTGGTTCACATGAACCTCGTAGGGTGTGAAAAACGCCACAAGATTGCCAAGTGAATGCACTCCCTTATCAGTTCTCCCAGCAGCCTGGAATCTAGCCTCCCTCGGACTTTCAATGACTTTAACTTCTTTTAGCGCGTTTATAACTTCGCCTTCAATTGTTGGAAGGTCTGGTTGTCTCTGGAATCCATAATAAGCTGTTCCTATGTATGCCACCTTCAATACCATCCTCTTCATATATCAAACCTCCCATCCTTTAAGATGGGGCTATTTATAAATTGTATACAAATCATATAATTGGGTTAATGTCCAAGTTTGTGGAGTGATCCAAGTTGAAACGTCTATGGGGATATGTGAGCGTAATACTAGCCACCATATTTTTCGGCTTATCAGCACCCCTTAACAAGATAATGGTCGGCGAAATGGACCCCATACAAATTGGAGCTTTAACCTATCTTATAGCAGGAATCTTCCTGTTACTGGTAAGACAGTCCCCCTTAAAGAATTCTATACTAGACATGCTTGATCATGAAAACAATGCAGAAGTGTCCATAAAACCTTCAGATTATCTCATCTTGGCCGTGACAGCGATTTTAAGTTCGGCCGCGGCCCCACTACTTTTTCTCAGGGGGCTTAGTGAAACCAGCGCCGTGAATGCAGCCCTCCTTTTAAATGTTGAAGTGTTCTTCATAATATTATTGGGTTTGGCCATCTTTAATGAATCTTTAAAATTGAAGGATATTATAGGCATCTTTTTATTAATCACAGGTGCTGTTTCAATAGCAACAAATGGAGAATTCCAACATACAATTTTAACCCAGAATATTAGGGGTAATCTCCTTGTTATTGGAGCGGCGTTTTTCTGGAGCCTTGACACAGTATTAAGCAAATTTCTGAGCAAAAAAAGGGATCTTATAGGGATATCAGCTATAAAAAGTTTTATTGGTGGCCTAATATTAATGTTAATCCTATTAGCCCTTAATATGAGCCTAAGCTTCCCACTTGAAATGTTACCCTTCCTATTTTCTGTTTCAATATTTAGTATAGGCTGCGCCTTCATACTAATATACTTCGCCCTCAGGGAAATAGGATCGACAATGGTAGGATCCCTATTCCCATTATCCTCACTCTTCGGGGCTTTATTCGCATTCATAATCCTCAAAGAGCCTTTTGGCGTTCTTCAGATCGTCTCCGCTTTTATCATGATCCTCGGAATTTTAATATTATACTGGAACAACAAGTAAAAATGATAAACCCCCCCAAGATAGCAAGAAATTCCCGGAAAAATTGTAAGAGACATTTTTGCCAAAAATTAGCCTAATTTTGAAGAACCAGAAGGCCCCGGAAAAATATTCCCAAAGGATAACCCTTGATCAGATCATCATATAGGATACGCACCATATTTGCGATTATATTTATAAAAAAAGTATATATCAAATTATATAATAGAATCTAACCATGAAAAAATAAATCTATTAGAAAACCATGAAATCCAGAAAAATATTAATAGGTGGGATTTCACTCATTTTATTGGCTTTGGGCCTTGCATACCCCCATTTCGCCATCAAAACCTGTACACCAGCTTATCCTCCGCTTTCCATTAAAAAATCTGATAGGGTGATGATAATAGCACCTCATCCAGATGATGAAGCCCTTGCAACTGCTGGGGTTATAAAATATTGTGTGGATCATAATATACCCGTCGAGGTGGTTATCGTAACCAATGGAGGCTTTAACCTAGCATGGCAGAGGCACCTTGAAATTTTAGAGGCGATGAAGCAATTGGGCTTGACCGATAATATCACATTTCTTGATTATCCCCAAAGACTTAACTATCTTCTAACCCAGAATTGGAATAGACCATACAATGGTTCTAATGGTATACATTACTCCATGAATGAGTTTTCACATAATCTAAACGCCCCATATACTGGGGAGAGTCTAGTTATGGAATTAGAGGATGTTATACGCGATTTTAAACCTACTATAATAATCTATCCTGATTCAAATGATACACATTTAGACCATTGGGCAACAAGTGCATTTGTAGAGTATGCTATCACAAAACTCGATTATAAATGCACAAGTTATGGTTATATAATCCATACTCCATCATTATGGCCATCACCACATTCTTATTCTCCTAACTCTTATTTAACCCCACCATCTTATCTCTCAGGATCGGATTGGGTTGAATTTCCATTAACAGAAGAAAATGAAAAATTTAAAACTTTAGCGATAAAATCTTATAAGTCCCAGTTAAAGAAAAGTTCATCCCTCCTTTTATCATTTGTAAGAAGAAATGAATTATTCTCGGTTCAGCACCCCATAAATCTGACCAGCCCCGGAAATTCAAGCAAAGATTCGTACCCTAATGTCATATCCAAAGATCCTGAAAATGATATGAGCAGAAACTTTGACAGTTCTGTAGACCTCACAAATATAGGCCTTGGAATCAATAATGGTGCCTGGATTTCTTTACAAACAAATGGTCAGATATCAACTAATAATACCTATGAATTCCACCTCCTAATAATATATGAAAATAATACCACAGGAAAAATTGACATACAAGTAAAGGGTGGAAGATACTCTATCAACAAATATGGGGTTACATTATCATCCCCCATCATTATCAATGAAGAGAATGATATAATAGAGAATAGTATAATAGTAAGAATCCCCACAACATTTAAAAAGGGTGACAAGATTATCATGAGTGCAGATGCAATAGGATTCAGAAGTATAGATATGACGCCATGGCAACTAATAGAAATAACATAGACCCACCACATAGCAACCATTAACATGCTCAATTCTACAAAAAAAATTTTAGTGATATAATGTTTCCTTCTGATAAAATGTTAATAATCCCCGCAGTTGATATAAAAGATGGTAAATGTGTCCAATTAGTGCAGGGCATGCCAGGTACAGAGCAAGTGATCATAGATGATGCCGTGGGTATGGCAATGAAATGGGAAGAAATGGGTGCCAATACACTCCATCTCATCGACCTTGACGGCGCCCTTGGAACAGGCCAAAACCTTAACATCATAAAAAAAATCGTTAAAACATTATCTATCCCAATACAATTAGGTGGCGGTATAAGAACGCGAGAATACGCCCAGAAACTCCTCGAACTTGGCGTTGAAAGAATAATACTAGGGACAATGGCAATCAAAAACCCAGAGATTGTGAAACAACTTTCAAAAGAATATGGATCAGATCATATAATGGTATCACTCGACAGCAAAGACTCCAAGGTAGTTATAAAAGGCTGGACCGAAAAAACATCAAAAGAAGCCACTAAACTAGCAAGAATATTTGAAAAAAAAGGTGCAGGCAGCATACTATTCACCAACGTAAACGTGGAAGGACTCCTAAAAGGAGTCAATACCAAAAACCTCAAAGAACTTACAAAGGCAGTTAAAATACCCATCATATACTCTGGTGGCGTGACCACCACTAAAGACCTTAAAATCCTGAAAAAAACCGGTGTAAAGGGTGTTGTGATCGGATCAGCACTCTACAAGGGTAAAATAGACTTCAAAGAAGCCCTAAAATATCAAGATCCAAGGTGAAAACTACCATGAAAACCGTTATGGCCACAGGAACCTTCGACATCATACACCCAGGACATGTTTTCTTCCTAGAAGAAGCTAAAAAACTCGGCGGAAAAAATGCCAGGCTAGTCGTAGTCATTGCAAGGGACTCAACCGTAAGAGCCAAAAAAAGAATCCCAATCATAGATGAAAAACAGAGACTAGAAGTTGTAAAAATGTTAAAACCAGTCGATGAGGCCTACCTTGGAAGTGAAACAGACATGTTTAAGATAGTCCACAAAATAAAACCTGACATCATAGCCATAGGCCCAGACCAGGACTTCAGCATAAAAGAACTTAAAGGCGAACTTAGAAAAAGGGGTCTTAACTGTGAAGTTAAAAGAATAAAAAAGTATAAAAAAGCCCCACTAGACAGCACCTGCAAAATAATCAAAAAAATAAAAAACATGGAATTTGATGATAAAACATTTAAACACTGTTAAAAAATTTGGTGATTTTAATGATAGATGTAGGTATCATAGGAGCTAGCGGATATACAGGCGGTGAACTTTTAAGATTTTTAAGTAAACACCCCCAAGTGGAGGTAGTGGCAGCCACATCCAGACAATATGCTGGCAAACCCCTGAAAAAAGTGCATCCACACCTCCAAGAACTCGAACTCGAATTTACAGATGATATCCATAACATTGATGCCGACCTCATATTCACAGCAACACCACACGGAGCCTCCATGAAAATCGTGCCAAGCATCATAGAACAAGATATAAAAGTTGTTGACTTGAGTGGCGATTACAGATTCGATGATATAAAAACCTATGAGAAATGGTATGGGATGAAACAAGAAAATCCACTAGATGCCATCTACGGACTGCCAGAAATTCACAGAGAAAAAATAAAAGATGCCCAGCTAGTCGCAAACCCCGGATGCTTCCCAACAGGGGCGATACTAGCCTGCATACCATTAGTATATGAAAAATTGGCCGAAACATTCATAATAGATTCAAAGACTGGTGTAAGCGGCGCTGGAATAAAACCCACCCCAGTAACACATTACCCAAATTGTAGCGATAATGTCATACCCTATAATGTGACAGACCATAGACATACACCAGAAATACGCCAAGAATTATCAAAAATAAACCCGGTCAGAGTAAGCTTCACACCACACCTCGTACCAGTCATCAGGGGAATCCTAACAACAGTACACACATTCCTAAATGAAGATCTCAGCCCAAAAGAACTCGAAAGTATATACAATGGATTCTACGAAGGCGAACCATTCACAAAAATAATAGAAAATGGTGAAATACCACGTCTAAGCGCTGTCAGAGGATCTAACGACTGCCATATAGGCTGTTTTGAAATTGACGACAATGGAAGAGCTGTCATAATATCAGCAATCGACAACCTAGTAAAAGGAGCCTCTGGCCAGGCAATCCAAAACATGAATATAATGTTCGGCTTCGATGAAAAAACATCCCTAGACTTCCCAGCAGTACACCCCTAAGAATATATATAAGCCATTATAGAAGGGTGGAAGGTGAAATATTATGAAAATACTAATCATCTACTATTCAAGGACAAAAAAGACTGAAACAGTAGCCAAAACCCTTGCAGATGAACTATCAGCCAAAACAATAGAAATAAAAGACTTAAAAGACAGATACAGCCCCCTGAGTACTATAGGATCTATCATAGATGCTATAAGAGAGAAAAAAACTAAAATAGAACCCGAAAATATCGATTTAAAAGACTACAACCTCCTATATATAGGATCGCCCACATGGGCTGGAAAACCAGCACCAGCCATAATAACACTAATAGACAACCTAAACCTAAAAGGTAAAGATGTCATACTATTCAGTACAATGAGCCGCCAAGGCGGAAACAACGTCATAGAAAGAATGGCCGAGAAAATAAAAGCAAGAGGAGGCCGCATAATAAACTCCTTCATAATAAAAACTGGTGGAAAACAATTTAACGAGATCAAAGAGGACACCCAAAAAGTTATAGAAGAAAAGGACCTTAAAATATATTCCATAGGATAGTGTGGATAATGTTGACAAGATTCATGAAATCCTACAAAATGCTTATAATCATACCACTGCTCATAACATTATTAGCAGTGAGCATACTAATATTTCAGGGACTCGAAGAAAGCGTCGACCTAAAAGGGGGATCCATCGCCGAATTAAAACTAGAAAAAAATATGGATCAAATGGAACTCAAATCCCTCATCGAAGAAAAATTAAAAATTAAAGATGTTAATGTCATCTCGATCAAAGGAGAGGATGCAACTGTACAAATGGGGAGTGAAGTCCAAATTGATGAATTTGCAAAAGCTTTAGAAGGCACAGCAGAGATCAAAAGTTACAGGTCAGTAGGCCCCTTACTCAGCAAGGAAGCCATGAACCAAATTTATTGGGCGGTGGGATTCGCATTCCTTTTCATGTCAATAACAGTATTTATAGTTTTCAGGAACCTTGTACCATCCCTTGCCGTTATAATGGCAGCACTCTGCGATATCCTAATCGCACTTGGTGGAATGTCAGTATTCAGGATTCCATTGTCACTTGCATCTATTGGTGCAATACTCATGCTAATAGGCTACAGCGTAGACACCGACATACTACTTACAACAAGAGTCCTCAAACAAAAAAAGGGAAAAATAACCGAAAGGGCAATAGGAGCCATGAAAACAGGCATCACAATGTCTACAGCTGCTATAGCGGCCATGAGCGCGCTCTACATTGTAACTGTCTTCATCATACCAGAAGCCGAAGTTTTAAGTAATATAGCCGCAGTACTCATCATTGGATTGTCAGCCGACATTATAACAACCTGGCTCATGAACCTTGGTATACTAAGATGGTACCTGGAGGCAAGACCATGAGAAAAGGATTCTCAGGATTTATAAGAGAACCCAGAACCATAATCCTCATACTACTAATACTTGTAAGTTTAACTGCCATTTCAGTACTTGGAATCCCACAAGGCCTCGACCTCAAAGGAGGATCCATTATACAAATACAACTGGAAAAACCTGTAGATCCTGCGACTATGAACACCATAACCAGCATCCTTGATAAAAGACTTAACATTTTCGGGGTCAAGGACGTGAAAGTAAGGGCCAGCGGAAGCCAGAATGTTATTATTGAAATAGCCGGCGTAAAACCTGAGCAAGTGGCTAAAATAGTAGGAACACCCGGTAAATTTGATGCAAAAATTGAGAATAAAACTGTGCTTACAGGAGCCGATATTGTAAGCGTACAAGCCCCTATAATAAAAGGGAATCAATGGGAGGTCCCATTCCGCGTATCAACTGATGGAGCGAAACGATTTGCTGAAGCTGCGGAGGGCAAGGCCGGAACTCCAGTTGACATGTACCTTGATGATCGTCTCATAACTTCACCTGAGATATCACCTGATGTGGCGAGTGGTAAACCAGTAACTGATGTTGCCATAACAGGAGCAGAGAATACTAGAGAAGCTGCACAGTTAAAGGCAAAGGAAGTTGAAACCCTCCTAAAATCAGGATCTCTACCTGTCAAGGTTAAAATTGTTGGAGTGAGCAGTGTATCAGCGGAACTCGGCGGAGAATTCATTAAAGGTGCTATGATAGCTGGTTTACTTGCTATCATCGCAATTGTTGTGATATTGGTTATACGTTACAGAAGCCCGATCCTTGTGCTTCCCATTTTATTCACAACACTTGCAGAGCTCATAATCATATTAGGGGTTGCTGCCATCATAAGATGGAACATAGACTTGGCTGCTATAGCAGGTATCCTAGCAGCTATAGGTACTGGGGTGGATGATCAGATAATCATAACAGATGAAGTGCTTGGTAGTGAAAAGGTAAAAAGGTACCGGAGGAAGTTCAGGCTCAGGGACGCATTCTTTATAATATTCGCTTCTGCAGGTACTTTAATAGCTGCAATGCTACCCTTGGCTTATGTGGGTTTCTCAAGGGGAGCTACTGGTATAGGAATGTTAGCCGGTTTCGCCTTCACAACCGTTCTAGGAGTTCTTATAGGGGTTTTTATAACACGTCCAGTATATGTGAAATTCATGGAATATATAAGATAGGGGGTTTAAATGAGAAAACCTAAGGAACTTAGGGTTAAACCAATAAAGAACGGGACCGTCATAGACCATATAACTTCGAATAAAGCCTTGCATGTCCTGAAGATATTAGGCTTGCCTGATGGTAAAAGTAGGGTTACAGTAGGTATTAACATGGAATCATCCCGTTATGGTTCAAAGGATATTGTTAAAGTGGAGAATAGGGAACTAGAATCAAGTGAAGTCGATCAGATAGCCCTCATAGCACCTAAAGCAACCATAAATATAATAAGAGATTATGAAATAGTGGAAAAGTGGAAAGTAAACCTCCTAGATGAAATACAGGGGATTTTGAAGTGTCTTAACCCAAACTGCATAACTAACAAGAAGGAGCCGGTGAAAACAAGATTTTATGTTATTAACAGAGAACCTGTCATCTTAAGATGTCATTTTTGTGAAAGACTCATGGAAGAAGATGAAATCGAATCCCAATTCTAGATTGTCACATAATTCGGCAACCTACCATAAAAACCATAAAAGTCTAGGATCCTACTGTACATGTAGATCAAGCGTTTAAATGATATTCTACCAAGGCTTGTGCTGGCATAATTGGGTGCGCGGTTATAAATTTCAATGAAAGCCAAAATCCTCCCTGCCACCCTCAAATATTCTGACTTATAAATTTTACCCCGAGTATAACTTCCAGATGATGCTATTGCACCGTTAACATTTCCAATGTCTATCCGGGAAGTATCTCCACTATTTATATTCACAACAACTTTACAAAACAAGCATAAAACTTGGCCCATATTATAATCCTCTTTATTGATAGTAACATTCTTGGGGTAAATCCTTATGGGACTCATAGTAACCTTTTATAAAATTCGCGCTTTTAACTGCCTGCAAAATTGTTAAACTAGTATCTAGGAGTATATTATTGTACCTTAAGAATAAAAGCATCTGCTTAAATGATCTGTCAATACTACCCTCGGCTACCATTCCATGAGGAGATAAAACTTCACATGTAACACTAGGTACACCTACAAGATTACACGCATCCTCTAGGGCCCCTGGATATTCAATCCCGGCTTTACCATATGCGAATAATCTATAATGGCCATTTCTACTTATATAATAAGCTATTCTATAACTTTCATAGGTGGGTGCCTTTGAACAGAATACCGCATCCTCTCCCGGAGTTCCGCCGGGTTGAGTTGAATGGAAATCGCCTAGAGCCTTGATTGAACGTTCCTTGGCAAGTTCCAGCACCCTGTTAGTTGGTGTCCCCTTGCAATTGGCTAAACTATTAAGATTCTGATTATTCCAGTAACGCGAGGAACTTGCAGTAGATGATGGGATAACGAAGGGCACTATATAAACTGTGCCATTAATCTTCTTAGTTGCAAGGTAATCTATGAGTTTAAGAGCTGCTAATTGTGGTGGTAATTCATTACCATGAACTCCGGCAACGATCATAACCCTTTTACTAGTATCTTTGCCAAATACTACCATTGGAGTGCCATTCTTGGTGGCTGCAATAACTTCTCGGGTTATAGTGTGCTGAGGCGTGTATTGCCTAATATAATAATTTTTTGTTATATTCCCTCCAGTACCATTGTATATGATCTCAATGTTGGCTGCTGATACTTGGGCCGTGGCACAAACGCTGACAAATAATATAACTATTAAAAGTTTTTTGGAGATAAAAAAATTCACCTCCTTATTTCCTCTTTGATGATGTGTTTTGCAAGTCTGAGTGCGAGTGCCATGATCGTGAGGATTGGTGGAGCCCCTGGAGCCTTTGGAAGTACGCTTGCATCTGCAATATAAAGTCCTTTTATTCTCGTTTCAAGGTTTTCATCCACTACTTCACCTATAGGCGCGGTTCCCCCTGGATGAGCACCCCTTGGATGGGTTGAAACTATGGTGGATGCCTCCACGCCAATATTTGAAAGTATGGAACCTGCGACGGCCGATCCCCGTGCAAGCAACCTTATATCCTCCAGAGTGTTTTCTTTGAAAATTTCTTTTAAATTAACCTCTCCTTTTGCCTCGTCTGCGATTTTAACCATTAATCCGATAATATCCTTTTCACTGTAACCTTTTCTTTTAAGTTCTTTTGCGATTAGCGTGGAAAAGTGTGGTGCTAATATGAAATCATCTATTTCAATAAGGGCATTCATCTGCACTTCTTCTTTGAATCGGATATCTTCCAGTATGCCTCCAACAGTTATGAAAGTGTCCATAAAAAAAGTTTTACCGGCACTTATACCGGATCTTAAGAGTATGCGTGGAGTTCCAACAGCACCCGCGGCGATTACCACGATTTCATCATATAAAGAGCCATTTAAAGTTTTAACCCCCATTATCCTATCATCTTTAATTATAAGATTCTTCACCTCGGTTTCATAGATGATTTCAGCACCATAATCCACGGCATCTTCTATGAATTTCTTAGCGGACCATTTAGCATCTCTAGGACACCCAAATGAACATTTTCCACAAGGTTTGCACTTGTCAGGGTTGATGAATTTAGGCATTCTCCTTATAGGTAAGCCAAGTGAATAAGCAGTATCTATTATGAGTTGCGTTCCCCTACCTATATGTGTCTTTGGGAGTGGTTTAACCTTCAGTTCTTTTTCTATTTCATCAAGTTCCCCTGTAATATTTATACCATAATCTTTTAAATCATCTTCAAGTACCCTAACAGCATTTCCAGCCGATACAAGTGTGGAACCACCCACACATGAAGTCTTAAGAAGATCCACCCCTGAAGGCGAAGGATCATAACATTTAAACGCATCCTTTGAATCGACAAACGGCCCTTTCTCTATTATAACAACTTCAATGTTATTTTTCGCGAGTTCTCTGGCGACTGTGGCGCCACCAGCCCCTGAACCAACAACTATAACCATGAAAATCACTATTCAAATAAGACTATGGACTTTGTAGGACAAGATTTTGCGCAGAAACCACAACCTATACAAATCTGATCATCTATTTCTACACTCCAATCTTCTTCCATGTTAATGGCTTTAACAGGGCAAAGTGATATGCATGCTCCACAGTCTATACACTTATCCTTATCCTTTTTAACAACCCTTATTATGGGATTTACCTCTATTCCCTGTTCTTCTATAAATTTTATGCTTTCTCTTTCTTCGGGGCCGCTGATATCAACTAACATTTTGCCTCCACGGGGGGTTATATGCGCCCTTAAAATGTTGAACTCAATATCATATTTTTTAACCGCATTTGAGATTATGGCTTTTCCTATGATACTTGGAAGGAATCTTAGCCATGCCTTCATATTGATTCTCCCCCTTTATCTCTTTTCCCCACGAGTCTTGATATGTCCTCTGCTGTTATAATACCCTTAACTCTATTATTTGAGTCAACGATTGGCAAACCTGAAATATCATATTTATCTATTCTACGTGCAACTACCTCTACTGGCTCGTCTTCCCTTGCGATTATAACCTTTCTTGTCATGACATCTTGGAGTCTAGTTTTGCCTTTTGCAACAGCATCAGCAATATCCCACGAAGTTACTATCCCCTGAAGTATACCTTCCTCGTCAACAACAGGTATGTGATTAATATTGTTTTCTACAAGTTTTCTTGCAACATCCTTGATATTTTCATCGGGGTATGTGACTATAACTGGCTTGCTTTCTAATTCACGTACAATTATTGAAGGTTTTTTGATTTCAAGGGGTTTTACAGTATAGCCTCTTGATGGCAGCCTATAAATCGGTGATGTGAGTATGAATTCACCTTCTTCTATCCGCTTCTTAAGATCCTCTGCTATCTTTATAGCTCTTTTTAATGATGATAATGGCGAAGTTGGAACCTCCACACCATCTATCTCGATCTTGCCGCTTTTAAGCTCCTTATAATTTGTTTCTTTGATCACTGGTCTTTCTCTGCGAGGAACGCCATAATCAACAACCTTACAGATTATTTCCCCGTCACTGATACCGGTAGATGCTGCTATATCCTCATTAAGAACCGGTATAGGCACCCCAACTCCGACATAAAGAGTTGGACCATATTTTGGCATTGTAGCAGCTTTTAGGAATTCTGGGTCCATCTTTTTCATGTCCCCTTTTAACATTAATGTGCCAGCGGAAGTTGTGGGCACACCATGCCTTCGTTCAACATCTGTTGAATGTTGCGTGCCTTCACCAACAATATAACCTTCTGTTCCGCATAAAAAAACCTTTGTACCGAAACCTATAGTTTGAAAGTATGGATCATTTATAAGTGGGCTGAGCTCTCCTGCACTTGAATAGGTTACATTACCAAAATTTGGTAGAAGCGTGCCCATATAAGTATAAAGTGTCTCATCAGTGGAATTAGTCGCAACAGCATAATTCTGATAACAATTACGGGGATTAACCATTATAGCCTGATTGAGCTTATCCAAAGTTATAGAGGTTTTAATATGCTTTAGAGGGTAACAGTCAGTCCCATAAGCTTCCGCAAGTAACTCTATATCTTCACCTTTTACAAGATCTTCTATAACATGCGCCCCCCCATAATCTAATCCAATTTCAGGGTCTCTGTTAGGTTGCGCCGCGCCTATATACGCATCTACTGCCGCAATACCAGAGTAAGCTTCAACACCATTAAGGTAAGTTCTCGACATTTTAATAGGAGGATCAGAATGGCCAAAATTTAAAAAAGCACCTGATGAACACATAGCACCAAATGTACCTGTTGTTACAACATCTACTTCACGAGCAGCCTCCCTGGGCCCGTGTTCAGCCACTATCTCTGTCATTTCAGAGGCTGTGACCACAACAGCGTCTCCATCCTTGATTTTCTGGTTTATCTCCTTGATGGTCTTCAAAGTATCACATCCCCCCAAGAAAGGGCTAATTGTTTATGTTTGTGTAATCAATATAATTTTATGTAGATCAATCTTTCAATAATTGTAACTAGGGGGCTTCTTGTCATGACTTTGCAAGGATTGCCTATATAATGTTTTGTCTTCACAGGCTTGGAGGATCATCCCAGCCCCCCAAAAATTGTCCCACCAGCTTTCTCAGCTCCATTAGGACAATTTGTACATATTCACACCATACTATATAATATATCTTTCGGCTTTCACCCTTCAATTTGAAGAATGGAGAGTTTCAGTCGGGAGAAATAAAGATATTATCTAAAGGAATTGATAAAATGGACACTAGCACCTTTGAGAAGATAATCCATTGGCTTGAAGAAAAATCCGATTATGCCGATATAAGGATGGGTGAATCCAAGAGTAATTCACTTCTTATGAAAGACGGTAAAATGCAGGAGATCAAAACAGGCCACGACACAGGTATAAGTGTCAGGGTTCTCAGTGAAGGTTCATGGGGGCTTGCTTATACTTCTAACCCTTCAAAAATTGGTGAGATAGCTGAAAAAGCCCTTAAGTTATCTAAAAGGCTTGGTGGAGAAGTTGAAATGGCAGCATACCCTCCAATTGTTGACAGTATAAGCTCAGAGGCTATGATACCACCTTCCGATATTTCAACCGAAGATAAAAAAAGAACATTACTAGATATACATAGAGCAGCTTCCATAGACAAGATCATAAGTACCACAATAAATTATATGGACATGGAAACAGAAACAATCTTTTTAAATTCTGAAGGATCATTTATAGAATCAGAAGAAGTGAGGGTAGCCTTATTTTTGAATACAGTGGCCTCTGATGGCTTGCAAATCCATATGGGACACGATAATATTGGGGGTTGTCACGGTTTTGAAATACTCGAAGGAGAAGACCTTGAAAAACTAGGTAGAAAAACCAGCGAAAAAGCTGTTAGATTATTATCGGCTCAAACCCCACCCTCTGGTAAATTCACCATCCTAACAGACCCTAAACTTACAGGAGTCCTTATACATGAAGCACTAGGACATGCAACAGAAGCAGACCTAGTACTACAAGACGATTCAATACTCAAAGATAGTCTCGGTGAAAAGATAGGATCAAAAAATGTTAACATAATAGATGACCCGACTATGGATGCATTTGGAAACTATCATTATGATGCAGAGGGCGTGAAGGCATCAGCCACGGTCCTAGTAGAAGACGGTATTCTAAAATCTTATTTGACATCACGAGAAACAGCCCAGAAACTAGGCCTTAAACCAACAGGTAACGCACGTTCAATCATCAGCGAAAAACCTATTGTAAGGATGAGCAATACCTATTTAAAACCTGGAAATTGGAAGTTCGAGGAGATGAAAGAAGACTTGAAAGAGGGAATATACCTCAAAGGCTCACGAGGTGGTCAAGTCGACACAGGAAAGGGCATATTCCAGTTTAATGCAGCTGAATCTTTCATGATAAAAGATGGGGAAATAAAGGAACCACTCAGGGATGTTTCTCTTTCAGGTGATATTACAGAAACCCTCAAAAACGTGGATGCTATAGGATCTGACTTCGAGATGAACATCGGCTTCTGCGGGAAAGCAGGGCAAACAGTACCAGTAGGTGATGGCGGACCTCACCTACGAGTTAGAAAGGTTATGGTAGGTGGAAGTGGATGAAACAGGTGAATAATATGCTTTCAAAAGAAGATGGCGAATTACTTATAAAAGTTGCAAGGGAAGCCATAAAAACATACCTAGAAAATAAAAAGGTAATGGAACCTCCAAGGGTCCCACCCCATTTAAGGGAGAAGAGGGGTGTTTTCGTAACATTAAATAAAAACGGAGACCTTAGAGGATGCATAGGTTTCCCAGAACCTATAAAACCCCTAATAGATGGGGTTGTTGGGGCTGCGATAGCGGCTGCAACATCTGATCCAAGATTCCCCCCAGTAACTTTAAATGAACTCAAGGAAATACAAATAGAAATCAGCGTGCTCACAAAACCAGAGCCCATAAAAGTGAAAGACCCCAAAGAATATCCCAAGATGATAAAAATAGGACAAGACGGCCTCATCCTCGAAAGAGGATTCTATAAAGGATTACTATTACCCCAAGTCGCTGTAGAATGGGGTTTTGACGAAGAGGAATTCCTCTGCAACACCTGCCTAAAAGCAGGCCTACCACCTGACTGCTGGTATGATCAAGAAACAAAAGTCTACAAGTTCCAAGCTCAAATATTCCAAGAAAAACCCCCATAGAGTGAAAAAATCATGAAAATACCCCCAATACCAACAACTGAAGAACTTTTAAACAAGGCATTTAGAAGGGCGAGAAAAGCCGCTTCAGCAACCCGCACATCAAGAATGCCAACCCGGAAAAAAGCAAAGACAATAGAAAGCATAAGAATCCAGACAGCATGTAACGTGATCCGAGACAAATTGAAATCAATAATAGAAGGCACACCAAACATAGAAAGCTTGCCAGAATTCTACCAAGACTATATAGATGTAACCATAGGGATAGACTCGCTGAAAAAATCATTAGGAGCCATTAATTGGGCTGCTGGTATAATCAACCAACTCGAGGGAGAATACAGGAGGCGTATAAAAAGATCAAGGCCTTCATTAGCATCATCTATCAGAAGAGAGGCATATGGTAGAATATCATCAGTTATAAAAAAGATTGGGGACGATCTCGATTTTTTAGATTTTGCAAGGAACAAGTTGAAAAACATGCCCACAGTAGATTTTGATGCCTTCACGGTAGTTATAGCCGGTTTTCCGAATGTTGGAAAGTCAACAATACTCCGAAGATTAACTAATGCAAAGCCAAAGGTTGCTGAGTATCCATTCACAACAAAGGGGATCCAAATAGGATACTTTGAAATGAAATGGAATAAAATCCAAGTCATAGACACTCCAGGTCTCTTGGATCGTCCAGTTGATAAGATGAACAACATAGAATTAAAGGCCATGGTTGCATTGGAAAACTTGGCCGATGTGATCCTATTCATTTTTGATGCTTCAGAGACATGTGGTTATCCTATTGAGAGTCAATATAATCTGTTTAAAGATTTGAAAAGAATATTTAGGATACCTTTTATCTGCGTGTTTAACAAAATGGATCTCATAGAAAATATTAAGTATATCAAAAAATATACTATGAAAGTTGAGGATCCTATACTGATTTCAGCATTAGAGGATGAGGGAGTCTTTAGGTTAATAAAAAGATTGGAGGGTCTCCATGAAACGCAAACTAGAAAAACCATTAAGTATGTTGGAAAAAAGAAGATTGATGGCTGAGAAAATGATAGAAGATATGATAAAGAATATGAGAGAAATGCAGAAAGAATTTGAAAAGAAGATATCAGAATATACAGAAGCTTTACCAGAAAAGCCAACCTTGGATCTTATAGAAACCGATGAAAAACTAATAGTAAAAACTGATCTACCAGGGGTTAAAAAGGAGGACATAAACATAGAATTAACAGAGGATACTATCAGTATAACAGCCAATTTCAAAGAGGAAATAGAAGTGGAAGAAGCTAATTATGTGAAAAAAGAGCGCAGATTCGGCGAAGCGAAAAGGGAGTTGAGATTACCTGCTAAGATAAAAGTGGATGAAGCTAAAGCAACATTCGAAGATGGTGTGTTAACAGTAGAACTTCCAAAAGTGGAAGTCAAAAAGAAACACACACTCAAATTAGAATAAGCCCCAAAAAAACAGATTATAAAAATATTTTTTTCTTCCTTTTTTTAGTACCTTACCTTTCCTATATGTCTTGTGCTTCCCGGATCCTTATTATTATAGGCCGCAAGATAATATATGAACCATTCCAATGGTATTATTAATATAAATGGAGAGAGTAAACTGTTAAGGTCACTGTAATTTTTCATGGAAAAAATTATATTCTTTGCATTGATTTTTTCGCAGAATTCGATTGATTTCCTTGTGATAATGTCACCTGGAAGATCAGCGTCCAAGAATATTACAGGGACGCCCTCTTCGACTTTTTCAATCAATCCATGTCTAAATTCCCCTGAATATAATGGACAGGCATGTTTAAGCGCTCCTTCCATGAACATTGTCATTGCAAGTTTATAGGCAAGACCATAATTTGGACCACTGCCCATACAATAAAATATATCCTCATCCTTGAATTCAAATGCTAGGAGCCTACTCTCTTCCTCAGTTTCATTTATAAGTTTACTCGTGACATTTGGCAACCTTTTAAGGTCTTCGAGTATATCCCTTGAAAGTTTATCATTATAGACCCCGAAAAGGATATAATATAAGCAGAGTAGTTGAGTTATGTAAGTTTTTGTCGCTACTATGGCACTTTCATGTTGACAATAGGTTAATACTGTTTCATCTGATTCTCTTGCCATAGTGCTGTCCACCTCATTCGTTACTGTTATGGTTTTAAGGCCAGCTTCTTTAGCTTTTCGCAATGCTACGAGCGTGTCTGCTGTTTCACCCGACTGTGAAGTTAGTATAACGATAGAATCCTTGTCTTGGATTTTTTTGTGATAAACAAATTCGTAGCCTGTGAATATGCTTAGATTCATATCATGATAGATGTTGATGGCGTCGCGTGCAGAATAACATGTTGAAAGGGAGCTTCCACATCCTATAAGGTATATCTTATCATATTCTCTTAATTCATCAGAAATCTTTTCCATATGAGATTTTTCCATTTTTAATGTTTCTAGCATCGATTGCGGTTGTTGTAAAATTTCATGGTACATATCATACTTCATATGCCTATCTCTCCAATCTTTTGTATTCTCTCCCTATTTTAATGGCTATTTTAGCAGCTTCAACTGCATCAGCCGCTAATAATACTATCATCGGCTCTTTTCCCCAATCACCTTTATGGTAGATGACATCGGGGACTCCTCCTATCCTTTTTATCGCGGCTTCAACGCCCCATGGGATCGTTGCATTTTCTATATCTTTGATTTCCTTTGGCTCTTTTCGCCTGTCATAATATGAGACCCTAAGGTTCATTTTTTCACAGATTTCTATGATTTTACTATCATATTTTATGTTAATCGCGCTTCTACGGGTGGGATCATGCTTTTGTATTTCTAGTATAAGACGTGCTAAGTGGGATGAAACTCCATATTCGGGTTCTCTGCATGCGAAAACATCCCTTTTATGGACTGTGATCCTCCCAGGGATCCCAGCCACGTCATTGACGGTTCTGGCCTTTTCTTTCGCCATCACTATATTGGTTCTTACCTCTGGGACAAGTTTATAAAATTCTCTTGATGAAGTGAGTATCTCAAGGGCTTTTTTTAAATTTTCAATCTCCAATTGAATTTCATCTCCCTATTCATTGCTCATTATTTTTAAGTATTCCATAATCATATAAGTTCTTAATGGAGGTTGTTATCATGGAAAAGGTTAAAGAATTTAAGGGTATAACTGGTAATTTAAGAGTTTTTAGGGAAGAAGTTGAGAACGTTGAAACGATTGGATATGCAGGCGTCCCAGGTGTATGCACACCATTCGCAGAACTTTTCGCATATGCTGCAAGGGATAAAAAGAGCATTTTCATCCCAAACACGGATTTTGAAAAGGCTAGAGAACTCGTTTTAACTGAGTATGGTGTTGAATTAGGTGATGTCAAATCTTATAAAGTGGATGCCATCGTCCTTCTAGGAGGACTTGCAATGCCAAAGATAGGGGCGAAGATAGAAGATATCAAAAAGTTGATAGATGAATCCTTAAAAGAGAACGGGAAAGTAATCGGAGTTTGTTTCATGGACATGTTCAGGAAAGCAGGCTGGTATGAACAAATTGATTTTGACTCTGTTATAAACGCCGATATCGAAGGCTTTCTGGTAAAATAACAGTGTGGTGGGAGAAATAGAAGATTATAAAGAAGTGGAAAATCTCAATGCACTTAACATGGATAAAGGACTGTTATATGAAACTATAATAACCACTGTAGATGGGGGTGGAAGAGGTAACGCGGCGCCTATTGGTGTAATCTGTAAAAGCCCAAGAGAAATTGTATTATATCTCTATGAGGGAAGTCATACATTATCCAATATACTATCTACTGGTAATTTTACGGTTAACATCACCCATGATCCTATCCTATTTACAGAGGCTACCATAGGAGACCTAGAAGATGACTATTTCACGCCATATACTCAACATTTGATTTTGAAGGGTGCTTCATCATTTTTCACAGCCACTATAAAGAAAGTGAGAAAAGTTAAAAGAAAGGATCGATACGGAGAATCAAGACTATTCATTATAACAGCAGATGTCAAAAGGATATTTAAAGGGGAAAACTTCAGGGAACCATTAAACAGGAGCATATACGCGATTATAGAATCTCTGATTAATTATACTCGTATAGACCGTGCAGAAAACAAAAAAGAGATCTTAGATCGTATATCAGAAATGAAAAGGGTTGTTGATAAAGTAGGAGGTTCCAGGGAAAAATTAGCCATGAAAAAAATAATAGACTCTATTAGGAATCTGAAATTGGATCAACAAAACAACGTTTATCAACATTAAATAATCCCCTGTCACTTATACGTAACTGTGGAATCACAAGGAGAGACAAAAAAGACATTGTCATAAAAGGATTAGATAATCTCGATCCCATATCTCCCACAAAATCGTTAAGTTGTCTAGCTTTACAAGCAAGAAGATGCACACTTTCATGAGACATGAGACCTGCAACTGGTAATCTAAGATACATGTAATCATCAGATGTCACTGCAACAAGTCCACCACCAACACTTCTAAGAATATTAACAGCTCTTATCATATGAGCAGTTGAACTACCGACAACCATTAGATTATGCGAATCATGGGCTACTGTTGAAGCAAGAGCCCCATCATGTATACCAAAACCTCTAACAAACCCGTTTCCTATGTTCCCATGACCATATCTGTCGATAACAGATACCCTGAGAATATCATCCTCTGGGAGTGGTTGAACTATCCCATCGATGACTGGGAGTTTATGTAAAAGCTCAGAGGTTATAATTTGTCCATCAAATACCTCTATAACTCTTACCATTACCTCGCTACCAGTGGCTTTCACCTCCAATCTGGAGGATTCGAACTCCCTTATATTGATCCCATTCTGTGTGGGGGTTCTCCCCTTTCCCCCGATTTTGAATAATTTTTCACCATCCTTTGCAACAACTTTGCCATCAATAAATACTTTCCTGACCGTGAAATTCTTCAAGTTATCAACTAGGACAATATCCGCACTTTTACCAGGGGCTATGGCACCAATATCTAGGGAATAATGATCAGCAGGATTTAGTGTGACCATTTGAACAGCCTCTACTTCATCTATACCATATTCCACAGCCTTTCTAAGGATTCTGTCCATATGACCTCCTATGAGATCTCCTGGCTCCACATCATCAGATACTAAGAAATTTCCGCCAACATTGGCAAGTTCCCTGAGATTCTTTGCAGACGAACCCTCCCTTATCATTATTTTCATTCCTAGTTCTTTCTTTTCTCTGGCTTCCTCTGCGTATACACATTCATGGTCGGTTGATATCCCTTTTTCCACATATTTACAAAGTTCATCTCCAGAGAGTAGTGGTGCGTGTCCATCTATAGGTTTACACGCCCTCTTCGCAACTTTTATTTTTTCAATGGCCTCTGGTTCCTCTGAGATAACAGCTGGGAAATTCATCAACTCGCCTAGGGCTACTATTTCATCCCTTTGAAGCAGCGCTTTTATTTCCTCGATTCCTATCTTCGCACCTGCTGTTTCGAATTCTGTTGCGGGTACACATGATGGTGCTGTGAAAAAAAAATTTTAGAGGGACTCTCTTTGAATCCTCTATCATAAAATCTATCCCTTCAATTCCCATTACATTAGCTATCTCATGAGGGTCGCTTATCACAGCAGTTGTTCCATGGGGTATGGTGGCCTCTGCAAAGGATGATGGTGTCATCAGTGAACTTTCGATGTGAACGTGCGAATCTATGAAACCTGGGAGTAGTATTCCATCAAAATTGCCTTGTATTTTCCTTACAACTTTTATCATGCCATCTTGTATGATGATCTCTGCGGGATAAATGTCTCCCGTGAAGACATTTAGTATATTCCCTTTTAGCAATTTTATCACTTGTTTTTTTTGATTTCTTCCCATAGAATTGGTAGGAACGCCCCCACGTCTGTTACAACACCCACAACTTGGGAACTGCCACGATCAGCGAGTTTAGTTACAGTTGCAGGGTTTATATCTACACATACACTTTTAACATGAGATGGTAGGAGGTTTCCAACAGCTATTGAATGGAGCATGGTAGCTATCATCAATACCATGTCAACTTCTCTAATATAGCGTCTCATTTCATTTTGGGCTTCCACAACATCTGTTATAACATCAGGGAGTGGACCATCATCTCTTATGGACCCTGCTAATACAAATGGGACGTTATTCTTGATGCACTCATACATTATGCCCTTTTTTAGTATGCCTTTTTTAACTGCTTCTTCTATGGAACCTGCCCTGTTAATCTCATTTATGGCATAAATATGGTGGTGGTGTCCTCTACTTACTGCTTCACCGGTTTTAACGCAGATGCCGAGGGATGTGCCATAAAGGGCGTTTTCGATGTCGTGGGTTGCAATGGCGTTACCTGCTAATAGTACGTCAATGAAACCTTCACGTATCATCTCTGCGATTATAGGGGCGGATCCTGTGTGCACTATAGCGGGTCCTGCTACGAGGGCTATTTTACCTCCTTTATTTTTCACGTTTATGATTTCAGAGGCTATCCTTTTTATAGTGGTGATCAAGGGTTTTTCGGATGAAACAGCACTCCCCATAAATTCAAAGATGCCTTTTTTTCCACGTGGCCTTTCTGGTGGGAATACTTTTATACCTTCTCTTCCGACGACTATTAGGTCTCCTTTTTTTATTTCCCCGATTGGTTTACACTTCGCTGTTTTTGTTTTGGGATCTACTATTATCATGCAGTCCATTTCAATATTTTGGACTTTCCTCCATTCCCCTTTATAGAAGATGTAGGTGGGATGGTTTGTTGTGGAGTAAAAATCGGCAGGTAAAACTTTATCTTTTTCAGCTGCTTGGAGTTTCACTTCTTTTATCTCGGCTATAGATGCGCCTATTTCGCTTAATTCATCGAGTATTTCATTTAAGTGCGATGTTGTCTTTGCTGATACGAGTATCCTAGCATAACTTGGATCGGTTTTGCGTTTACCTACCTCAAATTCAAGTATTTTGAAATCTCCGCCCATATCCATTATTATGTCAAGGGCTTTTGGGAGGATTAGACTGTCAATTATATGACCTGAAAGCTCGATTTCTCTTGTATTCATGACGGCGGCCCTCTTATGATTTTAGGGATAGAAGATCATGGACAATCTTAGCAGCGTTGATGGATGTCTGATCACCCTTCTTTGAGGATGTGACTTCTACTATATCAACACCCACTATTTCTTTTTTGGCTATAATTTTGATGAATTTTTCCATGTGGAATGGTGTGAGTCCACAGGGGCTTGGATTGCCCACCATTGGAGCGTATGAGGGGTCGAGGACATCGATGTCAATTGTCACATATATAGGTCCTTTTATGCTTTTAAGTTTACTTAAAACTTCTTCTGCATCTTCTTGGATCATATGTGAGGTGTAATATTCAATGTTGTGTTCATTCACAAATTTTATTTCTTCTTTGGATGCGGATCTGACCCCTATCATGATTATACTTGCAGGTTCAAGTTCATGTATCCTCCTCATCACTGTTGCATGGGAGAATCTTCCATTATAGTAGTCTCTGATGTCCATGTGCGCATCAAAATGGATGATGACAGGATCTAATCTAGATTGGAGGACTTTTATGATTGGATATGTGATGGTATGCTCTCCTCCAAATATCAAGGGTTTAACATGTGTTAGTCTGCTTAGAGTATCTATTATCCTCTTTGATGTTTCTTTGAAGTTGCCTAGCGCAACTTCAATATCACCCAAGTCAAAAACAGGCACTTTAAGTTCCTTATCAAATGTTAGATTATATCTTTCGAAATTATAAGAGGCTTCTCTGATGGCTGAGGGGCCGAATCTGGCTCCGGGCATATATGTTGTTGTGGAATCAAAAGGGATTCCTATTATCCCAAAGACATCCTCTCTTTCTTTCTGAGATGATAAAAATTCTCTGAGGGATTCTTTCCTTGAAAAAGCAAATTTTGAGAAATCCTCTAGGTATAGTAACATTTTATCATTTGACTCTCATAAGTTTGTTTTTGCCCATTGTGGTTATGTATTCTACTTCGCTCCCCTCGGCTAGTTTTTCTTTAAGATCCTCGGGAATTGGTGTCTCGAAGGTTTCATAGGTTTCAAGGTCCATTAATTGCACGTCATTGCCCATGATAGCTAATACTTGCGCTGTTCTCTTATCAATTATCGGTATTTCTATTTTGGCATCAACAGGTTTTACTATGCTCCTCTTTTGATTGTCAAATATGCCTATTGCCTCGATACGGGCTTTTGCAGAACCATGTTTTCCGGGTGATGACGTTGATATGTTCATGATCTTTGATGGTTCGTCATCTATGATCACATATTTTCCAACCTTCAAATTTTTGACTTCCACTACTTTCTTTGACATGTTATACCTCCCTTGAGGATAATATAAAAAAATTGATAAATGATTTTTATATTATTAATGTCATCAACCTATATAAAAACTACCATGTTACCCTCTTTTAGGCTAGTGATGGAAATGAAGGTTTCAATTACATCAGGGAAAGGTGAAGGACCAACCAGATTAAATGCCCTTGATAACGCCCTTCTAGATGCTGGTATAGGTAATGTGAACCTTATAAAAGTTTCAAGTATAATCCCTGCTAATTCGCGAGTAGTAAGATTACCCTCGCTTGAAAAAGGTTCAATGATAAATTGCGTGCTCTCCCATAGCATCTCAAATAACAAAGGGGATCTAATATCAGCCGCCATAGCAGCTGCATTATCTGATAATATAGGATGCGTGGCCGAGAATAGTGGTGTTAACAAGGATCCTGATCTTATAAGGGAAGAAGCCATTTCCATGGTTGAATATATGATGGAAAAGAGGGGTGAAAAAATAAAGAACTTAATAGTAGAAGAAATAAACCATAAAGTCAATGAATGTGGTGCTGTAGTAGCAGCCTTAATATATTTATAGAGAAGGGTGTCATTGGAATGGAAAAATCTGACGTTTATTATTGGAGAAGTATCGCGATCAAAATGGCTGAACAAGTACAAAAAGCCATAGCACCCCTCGTAGGTAAGGAGGAAGCCGGTGAAATAATAAAAATGGGTGCTGATGGGACGCCCACAAAGCTGATAGATCTCATAGCGGAAGATGAAGCCATAAATGTACTAGAGAACCTTAACAGGCCCGTTACATTAATCAGTGAAGAAATAGGATACCTTAAAATAGGCCAAAAAAAGGATTCCGAATCTCAGATAATATTCGTCGTGGATCCATTGGATGGTACAACAAACGCGATCAAAAACATACCCTTCTACGGAATATCTATCGCAATCGCAGAATACAAGCCTAGGAATGTTTTACCATCATTAAATGATGTTAAAATGGGTTTTGTCAAAAATTTCGCCACAAATGACATCTATGAAGCCTTAAGGGGTCGTGGGGCGTTCCTGAATAATAAGAGGATAAAACCATCGGAACAAGAAGCGCTTGAAGAGTCCTCAATGGGTGCTTTCATATATGGTACCAAATTTCCCAAAATAGATAATATATGCCGTATTATACGCAGAATGAGAATCTTAGGCTCGGTAGCATTAGAACTTTCATATGTTGCTAATGGCGCATATGACGCGTTCATGGATTTACGAGGGAATCTGAGAGTGGTTGACATAGCCGCTTCAAAGTTAATAGTCGAAGAAGCAGGGGGTATAGTCACCACTGAAAAAGGCGATCCTATAAACGGCCTTCTAAATGTCAAAGAGCGCACTTCACTTATAGCAGCTGGCAACAAGCACTTACACCAAGAAATAATGAAGACATTGGAGGTTATCTAATGCGTATGGGTGTTGTGGCGCGACTCGACATTCCAAGAGCTATTAAATTAGCAGGGAAAGTAATCGAATTTCTAATGGAAAATGGTGTTGAAGTCTTCATTGACACCTCACTAGCAGATAAGATCCCAGAATTCAAAGACCTGGCAATGAACTTAGGTGACATGGACGTTGATATCATGCTAACAATTGGAGGTGATGGGACAATACTACGCACCCAAAGTTTCATAGAAGGAAAGAAAATACCGTTACTTGGGATAAATATGGGTACAGTCGGATTCCTAACAGAAATAGACCCGAAAAATGTATTCTCAGAACTCAAAGAGGTTCTAGAGGGGCATTACACAATCGAAGAGCGGACCCAATTAGATGTCTACCATCATGGAAGATTACCATCAGCACTCAACGAAGTTGTTATGATGACAAGGGAACCCGCAAAAATGTTACACATCCAAATCATAGTTGATAACGAGATTGTAGAAGAACTAAGGGCCGATGGGATGATAGTAGCCACTCCAAGCGGCTCCACAGCATACTCCATGTCTGCTGGCGGGCCCATTGTCGATCCAAGAGTAGAAGCATTCCTAATAGTCCCAATATGCCCATTCAAATTAAGTGCAAGACCCTTGGTAGTATCAGATGAAAGCAAAATAAAAATAAAATTACTAAAAAAAGGTAAAAAAGCTATAGCAGTGGTGGATGGGCAATTCAAAGAAGAGATAAATTATATGGAGGAGTTAATCTTCCAGAAATCCGAAAACAAAGCATACTTCGTAAGATTAAGCAAGAATTTCTACAAGAAGGTAAGGGAAAAACTAATAGAAGGGGGTATAGCACCCAGCAAAAAATAGCTAGGGCGTATAATAATGGAAGCACTAGTAGTAGATCTCACCCACGGTGGCTTTACAATCGCACTCGCACTCAAGAAAAACTTTAAAAAAGTATTCGCCTGGGACATCTACAATACCCTCGATCAAAAAAAGAAAAAAATCCTCAAAGAAAAAGGCATCAAAGTTGTCAACAAAATTCCAAAATCAGACAACCTAAAAATAATAGCACCAATCCATTGCCCCCTCAACCTAAAAATTGACTACACACACCACGAAATAGTGAAACTCTTATTATCAAAAAATGAAAAACTCGCCAAGACACCCATAATAGAAATCACAGGAGTTAAAGGCAAAACAACTGTTGCATGGATGCTCAAAGAGATCTTAAAACCAAAAAAAACCTTGATACTCAGCAGCCTAGGAATTTTTCTATCAACAGAAAAAGAAGATAAAATCCTCAAAAAAAACATTAGCATAACACCCGCAAGTATCATAGAAGCCGTTAAACTTGCCAATGGCCTAGATTACCAAGCATGCATATTCGAATCATCCCTTGGAGGAACAGGCCTTGCAAACGTGGGAATACTAACTAACATAGTGGAAGATTACAGCATACAGGGGGGGAGGGGAAGAGCAAGCATGGCCAAAGCTCAAATATTCAAGAGTAAAATCACCTGCTGCGAATACACAGCCTATAAAAAATATTATACTTCATTTAAAAATGTGAACACCTTCTCTATAAAAGAAAATAGTGCCAGCCTTTATCCTACAAATATAGACTATGGCCTTGAAAAAACCAGTCTACTAATACATGTAAATGGCCTTAAAACAGTCACAAGTAAAATATACAATACTGAATTTCCTGTTGAAACTTTCGCTCCAGGTCCACATTACCTTCTCAACGTGTTAGCAACAGTATCAGGCGCTTTAACCCTCAATATTGATATAAAAGCTATACAAATGGGGCTTCGGAATTTTAAAGGAGTTAGAGGTAGGAGTTCCTGGCGCCGTGTAGGTGAAAAAATAATAATAGAAGAAATAAACCCTGGTATAAATTCAGAAGCAATAAAATATACCTTGAAGATGGTGGAAAATTTTGAGGATCCGTTCATAATAATATTAGGTGGGGACTATGGAGTCACCTGCGAGGAAATAGATGAAGATAAGACCAAAAGTATACTTGAAGATTTTAAAGGAGAAATTATATTAACAGGAGAACTAGGAAAAAACATCCAAAAGAAAACCGATAAAAAAATCCCATATATTAAAAGTAGAGAGAAAGCACTCCAATATGCACTTTCAACCAAGAAAAAATATATCGCATTCATATACCGTTCGGAATATTCTAAACTCCAAGAAAGATAATAGGAGGATCAAGATTTTGAGAGTAGGAACAAGGGGAAGTCGTCTCGCACTAATACAAACAGATGAAGTCATAGATAAACTTTCAAATATAAATTCAATTAAAATAGAAAAGGTAATAATAAAAACAAGTGGTGACAAAATAAAAAATTCACAATTATATAAAATCGACAGGAAAGGCATATTCACAAAGGAACTAGACAATGCAGTTCTAGAAGAAACCGTGGATTTCGCAGTTCACAGCCTAAAAGACGTTCCAACAGAACTAGACGAAAACTTAACAATAGCAGCAGTTCCCAAGAGAGAATCACCACACGAAGTCCTAGTATCAAGATTAGACTGGGATGAACTGCCAGCCAATTCAAAAATAGGCACCAGCAGCCTCCGAAGAGAAGCCTTCTGCAAACACCATAAAAAAGAATTCAAACTAGAACCCCTACGCGGAAACATAGACACCAGAATAAAAAAAGTTAAAGAAGGGAAAATAGATGCCACCATAATGGCAGAAGCCGGATTAAAACGCCTAGGACTAGAAAAAAACATCAAAAGGAGATTCCCACTCAAATATATAACCCCGCCCGCTGGTCAAGGAGCCCTAGCAATCATAACAAGAAAAGACAACCCACACCTCAACCTAATAAAAAAACTAAACCATTATAAGTCACTGCAAGAAGTTAAAGCCGAAAAAAGCGTCCTCAAAGAATTAGGAGTTGGCTGCCAATGGCCCATAGGCGTGGTTGCCAAAGCAAATAAAGATGAACTAAGATTATATGCCATCCTTTTATCAAGGGACGGTGACATATTATCCCAGGTAGATGTAAAGGGTCCCATCAATAAACCACAAGAGTTAGGTAGAAAAGCTGCAAATGAAATGGAGGATTATATTTGAGAAAGGTAAATGTAGGAGTAATCGGAGTAGGAGCTATGGGTTACAATCATGCAAGAGTCTATCACCGCCTCAAAAACGCCAATCTTATAGCAGTAGCTGATATAATGGAGAAAACATTGCAGAAAACTACAAAAAAATATGGCGTCCGAGGTTACCTAGAATATAATAACCTCCTCAAAATACCGGAGATAGAAGCTGTGAGCATCTGCGTGCCCACAACAAAACACTACAATGTAGTCATGGATGCGATAGAACATGGAAAACATGTACTCGTTGAAAAACCCATCGCATTCACCCTAAAAGAGGCCAAGGACATGGTGAAAGCCGCTCGAGAAAAAGGGGTGAAACTCGCCACAGGACACGTTGAAAGATTCAACCCAGCCGTGAAAAAAGCAAAAGAGCTCATAGAAAATGATGTTATCGGTGACGTGGTATCAGCGTCTTCAAAGAGAGTCGGACCATTCCCCCCAAGGATAAAAGATGTTGGTGTGACAATAGACCTCGCCATCCATGACCTAGATGTGATGCATTACCTATTCAACGAACCAGTAGCTGAAATCTACGCCACCATGGGGAGCATACTCGAAAAATCCCAATTCGAAGACCATGCAGAGATAATGGCAAAATTTGAAAGTGGAATAACAGGCATGCTAGAAGCTAACTGGTTAACCCCCTATAAGAGGAGGAAACTAGCAATCACAGGCACCGACGGGATAATAAACATAGATTATATAGACCAAAGTATAGATGTTTATGGTAAATTCGCCCAGGACGTGCAAATAGAACATGAAGAACCATTAAAAAATGAGATAAAATCATTCCTCATGGCAATCATAAACGACGAGGAGCCTGAAATAACAGGAGAAGATGGTATATACGCACTTAGAACAGCCCTTGCAGCTATTAAATCGGCAAGGGAACATCGTCCCATAACATTAAATGGGGAGATATAAGGTGTGAAAAATGACTGAAAAACTTATAAAAAAAGCCCAAGAACTCCGAAAAAGGGGTTTCACCACTGGGGAAATAGCAGATGAATTGAACGTTTCAAAGGACACCGCAAGGTGGTTAACACTCCAAACAAGTGTGAAATCCATAAAAGAAGCTCCACTAGATTTCGCCATAAACTGGGAAAGCCTTGGTGGAAGCTCCACTCGCATGAAACATGTTTCAGCTGCCATGGCAGAGATGGCACTAGAATATGGTGAAGTAGAAGTAGTTGTTGGAATCGCGATTAGCGGCATACCATTCGCCACTCTCATGGCTGATGGAATAGCCTCAAAGATGAAAAAAGACATATCACTAGCAGTTTTTCATCCAAAAAAACATAGGAAAGGTGAAGGTGCTGGAGGGGCCATAAGTAGCAATTTTGCAAAGGTTAAAAATAGGAAGGTATTGATAGTTGATGATGTAATAACGAGTGGAAGAACAATAAAAGAAGCCGTAACAGTATTAAAAGGACAAAAGGCAACCCCAATCGTGGTAGCGGTGCTCATAGACAAAAAGGGTATTTCAAAGGTTGATGGCGTCCCTGTCACATCACTGATAAAAGTGAAGAGACTCGGCTAAAAAAAGATTTTCTTTAATCATCGAGAAGTCCCTGATGCATAAACGTGAGATAAGAGCCGGGAAAAGTTACATAGCTAAAATATAATAGTAACATTGAACAAAATTTAGGGCCTGTACCTTAAAATTGCTCCTATACCACCAAAAGCCTTTAAAAGTTGTATTCCTTCCTCTGTCTCCGTTGATATTATTTCAACTTCAGAGCCCGCCGCCTCGGCGATTTCCACCAGATCGTCAACAATATCCCGAGAATCTACCATTTTCATCTGATCATTACACTTTGGACAAGGCCTAGGTTCATCAGCTTTTACAGTCACATCTATTTTATATCCACAGGATGGACATTCATACTTGGCTCTTTTTGCCCTGATATCCTCTGATAATAAAAGCACTTCCACTGCACCCATTTGTAGATAATTTCTCACTTCATCTTCTCCATAGGCTGCGAGTCCATCCTCATCTATGAGTTCGGTGAGGAATCTCTGGACTAATTTCTTCTCCCTCATCACATCAATTTCCGTTAAAACATCTATTGATTTGTCGATAACTTCCCTTATACCAAATTCGCCAGTATAGGATGTGTCAACTGTTGTTATAATCTTTTTCTTAACTTCATGATGGAGGTAATCGCCTTTGACAAAATCCTCCTTTGTATGACCAGGCCCCCCGATTATAACCCCTTTAAGATCCGGGATTGATAAAAAAGCCTCGTTCATATGTTCCCCTATCCTTTTTAGGAATTCATGAGCTGCTAATTCTATTAATCGGTCGAATCTTCGCTGTGATTGACCCCCAGCTTTATGTTTCCCTGGAACGCCGCTGGTAAGTGTTTTCAGGATTTCAATCCTCTTACCCTTTAAGAGTGCTATTGTAGCCTCCTTACGATCCAAAACAGCTAAACCATAGATTTCTTTCTCTTCTAGCATCTCTTTTAGGGGTTCGAGGTAAAATTCGGAATTACAATGATATATATAAGTTTTTATAGGTTCTGGTGGTTCGAAAACATATGTTTCCATCTTTTCTGTGCCTGGTCCTCCCCTGGGTATCATACCAACGAACATTACCAGACCATTCTCTGGTGGGCGGGGGAACAATTTTAAACGTTGCATTATAACCTCTATAGCCGATTGAACATTTTTTCTCGTCTGTTTACTTTTAATATTAGCACTTTGACTTAACTCTTCCCTCATATGCTTAGCCACGTCACTTATCTGCCTATCATGGGGTATATATACTGATACGAGCTCAGTACCTCTACCCTTCTTTTCTGCAAGTTCTTCTAGAGTCCTCCTAAATTCATAGAGTTTCTTTGATGATACTTTACCCAAACAGATCACTCCTTTCTAAGAATTTTAACCCGGGTCAAAACTTTATTATTGATTATACACCACAAACAATATAATCATTCTAGCTAGAAAAAATGTAAATAAATTTTTCATGGTGGGAGATCATGAAGATAGTGATTACAATTGGCGGATCCATTATAATGAAAAATTTCAATCCAAAAATCTTCAGAGAATATGCAAAGATCCTAACCTCTTTAAAAAATGATAACAAAATATTCATAGTTGTGGGTGGAGGTAACCCTGCGAGAGATTATATAAAATTGGCGAGAGAACTTGGCGCAAATGAAGCTCACTGTGACAATATTGGGATAGAAGTCACCCGACTCAATGCAAAAATGCTTATAATGGCCCTTGGCGAAAATGCTTATCCCATAACACCCCATAATTTCAATGAAGTACTTCAATATTCTGCAACAGGTAAAATCGTGGTGATGGGTGGAACAGAACCTGCCCATAGTACAGATGCAGTTGGCGCTATACTCGCCGAACTTGTGGATGCCGACATACTCATCAATCTAACCTCAGTAGACGGGTTCTATGATAAGGATCCTTATAAATATCCTGACGCCCACCTCTATAAAGAGATAACAGCTACAGAGATGCTTAACCGATTCAAGGATAAAGATTGGAAGGCAGGAACCTATGAATTCCTCGACTTAACAGCAATCCATATCATAAGAAGATCAAATATCAAAAGCATAATAACAAATGGCAGGGATCCTATGAACCTTATAAGAGCATTAAAAGGAGAGGTTGGCACAAAGATAATCCCAAAATAAAAAAAAAGGAGGCCTAGATGATGGTAGAACCGCATAGACATTGCCCGGTTTGTGGCAAACCCATACCCTTAGATGAGGGAACATGTTCTAAGAAATGTGCAGAAGTTCTAATAAAAAACCAGCAAAGGGTCATGAGAACACGACTCATATTCTATATTCTACTAGTAGTATTCGTAATTATCTGGCTATTCGTAGTATTAAAATAAAATTATTGTGGGATTTAGAGGAGGATAATAAGCCCATAAATGATCAAGATCACCCCTATAATTATCCCTAGGAATATTGGGTTAAGAGCGAGTATACCCACAACAAAATATACTGCCCCAACAAGCACCCCTAGAAATCCTATCGTCCTTGTAATATGCGCGTCCCATGCAGAAAAAACAACTATAAAACCTGCTATCATGAAAAGCAAACCTGTAAAGTACAACCAAAAGCCTAAAACAGCACTTATAGAAACAACCTGGAATGTTAACAAAGCTCCCATAATGATTAATATAATCGCAAATATCAACCATAAAATCGAAGTTCTCCTATAATGTCTCTCTTTCAAAGCATTTAAAACCATCCAAACCCCGATAAGAATCAATATTACACCAGAGAACATGCTAATGGCCTTAACACCACCCACGGGAGATAACAAAAAAATAATACCTATAATAATAGATAGTAAACCAGCCCATCTCCTAGATACCATATTACTTCACCACTTACCTTATATTTCCTTAATGATTCATAAATGTTATCCCACACTACACCAGCAAACTATTATAGGCCAAGAAACCATCCGAAAAAAAGTGTTAATATGAACCGTTTAACCATCACAGGCATACTATTCGTGATAATAGGGATTATATTATTCGCATCCGACATCATAGACCCATTTATAACACCATTCACCCACATATTCCTCACAGGGTCCTCAGAGGGAAAAGATATTATTTTATTTTTGTTAATGGGGACCATGCTAATTTTAAGTCCCTATAGTAGGCCCAAGAGAGACAAGAATTTTTATCTTCTCATCACTATAATATTATCCATTTCAAGTTACCTGATAATTATTATAACAGAGTTTCTGATAAGGGCTAAAATGGGCGTTAATCCATTCACAACATTTGTAACATTTAATCCGCCAGCTACAACGAGCATGACCCACAGCCACGTTTTTAAGGCATCATTAAGCCCCCTTACAAGTTTAGTAGTACCCACTCATATACATACCGCGTCATCCCTAAACAATTATATCCCAGCATTTCTACTACCATGGCTCCTAATAACTTTACCCCTAATCTACTTTTTTGGTATTCTTTCCCTTGGCGACCGTCGAGACTTCCATAAGATGATATTAATATTCGCAATAACCACAACAATTATAGGTATAATAGATGGAGGTCTCTTCTCCACACCAGCAATGGTAGGCTTATCAGGGATGCTAGGTATGAGGGCCTTGAAAGTCCCATTCTCCCCAAAGAACCTTATAAACCCTTCAATAATCATAGCATCACTCATAATCTTAAGGATACTGATAGGTTTAATGTTATCGACGCCGGAATACTATGAGGTAACCCTCTTACAACCAAAGGAAAGCATAAAACTAGAAGACTTTAAAGTAGTTTCAATTGAAAAACTAGATGATAAAATGATAATAAGATTGTCACCAGGTTACAATGAGATCACATTAATAAACCAGCTCATAAACGCACTTAATGGTAAGTGTCAAGGTTTTTTCATTACCTGGAACTTCTATTCATTCTTCTAGGGGGTATGATAAAAAAATGAAACTCAGTATAATCATACCAACATACAATGAAGAAGAGTATCTTCCAAGGCTAATTGAAAGCATAAAAAACCAAGATTTCAATGATTATGAGATTATAGTCGCTGATGCCAATTCAATAGACCAAACTCGAAAAATAGCTAGAGATTACGGTTGCAAGATCGTTGAAGGAGGTTTGCCCGCGAAGGGTAGGAATAATGGGGCTGCTATGGCCCAAGGCGAACTCCTCTTATTCCTTGATGCAGATGTTGTCCTAACTAATGGTTATCTTAAAGAGGCTGTCGAAGAATTTGAAAATGAAAACCTTGGCATAGCAATAACACAAATGATACCATTATCAACTAAAAAACGGGATAAAATACTCCACGAATTCGCTAACAGGTTCATGATACTCACAGAATCCATAAAACCGCACGGAGCCGGCTGTTGCGGTATATTAACGAGGAAGGAGCTCCATGAGAAAGTTGGGGGTTTTGATGAATCATTAGACTTCGGCGAAGACACCGACTATATAGAAAGAATAGGAAGAATAAGCAAATTCAAAGTCCTGAGAAAACCGCGACTACTCGTATCAATAAGAAGACTTGAAAAGGAAGGACTCAAGAATCTTGCATTCAAATACACCAAGAGCACACTCTGTGATTTCCTAGGTAAAAAATTAAGCGCCTCAGAACTAAATTACACATATGGGCATTCTGCAAAAAAACGCAAAAAGATCCTATATTCTGTATGTGGAGAGGGTATGGGACATGCCATCAGAAGCGGAGTAATATTAAAAGAACTTGTCAAAGACTATGACGTGCTAATATTCGCAAGCGACCGTGCATACAAGTATCTTAAAAACAAATTCAACAACGTCCATGAAATATACGGTTTCAACACAGTATATGAAAACAATGAAGTTAACGACTTTAAAACCTTCCTAAAAGCCATGAAAACATTCCCAAGAGACCTTAAAGAAAACCTGGGTCTACTATATAAAATGGCCCGAGATTTTAAACCAGAAGTTGTAATATCCGATTTCGAATTTTATGCAAGCCTCATAAGCAACATACTAAGAATACCCTTAATAAGCGTCGATAACATGCACGTAATCACACAATGCAATATAGAATATCCAAAAAAATATAGAAAAGATAAACTGAAAGCCGAGGCCGTTATAAGATCCTTTATCATAAGACCAAAACGTTATATTATAACAAGTTATTTTTTCCCCAAGCCTAAAGACCCTGAGAAAGTTTCGATGTTCCCCCCTATCCTAAGAAAAAAGATAATGAATCTGAAACCATATTATGGCGACCATATATTCGTATACCAAACAAGCAAATCCAATATAAGATTACTAAAAGCTCTTAAAAAAATCAAGAAAAAATTTATCATATACGGTTTCAACGAGCACAGGATTGATGGCAACCTATATTTCAGAAAATTTAATGAAAATGAATTCTTCAAAGACCTTGAATCAGCTGCTGCAGTGATCACCAATGGAGGATTCACACTTATAAGCGAAGCACTTTACCTTAAAAAACCAATCTATAGCGTCCCAGTTAAAGGACAGTTCGAACAAATCATTAATGCAATCTACCTTGAAAAACTAGGCTATGGTGAATTCCATGAAGAAACAGATAAAAAATCTATTGAAGCATTCCTAGAAAAACTCCCAGCTTATAGAAAAAAGTTAGAAAAATATGAGGGAGGAGATAACACAGCCCTTATAAAAGAACTTAAAAGGGCCATTGAAGAATTCTCAAAATAAAATTATAAAGTTACACCCATATCCAACTGTTCTGTAAGTTCCTTGTACCTGTTCCTTATCGTTACCTCGGTCACACCCGCAACCTCTGCAACATCCCTCTGTGTTTTCCTTTCACCAAGCAATACTGATGCTATATAAAGTGCTGCTGCCGCAACTCCAGTAGGCCCTCTACCAGACGTAAGACCCTTTTTCATGGCCTTTTCAATTATTTCAATGGCCTTTGATTGGACTTCCCCAGATAATCCCAGTTCTGTTGCGAATCTTGGCACATAATCCACAGGTGATGTTGGAGGCAATTTAATATTCAATTCACGTGTTAGGAACCTGTAGGTGCGGCCAACCTCCTTTTTACTTACCCTTGAAATCTCCGCGATCTCATCAAGCGTCCTTGGAACATTGCACCTCCTACATGCGGCATATAATGATGCTGCGACCACTCCTTCGATGCTTCTACCTCTTATAAGTTTATTTTCAACCGCTTTTCTATATATCATCGATGCGGATTCTCTCACACTTCTTGGGAGCCCAAGACTTGAAGAGTCACGGTCTAATTCGCTTAAAGCATAAGCTAGGTTCCTTTCTGTAGCACCAGATATTCTGATTTTCCTCTGCCACTTTCTTAGCCTGTACCATTGGGCTCTGTTCCTTGCTGGGATGTCCCTACCATAAATGTCTTTGTTTCTCCAGTCTATCATTGTTGATAGGCCCTTGTCATGGATTGTGTAAGTTAGAGGCGCTCCTACTCTCGTACGTTTGTCGCGTTGTTCATGGTCAAATGCTCTCCATTCTGGGCCCATATCTAGTAGATTATCATCTATGACCAATCCACAATTCCCACATACGATCTCTGCTCTTTCATAGTCTCCTCTAAGGTCTTCGGATCCGCATTCTGGGCATGTTGTCTCTTTTTCAATCTCTGAAATGTCCATCTTCATTTTCATTTTTTCCTTCTTCGTTTTTTTCGCCCCCATTTCATCTCTATATATAAAGTTTCTCCAACTCGGTTCTCAAATTTTTTCAAATTTATTGCACGAATCGGTTTTATAAGAATATATGGCATTTTCGTCGGGCCGAAGATATCCTGGACTTTACCAAGTAATTGCCTCTGTGAAGTGAAGACTCTGGCTCCTAAAGGTGGTGTGCTCTTTGAACGTGCTATGATATTCCCTCGGTTAGAAATGTGTGAAATTTTTCCAAGCACTTTCATACTACAACCGAAAATTTTATATACTATATCTCGAAGAGGTAGTATATAAAGCTTCCGGTATTTTGCTGTTAGGGGGTGTCAAAAACTTGTGGGATGATATCCAAAAAACCCCCCATGGGATTAGGATGTTGATTCTAAGATTTATGCGCGACATTACACCTTTTTTGATCTTTATTGTGTGTTTGATGCTTCTGGGGAAAATTTTCCGGAAGACCGGCCAATTCAAGGCATTTATCCCTGATTATCTTCCACAATCTCAGATATGCCCATTATCAAACCGTTTATTACACTTTTTGTGCTTATAGGCTTGAATCTGTGCATTCTCAAATCATAGTAGTAAAAAATAAGCTTTTCACCCCCATAACAATCTTTAACCAAGTATTTATTTGAACAAATGTGTTCATAAAAACCTAGAAGTTTTTGACAGTGCCTTTTTTTTAGTAGGTTCCCCCAAAATCATCCTTAAACCACCAACTATATGTTTTAGCTTATTTAGCTTGTCTTTGGTGATTTTTTATGATTAAACTCCCATAATATATAGCAGCGAGAAAACCAAGGAAAGTCGGGGTTATATAACTTGCTAACCTGTCAATCACACTTGCTGCCATCACATAATCCGCGGATACGCCGGCAACTGCAAAAAGAGCGACAAGTACACCCTCTCTCAATCCAAGAGAACCTGGGAGTAATGGTAAAAGCGATATTAGAATGCCCACAGTATAGATTATGATCAAGGGGGCTGCGGGTACTTCCACGCCAATAGCCCAAAAACAAATATAAATGCGGGTTACATCCAAAAACCACATGATCAAAGAAAATAAGAAGCCAATCACTAACACTTTCCTATCGGTTAAGGCCATGGAGAATCCACGACTAAACCTGTTAACATAAAATGTTACTTTATCCCTCAAATTCTTGAATTCGAACTTCCTACGGGTTATATTCCTGATAAAAGGTAAAACAGATTTTGCTATGCCTAAAACTATTCTCTGGGCAACATCTTTCCTAGCCCCAGCATAGATCGCCAATGAAAAAACTATTATAGTGAATATTATAAGGAAACTAACGATTAAACGCGTCCAAATAGAAACTTTCCATGTCATGATAAGAACAGCTGAAAGTAAGGATATTATAGCGAATGGTACGAACTCAAATACTCTATCAGCAGTTGATGAGGCGAATCCTATTTCAAATGGCGTTCCCTTAATTTCAAAGAGAAGATAAGCCCTTAAAGGTTCGCCCCCAGCAGAACCTGGAGTTATATTATTCCCAAAAATGCTCGCCAGTAACATGAGGAATAATGAAAAAAAATCAGGCGCCTCATCAACAAGGTTAAGTATTAACCTCCAACGTAAAGTCCACACAATAAGTATCATAGCCTCGAACACAAAATTCAAGGCTAAAAAAAATGGATCAGTCCTCTCCAAAGCAGAGAGTATCCCTTCAAATCCGGCAAAGAAACTTAGAATGAATATTAATATTGCAACGACTAAAAATGATAATATAATCGCCTTTTTATGCTCTTTTATATAATCAAAAATGTTTCGGCCTTCTTCCATCCTATAAACATCCAAAAAATTATTTTAAGCCGAGTATTCTTGAAAGCGGAACTCCATCCTCTATTTGCTCTTCTATATTAGATTCTTTCATTTTTATTTTTAATGCCCTTTCTATAACCATGTTAAAGAGTTCCTTTGGGATTATCACTATACCTGACTCATCACCAAAAACATAATCTCCAGGTCTGATCTTCACACCCTCACATTCTAATTCAATGTTAACTTCACCCATAGCCAAGGGTTTCCCAGCATTCGGCACGACCTTTTTTGAAAAAACCGGAAAATCTAATCTGCTAATAGCATCAAGATCCCTGCAAGCCCCATATATTATTGTGCCGGCAATCTTCTTTTTCCTAGCAGTCTTAGATGTTAATTCGCCCCACACCGCATTGTCATCCCCTTCTGTCATTATAAAGATAACCTCTGACTCGCTTGCATGGTCAATGGCCTTTACTGATGTCCCCCAGTCATAATCCTTTGTCTTTGCAGTTACTAGGGGTCCGAAAATTTTTATCTTGTTTAATGGTTTTAGGGAGTGTATTGCACCGTTATAACCAGAGATTTCGTTTAGGGCATCGGAAACTTGGGGTGTTGAAAGTTTGAAAATTTGGGTTTTTTCACCCGCAAAATTCTTGAGAAGAGTTTTAGGCGATATTCTCCCTTCTATTTTCATAGGATCAATCCTGTGGTGTTGTAACCTCCTCTACCATGACTTTACCAGCCACTACCTCATCTACGCTGTGTATTGAACCGCCATATTTTTCTATGGCCTCTGTTATCTCTTCGAAATCCAGATCATTCCCTTGGATGGTTACTTTAATGTTTTCTGTCTCCTTGTCGATTTCCATGAGGGTTATGTTAACTCCCTCAACACCTTTAAGTTCGCTCAAGTATACTGCATAATATGGTATTATAGGATCATGGGGTTTTAGTATATCTAATACAATCCTAATAAGGCCCTTCGCCACCTTATTTTCCTCCAAAAAATTTATTATTCTTCTCTAATCTTTCTCTATTAACTGAGGAGATATTTAAAGTTTATAGCCTCACTATAGGGTGATGGCCTATTCCTCTTTAGATTTATATATTAGTATATCATATAATATAGATACTAATGGTTATTAAAGGTTTTAAAATGACACTGGGAAGATTACAGCGTTTAACTGAAGAACTGGACGAAATTCGATATTACAGCAAACAGGGAGTTCCGATTTTAATAGAAGGGAAAAGAGACGAGGAAGCTCTTCAAGAACTTGGAATCAGAGGCGAATTCATAAAAGTTTCAGGGTCATCATCAAATTTATCCGAAATTGCAGATTCAGT
>Ga0209508_1000240_pt1 | contig 64372 bp, 53 predicted proteins | sample AD_UKC129_MetaG_FD_184427 | JGI IMG/M metagenome (GOLD analysis project Ga0209508, IMG submission 184427) | Active sludge microbial communities of municipal wastewater-treating anaerobic digesters from Canada - AD_UKC129_MetaG (SPAdes) (version 2) | ecosystem: Engineered > Bioreactor > Anaerobic...
GGAGGGTCAGATAAAATTCAGATACCCGGCGGCGTAGCTCAGTTGGTCAGAGCATGCGGCTCATATCCGCAGTGTCGGGGGTTCAAATCCCTCCGCCGCCATTTATTTTATGATTTATCAAAAGTTCAAAAAATTTGTTGAGGCGGAAAAGCTCTTCTCGCCTCGATCCCGCCTGCTGGTGGCTGTCTCCGGAGGTCAGGATTCAGTCGCCCTGGTTCATCTTTTAGTTGAGCTTAAAAAGAAAGACTGGCCGCAGCTTCAAATAGCCTTAGCCCATTTTAACCATAAGCTCAGAAAAAGTGCCGGGGAGGATGAGTTTTTTGTCCGGAATCTGGCAGAGGAGCTTGAGCTCAAACTTTTTACCGGCCGGGCTAACGTTAAGGATTTCGCCAGGCGAAAGCACCTCAACCTGGAAGAAGCGGCGCGTCTCAAACGCTATGAATTTTTAAGGAAAGCAGCTGGGAAATTCAAAGCAGATTATATTCTGACGGCTCATACCATGACCGACCAGGCCGAAACCGTCCTGATGAAAATCTTCCGCGGGACGGGGCTCGAAGGCCTGCAGGGAATAAGGCTTAAAGCAGAAAATATTGTGCGGCCGCTGCTCTGTCTCGAGCGTCAGGAATTAGAAGATTACGTTCGGGAAAATCACTTTGGGTTCAGGCAGGATGAAACCAATGAGGACGAAAGATTTCTCAGAAATAAAATCAGACTAAAACTTATTCCGCTCCTCGAAAAAGAATTTGATCCGGCGATTACGGCCCACCTGGCGGAGGCGGCTCTTATTGCTCAGGGCGAAAATGAGGCGCTTTGTCAAACGGTGGAAAAGATCTGGCCAAGAGTAACTCGCGGCGGCTCCTCGCATCTTGAGCTTAATCTTCGCAAGCTTGAGAAAATGCCTCCAGGTCTGGCCAGAAGGCTCGTGAGAAAATATTTGAAGACTGCGCTTGGACTTGAATCACCGACCTTTCACCAGACGCAGGCGGTCCTCACTCTTCAAGATGGACAGAAATTCAGCTGGGGACGACGCCAGGTTCTGGTGAGGGAGGCGGGCTGGCTCAGAAAAGTAGAAAAGACTAAACAACCAAAAGATTTTTCTTTTAACTGGGACGGCCGAAGTCCTTTGAGGCTTCCCAGCGGTCTTGAATTTGTGGCCAGGTTTATTTCGGTTAAAAAATTACCGCCAGCTCGCAGGCTGAGCCAGCTTGAATTTGATGATGCTAAAAGGTGTTACCTTGATGCCTCGAAGGTCACTCTGCCACTTGAAGTTCGAAACCGCCGCCCGGGCGATAAATATCAGCCGCTCGGACTTCGTGGTGAGAAGAAAATAAAAGAGAGCCTGCGGGAAAGGAAAATTCCTCAGGCAGAGCGCAGTGGGCTGCCTGTTTTTATATCAGGCGGGAAAATTGCCTGGGTCCCCGGCCTGCCTGTGAGCGAGGAATTTAAACTAACCGATACAACCGAGAAGATTCTGCTCATAGAAAAACAAACTACTGCCAGCTGACTGGCTTTAAGTCTAAGATTAGGCTTTAAGGTCAAATCTTGCTGCTTCATTTCCCATAGTCCCAAAATTTCCAGATCCGTCTCTGCCATACACATCTGTCCAATCTCTTTATCTGATTCTATTTGTCCCGCATTATTATCGTGGCTGTCCAGGACATAAGTAGTTTTACCGAAAGTGTATAAGAAAGTTTGGAAATTGCTCTTGATAAATTGACCCGCAAAAGATCTCTTTTCAGAGGCACAAATAAAGTCAATGATCTAAATCCGAAGAAAGGGGGAAATTTACCAGCGTTTTTCAGATCCCGAAATCTTAAACAAAACTTGAAGTACCCTGTATGATTTTATAATTCGATGAAGGTTTTAGGTTACTTTTTCATTTCTTTTTAAAAGCGGCACAGAAATAAGTTAAGTAAGGGGAAAAAGCAGGAAGATTCTGTCAGGCGTGCAGAATCCCGCTCTCAGTGCTGGTAGAGGCTCAGATACCAGCTGATAAGAGGCTGGCCCCAGAGAAGAGCCACAGCTGCTGCTAAGGCAATGAAACTCCCGAAGGGCAAAGCAAATTGCAGTGTCTTCTTTTTAAACTTCATCAGCAAAAGTCCGATAATCGCTCCGCTAACGGAGGCAAAAAGTAAGGTGAGAATCGTCAGGGGAAGCCCAAGATAAGCCCCGACCATAAGCATCATCATCACATCGCCCAGACCGAGCCCTTCTTTTTTTCGCCACAGATAATAAACGGCATAGACCAGAAGCAAAAAACCTCCGCCCGCCAGGGCCCCGATCAAAGCCTGCTTAAAACTAAGATCATAGCGGAAGGGTGCATAAATTAGAGCCAGAGCCAGAAGCGGAAGGGTGATATAGCCAGGAATAATCTGGTGATAATAATCAATAAAGCCAATGACCACCAGGCTGCTGACAAAAAGGCAATCAGTGAAAAACTGCAGATCAAAAAATCTCAGATTATGAAAATAAACCAGAAGAAATAAAATGGCGGTCAGGCTTTCCACCACCGGATAGATAAGCGAGATTTTATTCCGGCAGAAACGACATTTGCCGCCCAGAAAAAGATAAGACAGGACAGGAATGTTGTCATACCACTTGATTCGCCGCCCGCAGGATGGGCAGGTTGAAGGCGGCCTGATGAGGCTTTGCCCGCGAGGAAGCCGGTAAATAACAACATTTAGAAAGCTGCCCCAGACCAGCCCGATAACAATGACGAAGATTATTCTCAGCGTTTCCACCAGACCCTCGGAGCTTTAACTTCACCCGTTTTCGGGTCATAAAGATAATCATTGCCGTCGAGGTCTTTGGGGACTTCTTTGATGAATCCGGCCCGCACCAGTTGACTTAAATCTGAGGGAAAACGGCCGTATTTTTCCTTGAATTGGTTGACGGCCGAAGACAGGGCTTCGGTATCGACCGTGGCCTTAATGCGGTAAAGCTGATTGGAGGCGATATCTTTAATCCACTGTTCGGTTGATGTCTCATAAACTTCGCGCCAGGTGGCCCAGGCTTCCTGGTAATCCATGGTCTTATAAGCAGCGCTGGCGTAAAGCCTTTTGGCGATGGAGGGTGCACCGGGAATTTCCATGGCTTTTCTATAGTACTCTCGGGCCAGCTCATAGTCTTTAAGATTCATCTGGGCAATATGACCTGCCTGAAGGGGAAAAATCCACATATCAGGGTTTTTTTCCAGGCCCATATCCAGTATTTTAAAGGCCAGGTTGGCGTCGTGAGCTTCATAGACAGCAATCAGCGCGCCCACCTCGTAAGGATCCACATATTTTGGGTCAAGCTCAGCGATGATAGAAAAAATATGTTCAAGATAGTTAAACCGGTCGGGGATATCGAAGGAGCCGTAGTATTGAATGGCCCAGATATAGATCAGATCAGCCACGAGTGACGAATAGCCAAAGGTGGCGTATTTAAGATATTTACCCGAGGGGAGGTAGATGATAGAAGAGCCTGGCACCTTTTTTCGCGGGACTCTGTCAGTTTCAATTTTTAGCACTGAAAAAAGAGCCAGCGAGATAAGCAGCAGGCCGACAATGATGATTTTTTCCAGCGACTGCTCGCGGCCAGTAGCTTTTAAGGTGTCAGTTTTATTTTCTGCCTTCATCTTTGTCCCGTTATCAGGGCCTATCTATCTTATCCTGTCTTGTCTTTCTATCTTATCTTTCTATCTTAATCTTATCTTTCCGTTCTCGTCTATCCGTCTATCAAACGGTCATATTTTTAACTTCAAAAGTTCAGGCATCCCCAAAAGCTCGAATTTAAATAAAATCACGCCGCCTGAAAATCAAAATAGCCAGCAGCAGCAAAAAAGCAGTATAAACCAGCCCATAGGCAAAGCTAATCCCTAGTAATTTAGTAGGAATTGGCAGCTGGTGGACCACTTCGGTTTTAAAATTAAAGTTCTCAAGGTCTGGCAAGATGACATAGAGCACTTTTAAGATTGTCCGGCCGCCACCGCTTTTAACTTTTTTAATCAGAAGTTCAAGGCTCCAGGACAGATGACCGATCAGATAAAAAGCCAGCGAATAAAGCGAAGCCAGAATCGGCGTGGTAAAAGTGGAAAAGACCAGGGCGACAGCTGTCATCAAACACAACTCGAAAAAGATATAAAGGATGGCCAGAAGGATGTTCCACTCTATGGTAAAAGTGTGAAGAAATAGAACAACCAGAAAAATGACCGACATTAGAACGGTCATAATAAAAATCGTCAGCACCAGCCCTAAATATTTCCCCAGCAGGAATTCCCAGCGGTGAATCGGTTTGGCCAGCAGGGTGAAAATAGTTTTCTTGTCGATTTCCTTATAAACCAGCCCGGTGCCCATCAGAATGGCCATCAGCATCCCGAAGAGCGAAATCGAAGCCAGTCCGACATCTTTGATGATTTTAACCCGGTCACCAACCGTCAGCAGGCCCAGAAAGCGCGATAGAAGAAAACACAAAATAGCAAAGAATAAAAGCAGGTATAAAACCCGGTCGCGTTTAGCTTCTTTAAAAGTATTGCTGGCAATGGTTGAGACTTTCATTGGTTTTTCACCAGGTCAACAAAAATATCCTCGAGAGTTTCAGTCCGGGGAATAAGCGAAATAATCTTACCGTTTTTCTCCTGAACAAGGCGGATAATGCGGTCAATATGCTCTTCCTCATAGACTTTGAGCAGAACCCGGTTGCCGCTGGCGGAGACACTTTCTCCTAAGTCGCTGAATTCCGAGGCTGGCAGGCCAGCGACTATCACTTCGGTGTAGAGAACTTTTTCTGAAATCAAATCGCCGAGATAGCCCTGATTGACAATTTCACCCGCCAGGATAATGGCTACCCGGTCGCAGATCATCTCGATATCCTGCAGAATATGCGAAGACAGGAAGACGGTTTTCCCTTCCTTCTTTAGATTGACGATGATATCGCGGAACTCCTTGCGGCCAATCGGGTCGAGACCGCCCATCGGCTCGTCGAGGATAACCAGAGCCGGATCATTGAGCAGAGCCTGGGCCAGGCCAACTCTCTGCAGCATTCCCCGGGAATATTTCCTTAGCTGGAGATCGGCGGCTTTTTCCATCCCGACCAGGTTTAGAAAATATTTTATTTTTTCTTCTTTCTGCTGGCCATGGATGCCCAGCAAATCAGCGTAAAAAGCCAGAAATTCACGCCCGGTGAGGTAATCATAGAAATATGGATTTTCAGGCAGAAAACCGACTTTCTCGCGCGCCCGGGGCTTAAGGGAATCTTCGCCAAAAATGGTAATGCGGCCAGCGTCAGGGAAAATCAAATTCAAAATGCTCTTGATAGTGGTTGTTTTGCCGGCGCCGTTTGGTCCGAGATAGCCAAAAATCTCACCTTCATTAACATAGAATGAAATGCCCTTTAGAACCTGTTTTTTCTTCGGTATAAAACCGAACTTATAAGCCTTATAAACCCGGTCGAGTTCAAGTACTTTGCCCATTTTTATTATCCTATACAAAAAAATCGCCGGGCTGTCAACCACCCCCTGTCCTTCACGGCGGCCAGTAATAATTTCGAATTAGCCATTGCTGTGGCGGTGGCTGTCTTCGGGATAAATTCCGGGCAGGCCCTGGCCGCGGTCATCGGGCCGCTCATAGAAGTGCCGGTCATGCTGGGGCTGGTCAATGTGGCTTTAGCTTTCGGTCGCCGTTATTTCGCACCGCATGGGACCCCAGCTGTTCGGCAGCAGGAAATTACAAAATGACCTGTGTGCGATTTATTTTCCTTATATTACCGCTATCGCTTATACCTTTCAGGTAAAGAAAATCTATATCTGTGTAACCTGCTTGGAACAAATTCATCCTGTCCGATGAATCTTTCTTGCTCAAGGATATATACATAATCACCCTGGATGCAATTAATTTCTCCCTCATGTGGAATTTCTAATCCCCTTGCGTATGTTACACCATTCAAATCATGCAGGTTTATATAGTTTTTTCCAAATCTCCTTTTTGATTCACATACAGTAACAAGAAAGAATCCATCTTTAAAGAAAAATATATCACCAGGATGAAGAAATTTATCCCACCATTTAGTATGTTCAAATGAGAATTCGTTAGGAGCAAGATCCTGAGGAAAGCTTTCTGCTTTTGGATAAAACTTAGAGAAATGACTTGGCTTAAAGATTTTTTTTAAGGTTAGGTTATAATCATAAAGATAAATATAATATTTATCAGGATAAACAAACAGAAAACCGGTGCCTGGAATATTGGCCAACCCTCCCCGGTTAAATCGTGCCATAGCCAACGATAGCCTTTCATCTTCGGGTTTAAAAGTTTCACCTAGAATCCTGCCAGACTGATCATACTTTTTTAAAAGGTTGGAAACATTGAAAATTGAAAAAGTGATGAAATGGCCTTCATCATTTATAAAGATCTTGTTTGCTGTCGACTTTAAATGTATTTGTTTCGAAAATTGATAATCAGGATAGGTAAAGATACTGATTGCTAGGATTGGGGCATCATAAAGATATAAATTATCTGCCCCATCGAAAAACGAATTTGTAATTCCCTGATACTCGCCAGGGCCCTGACCGATGGAGCCAATGAATCTGATGAAATTTCCGGTCTTATCAAATTGCATAATTTTTTTCTCTACTGGACTGAACAAGAAACAATCCCCTTTAGAATTAATTCCTAGAAGCCCAAATCCTGAGAGCGGTTGATTCTTATAAGTGAAATTAATCAGCGTGTGGTCTGTAAATAATTTATCCCATTTTTGAGCGAGTTCACCTTTTTCCTTGAAAAGAATAGTCTCTACTTCCTTGGAAGCCAATTCGCTGAGAGAACAGAAGCAAAAAAGGCCGAATGCAAATATTACCTTTAAATGCCTAATAGAGTTCTTTTTAACCATTCTCCTAAATCCTCCTCTTTCCATAGTCGTGGACAGAAGACGTCTAAAATTTTTGATGTCTTATCTGTAAAAAAAATAAATAGGGGATCCTATCTTAGGTTGGTTAAAAAAAATATTATGAACTACGCTTTCATTAACTAAAGAAGCAGGAGAAATTAACATTTTGTTTTGATGGTATTGCCTGAACTTTTGCCTGTCAATCATAACTATATCGATTTTTTTCTTTTACATCGATAATTATTAGGAGAGCTAAATTATTCTTTAGTATAGTAAACATGATGGCCTTTTCCTGATGGCAGAAGGGGCAACTCCATAGAAATCGTGGAATCTCTTCGAAAAAGAAAGTGGTTTTTATCCTATTTCAGGGATAATCACAGCCCACGAAGAAGAAGTCAATGTTTTGGGGACGGAGAAGCAGGTTTTTATCCGCCGATTCAATATTTAGCATTTCAAATTGGACATCTTTACCTAAGATTTGTTTTATTGTCCTGAATCTTTTTTCTTCAACAGATATGGCCAAAGCACGGATCGTTTACTTTAATGGTTATTTTGCTGGCATTACACCCCTTGTTTAAAAGTGTATGATATATCGAGAAAAGAGGCAAAATCTATTTGGGTGGATTTTGTCATAAAGAAATAAGCTAATCTCTTTCCTCAAGACAGGTAGGCTCCCGAAGAGAAATAGATCCCTGGGCAAACCCCAGGACTTATAAGCTGGAGGACGTAAGAAGAGCTTAGAAGATAATCTATTAAAGTTCAAAAGAAAACTATTGAAAGCTGAAAAGTGAACTCCTGCAGTTGTCAATTTGTTGAAATTTAGAGAAGATGGGATTGTATCCTTAGCAGGTGCCCCCATTATTTGTAGAGGAATCTTGAGCAAAAAAGATCATAGCCTTTCAGGTAAAAATGAATAAAGACAATACACCTGAGCTATTTTCAGTCATAGCTAAAAATTATGACTTCTTAAATCGCCTGTTGAGTTTTAATCTTGATCGGTCCTGGAGACAGAGGCTGGTCAGCCTGTCCCGCTTCCGGCCTGATAGCAGAATCCTCGATGTCTGCACGGGCACAGGAGATATAGCCATAGAATTTGCCCGCCGCGGGGCTCATGACGTCACTGGGATTGACCTTTCGGTCGGGATGCTCGCCCGAGCGCAGCAAAAAATAGAAAAGCTGAATCTGGCCACAAAAATCAAACTCAAAACAGGAAGCGCGCTCAACCTTCCTTACGCCGACCAGACTTTTGACCTAGTGACCATTGGTTTTGGTCTGAGGAATCTACCGGACTATTCCCGGGGAATAAGCGAGATGGCACGCGTCCTCAAGCCTTCAGGGCGGCTCCTTATCCTTGAATTTTCGCTCCCGCCAGATAAGCTGACTTATGGCCTTTATTCTTTATACTTAAAAAATTATCTGCCGCTGGCCGGTAGGTTATTTTCAGGCTCGGCCCGGGCCTACAGCTATTTAGCCTCCTCAATTTTTAGCTTTTTGAAGCCTGAAGAAGTGATCAGTCTGATGCGGCAAAGTGGTCTCAGGAATCTCTCCTGTCTGAATCTGACGGCTGGCGTCGTAACTATTTACTCCGCCCAGAAATAGGACTAAGAATGATAATAAAAGGAAGCTTTTTCAAGAATAAAGGCTGTTTCTTAAATCAAGAAAGAAAGGAGGCAAAAACCCATGAAAAACGTCCTGGTTACTTTTGATCTCTGGAAGGAAGGGCAGGAGATTCTGGAAAAGGGACTTGGCCCACTGGCTAAAATATCCTATCTCAAGATGGCCACCGACCGTTCCCTGGCTATAAAAGAAGCCAATATTCTATTTTCCTGGAACACGCCCCAGGAAATAAAGGAAGAGGAATACCCGCTTCTAAAAACTGCTGAAATCATGCAACTGCTGAGCGCCGGTGCTGATCATCTGCTCTTTTCTAAACTTCCGGCAACCTTAAAAGTGGTGGCCAATGTCGGGGCTTATGCAGAACCTATGGCCGAGCACACGCTGGCTATGATTCTGTGCCTGTTGAAAAGATTGCTGATTGAACACCAGAAAATCCAGCAGGGAATTTTCGATCAATTAAATGAAAATAGAAAACTAAAAGGGCTGACTGCCGGCATCCTGGGCTTCGGTGGCATTGGCCGGGCAGTGGCTCGGATGCTGCGTCCTTTTGAAGTTAAGATCATGGCCATCAATACCAGTGGTAAAACCAGCGAACCGGTAGAATTTGTCGGCACTTTAAAAGACCTGAATTATGTCCTTCAAAATTCGGACCTAGTGGTGGTATCTCTGCCGCTCTCTAATAAGACCAGAGGACTAATCGGCGAGAAAGAGCTCAGGCAGATGAAAGACAATGCAGTTTTGATCAACGTTTCCCGCGGGGAAATTATTGAGGAAAAAGCCCTGTTTGATCATTTAAAAGCCCACCCGAAGTTTATGGCTGGCATAGATGCCTGGTGGATAGAGCCTTTTCGTCATGGGAGATTTGAAATGCACTATCCTTTCCCGGCGCTGGCCAATGTCGTCTGCTCACCTCATAACTCTGGAGTGGTAGAAGATTCGCTCGTTGAAGCGACTAAATTTGCTGTTGAGAATATGAAAAGGTACCTCCAAGGAGGCGAGTTGCGGGGGATGATTAACCGGGAGGATTATCTTTAAACCCGATGCAAATGGAAATAAAAAAAAGTGGTCGGGGAGGTGGGATTTGAACCCACGACCCCAGCGTCCCGAACGCTGTGCGCTAGCCAGGCTGCGCTACTCCCCGGTAAAAAGCCATTATAAATAAGTTATCCGCCTCTGTCCAGCCTGACAGAACCTTGCGGCCTATTATCCCCGGGCAGCAATGAAAATGCAAAATGATTAATACCTTTATTAACTGGGATTTCGAGTCTCAACCACAGAGAACTGCGGAGTCTACTTCATTTCCGCTTTTCATCTCTCATTGAGAAAAGATGCAAAAAAGAGATATAATAAAAAAGTAACAAAATTGGAGGATGAAAGATGGGAGAGGTAATTTTTAGTTTTAAGGTAGAAATCGGCTACGAACCAGGCCAGGGAATTGAGGTCCGCCTCAAACACAAAGGGCTGGCCTCAGAGAAGGTCAGGCGTCACCTGACCCGGGCAGGGAAAGAGCTGTCGCTGGCTTTGAGTTTTCTGCTGCCGTCCGAAGGCCAGGGTGAGGCCGGGGCGGCTAAGAAAAGGCAAAAAATCGAAATAAAGGAGGCTTGAGATGGAAAAGATAAAATTTGAAAAGGGTATTGAACTGGAACGGACAGAAGCAGGTGAATATGTCCTGAGATTTAAACTTCCTACTCTCACTGTTGATTCTGAGCCTGTTTCAGGTCATTTAAAACAGGCTAAGAAGGAAGTTCTTCTGGCCATCCGAAATCTTCTGGATAAAGCCATAGAACAGACAGAAGAAAAATCAAAGAGCAAAACCAGAAAAGAAAAAGAGGTCAAATGAGCCGCATTCTGCTTTTTACCGGAAAAGGCGGCACCGGGAAAACCACAGTCAGTGCTGCCACCGCTGTTTGTGCTGCCAAACTTGGCTATAAAACTCTCGCCATCAGCACTGATTCTGCTCACAGCCTGGGCGATAGCCTGGAGCATGAGCTTGGTCCGGAGCCATCCCTCGTCTCGAAGAATCTCTGGGCCCAGGAGTCGAATATACTTTACAATCTCGAGAAGCACTGGGGAACAATCAAGAAATGGCTGGCAGCGCTAATGGCCTGGCGCGGACTGGATGAAATAGTGGCCGAAGAAGTGGCTGTTTTGCCCGGGATGGAAGAGGTGGCCAACCTTCTCTGGGTTTATTATTATGAGCAGGAGCAGAATTATGATGTCGTCGTTGTTGATTGCGCGCCAACGGCCGAATCGCTGCGTCTTTTAACTCTGCCCGAAGTCGCTGGCTGGTGGTTTAAAAAATTACTTCCTGTTGGACGGAAGTTGATGCCGATTGCCACCCCGATTGTTAACAGGGTGACTGATATGCCCCTGCCCGATAAGGAAATTCTGGATAGTGTTGAGGAGCTTTTTAATCGCCTGGAAGGTTTGAGGGCTCTGCTCAGCGATCCGAAAAAAACCAGTATCCGGCTTCTGCTCAACCCGGAAAAAATGGTGATCAAAGAAGCCCAGCGAACCTATGCTTATCTCAATCTCTATGGCTATCCGACCGACGCTGTGGTCTGTAACCGCATTATTCCGGCCGGAGCAGATGGTGCCTATTTTGAAAAATGGAAAAAGGCCCAGGCGGAATATCTGCGAGATATTGAGGAGCGATTCTCTCCTTTGCCCGTGATGAGAGTTCCTCTTCTAGATACCGAGGCGGTTGGGCTGAAAAGGCTGGCTGAAGTCGGCGAATATCTTTATGGTGGCGGCGACCCAACGCGGGTCTTTTTTGAGGGACAGCCAATTAGCATTGAGCATAACGATGGCCTCTACACCCTGACCATGAAGCTTCCTTTTGTTTCCAAAGGAGATGTCTCTTTATTGCACAGTGGAGATGAGTTGGTTGTTACCATTGGTAACCAGAGGCGGAGCATTATTCTTCCTCAGGTCCTGCTCGAACGGCAGGTGAAAGAGGCTAAGTTTGATGCGGGCGAGCTCAAAGTCATATTTGAAGAGGATTAATTCAGGTCGGGGGCGAACTCAGCCTGAGTGAAATAGTGATAGCCTCGTTGTTACCAATTGCAAAAAACCTGGCACGTTGTTGTTGTAATCACTTATAATACAGCCGTCTTACTGCTCTGCTATTGCCAAAAATAAGGAGCAAAAGACGAGAAATTGATAACATTTTCTTTGACCTGAGAAGAGGTTAATAACTTGGCAAAGAATGATAAGCCACTATCGAGAAAAGAATTTTTAAAGACCTCAGCGGTGGGGATCCTGGGAATTTGCTTTCCCTCCGTTGGTGTTAAAGATTCTAATTCTGCCAACCAGAAGAAAAATGAAGTAAAGCCAGGTCTTGTTGAACTGGGAAGAACCGGGATTAAGGTCACACCTCTGGGGTTTGGTGCCTCCAGGACAATGGAGCAGTCGCTGGTCGTGGCGGCCCTTGAGGCTGGTCTAAATTTTCTGGACACTGGCCGGTCTTATTTCCGTGGACAGAATGAAATAATGATCGGCGGGGCTATCTCTGGCTTTAGAAAAGAAGTGGTTATCCAGTCTAAACTTGATCTGGGCTTAACCGGTCAGCAACTTGACTCACCGGCAGAAATAAAAAAAGCGGTGGCTGAAATGGAAGCGTCACTTGAGGCCAGTTTGCGAGCTTTGCAAACTGACTATCTTGATATCATGTTAATTCATGGAGCAGTTTCTCCAGAGGTTATCTTTCAGGAAGAGATTATCCGATTTTTTGAAGAGGCCAGAAGAAAAGGAATGATCAGAGCTCATGGTTTTTCCTGCCATACCAATCAGGTTGAACTACTCCGGGCGGCTAATGAAAAATTATTTTATGATGTGATCATGCTGCCCTATAATCACCAGGGGGCCTACGTTCATGCCAATAGCGGGCGAAGAGGCAAGTGGGATCAAGTGGCACTCGAAGAAGAAATGGATAAAGCCCGCCAGAATGGGCTTGGTCTCGTAGCCATGAAGACCTGTTCCGGTGGACCGTTGGCAGCCGGTCCAGGAACTGAACCTTCCTATGAAGAAGCCTTGAAATGGGTTCTAAGACGGGGCAAAGTTCACACCATGGCCGTCGCGATGGCTAATTACAGTCAGCTGAGAGAAGACCTCCGGGCTCTCCAGTAATTGCCAGTGATGGATGCTGGGTTTGCTCAGCCCAAGCTATCAGTCTATTAAGAGCTGTTACAGGATTTGCCACCAATCTCTTATCTTGTTATGATTGTCCGCTGACATTCAAAGAGGAGAATCACCATGTGGAGATCAATGATTAAAAGCCAGACGAAAACGATGCTTATGGCTGGCTTAATTCTGGCTATGAGTTTTACTGCTCTAACTGGCCAGGTAAAAGACACAAAGAAAGCGGCCCAGAAAGAACAGCCCATCTTCACAGATTATGCGGCTGCTTTGATCAGCAAGCCGCCGGCTAAACTCATGCTGGACCCCTTTTATGAAAAATACTGCAATGCCATGGGGATCCCGGTCATCGCTTCCGGTCAGGTATCAGATCTGGCTGTTCTCATTGCCCGTGACATCATCATTCATATGCTATCGGAGCGACCTGATCTCAGAGCTCAGCTGGTCCTGGAAGGGCAGAGGGTTGGAATAATCGGCAAAGATCAGCAGATGTCAGATATCCCTGAATATAAAAATTTAAAGAAGCCACAACTGGGCGACCGGCGGCTGACCCCCCAGGAGATCGCCGAATATGAAAAGATAAGCCAGCTCTCTGATGCTGAATACTGGAACAAACGGGCCAGAGGACTCGGTGGCCTCTACACCACCTGCGGCGAAGAGAACCTGCTGGGCATTCCGGGCACCCGTTATTTTGGGGAACAGATTCTTGTTCATGAGTTCGGTCACGCTATCCATCGTGCCATCCGGCGAGCTGACCCACGCCTGGCAGCCGATATTGAAAAAGCTTATGCCGATGCCATGGCCCTGGGATTATTCAAAGGGCAATATGCCTCCACCAATTCTGACGAATACTGGGCGGAGGGAACACAATTCTGGTTCTGGTCAAACTTTGAATATAAAGATGGCGAGAAAGTCGTTTATTCGCCGGCTGAACTTAGAAGCTACGATCCAGCCCTTTACGAACTTTTGAGCCGGGTTTACCCGAGTTCCCATCATCTGCCGCTTGATCCTTTCTGGAATTTTAAGGGCAGATTGGGGGGAAGTACCGCCAGGCCTTGAAAACACGATGAAGCCCTGAATTTGCTGAGCGCTTAACTTTATTAGCTTGATTAACTGGCTCCGATAGTTTTATTCTAAGAAACAGCCCATCGGGAAGGAGGAATAAATAATGCGTTTTTTTCAAGGAAAGACTTTTTATTCTCTGGCACTGGGCATTCTTACTGCTGGCCTTTTAGGATTAGCAGCTGGTTGCAGCCAGGGCGCCCACAGCCCGGCCGATCAAGCCCAGCTGAAATTTGCTATTTCTTTTCCGGCTGAAAGGTCAGCCAGCCCGCTGGATGGGCGCCTTCTTTTGCTTATTTCAACTGACAATAAAAAAGAACCGCGCTTTTCCATAAATGATAGTGCCGGAACACAGCAGGTTTTTGGGGTAGATGTGGAAGGGATGGCGGCGGGCACGGCAGCCATCATTGATGGGACAGCTTTTGGTTACCCAAGGCACAGCCTGGCGGCTATTGAACCGGGCGAATACTGGGTACAAAGTGTGCTCAATATTTATCAGACGTATCATCTTAAAGACGGCAGAACACTCAAGCTCCCTCCTGACCGCGGAGAAGGTCAGCAGTGGAACCAGAAACCAGGCAATCTTTACAGCCAGCCAGTCAAAATGCGCCTCGACCCTCGGGCATCTCAGACAATTAAAATTTCTCTCGATCAGATCATGCCGGAAATCCCCGATCCGCCTGAAACAAAATACATCAAACATGTCAAAATTCAGAGTAAGCTCCTGTCCGATTTCTGGGGGACGCCGGTCTATCTTGGAGCTCATGTTCTACTACCGGCCGGCTTTGATGAACATCCGCAGGCCCGCTATCCACTCATTGTTTACCATGGGCATTTTCCTTATACCTTTGAAGGCTTCCGCGAAGAGCCTCCGGATCCGAATCTTGAACCGGATTATAATGAGCGATTTCATCTCCGCGGTTACAACCGAATCGTTGAGGAAGAAGCTTATGCTTTTTATAAATACTGGACAGCCAGCGACACGCCGCGTTTTCTCATTATTGAGATTCAACATGCCAATCCTTTTTATGATGATTCCTACGCGGTCAACTCCGCCAATCTTGGCCCTTACGGCGATGCCATTAACTATGAGTTAATTCCATATATCGAGAAGGAATTCCGCGGGCTGGGTGAGGGCTGGGCCCGTTTCACTTATGGCGGTTCAACCGGCGGCTGGGAAGCGCTGGCCACTCAGGTGTTTTATCCTGATATGTATAACGGCTGCTGGGCTTCCTGTCCTGATCCTATAGACTTCAGGGCTTACACGGTGGTCAATGTTTATGAGCATCAGAATGCCTATTATTTAGAAAGTCGCTGGAAAAAGACGCCGCGCCCCGGACAGCGCAATTATCTTGGCGAAGTGCTCTGCACGCTCGAAGAATCAAACCACCGCGAGCTGGCCCTCGGAACCAGGTCCCGCTCCGGCGACCAGTACGATATCTGGGAAGCAGTCTTTTCACCCGTCGGCCCGGATGGTTATCCGCGTCGCATCTGGGATAAATTGACCGGTCAGATTGATCACGACACTGCCGCCTACTGGCAGGAGCATTATGACCTGCGCTATATCCTCGAGCGGGACTGGAAAACACTTGGACCGAAGCTAACCGGAAAAATTCATATTTACTGTGGCGATATGGACAACTATTACCTCAATAATGCCGTTTACCTCATGGAAGATTTCCTGAAAAAGACGAAAGATCCGTATTATGATGGTGAGGTTGATTATGGTGACCGGGCAGAACATTGCTGGAACGGTGACCATAGCAGTCCGATTTATATCTCACGCCTGCGCTATCATCAGTTGCATATTCCAAAAATCATGGAGCGCATAAAAAAATCTGCTCCGGCGGGGGCTGATCTTACCAGCTGGCGCTACTGACAGGTTGATATTTTCTTTTTCGAAAGAGCCGATTGTTATAACCTTACGTTTATTTTATTCTAAGGAGAATTTTAGGCCAGCCAGCCTGATGCAGTGCCTGTTTTCTTCAATTTGCCCATAGAATATTTGAGCTATAAGAATTTTATGAATCTAGAAATAAATTCTTTTTATGCTCTAGAGGAATTGGCCGTCAAGAATAAAATAATGGGGAGATGGATTTTTGAAAACTTCTGTTTTTTATAGAGCTAACATAGATATTATCTTCCTCAAGATATAGACTATTATAAAAGAATCGGTGCCCTGGCATCCAAATGGACTTATCGGCCGATTTTATTCCGAGAATTGGAATAATTCCTCTTAGCGTATTTATTTTATACTCCAGCGGTAAACCCTTGATAAGACAACTAACTATTTTCTGCTAATGGCGAAATCTTCAAAATAAACCGGTAGAATAATACCCCCCATAATAATCACGGTTATTGAAAAATAGATGGACATTCTTTCCGTCGTTGATATGTAGTAGTCCCCTCCTCTGTTAACTCCTTCACTTATTAACCCGGAAATCTTATTCTGTCATTCAACAGTAAAATTGTTTTTTTAACTGTTAGCACAATTCAACGGCAACCATTAGCTCCTACGTCTTAGGATGCTAATCAGTGCCACTATCCTACTTTTTCATGGGTCAATAAAATGACAACCCATTCCACCTACGCAACAACTCGTAGAATAAATACCAAACCACGCCTCATGATAACATGTGCCACAGCATTCATCGATAGGCTCGGTGACAAAACCAGAACACGAGCAACCACCACAACGACCAGAACAGCCAAAAGCACTTTCACTTGCTTGCAACCAGGCTACGCTCATTAAAAGCGCAATGGCCAACAATATAATTAGATAATTAGCGCCTCCAAATTCTTTTGTACTATAGGTACCTCCTTCGTTAATTTATGATTTATTATTAGTATTTCATTCTTGATTTTGAGCTGTGTTAACTAAATAAACCCTAACCTGATTTTCAGGCGATACCAGTAAAACAGCAATTTTAGCTACTTCCTGGTTGGTGGATAAACTAACATTAAAGTCTGTAGCGAAAGATTGCGATTCTCTTTCGGCCCAGTATTTGTTTACTATTTTTCCTGATTTGAACTCCGTAACTTGAATCTTGGGGAAACCGGTCAAAACAAAAAGCTTTCCTGCGGTCTGCCTGATTCGCCGAATAATGGTAACAAATCCAGGCTGAGCTGACCGACCTGCTTGGTCACGTTTGATATTCATCCTTCTCTGCTCTTTCATAGAATTTTCATCAAGTTCCTCCTCACTAATAAGCTTGCCCTCTATTGTATAGGTTTGCAGTAAGGCTAAATTCTCAAAAGCGACAAAAACGTTCCTGTCGTCAGCTGCAATTTTTATCGAGTTAAGAGGCATGGAGTTCTTGAACTCCTTGCCCTTGCCAAACGAATAGAGTGGTTTCCCGTCGAAGTCAAGGACGTCAATAAGGGCTTGATTGGGGTCTAAAAATATAGGTACCGCTAATATTTTTCCCGCTTCAATAGCTTCGATTTCATAGTAAGTCTTGTAAAGAGGAAAACTCTTCAGATATTCACCAGCATAGGAAAAAAAGACGATCCGGTGGTTCCCTGAGTCATTGACCAGGATAAAATTCTTCAAGCAAATTATCTGACGCGGATTAAGCAGCTCACCAGGGCCGTTTCCTTTTCGGCCAAAACGGCCATGGCATCTCCCTTGCTGGTCATAAATAGATACACAATGGTATCTTGAATCTGAAATATAATAATTTCCTATCCCATCAACATCCAGATATTTGGCATCCCATAAACCATGGTCCTGAGCAATATCATCTTCGGCCGGGAAGGTAAATAATAGAGTTAACTTAATTTCCCTGGCGGCAGGGTTGGTATTGATTTGTGTTACATTTTCGCTACCCTCAACAGGAGAATAAGCCAGCACTTGCCACATGCACAGCCAGAATAAGCAAAGAGTGCCCAGAAAAAACGCAGGAAAACGAATAGCCTTAAACATTTCCTCCCTCCCCTTCTTTATTCTATTTAAATGTGTTTTTTTCCCGAAATCAAGTAAAAATCGGGACACCCTAGATTTTCCCTTTTTTTTGACAGAAACGGCTGCTGTCCGATATACCAACCAATATATCCATATCCAGACGGAATGAAGTAACCATTGGCTTAAAAAAATGAAGCTGAGACCAAGGGTGCCTGCCAGCGAGAAGGCCTGGTAGAAAACGACTCTCATCATGCTACTCACCAGTGCTCTCGGCCTTACAAAACCAGGCGCTTATCTTTCCAGCTGGCGCTACTAAAATCCATAATAGTTGGCTATGAGCCATCTCATAGGCCAGCTGGGTGCGCCCTGCCGGCCTGAAAGGATAGTTTTAGCCTTTTTACGCTCTTAAACATTAACTAAAGTACCTAATCATACAAATCCACCGAATGACGTTCTCGTTGAAAATGATATAAGATAAATCTTATTCTTCAGGGGAAAACAAATATAGATAAATTCACCGGCTTTTACCTCAGTACTAAAACGCTGGCCCTCTTTATTTTTTTCTGAAGAAGCCTCTAGAGACATTAAGATCTCATTCTTATCTGGCGCAACTTCTTTTAGAAAAGAGACAATGATCCTGTATGAAATCGAATTAAAATCCCCAAAGGGAATAAATGATATTTCATATTCTTTATCTTCTAATTTAATTTTCTGGCTTATCCTGTTAGGAAACCTCCACTTATCACCCTCTCTGAAAACATCACATTTTAACCACTTTGATTCCTCCTTGAGAGTAACTTTGTTAGGTGAAAAAATAGAGCTTAGAAACTTCACTTCATCCTGATTATCAGACAGAATGATAAAGGGTTCCGCTGCGATCTGGGTATTGTAATCAACCACATAAGCCCTGGTCTTAATACCGATTTCATATCGAGGCCCCGAATTAGTAGGATTAACCTGCCCAAAGCCATAGCTGGACAAGAAAACCACGGACAAGATCAAAATCCATTTCTTATTCTTGCGCATTTTAACCTCCCACCTGAAAATTTATAACAATCATAAATCTATCTCAATGGAACAAGGCAGCCTGATCAATTTCGTCGCTTGATATGCTTAATAAGCCGTTTAAAGACCTCCCAGGCCTTTAAATTAGCCAGGAAATGAAAATATCCATTATGGCTCTCTCTTGATAGAAGATTCTATTATTCGTTTTTTCTAGTGCCTTTTTTTAAAACAATCGTTGTGGAAGTGGCTGGCAGACATGAAAAATAAAATCCATGTCACACAGCAAAAGCCTTTTAAAATTATCAAAGGATAAGGCCAGAACGAGGTAAGGAAGCCTATATGTCTCTTTTTGTTTTAAATCCCCCCCTGGGAGTCAGTGCAGAGCAATTTAAGCAGAGTTTAATGTCACGATTGATAATTTGGGTAGATGGTTAGGACAATATTCAAAATTCTGTTCTCATCCGGCCACTGGCAAGACATCCCTTTAAGAAATGAGATTTTTTACCCGGAAAAGGCAGGATAATAATAAACTTTTAGTTTTTGCCAGATTTACCTGTTAGTGTTAACATCTTGACGTCTGGAAAAGCTCAAAAGGGAGGGCAGAATGAAAAAATTGAGGCTAAAACTCTTCTTGATTGAGTCGGCTGTTATTTTCTTGATTATTTCTCCATTTTTGCTAAAAGCCGATGATATAAAGGTCAAGATCGAAAATGGCCCACAGGTTATTTATAATCCAAAAAATCCCGCTCCTCCAAAAGGCTCACTGACTAAGATTGTACTTAAACAGGAATTCTCAATTGGAGTGGGGAAGTTTGATGAGGATAGGTTTGGTGAGTTGACCTCTATGGATGTAGATAGTGATGGAAACATATATGTTCTTGATGGCAAGGAGAAAAAGATAAAGGTCTTTGACAGCGCCGGGAAGTTTGTCAAGAAATTCGGAGAGAAAGGCCAGGGTCCAGGTGAACTGAACTTACCTGTGTCTCTTCAAGTAACTCCTGCCAGAGAAATAGTCATTGGTGACGCCTCGAACCAGAAATTGATGTTTTTTTCTTATGATGGAAAGTTCCTGAGAGAAATGTCTACAGCTATGAAGGCTCGAGGTCTGGTTCTCCCTTTATTTGATTCTCAGGGAAATATCATTGGACAGCAGATTGTGCAAGCTGAAGGCAAGATTATCCGTGAAGTCAGGAAATATGACCGCGAGTTGAATTCGCTCTTTACCCTGGCTTCGGTGGATATCACGGGTGTTATCCAGGGGAAGATCGATCCTTTCCGAATGGTGTTCTCTTATCAATTTGGAAAGGATAATAGCATTTATTGCGGCGACCTGGATAAATACGAAATTAAGGTCTTTAGTCCAGAAGGAAAGCCGATCAAAAGAATACTGAAAGACTATGTTCCAGTCAAACTAACGGAAAAAGATAAAGAAGAATTTTTTGGCCGAATGCCGGAAATAGACCCTCAATCCAAAGAGAGGATAAAGTTTTCGGAAGTCTTTCCTCCGTATCAGAATTTTACCATGGACGAGAAGTGGAGATTATTCGTCAGGACATTCGAGAAAGGAAAAGACAAAGGAGAGTACTACCTGGATGTCTTCGATGAAGAAGGGAAATACATAGCTAAATTTTCCTTCAAAGGAGAACCACGGGTCTGGAGAGGAAACAAGCTATATGCTATGGAAGAAGATGATAGCGGATTTCAAACATTAAAGATCTACAGTGTCCGTTGGCAATGATGGCACTGGTTTTATATTGATTCTCACCTATGATTATCCTCCGGTTTCCAAAATGAGTAGAGGCATTAGCAAAAGAGGCATCTTTGTGCCTGTTAAATAGGCGGAGGGCAGAACTGATAATTTAGCCTGCTTTAAGGCGGATAAGCCTGTACGGTAATCAGTGTTAGAGCAACTAAAACAGTTAACTAAAGTAAATAAGTGGAGAGTTTAGCATGGCCAAATCGCAAACTAAACTTGACCTGGTCATGAGGTCAAATACGTCGATTGTGATTTTGAAATTATTGCCAGACAAACCTATAATAAAAATTGAAAAAGAAAAATGCGCTAAGAATCTTAAAGGAGGGAAAACCATGCCGGATCCTGTCTTTCATGCCGCTGCCGCTTATGATGCCGGCTATGCCCTGGAAAAAGTCAAAGTCAAAATTGATATCCTGTGGTTTGCCATCGGGGCGGCCGCTGTTGATATCTTTATGGTTGCCTTGCCTTTTTATTTCTTTTCTCATCAGAGTTTTTACGAATTCTATAATGTCTGCCGTTATGCCACTCATGGCATCTTCGCCATTCTCATCATGTGCCTGATAACCTATTTCATCACCAAAAAGTGGTCGTCGGTCTTATGGTTTTTTCTTGGTGCCATTGTCGGTCACTGGCCGCTGGATATGTTGAGCCTGGAAGGAATTAAGATGCTTTATCCCCTGGACCCCGGTTGGGCCTGGATTCACTGGGATGTATTTTGCCAGGCAATGAAACCGCTCAATGGTGTCCCAACTTACTGGCAATCGTCACTCATCTGGTATGAACTTCTGGCTTTTCTGATTTTTGGTGCCATCTATTTTTATAATAGAAGGCAAGCGGCCAAACAAAGCTCCAGCTGAAACAGCTAGCCAGTAATCAGATAATCAGACAGCTGACGGTCATCAGTGATAGATGATCGGATTAAAGAGGAATTTGAAGCTACCGTGAGCCTGCGCTCGGTGGATAGCATCAAAACCCAGGAGGATGACTCTGCCTTTTTCGACCTGACAGGCCACTGCTGCCGATTTATATTTCAATTTTTCGCCATTTAAAAGAATTCCGCTGAGAAGTGGATCGTAAGCTGGAAACCAGGCTAAGTTCCAGACTTTTTGAGTGCCGGCCGACTTACTATCTTCAGCTCTGGTTATCTCGAAAGCCGGACTAAAATAGCAAAATATCGCAGCTTCCTCACCAATACCAAAAGCTTCTGGTCTCGAAGGATCAACGGCCACCTGTAGAATAGAGCCGGGTGAATAAACCCGCACCCGTTCCGAAGTCTGCCCGGCTGCCTGGCTTTCCGGACGGCGCATCCTCCTTGGTTCAATGATGTTTTTTACCGGCAGTCCAAGATTTTCTATGGCAAAATCCGCGGCATTCTCGGCTGCGATCAGAGTCCCACCGCTCCTGATAAAAGAGTTAAGAGCAGATACTCCTTCCGGACCGAGTCCACCCGCATACTCGGGAGGCACTTCGCCTTTTTTCCTGCCTTCGAGAATGATCTGACTGCTCAGACTGGGCAGAATAAGATGGGTGAAATTAGACTGAAGCTGGCCGGCTCTTATATCCGCATTATGAATAACTTTAAAATCAAATTCAAACTGCTCGAGTACCCAGCGCATCCAGCCTTCATCCATACTCGCCGTCCAGGGCTGGTAAATAGCCAGACGATAGGGAGTCAGCGACTGAACTCTGGCTGGTTCAACAGAATTAATTCCTTTTATTTCAAGCCCGAGTCCTTTAGCCAGAGTTGCCATTCTGGCCGCCTCAATTCTGCCCCGGTCAATGACCAGGCTGCCGGCCGGGTAAGTCTGGCCGCCGACGGTAATCGGTCGGTCAATATAACCCGCTGATATTTTATTTTTAAGCAACCGATTGGCCAGTGTTACCGAGTTATTAAAGCTACTGTTTACCAAGTAATAATTACCGCCGCTTTCGATTTGGCTATCCGGTATTTTGACCGGAGGCAATAAATTCAGGTTGGCTTCAAATTTGCTGGTGACTTCCGTCACCCTGACCCCCATCTGAAGGGGGAGTGTCCAGCTGGCTTCATCATAAGGAAGATGCTGCGTTGGGTCCTGACCTGGTGGCAGAGGGTAGGCTTTGCTTTCCAGCAAATCTTTGACAAAAGCCCGGTAAGGCTGCGATAGCGGAACGACATAAGTTCCAGCCGGATAGTTAATACCATCAGCTTCAAAGGCTTTAGTTGCCCGGTAAACTTCAGCGCCGTTTTTCTGGATGACCTCAATGAGCTTCAGAGCGGTGGGCCAATCTTTCTGAGCTTCCGGAATAACATAAGCGTAAGGTGGCTCATTTAGTCCTTTTTCTATCTGGCGCTCGGCGAAAAGACAGAAATTCTCCATATATTTTTCTTTATTCCCGGCAATAGTGGTTAAAAATGACAGTGCAACAATTTCTTCATATTCGACAATATCGCGCAGCCGCCACCAGCCGCCCGGCCAGGGCTCGAGGTAGGTTGACTGAATATCATTGCCGTCGGCACCAACGCGGATATCGCCGGGACGAATGAAGATAGGCGAAGCCACATTGACGCTGGCCGCCTCAGATAGAATGCCCAGAGCATTATGACGAAGCGGTGCAGCCCGGTTGGCGGTATTATACCAGGTATCAAAAATGGCGTTGGTGGCCATACCTGTTTTACCGGCCCGGCTGAGATCAATGACAGCTTCTCCCGTTAGCTGATAAAGCTCCCGTAAAAGAAGCGGGTCAAGATTGGGATTGACCGGGTCCTGGTAAGGAGGGAGGAAAATACGGGGACCGTTGGATCCCATCTGATGAACATCATAGACGAGGAGCGGAAACCACTCCTGATATAGAACCCGGGCCATCAGCTGCGTTTCTTTCTGGGTCAGCATGAACCAATCCCGGTTGTTGTCATGACCGGTGTAATAATGGTAAAGCCAGGGCAGGCTGCTTCCTTCATAAGGCGTCCCCAGAGTTTTGTAATACCAGTCAGTGACCAGGTCAATGCCGTCCGGATTGGCCGAGGGGACAAGCAGAAGAATAACCTGGCTCAGGATTTTTTTAGTTTCCTCCGAATTATCGCTGACCAGTTTATAAGCCAGTTCCATGGACATCTGGGAAGCAGCGATTTCGGTGGAATGAATAGAACAGCTAATATAGACGATAGCCTTGCCCTCTTTTATGAGCGAAGCTTTTTCTTCTGGTTTAAGCTGCCTGGGGTCATGGAGTGTCTGATGGATTTTTTTGTATCTGTCGAGGTTACTGAAATTATCTTCAGCGGTAATAATAGCCATGACCAGTGGCCGGCCAAGAGTGGTCTTACCCAGCTCGATTAACTTAATGCGATTCGAGGCCTGGCTGAGCAGCTGAAAATAATCAGTTATCTGCTTCCAGTTGGCCAGCTTAAAATCCTGACCAGGCTGAAACCCAAGAAATTTCTCAGGTGACACAATTTCAGCGCTGGAGGAATTTAGAGGAAGAAGAAAAATAAACAGAAGCAGCCCTAAGAAAATAGAGATAGTAGCCTTAAAATAATAACTCTGGTCTGACTTCTGTCGGGATACCTTTTTCATCCTTTTATGCTCCTTAATTTAGATCTGCTCATGTATGAATAAGACAGGCCTGTCTCCAGGAGGTTGATGGACACCAGCTGATCTTAGAAGCGCTTAGAGCGGGATTATGCTTCCATCTAACAGTGATGGCTGCAATCAGGTACTGTCTCATTTTTAATAAATAATCTACAATAATTATTAAGACAAATAATATATATTTATCTACGGCCATAATTCAAACAGAAAAATCTGGATTTAGCTCAATACATTTTGTCGATCAATAGAAGGTTTCTTATTATTCAGGTAGAAGAAAGGCTGGCCCGGGCATCATTCCCTGCGCTGGCCAACTTTACCTGGTATTTAGTGAGCATTGATTTAGGTTATTAGAGGTTAGCTATTTAACCTGAACAGCCCAAGCTTTCCTTGCTCAACTCTTGCTGAGTTTTTCTTTAAATTCTCTTACCTTGCTTATCATTCTGATGACTTCTTCCCGGAAAAGAGCGACTTCTTCGGGCGAAGCTGAAACCCAGTCTGTATGTACAGCCTCGTTTCTGGTCTCCCACCATCCAATTATCTCTTCTTTCTCCTGGTCTCTGAGATATCTTTTTTCCCAGAGTTCCTCCAGCCGGCTTCTAAACTCTCTGGCATAGCCTTTCTGCTTGCGGACAGCCTGTTCATACAGAGTATAAATGAGATTCTCGAGTTCTTTTCCGGCCAGGAAACCAGCTACTTCCGGGTCAGTTTCGAGAAAACATTCGGCCAGATCTAAATAAGAGGCATTTTCCTTTCTGATGTTTTTTAAAGCCTGTCGCGCCGATATTTTTTTGACCGCATTGGGCTTATTTATATAATCCAGGTAAATCTGGTGGTAATCTGGATTATTTCGAAGCCAGTCTTCACTTAAAATGGCCGACAGAGCCCACAGAGCCATGTCCACCTCAGCTGAGGTGTCAAAACCATAGTTTTCTTTAAGTTCGCTGAGGTCATCAAGATAGCAGAGATATTTTTTTACCGGCGTTTCAGCTTTAATGGATAGAAGATTTTCAACTGGAGCACTGTAAATTCCGTAATGTTCCGGACAGATAATCCGAAGCAGGCAGGACATTATTTCAATATTTTTAAAAATATCAAATAATTTCTGGATGACATTGATGTCTTTCGGCTGGATGTTTTTAAACACCTCCTTTAAAGAATCTATTTCCTGCGGCCCCAATTCGGGCATCTTCCACCAGGCTGGGAAATGATGATCGCGCTTGATAATTTCAAGGTGTTTGAAGCCAAACTCCTCTTGCCCTTTGCGGACCGGTTCCATGAGTTTAATCAACTGAGGGAAATTAAGCGTACCGCCATATTTCAGGCGACCGATTTCATCATATAAAGGGAGAAGCTGTTTTAAATCAAATCCCGACATCGCCGGGTAATCCTCCTTTTACTATTTGTTTTTATTATAAATTATTTATTAAGCTCGAGTGAACTTGCTTATCTTGATAATCAGCATTCGGCCAGCTCGGATTCTTTGGTAATTTAATTACCCTCAAGAATTAAATCAAAAAATGAGCTTCCGGGCAACAGACTCTTTGCATTCTGCTGGGTTTAGAAGCCTTGCCGGAAAGCTTCTTTAAAGCCATAAAAAATTTGGTCTTATCCAGAATCAGCTGGCTGCTGTTGAAAATGGGCGGTGGAGGTCTGGTTAATTTCAAAGACATGATTAAGTTTATTTTTGACAATCCTACCAAATTTATGGCCGGAATTGTTTGGTCTGGTCAGGGCAGCTGTTATAGAATAAAAAAAGTTAAAAAACTAGAAAGCTAAAAGAAACAAGAGAAGCTGGAAATGTTAAATTAATTTATAATATTTAACTATCAAAAGGAGGGAAAAATGAAAACTCTGAGCAGAATAAGGCTTTTGAGGTCGCTTCTAATTTTGATAGGCTCGATTCTGGCTATTTCAAACGCTGTTTTAGTCCTGCCGGCCTCGGGCTTAATAACCAGCTCTGATGGGGCCGGCCAACAAACCAATCCACCGATAACTATTACCAACGTCAGGGACAATATTTATATGATCAAAGGTAGCTCGGGGGCCAATTGTTATTTTCTGGCCGGGAAGAAAACTAACCTTCTCGTCGATGCCAAGATGAGTGCCGAGTCTTTAAAGGAGATGCTGGCTGAAATTCAGAAAATATCGGCTAAGCCCCTTTCTTTGGTGATTCTTACTCATAGCGACGGCGATCATGTTAATGGTCTCAGCGGACTGACGGCTGGCGTAAAGATTCTGTCCCATAAAAAAACTTATGAGGAGATGCTGCCAGCTGTCGAACAGAGGCCAGAGCAAAAAAACTTTTTGCCTTCGGAAACCTATGAAGGCAGTAAAAGCCTCGATTTTGAAGGGACCAGGCTCGAACTAAGGAATTTTGGCCCGGCCCATACCAGTGGCGACACAGTAATCTTTATCCCGCAGAGCAAAGTGGCCATAGCTGGCGACCTGGTTTTTATCGGGCGGGATCCGCTCATTCATCAGCAGAAAAATGGCAGTTTTTTCGGGCTGATCAAAACCCTGGAATCGATGCTGGCTTATAAACCCGAAATAGAATTGTTTTTATCGGGCCATGCTGATCCAGCCAATCGCCAGGATGTAGTAGAGTTAGTCAATTCTCTTAAAGAAAAAGAAGCCCGGGTAAGGGAAATGATTCAGCAGAAAAAGACGTTGGACGAAATAAAAGTTGCTTTTGGCCTCGAGGCGGCTACGACCTCTTCCCGTCGTCCTTCACTCATTGAAATCATCTATCAGGAAATCGTGGAACAAAAATAAGCTTGAAGCTAGGGACATAATCGTTGTAAATTAAGAGCAGCAGTAAAAAACAAAAAGGAGTGTGAGATGAAAAAGCTAATGCCTGTTTGTCTTGTTCTTTGTCTGGCTTTGATGAACTTTGGGTGTGCCAGCTGGAGCAAGACGGCCAAGGGAGGGACTATTGGGGCTGCGGGGGGAGCGGTGGTTGGGGCGGCCGTCGGCAAAGCAGCCGGAAATACCCTCATCGGAGCTATTACGGGTGCAGCCATTGGGGGTGCGGCCGGTGCCTATATCGGTCACCAGATGGATAAACAAGCTGAAGAAATGAAGCGTGACCTCCAGGGGGCGAAAATCGAAAGAGTAGGCGAAGGGATTAAAATAACCTTTGATTCTGGACTTCTTTTTGATGTCGATAAATATGAGCTGAGTCCGGCCAGTAAAGAAAACCTGACCAAGCTGGCGGCGATTCTCAATAAATATCCCGACACTAATATCATTATTGAGGGACATACGGACTCAACCGGTTCCCGGGAGCATAACATGACGCTGTCTGAAAATAGAGCCAAAGCAGTAGCCGCCTTTCTGGCCATGCAGAACGTTCAATCTTCCAGATTCACGGTCATAGGCTATGGTCCGGACCAGCCTGTTGCCTCTAATGATACGCCGGAAGGGCGGCAGCAGAACCGGCGGGTTGATATTGGTATTATCGCCAATGAAAAATTGAAAAAGGCCGCGCTGGAACAGGCAGGGAAATAAAGTAGTCTGCTCTTCTGGCTGTTGATTCGAATAGCTGGCGCTACTAAACTCCTGGCGTCAAGTTATTCTGCTTATTTTTTGTCGGGTTCGTAAACAAATTCTATCGGCAGCCAGACAACATCATCGTCGATCAGGACATAATCATTGCGTGGAATCTTCTGGCCCACCTTAAGCCAGGTAACATCGTCATCGATCATTATGTACTGTGTTCCTTTTGGTACTTTAACCACAGGTGAAACACCTTTGCTGTTTATTGTTATCTTGCTGCTGGTAGCTATCACCTGGTTGTTCTTTTTTGAGTCATAAATTCCAATAAAGCCGGCTGATTTGCCTCTGATATTCATTCCTGTAATTTCTATTATTTTTTTATCGGGCAGAAGAAACCGGAAATGGCCCGAGCCAACTTTTTCCACTGTGGCGCCTTTAGGAATGGTGATTTTTTTGGCAGCTAAGACAGGAAGTGTGGCCAGAAAACACAACAAGACTCCAATTGCCAGAGATTTTTTTAACATTTAAACCCTCCCCCTGGTAAAGAAATTGAAGAGAAAGAAGCGGTTAATCCGGGCAGCAGAAAGGCCTCTGACCACTTCTACCAGCCAGCTTCTTTAATTTCAACCCTGACAATAATTTAACATCATATGTTGAAAAATAAAAGGAATAAAAGTTTTTGGCTCGGGCTGCTGATTCCTCCACCGTTTTGAGGCAAGCAGAGATGGAGCGGATAGGAGGCCATAAGGATAGTTATCCTCAGCCGACAACCATCTTTGTAAAAGGATAGACATAAGCCTGAAGAAAGACCAGGAGAGAAACCAGAGCAGTCAGAAGCAGGCTGTGAATAAAAACATAACGCAGTATATTCCCTTCATGTCCATACCATCTGGTGGCAGTAGCCGCCACAACGATGCTCTGGGCGTCTATCATCTTGCCCATCACTCCACCAGAACTGTTAGCCGCCGCCATGAGCACCGGATTCAAGCCGAGTTGACCGGCGGTGATTTTCTGGAGGCTGCCGAAAAGAACATTGGACGAGGTATCAGAGCCGGTTAAAGCTACCCCCAGCCAGCCCAGCATTGTTCCAAAGAAGGGATAAAGAACGCCGGTGCGGGCGAAAGCCAGTCCCAGAGTGGCATCCAGGCCAGAGTATCTGGTTATATAACCGAGGCTTAGCATAAGAGCCACAGTCAGAAGAGAAAAGCGAACCCGCCAGATGGTTTTCGCATAGATCTTGAGCATTTTAGCCGGGCTGAATTTCATCAGAAAGCCGGAGATAATAGCTGCGACCAGAATGCCTGTCCCGGTGAAGGACAGAAAATTGAAGCGAAAAATTGCCTCCTCCGGCAGAGGTGATGGCGTGACCGGCGGCATCCTGAAGATCTGGTGGTGGAGACTGCCGATGATAAACGAAGGAGCGAAGATAGAATCAAGCAGCTTTTTTACCTGCGGAATTCCCCAGACAAAGATGACCACACTCAGGATAATCCAGGGAAGGCTGGCTGAAAAAAGTGCTTTCTGGTTGAGATTGGTGCCTTTGAGCTCAGCGTTCCCATATTTTTCCGGAGAAAAAGTCTGTCGCGGCTGCCAGAAATGAAAAAGAATGACCAGGGCGGCAAGTGAAACCAGCGATGAGACCACACCGGCCAGCCAGGGTCCATGAAAATTGGAAATTAACAGTTGAGGAATAGCAAATCCGAGGCCAGCCACCAGGGCTGCCGGCCAGACTTCCAGCATTTTTTTAAACCCGCAGAAAGCAGCCATCAGCCAGAAAGGCACAATGACCGAAAAAAACGACAGCTGACGGCCAACCATAGCGCTTAAGTCTCTGACGTCAAGACCTGTAACTCCGGCCAGAGCGACAATCGGTGTGCCGAGGGCGCCATAAGCAACTGGGGCGGTGTTGGCAATGAGTGAAAGTCCGGAAGCCTGAAGAGGCGGGAAACCAAGCCCAATAAGCAAAGCTGAGGTAATAGCCACCGGTGTGCCGAATCCGGCTGCACTTTCGAAAAAGGAGCCAAACGAGAAAGCGATCAACAGAAGCTGGAGGCGGCGGTCTGAAGTCAGACCGGCAATGTTTTCCCTCAAAACCTGGATAGCTCCTTTTTCCTGACAGAGATCGTAGAGGAAAATTGCATTTAAAATAATCCAGCCAATCGGGAAGAAGCCATAAACAGCCCCGAAGCCGGCGGAGACCAGGGCCTTTGGAGCGGGCAGGCCGAAAATAAAGACCGAAATCAGCAGGGAAGTTACGAGGCCGGCTAAAGCTGCCAGGTGAGCTTTGAGCCGGAGAAAGGCCAGTCCACCGAGGAGAACGATAATAGGTAAGGCAGCCAGCAGGGTTGATAGCCAGAAACTTCCGACAGGATTATAAACCTGTTGCCACGGCACGAATCTTTACCTCATTACCTGATTTTCTTAATGATGGTAAATGTCAAAAAGGTTTTATGAAGTTTTGCGGCCCGTGTCAACTTTATTTTGTTCCTACCTTCGGGGCACAGCGGATGAGACGCGGATATTCTTGCTGGTCAATCAGATATAATTTTCCGTCATAATCTATGGCCTTCGGCTCTCCTGGCAGCTCCAAGCTGCCAATCTGTTTTCCCTTAAGAAAGACATCGGCCATTATGGATTTTTTTTCAGGAGTACTTAGATAAACCAGGATATATTCTCCGGCTGGGAAAACTTGAGCAGCTGTTGAGATAAAAGCCAGGCCTGTTTTTGTCGGCTTTTTGATTATTGGATGGTAAAACTCATTTTTGCCGTTAAGTTTTGCCTCCAGTTTTCCATTTCTAAAAATCAATATTTCGTAGCTATGAGGGTTCATTACAAATATGCGGCCGTCCTTTGAACAACTGAAAATCAATGGTGCTCCAAACATGGGCATCATTTTCATCTGTTGAAACTCTTGAGGAACATCGAAGGCGTCGGCAAAAGAGCTAATGATCTGGCCTTGGTCGTTAAAAACATGCAGAATTTTTCCCTCATAAGGGCCAATGCCAATTATTTCTTCTGTTCCGGGGGAACCGATGCAGCTCACATGGAAATTAACCGAGACAGTACGAAGATAATTTCCTTCCGCCTCATAAAGAATCATTTTCCGATCGCCATTGATAAAAATGCGGCCAGAGGGAGTAACCGCCAGGCCACTGAACTGATTGAGTTCCTGAGGGCCCTGACCTTGAGGGATAGCGATGGTTCGCAGCAACTGACCATCTTTTTTGAAGATTTTTAGCTGGCGGTACTTCGTATCAAGCACATAAATGTTTCCTTTAGCATCTGTATCGACATAGCCAATAAAGGCAAATGTTGGGTATTCCTCAGTTTCCTGGCCTATAGTCAGCTCGGGAATAAGCTTTAATGGTAGCTTCTGATCAGGAGAGGCTGCAGTGCCGGTGGCCATGGCAAATATAAATAAAACCAACAGCAGGCAGATAGCTGAGAAAATCAGTAGCACTGGCTCTAATTTCTTCCGCCTGATCCTGGCCGCTAAAGACGATTGGTTAAGGTTAAGAAACGGTGCCTTTTTAACCATCATTATAAACCTCCCTATTTCTGGCTGGATTTACTCTATCCTATCGCTAATATTTTCTAGCCTGGCGCCTCAAGCTGTCAAGAAAATTGTCGGGCTCTTATCACCGGGGGTTTCAGTCATGTTTTGTTTATGCTGCTTAGTAGCTGACCTGATATAAATCGATAACTACTGGATTAGCTTCCAGATCAATTATTGGATCTCCATTATGAACACAATATAAGAGATCTCCTTTTCCTGCCAGCAGTAAATCATCTTGGAAAATAATCTTATCCAGAGAGAAATTGTTTCTAATGTTATAAAAAAGAAGTGCAAATTTTTTCATGTTTGGGTGGCAGGTCCGTATCTGAATTACTAAGTATCCTCCCTGAAGGATAGCCATTCTGGTGGCAGCTGAATAGGATGTATACCAGGTAACGAGGTCGCTCCATAGGCTACGATCATTATCATATTTCTTATTGTAAGTGAAAAAGCTCCTGAGCATTGGCACATAAAAATCAGGTGGTTTTAATTCTATATTCTTATCCAGTGTTATCGTCTCTAAGGAGATCTGATAAAGCTTTAGCTCATTCTGGGACATAAAGTAAAGACGTTGGCCATCAACCGCAAAATGCTTTCTTATCTGTTCAAAGTATGACGGCTCAGTATATTGCACCGTGATTAAGTCTTTTTCTATTTTTTGCAATTTATCGTTATAAACCCTTATTAAAGCGCCGATTGACTTGTCTTTATTCCGCTCTTTTATAACCAGTCCGCCGAGAAAAAAGCAGTCTTGAGTAAAAAACGCGTCTCTCAAATAGAAACTGCCTAGTTCAGTTTTTAACCATTTATGGCTTTTCTCATGGTAGCCCCGGGCGTCTTTCTCGAAAAGGGTAACTTCATTATAGTATTCAAATACAGCCAGGTCACCGTTGGCATCACAAATGGCGAAGATGCTATCAATTTCGTTGGGACCTTGACCCCAGGTAGCAAAGGTTGTGAACTTATTCTCATTGATCATAGAAATGCCCGGGCGATGAACTACAATCAGATCATTATCTTTGTCCAGAAGACAATGAGAAATTTCTCCACCAAAGTCGGCCTGATGATGCCATTGTTTGACCAGCCTTATTTCCTGCGAAAATAACAACTCCCCTGAAAAAAATAGCATCACCACTCCGGCTATCCACAGCCACTTTTTCATCTCAGCTCTCCTTCTGTCTCCCGGCCATAATGGCAACAGCTGAGGCTCTTACTGATCCTGGAGCTTATAGATGATAATTTCAAAATCCTCGGCATTTTCATCGAGATCCGGATTCCCGTCCTTATAGCAATAAAGTAGCCCATCTTTTTCGGCCAGCAGCAGATCATTTAAATAGATAACCTTTTCTAAGGAACAATCATTTTTTAGATTATAGAAAAGAAGAACAAATCTCGCGGGTTTCTCGGCACATGTCCTGATTTGAAGCAGGAGATAACTGTTCCGGTAGAGAATAGCCCTGGTTATAGCTGAGTAAGAAGTGGCCCACGTTTCCAGGTCAATTAAATAGGCTGTATGATCCCCACGGTAGTCCTTCCTCATATAGAAATCTTTTGGCATGGGTTTATAAATTTCTGGAACCGCCAGCTTTACTGATTTCTCCACTTCGAGGGTCTTCAGAGAAATGAAGTAAATCTTTGGCTCGCTCTGTTTTAGATAAAGAACATAATCATTGTAGGGGATAAGGAAGCGTTCAATCTCATATTGGCGATCCATTTTAACTCCGTTTTCTAAGAGTATGTTTTTCCCCGGAGTTTCAGGGCAGTCGTCAAAAATCTGCATATTAGCTATATCCATCTTATCGGCCGAAGCCGGAACATTCATTATCTTCAGACCGGCTAAAAAGAAATAATTTTGGTAGAATAAAGCCGTCTTGAGGAAAAAGGGAAATGGATCTCTCTTCAGCCAGATGGTCTGTTTAGAGACGTACTTTTCATCCTGAGCTTGAAAAACTTTGATTTTGTCAATGTCTTCAAAGAGAGCAATATTCCCCCGATAGTCACAGATGGTATAAACCCGTGTAGCTTCATCAGGTCCCTGGCCATAAGTGGCAAAGGGGATAGTTTTTTCTTTGTTCACAGCGACCGGATGCTTTCTAAAGGTTAAGATAAGATTCCCCTGAGAATCAAAAAAGGCTCCAGAAATAGGACCCTGATACCTTTCCTCATGCTTCCAACTTCCAACCTTTTCCAGCTGAATTCCATAAATAAAGTCCGTTGAGAGAGCCAGTAAAATGAAGACAGCGATCAGTATTTTTAACCCATTTTGCCTGTCTTCGGTTCGAACTTCTGATATTTGACATGAATGCCTGGCCATGGCCATACCCCCCAGTCATGAGTTCAAGATACTGCCATCGCAGTACAATCCGTCGTTTGTGCTGCCAGATCCCATTTATCTACACGATCTGGACTGCACTTTTACCCCCTTAAGAAAAATCTCATCTATCAGTATGTTCAATCAAAACCTAAAAATTGTCAACAAAAAGTCTCCATCAGGTTAGGACATAGTATCCAGGGTGGATCGAGGAGTAGGGCGCGCGTCGGGGTGGATAGCCGAAATAATATTTTTTTCTTGTCTAGCCACAGAACACGGTCTGAACGGTGAGTATTCTTGCCGGTCAAATAAATACGTTTCTTGCTATAATCTATCTTCTCTGGTTCTCCTTGGAGTTTGAAACTGTTGTCCTGTTTAACTTAATTTAGCAGGGAGTTAAATGCCGAAAAATTGCCAGGTCACAGATTAAGTTTATAGGAGATAATGACAGGATTGGGGAGAGGCTGACCGGACTGTGGTTCTTCCCATTTTTCGACATAAAAAGAATTCCCGTCAGAATAGATAATGTTCAGAGATAAGGGGATTCCGCCGACAAGAAAATTTCCTTCAGTATCAAATATATCAAGATGGTTCTGGAGCTGAACAAGCAACAAGCCTTTTTCCAGGTAATAGGGGCCATTCAGAATAACCTGCTGCCCATGCTTTAGTTCAGGCTGCTGGAAATGGGGATTGACGAATGATTTAACCAGCTGCCCGTCTGAGGTATATTTCCTTATCCGATAAAATAAGGGATTCATTTCACAAATGAAATCGTCCTTATCTATAGCTATTCCGTCATATTCGCAGGAAAAGAAAAACTTAAAAACTTCTTCAGGAATCGGGGCAAAACTCATGATTGTTTCCCCATTATTATTGAGCTTTTTAATGGTGTCAAAAATCCAGGGTTTCTGGAGTCCCATGACAACTGGAGCAGGGACTGTTCCTTCATAGGTGAATATTTCATTCTTATGATTGACGTGAACACAGCACCATATCCGCTCTTTAACTGATATCTGCTTTTTATACTGGTAATCACGGTCATAAAAGATAAGGCGACTTCCTAGATAATCATCTACAAGGATATCCCCTTCCGGGCTTACAGCCAAACTCCACGGAGCTGAATACTCACCTGGTCCCTGACCGTGCCGCCCTAAGTTTTGTATAAAATGCCCATCAGAACTGAATATCCAGACATTGTTTTGCTGAGCCCCGTCAGCCACGATGAAATTTCCCTTCGAGTCCCGCACGAAATCAATTATGGTGCTAATTGCGCTGTTTTCAGTCAATTCCAGTTGAATTTCAGAGGTCTTCGAAAATATGTCTTCCAGTTTCCTGGCTGAGGACAAAACCTTGATTTCTGATGAAGATAGAGGTGAGTTAGGAGCTTTAGGCTGTCGAGAACAGCCCCAGGGGAATAATAAGACCAATGCCATCAATACCAGACGACCCCGATGCCTCATGGCCTCCCTCCCTGATATTTTTATATGATAAATTATAATAGTGTTAAAATTCAGTCTCTTCAACCTTATTGGGTTGCTATTGAGATAGTCAGTTAAAAAGGAGCCATTTCCACAGGGGGACAATCTGAATTTTTTTGCCTTTGTATTTTTCTTCTCTTTCTTCCTCCCAGGTAATCACGGTTAGCTGGTCGCAGCCTAATTCCTCGCTGGCTGCAATTAAAGATCTAAACTCTCTTTCTTTCACGCTTATATCGTTTAAATCATAAGAGACTTGTAGAAGATTTTTTACTCGCTGTTTTTCCTTTAGAACAAAGTCTACTTCTCTTCCAGAATAATCCTTCCAGTAATAAATCTCTAAATCCCGGTTAAAATAAGCTTTTCTCCTTTGAAGCTCAACCGCCACGGCATTTTCCATCAATCTGCCTTTATTGTCTGAAAACTGAAAGGCAACAGAATTGATGAGGCCTGTGTCCAGGCAATATATCTTTTTGGGGGCGAGGATTTGCTGTTTTAGCTTAAAAGAAAATTTTTCTACCAGGAAAATAAGATAACTGTTTCCAAGATAGCCAACATAATTCCGGACGGTGTGAACATCTTTGATAGCAAAAGTTTTTGATAATCTGGCAAAGACCACCTCTCTAGCAAAATTTGAAACCAGGTATTTACTTAATTCCCGGAAAGTCATTTTATCTCTGATTCTGTATCGGAAGAGGATGTCTCTGGCTATTATGTCTGAATAAACCTTACTTATAATTGCCTTACCGAATTTATAAGCTTCAGGGAAACCTCCTAAGGTCAGGTACTCATTCATGAGGTTCTTAATGGCTGCTATGTTTCTGGTCGATAACAAGCTATCTGCGTCGAAGGTAATACCTTTCAGCTTTAAAACCTCCCGGAAAGAGAATGGATAAAGGATAAAATCTAAATATCTGCCAGTAAGATGAGTAGCCAGCTCACCGGATAGAAGATTGGCATTGCTGCCAGTTAAAATTATTCTTTTAGTTCTCCTCAGCCTATTGGCAAAAAGCTGCCAGCCGGGAATGTTCTGGATTTCATCAAAGATGAGATAATCTAATCTATCGCCATATAGTTCATAAAATGCCTGCAAAACTCGGTTTAAGTCTTCAGTCTCAATAGAGGCCAATCTTTCATCATCGAAGTTGATATAACCATAAGATTCTCTTTTCAAAAGGCATAATGATAATATCGATTTTCCGCTTCTTCTTATTCCTGAAATTACCAGGATATTCGGGTGAGTTAGAGATTTCAGTAGCTCGCCGGCAGGTAGTTCTCTCTCTATAATTTTTTCTTTACTTAATATTTCATCTATTTCTTCCCGTTGCTCAACAATAACTCTTTTTAAATCATCGATGTTCATAACTTCAATCTTTTCCCTAATCTCTGTGGTTATTAACCACAGAGATTCTATGAAAATCTGTGGTTAATGTCAAGAAATTGAAAACGGTCTGTTCGTTTGTGTTGTTAATCCTGGGCTATATTGCCTATCATAGGATTTTGAGCCACCATCCCAGCTTCGATGCTGGCCTGAGACAGTTTAAAATGGTTGATGTACATCGGACAGATTGATTATTGTTTTATTAAAGAAGTGGCTTCTTTTAGAACCCGGCTGAGATCATAAATCTGAAGTTTGGTACCTTCCTCCGTCTCTAACAACGCAGCTATGACATTTCCATAAAGAGCAAAATAACTGGCTGAAGGCTCATTTTTTACACTGAGCAAATAATCAAAAGTTTTGGCTTCATAAATATCCCAGTAGCTTTCTTTTTCTTCATAGTCATAGGCTCTGATCAATAGATATTTATCGCTAAGGGAATACTCGGAAACGGTTTGAAATTTTCTATCTGCTTTCCTGACGATAATTCCCTTTATATTCTCAACCACGGGCATATTGCGGCTTCCCTTCTTTATACCATCAATTGTCTCTTTCACCATGACTAATTTGTCTCCGTCATATAAGGCGACAAAGCCAAATAAGCGGGGCAGGTAATAAAAGTATTTTTCAGAGAAGCTTTCTGAAAGCTCATTATCCTGATAGACAGTATTCTCTTTTCCACGTTTTTCAAGGTATTCGCCAAATGAATACTTGAAATTACCTGACAGGTCAAAGAGATAAAAGAGATGATCGGACGGAACTAGCGTCTCAATCACCAGACTATCCTTAAGCACAGTCAATTTCCTTGGGACTAAATTCCCTGTTCTCATGCTGGTCTTGTAAGCTCCGTCTGTCGTATAGATTTCAATCGCCCCCTTACCTCCATCAACCAGGTATATATCGCCATTGAATATTTTGAAGTCCGTGACCTGCGAGACCTCACCCGGCCCCTGGCCTATTCCCTTGCCAAAGAAAGAATGCTGAAAATTCTTCCAGTCTGAGGAAAAAGTAATTTTATAAATAAGGCCCTGTCTGTAATCGAGCATAAAAAGAGACCCATTTTCATCAAACTTTAAAAAGCTTATCCGATATGGCGGGTTTTTTAATTCATCCAGATTTATTTCTTTTATCAGAACTGGCTCGCTTTCTGAAAATTGCCTCTTCTTTTTCTCCTGCGGCAGTATCTCAGTAGAGAGTCCGGGCGAGAGAGACGAGTCAGAAACCGGGATTATTCCGGCTTCTATTTTTCTGTTATTCACCCCAAGCCAGCTAATAGAGAGAAAAATTATCCAGGTCATTAACCAGATTTTCCTTTTCATACTATAACTCCCAACAGATTTAAACCCTTTTTATCGAAGTTGTGGTGGCCATGTTTGGTGTCAGGCATAATTTCTCCCTCTATTTAACAAGCCTGCCTTTGTGAATGTAACCATAAAAGGTGCCTCATGGATTTATAAGTGCAAAGCAAAAACTCTTTTGCTCTGTTGTCTTTAGAGATAAGCAGACCAACATTATTTCTAATGACAGAAATGATCGTTGGTCATGCCGCTTTAAATTTTCCCCTGTTACCATATAACTTACCGATGCCTATATATTCTTATAAACAGCTACTTTTTTCAAATTGTAGTTGGAATTCTTTCTAATGAGGCCGGAAAGAATAATCCAGACCAACTAAACAGCCAACCTTCCAAAAACTGGCTTAAGCGTTTAAGAGACGCCTTAACGAACCATAATAGCCTATCTGCCGGGCAATGAGGATGCCAGAAGAAATGCTCCCGTCAATTTGAAATTGACAAGGGAGTTTTTTTAATATATAAAAAAATTAATAATAGCCTTGGAGGAAAAAATGGGGGGTGCTCAGACAGTATGGGGTAAGATTATTGGATATGAAGAAATAAAAAATAAAGCCAGGGTATTAGCTGCAATTGCAGACAACATCCTGATAATTGGAGAGAGTGGGGTTGGGAAGAGGTTATTTGCAGAAGCCATTCATAATCAGTCGGCGAGGAAAGATGGTCCATTCATAACAATAGAAATTCCTTCTATCACGCCTTCTCTTTTTGAATCAGAGCTTTTTGGACATAAAAAGGGTTCATTTACTGATGCCAGAGAAGACAAAATTGGTCTTATAGAAATGGCAAACGAAGGCACAGCCTTTGTGGATGAGGTGGCAGATATTTTGCCTGAGTGCCAGGTTAAAATACTGAGGGCCGTCGAAGAGAAAAAAATTAGGAGGGTTGGGGAAAATAAAGAGAGGGAAGTAGATGTTAGGTTCATTTTTGCTACCAATAAGGACCTATGGCATTGTGCAGCTGAAGAGACTTTTAGAAAAGATTTGTTGTATAGAATTGGGAAGTTCACCTTAGAGATACCACCCCTGAGAGAAAGAAAGTGTGACTTTGCAGAGATAGCCAATGGACTTTGGAATAAGATAGCTAAGAACTATTATCAGCCTGAGCTGGATTATGAAAATAGCCGGATAGCAGAATATCTGTTGACCAAGGAAGAATTGCAGATACTTTTGAGTTACGATTTCCCGGGCAACATGCGCCAATTGGAATCTGTACTAAGCAGGGTTTTCATAGGCTGGTCGAATAAGTCCTTTAAAGGAAGCAGATCTGAGATTTTGAGAAGAGTGATAGATAATGAAAACGAATTATGGAACAGTGCTAAATATAAGGAAGAACTTGATAAAAAGCAGACTAAATGTGAGAAAATTTTGAAACTGATGAAAGAACAGCACCAAGATTTCTGGCAGGCCATTTACGTTCCTTATATAAGGCATGAGATTTCGAAAGACGAGCTAAGGAAAATTATCGTGCTTGGCCTACAAGAATCAAAATGGAGCATCAAAAATCTGCTTCCTTTGTTTAATATCAAGGAGAGCGGCGAATATAAGAAATTTCTCAATTTTCTCCATTATCAAGGAATTAAATTAAGAAACATGAAAGTGGGAAAGACTGAATTATAATAGCCTGATGTTGACTATCATCCTGATTGCTTTGAATGGGCTATTGATCGAGAACCGCAATTAATTTTTCAATTTCCTTAGCCTTATCAATGTCTTTTAAAGATTCTAATATGGTCTTATATTCAACTAATCGCCCAAGGATACTTTCTTTAGCCGGTCCTATTTTCCCCAGCTCATTCCATCTATTAACCAGATCCCTGGCCGAGGCTAATAAGTCCATATTTTCATAAATTTCCAGGTATCTATTATTCTTGTAAAGGACAGGATATAGCTCTTCCACCAGGAATTTAAGAGAGGAATCGTCAGTAATATTTTTTTTGGCCGCTTCATAAACAATGATTAATTCGTCTTTTTCCCCTAAAATGTCAGCCAGTTCCAGCAGACAATCTGCCTCTAACTGGCAGAATTTCCCGGTTTTTACTTTGCTTGTTATTATTATGAAGCGATCAACTAGTTCTTTTTCCGTCGGTGGATAATCAACGATCATTTTTTTTAGATAAATCATGAGAAACGAATTCTTTATATCGCTGAATGAAGGTCCATATTCCGGAGCCCGGTCAAGACACTTCAGAAAAAGTTCTAGGGCCCCTGGGTAGTCTTTGTTCCTCATTTTCTCTAAAGCTAAATTCATAACCTGCATTCCTTCTTTAAGCCTGGTGTCTTCCTGGAGACTTAAGGCTATTTGATTGCTGGTTAAGGCAAACATTAGAAATACACCCAGCATGAGAGCTGAGACGCTTTTTGCCAGAACCTGATAATTAGCCATTCAAACCAGCCGTTATTTTTAAAGTCTGCCTAAAATAATAACTGATATATAAATACTTTAGGAATCTCAGCATCAGGGTTTGTCCCTATCAGGTAGCCGTCACCGGTCAAATAAAAAAACTTAAAAGGTTGCTCAATCTCTTTTTCTGCTAATAAGTTACCCTGCTGATCGAAAATGAGATAGGTACTCTTCTCAATGCCATCTCGGCCGTTATCTGCCAGCCAATAGTCTATAAAAGCCAGATAATAATCTTTATAGATAAAAAGTGAAGATAATTTTAGGTAATAGACTTTTTTGGCCGGGTATTTTAAAGGAAAAGATTTAAGAAAATCAGGAAATAGATATTTTTTATCGGCGTTATAACTAAAAGTCTTACTAAGTTGGCCCTCAAGGTTATAGACAAAAAACTTGACCGGGTTTACAGGATACTCAAAGCTGATGATAATTTCCGATTTATCGGACGAATACCCGGTTATTAGTCCTGCTGTCCATTGATTGACAGCCCATTGAAGCAGGTCTTTTTGAGGCTTTAGCTCTCCAAACTGGGTCTGGCTAAAAAATGATTTAGTTAATTTTCCATCCGAATTTAATAATTTTATTCTCTCCGTACCATATTGGGCAGAATCCCCGGCTGCTACGCCACAACATAATATCTTCTCATCCCTGGTAATAAATATGTCGCCCAGTACAGGCTCTGGTAGCCTTATAAATTTAATCGGTTCTAAATCGCTATTCAAGACAGTAATTCTAAGGCCCTCCCCATCATAAGCATATATTTTTTTGTCCAGATAATTAAGATCGAAGATAACATTAAAATCACCGGGGCCCTGACCGGGCTGACCAACTCTCTTAATGAATTTTCCTTCCCAGGTATATTTGGCTATAAAATGACCTCCGCTATCGCCAACAAATATTTCCTTATCAGGCGTAATAAGGGCTGAAGTTATCTTGAAAAATATATATTCATCTGTATTATCTCCGATACTCTTAATTAATTTCATTTCAAATTTATTCTCTCCAGAGAAAGAGTCTAAAGGTAACAATAAGCATGAGAATAAGCATGAGAAAAACAGAATCATGATAAAAAGTTTTTTCACTTCATATTCTCCATAGGTTACTTAAAAGACAATTTATAGCCCCTTTATTTGATCTCCGCTGATAATATCTTTTATCTGAAAATAGTTGTCAATGCTCAATGAGCCCATATGAAAATAAATGACTGTAGTGAACCCCGAAAGGCAAGACACTTTTTCTCGCATTGAGAGATAGAGTTCTTTTCACAAAAATAGTCCATATCATTTGGATTGAAGGCTGTGGCTTTAACTCGGTTCATATTTGAGCTCCTGCCGACTTAGCTTCCTGTGTTTGAGCCCATTGCTGAGCAACCTCTTCCGGGCTTAGATACCCCAGAGCCGAGTGGACATAGAGCCGGTTATAGTCTTCATCTATCCAGGCACCGATTCTGGCCTCAGCTTCTTCAAAAGAGCCTAACTCATTTAACCACACCGGCTTTTTTTTACGGTCTGAAAAATTCGCTCAGTCTGAGCATTGTATTGTGGATTGTTAAAGGCACATAAAATCCAATTAATATCAAGCAGGCTCTCTCTGTCACAAAGGGTACTCACGTCGGATGCAACCTATTGTCTGAACTTGAAATGCTCCCGGTTCATCCTGGGGACCACCCGCATTGCTTAATTCCCTCTGGCCAGCCATAGAAAACCTGTCCGCAAACGATAATACAACTCCTGGCTTATCTGATGTTCCGGACTTATTCCAGCCGCCGACTTCTCTTTCAGTCATCCGGCATTATGACCACCTTATTCCATGAACTCCATTTCAGTAGCTTCATCCCAACGCCTTTTTGCTCAGTATAAACTCTATCTTTCAGATGTGTCTGACCTAACACACTCCCTCAAGGAGTATACTGAACTGTCAGCCGAGCACGCACTTCCCGTGCAGACCATCTAATTGATTTATGATATTGCGTCCCCTCTCTATTAAGGATTTAGAGAGGGGACGCCAGTAAACAAACAGAAAGTTTTTTGCAAATAAAAATAAAACGGTATATCCTAAATAAAAACAATGGCCATGGAAGCGGAACAAAAAAACTCGAAGCTTTTTAAGGCGATATTTGTATTTACAGGTTGTGCTCTCTTTCTGACAGTCTACCTTCCGACTCATGGTGCTCGCCTGCCTGATAAGTCGAAGATTACGCCACAAGCAATGACAGCTGAGCTAATAATGAAGATTGGCTCAGATAAAGAAAACGAAGATTTTTTTAATGCCATTTCTTTAGCCGACTCTTTGATTATTTCCCCACAGCAGGTGACAACCAGCGTCCGTGTCTATGATGAAATTTTCCTTACCGATGCGGGCCTACTGGCTCTTCCCGATAAGGCCATAGAATTCTGCCAGAAACAACTCAAGAGCAGCTCCAGATAGCCCGCTGGCTTTTTTATCTTCCTTTAAGATTGGTCTCAAACAGCTTGAAAATGCGGCGATATTCGTCCAGCCAGGAGGAAGTTGTTCGGAAAGAGTGATTCTCGACCGGATAAATAGCCACTTCCCAGTTTTCCTTGCCCAGCTCTATTAAGCGCTGGACGAGGCGCACGGTATCCTGGAAATTGACGTTGGTATCCATCATCCCGTGGCAGATGAGCAGAGCACCCTTGAGGCCTTCTGCCCAGTAAATAGGAGAACTCTGCTTGTAGGCTTCGGGATCTTTCTGTGGCAGATTGAGGATATCCACCGTGTAGGCTGGATGATAGTGAGCCCAATCGGTCACCGGACGCAATGCCGCCCCCGCTTTAAACTGGTCCGTCTTAAACATGGCCATAAGCGTCAGAAAACCGCCGTAGCTTCCGCCAAAGCAGCCGATGGCCTCGGGATTGACCTGGTAATTATTAATAAGGAATTTAGCTCCATCCACCACATCGTCCAGATCTTTCCCGCCCATGCGGCGATAAATGCCGGTACGAAAATCACGTCCGTAGCCGCTGCTTCCGCGGTAATCAGCATCGAGAACATAATATCCACGGTCGCGCAGGAAATTGTCAAACATATACTCACGGTCATAAGTGCTCCAGCCCCGATGAGCATTCTGAAGGTAACCGGCACCGTGAATAAAGACGACAGCAGGCAACCCCGGACGAGGATTGTCAGGTTTGAACAGCCTGGCATAAATTCTGACCCCATCCCGCGCCTCGAAAGTGACAATTTCCGGATCATGCCAGGGATAGGCCCTGAATTCATCGGTCGTCGAAAGCGTTATCTGGCGCGGCTGGGCAGCCGGCAGCAGGCTCTCAAGATAAAGCTCCGGCGGACGATTGGAATAAGAATGAATGATGGCCACCGCTTTTTCATCAGGGGACAGATAAAATTCATTGAGCCCGGTTAATGCTGTAAGCTGTGTCTTCTTCCGCGTTTTAAGGTCCAGTTGATAAAGGTGCCTTTCGCCCGGATGAACTTCGTTCGAAACAAAGTAGATTTTCTGGCCATCCCTGGAGAGAAAAGCCTGAGTCACTTCATATTTACCTTGAGTGAGGGGTTTTATTTCCCGGGTATCAATGGCCAGTTCATAAAGTTGGGCATAACCTGACTTCTCGGAAATATATGAGACGTGGCGGCTGTCCGGCCACCAGAAAATGCCAGTCAATCCAAGTGGACCAACCCAGGCGTCATCATGAACATTTTCAACCGGCGTGGTTTTCCCCGTAGCTGGCTCAAGAAGCCAGAGCCAGGCATCTTTGCGGTCTTCTGCCTCTCCCTGAAGGAGGCATTTCTTGCCATCTGGAGACCACAGCCACAGGCCGGGATTTATCTGACGTTCGCCCTGACCATAGTCAACCCAGATAACTTCACCCGTGTCGGTCTTCATGATGCCGAGCTTATAAGCGGTCGGGTTTTCGGCGGCTTTGGTGTGAGAGGGGACTAATTCTGTATAGCCTGATCTCGTCACATAAGCTGGAACCATAGCCATTTTTGCTCCCAGATCCTCGTTTAGCGTAAAAAGAACATACTTCCCATCGGGTGATGGCTCGGCCGCCAGCAGCCGCTGCTTTTCAGTCAGATAAAATGGTTTTTTCCTGGTTGTCTGCTGACTCAAAGGGGGCAAAAAGTCCTGGCCACGCCTTAACTGCTCGCCACCTTCAAAGCCCACTCTGAAGACTTCCCTGAATAATTCGCGTTGCTGATCTTCATACCATTTTTCCACTTCTCCCGGCGTCCTCGGTGCCGGCGGTTTTTCTCTGGTAAAAGAGGTTAATTGCTTCAAAGTCCCGTCAGCCAGAGACAGCAAATAAAGATTTTCTTTAACTAAAAAATAAACGCCTTTCTCGTCAAAGGTAAAGCTGGCACCACTCGTTCTTTCTGTCCCGGCGACCAGCTGTTGAATTTTTTTATCAGTCAGACGGTAGAGGAAAATTTCTCCGTTTTGAGTGATGAGCAACCGCTGATGATTCTTATCCCAGCTCCATTGCGAACCAAAGCGGCCAAAGCCGAAACCACCACGTCCGCGGAAGCGTCCTCCACCAATCTGTCCGCCATCGGGTGGGTTAAGCAGTATTTGTTCGCGGGTTATTTTGACCGGGACTGGATTCTTGAGGCTTACCGCATAGATCTCTGAACTTTTCTCACCTGGCTTTTTCCACTGAAAGTATAATGTCTTTCCATCAACCGCCCAGGTCGGGCTGGAAGGTGGAGTGCCATAAAATTCCTGGCCGGCCATTATTTTTTCTAAGGTAAGTTGCGGCTTGTTCTCTTGGGACTGTTCGGTTTGAGCACCAGCCAAAGATGAATAAAAAAAGATAAGAGCTAAACTCAAACAAAAACAAAAAATAAAAAGCCATGACCGGAAATTATTTTCTCTGTGTTTAACAAAAGTTTGGCTCATGATGGCAACCTCCTTCCTTAATTAATATTGGCTATCTCTTTAATTTTTTTCTCTTAGAAGCTTGATCCTGAGGTCTCTATTTTCCTTATTTAGATCCTGGTTAATTAAATTTAAGCACTTTTTCCTGGTCAATTTCTCTCAGAATCAAATAATTTTTTTTGGCGACCCTAAACTATCTTCGTTTTTTTGGTGTTGGCCAGCAAACTTTCCTGAGTGTAGAGATGTTCACGGGTAAGGGCCAGTTGAGCTTTTAACTGAGCTTTGATCTCTTCTCCTGGCACCAAATCTATAGCCAGCTTATACTTTTCTATCAGCTGCTTTTCACCCCGAAGTGTACTGTCGAGAGCCTCTACCCGTGTTTTACCTGGATAAACATAAGGCATGGGCATCAAACTTTGCTCGCCTCCATTCTCTGCCGGCTGAACATTTTCGAGCCTGATGACATCTCCCAGCCTGACCAGGAGGCCTGATAGTTTGTCCCAGTGCCGCATATGATTGATTGAGTTTTTAAAAAGCCTCTGGCCAAGGTCCTGATGGTCGCTAAAGAGAAAGACGTAATAAAGATATTCATGCATCATCGAGTTTTCGAGCCGGGTAAGTTCATGAAGAATCTTGAGATCCTCCCGGCTGCCGGCTTCAGGGCTGGGCTGGAAAATGAGCTCGCCAGCCAGGCCTTCTTTTTCCATCATTTTGATCATGGCTTCGAACTGGCGGCTATGCCTGATTTCATCAGAGGCCATATTAAAAAGCATATTCTGCAATTTTGGCTCATTGATATTATTGAATCTGACCTGCTGATAATACTCTGTTACCTCATCTTCGGTAGTCTTATCTCTTCTTAAATTATCTATGATCAGAGGATAGCGTTTGATGGCCGCTGTCCTGAAAGAAGGTTCTGCGCCGATCTGTTTCAGGAGGAGGCCTATCTGCAACGCATGATACATCTCATCTATTCCAATCTGAATGGTCTGAGCCCGGACATCGAAGCGGTCGTCCATGACCGGATCATTATAAAAATATTTAGCTTTTGGCATGGAGTAGGCATGAACGACATATTCAAAGCTGACGGCCCATTCATGTTCAAGAGCCATGTTTAGATACTTAATGAGGCTTTCGCGGTCGTCAATCACATAAGAATTTTTCACTAACCGTCTTCCTTTCTTTCCTGATTAATCTGTAATTAAAAAATTATAACCATTTTGGGGGTGAAAGAAAAATGGTTTTTCCCACATGAAAATCACCCTCTAATACCCCTGAAGGGGTGATTGAGTTAAGTAACAGCCTGTGGAATCCTACATCTGCCTCTAAATGAGGCAGGCCAAGGTTGCAGAGGAAAGGGAGGGGGCAGGAGATCTCTCTCCTCTTTCCTCCCGCTTTCTCTCCGGTCGCGGGAAGCTTTTTTCAGGTAAAAAAGAGCGCTTCTAGTCTTCTCTTGCCCAAAAACCGGTTACGTCTTTGCTTCTTTGTTGTCCCTTTTACCTCATTTTGTTGTTTCCTGTTGTTGTTTCCAGTTTCGTTACTCTACTATATATCTTTTTTCTTCCCTTCTCTTTACCACTTAAAAACAGGCTCGACTTTTGTTTTAGAAGCTTATTCAGTATAATTTTTTTGCCTTGATCTGATGGAGTCTCAAATGCAATCTGGCCAAGGCCGGAGGATAAAATGACTGATTTTGGCGGCGCCCTTAAAAATCGCAGTCTTCATCCCGATTTTGTTCTGGGAATAATCGGTGTCCCTTTTGATGAGAAATCAAGCTTTATCCGGGGAGCAGCGGCTGGACCGGCCGCCATCCGGCGGGTTTCAACCAGCAAAACCTATAATGCCGACACCGAACTGGAAGTTGATCTGGCCGAAGAAACGGTGCTGGTTGATCTGGATGACGTTGATACTTCGGGTGATGTGGACAAGAGCTTTGCTGAAATTGAAAAAACGGTGGCCGGGGTAGTCGAGCGCGGAGCCATTCCTGTTATTCTTGGCGGTGATCATTCGATTACTTATCCCGCAGTCAGGGGTATGGCCAGCCGATTTAAACGTCTGGATATGCTTCATCTGGATGCTCACCCTGATATGTATGAAGAGTTGTACGGAGACCGTCTATCGCATGCCTGTCCTCTGGCCAGGATTCTGGAAGATGGCCTGGTCGAGCAGCTGGTTCAGGTTGGGCAGAGATCGTTTACGCCAGAGCAAAGGGAAATGGCTCGAAAATATGGCGTTAAAACCATCGAAGCCTGGAATTTGGGTGATGACCTTATCCTCGAATTCAAGAACCCGCTTTATATTTCGCTTGACCTTGATGTTTTTGACCCGGCTTTTGCTCCCGGTGTTTCACATCATGAGCCGGGCGGTTTAACCCCGAGGCAGGTTTTTAATTTAATCCACCGCCTCCGGGCAACGATTGTTGGTTTTGACCTGGTCGAGCTCAATCCAGCCCGAGACGTGTCGGATATCACGGCGGCCCTGGCTTTTAAACTCCTGAAAGAAATCGCCGGTCGGGCCATTAAACCCGAGACGGCTGAATAAAAGGCTGAAATAAAATTGAGGGGAGGCCAAAAAATGAAAAAAATTAATCTTTTGCTTCTTTCTTTACTGATCTTAACTCCGCTTCTTTTTGCTATTCAGAATCAGGCTAAAGTTGACTTCAACCGGTTCTTCTTCGATCGGACGATGAGAATTGATTATTATCACCTGGGAGATAACCAGCAGGAAGTCATTGCTCTGGACAAAATTTACGATCAGGGACAATGGGCCGGGCCGGTTAAAACTTTGATTGATCCTTTTATGAGAGGGCGTTATTGTGCCAGAGTTTATGATGTGGCCAGTGGGCAGCTGATTTTTGCCCGCGGTTTCGACAGCCTCTTTGGCGAGTATAAAACGACGGACGAAGCCCTGAAAGGTATCAAGCGAGCCTTCCATGAGTCAGTTTTAATCCCGTATCCAAAAAATAAAATCACTCTGGCCATTGAAGTCAGGGACAAAAATAACAACTTTCATCAAATTTTCTCACAGGAAATAGACCCTGCTTCTATCTTTATTATCAAAGAGAAACCAGAACCCGGTGTCAAAGTCTTTGAACTGGTAAAAAGCGGACCACCTTCAAAAAAAGTAGATCTGGCTTTTCTGGCCGAAGGTTACACCGCAGCGGAGGAAGCCAAAGTCAGGAAAGACCTGGATAAATTTGTGGCTGTCTTTTTCTCGCAGGAGCCATATAAAAGCCTTAAAAACAAGTTTAATATTTATGGGGTTTTTAAGCCGTCAGCTGAAAGCGGCTGTGATGAGCCGGGCTACGGGCAGTTCAAGCAAACTGCACTGGGCTGTAGTTTTGATTCATTTGGTTCTGATCGTTATCTTCTGACCGATGATAACCGCCGGGTGAGAGATATTGCGGCTAATGTTCCTTATGATGCTTTGATGATCATGGTCAATCATAACCGCTATGGTGGCGGTGGTATTTATAATCTTTACTGCACCTTTACCACCGACAATCAGTGGTATGAATACCTGATGCTCCATGAATTCGGTCACTCCTTTACCGGGCTGGCTGATGAGTATTACACTTCTCAGGTCGCCTATAATGAATTTTATCCGCGAGGGGTGGAGCCGGTTGAACCAAATATAACCGCGCTGCTGAATCCCGGAGAGGTCAAGTGGAAAAAGTTCCTGACACCGGGCCTAGCTGTTCCAACGCCCTGGGAGAAAGAAGAATTTGACCGAATGGATCTGGCTTATCAGAAAACCAGACAGGAACTCAATGAGAAAATAGCTAAGATGAAAAGAGAAGGTGCGCCGGCAGCGGAGATAGCGAGACTCGAAGAAGAGAGCGAAAAATTATCGTTGGAGCAGGGCAAGAAGGTTGAAGATTTTCTGGCTAAAAGCAAATATGCCGGGAAAGTTGGCGTCTTTGAAGGAGCCGGCTATGCCTCCACCGGTCTTTACCGGCCAGCTGTTGATTGCATCATGTTTACTAAAGGGAAAAAGCCCTACTGCCCGGTCTGCCTGGAGGCGATCAAAGAGATGATTAAATTTTACGCTGACTGAGAAATTTCAGGGTAATCTGACGTCTCTTCATCATTGTTAAGAATAATGTCTGATTCAGGATAGGGCCGCGCTCCGTTTGAGACGGGAGTAGCTATCTTTATACCACTAACAGTCGACGCCGTTCGTGCGCTTTTTAATTTGAAACAAAATTTAATTGAGGGCGATAAAAAGCCCACTCAGCTGTTAGTAAAGAGTGCGGGCTGTTGTCAGCAAAAGGGGGGTTGATGATGGGAACCAAAAAGGTGGGGGCTTTCCCCAGCCCGCCCAGGAAAGCCAATATTATTATATGCTTCCCCCGTCAAAAATCAAGGATTTTTTTCATTTTTAATTTATTAAATATCAATATTTTAGCAAAATGATTGAAAGATCTGCGTTAACGTTTCACTAAAAACTCATTAATTTATAAGAACAAGACAAGCTTTCCTTCCAGAATTCAGGTTTCTTGGCTAATGTTTTTAAACCCTGACTCGCTTCCTGATTTATTTTAGGATAAAATTAGCGCGGGTAAGGCAGGAGCATTTTCTTGAATTATAAAATCTGGCCAAGGAGGTAGGCTATGGCTCAAAATGAAATTCCCGAGAGGAAAATTGATATCAAAGTAGATGAACAAACGGCTGTCGGGCAGTATTCAAATCTAGCTGCCATCAGGCATAGCCGGGAAGAATTTATTTTTGATTTCGCTTTTATTTTTCCAGATGGACCGATGGGTAAACTGGTGGCCAGACTGATTCTCAGTCCGGCTCATGCCAAGAGGTTTGCGCAAGCCCTGGAGGAGAATATAAAGAGGTATGAAGGGAACTTTGGACCGATTATCCCGGCCGAGGTACCGCCAGGTGTTGGTTTTATCCAATAGATAAAATATGGGCGTTATCTTGACATAGCCAGATAAATTTAATAAAAGAAAGCCAGACGCTTTTAAAACTGAATAAAGCTTTTTAAGTGGAGGGAAGGATAGTGAAAAAACTTTTGGTAGCAAGTGTATTAATTTTAATCAGCTGTTCACTGGCTTCGGGCTCAGGTTTTTTGATTTATGAACATGGTGCGGTTGCTATGGGTATGGCCGGTGCTTTTGTCAGCATTGCCAACAACCCCACAGCCATTTTCTACAATCCAGCCGGGATAGCCTGGCTACGAGGAACTCAGGTTAATATAGGAGGGACTTTTGTTTTTCCAGCTGGCTGGGTGGAGCTACCTAACTGGCCTGATCCAACTTATAGAAAGGTCTATCAGCTGGATCAAACTTTTTTTCCTCCTCATTTTTATTTAACCCAATCACTGGGTTCAAGAGTGACGGTCGGGGTGGGAGTTTTTGCCCCTTATGGACTTGGAACTGCCTGGCCGATCAATTATCCTTTGCGTTATATTTCGACGGAGACTTCTCTTCAAACTCTTTTTGTCAACCCAGTTATAGCTGTTAAGCTAAGTGATCATTTCTCAATTGGAGCCGGCATCTCGTATATTCACGGCACTCTTTCTCAAGATCTGGTTCAACACGTCGAGATTCCTGATACCTGGGCAGGCGATATTCCCGCCTCGATGGAAAAAGCCAAAGGAGATACAGTTGGTTTTAATGCTGGCTTGCTGTTTAAAAAAGATAAATTTTCTGCCGGCTTTAACTGGCGCAGTGGTTTTACCGTGGATTTCAGCGGACCTCTGACCCTTGAGACCAGCCGGGTACCTGCCCCTCTTCAACCCTATCTGCCGTCCTCAGCCGATATTGCTACCAGTTTTAAATACCCCAATATTTTTGGCCTGGGTTTTGCCTATCAGGCGACACCAAAGCTTCTTCTGTCTGTTGAGGGACAGTATTTTACCTGGAGCTGCTATGACCATTATCTGATTGAAATAAATTATGACAATGGCGGCACAGAAGAGCAGCTGGTCGAGGAAAATTTTAAGGATTCAATTATTCTCCGGGCTGGAGCTCAATATATGGTCAAGGAAAATGTGGCAGCAAGACTGGGTGTCCTCTATGATCAGACGCCACAGCCAATCGAGACCATGGATCCTTCTCTGCCCGACGCCAGCCGGGTGGCTTTTACCATCGGTTTTGGCTATACTAAAGGGAAAATGGAAGTGGCAGTAGGTTATCAATATGAAATTTTTTCGGATCGTACTTCGCCTAACAGGAACATTTATCCCGGTTCGCTGGGCGAAGGCAAATATCACACCCGGGGTCAGTTACTTGGTTTTACTCTTGGCTACAAGTTTTAGTGTCTGATTGAAATTTTTTTTTGGAGGTTTAATTCATGCCTTACGAATTCAAAAACAAAAAGGGAGTTACTTACTACCTGCATTCACGTGAAGTCGAACTGCGCGGCGGCAAAAAGCAAACCATCTACTATTTTGCCAGAGATATCAGACCCGGTGCTCTTGACCAGGTACCGGCTGGCTATAAAGTGGTAGAGACGGCTAAAACCGGGATGCCGATTCTGAAAAAAGCCTGATTAACTTCAAAATCGATGGGCAGGTAAAGCACCTGTCTTTTGGGGAAGAGGAGCTATCTCGATAGGTAGATAGCTCCTCTTTGCTTTTTTGTCCGGTCAGCTGAAACGATTCTGGCAGCCGGAAAATTTTTTAACCTCATTGTCTCATTGCCTGATAATGCCTCTTTTTTATTGGTTGATTTTCAATATTTACTACCCCATCTGATAATATTCGCCTGGCGCCATAACATCTGAATGTATTGGTTTTTATTATGTCTTTTGCCCATAAAGATCAATCCAGGCGGGCTGCTGAAAATATTTTCAGCAGCCATTCATTATCCCTTGATTATTCAGAGCCTGGCCCTCCGCTATCCAGCGTTCAATTAAAGCTATTAGCCTTCCCGGAAAATATTTTCCAAGAAACCAAATTCCCGATTGTCTAATTATATTGAGTGGTGAGAGATCAAATATTAAATCAAAAAATTAAAATAAACGATGAAAAGACAGGGAGGAAAAAATGAACAGAAAAAAGATGGTTGCCTGGCTGAGTTTTGTTCTGATGATTACTTTTATCTATTCATTAGCCAGCGCTCAAGCTGTTAACCGGCCAAAAGCAGGACACCCGGGCTGGTGGCCACAGGTCTTAAAAGATGCACTGCAGCTGACACCAGAGCAGGAGAAAAAACTCGAAGAATTCCGTCAGGCAAGGCAGCAGGAAGCTAAAGTCCACCGGGAGAAAATGGACCAGCTAAGAACTGAGTGGAGGAAATTGATGGCTGATCCTAAGGCTGACGAGCAGAAAATTAACAGCTTGATCGATCAAATGGCCAGGGTCAGAGCTGACCGGATGAAAGCCTTATATAAGAATAAAAAAGAGTGGGAAAAGATCTTTACTCCTGAGCAGCTAAAAAAGCTGGAAGAATACCGTCAGGACTTCAGGCATCGCCGGGAAACACGGCTCGACCGACCTGGAAGAAGGGGCCGGTTGATGACGAGGCGAGATGGTTTCGGGCGAAGGACTTATTAAGATTAGTGTAAGATCAGGAAAACTCTGATAGGGGCAGGCAGAAGACCTCCCCCTTTTTATTTTTTCTAATTTTCTAAAAGATTTCTGTGGAGACAACTATCGTCTAACCTGTCCTGTTTTCAGGACATAAGACCTGTTTTTTGATCTTTTCTATTGCTATCTTGCCTGTTATATCTGGCATAAATCTTGCACTGGAAAAGGGTGAAAGGAGAAGAAGATGAAAAGAAAAAATTATTTAAATTTTATCGCCCTCGGGCTTTTCTTCTTCTCTCTTTACCTTCCAGCTAAAGCTCAGGACAGTTATTTCCCTTATTCTTTTGCCAGGATCAGTTATCTTCAGGGAGAGGCCAGAGTTGAACGGGCCTCAGACCTGGGTGTCGAAGCAGCCGAGGTTAATTTTGTTCTGAGTAGTGGTGATAAAATTTTGACGGACGATGGCCTGGTTGAAATAAGTTTTGGTCGGAATAACTTTTTAAGACTTGACCGTTATTCAACCTTGGAGCTGGCTCGTTTACCTGAGGGGCAGGGTGGAGATTTTTCTCTTTATCTCCACGGGGGGCGAGCTTATCTTCGGATTAACTATCTGGAGCAGGAAAAATGGTTTTCAATTCATACTGGTGATGCCTCTTTTTATGTCTTAGAAGAAGGACTCTATCGTTTCGAAGCAGACGGAGGAGATGGAACCTTAGCCCTGACTCTAGAAGGCAGCCTGGAGGCAGCTGGTCAGGATCGCTCCTTAATGCTTCAGACGGGAGAATCTGTGCTGGCTTATGAGGGGGAACTTGAATCAGGAGCCAGCTACCTGGCTTATCAGCAGGATGCATTTGCCAGTTGGAATCAGGATAGAGATAGATTATTAGAAATGGCTTCAGCTCCTGGTTCTGGCTATCTGCCATCAGAAATCCGGGAATACGAGTCTGAGCTTTCTTCTTCCGGCCGCTGGGTTTATGAACGGCCTTATGGCTATGTCTGGGTACCCTCAGTTACGCTCATTGACTGGCGTCCTTATCTGGTCGGGCACTGGACCTGGTACCCGCGTATTGGCTGGACCTGGATTTCAGCCGAACCCTGGGGCTGGGCAGTTTATCATTACGGACGGTGGCACTGGCGGCTGGGCCTCGGCTGGTACTGGATTCCCACTGTTCATTGGGGACCGGCCTGGGTTCACTGGTATTATGATGCTAATTATGTTGCCTGGTGTCCTCTTAGCTATTATAACCGGCCGCTGGTCGTTATTAACAATTATGTTTATGAACGTTACAACGACGCTTATTATCCGGTAAACTCAAGAGCTCTGGTCATAGTTAAAAGAAATCAACTGCAATCGCCACCTTCAGTCAGGGCAGCAGTTCGACCGGCTGAGCTGGGAGCAGTGGCAAGAATCAAGTTGCAGGAAAGACAACCTAACTGGCGACCGGCAGCGGGGGGCCATCTTCAGCCATCTTCTCTGTCTTCTCCAGCGAAGCTGTCAGGTAATACGGTGAGAGAACGCGGATCGGTATCAAAGACAGGGCTGAAAGCTACTGTTCAGCAGCCATCGAGCCTGAGAACGAGACCTGTACAGGGAAAAACCGTTGTCAGCAGCCGGCAGAATTCAAGTTTTCCGTCCAGAACAAAGGTCGAGCAAAGGATCAGCAGGGGCTCGGCCAGCCAGAGCTATTACCCCTCCTCGATCCAGGCTGGTAGAAAGTCCACGCCAGCCGGCCTCCCAGGAGAGAAAGTTAAAGTACCGTCAGCCAATCAGGTGAGGATTTCTTCTTCCAGCTCAAATAGGCCAATTTCCAGATCTCCCAGTCAATTTCAGGTCAGGACAAAAAATGATAATAGCCAGCGGATCGGTTCTACCGTCAGACCTGTTTCATCTGACAGGCTGAAAAGTACTGGCCCGACCAGCACCAGCTCGAGCACCAGAAGTGCTTCCAGCAGCTCCAGGGCTAATACTGTTAGCCGACAGCCGTCCCGCCCGGAGAATAAAAAGGGCTAAAACCGCCACACATTTTTCTTTACTTTTAATAAAATCAGTGATATAAAGATTCCTTCCAGTCCATTCTAAAGGAAAGGACAGAGCGAAGAATCCAAAAACTTTAATTTTATAAACGAGAAATGGAGGTATAGGCGATGACTTCCTGGAAAAAGGTTGCACTTTGTATTATCCTGAATATTGGTCTCATTACCCTCGGCTCATTTACTGCCTTCAGCCAGCAGGCAAGTACTTCTGCCCAGGAAAAAATATTCGAAGGTACGGTCAAAACGGCGGTTGGCAAATACATTTATCTGCCTGAAGCTAAAGGTCTGGATATTATTATCGCTGGTAACATTGAGGGTGGGGTAGAAAATCTGGTTGGTAAACAAGTCAAAGTATCGGTAAGCCTTTTACCTGATAAGGCTAATCTGGCAATAGCCAATTCTATCGAGCTTAAGGATGGAAACAATTACCGCAACATTTACACGCGTTCCGGAGAACCGGATTACAGTGATTATTTCCCCCCAAGTTTCAGAGACCAATATGTGGCTTTGAATATCACCAACATTAATAAGCCAGATGAATGGCAGGGGAAGACTAATGTTAAAGTTTACGGCCTGCTGCAGACGTCGGAAGCCAAGCAGGGTACAGCCACTGTCCCGGTTACTCATATTGTGATCCAGGATAAAAAAGGCAAAGAAATCGCCAGAATTATTGTTAATAATATAACTGATTATGCCAGATTTTATATTTCCAAATTAAGGCTTTTTGATCACTTCTGGTTTTATCTGAATGTCAAAGATCAGGTTGATCGAAAAGTCACTGCCAGGACTAAAGAAATTTTCTCAGCAGATGTTGTCTTCTGCGGGCTTTATTAATTTTTGTTTTTGCTGATTAAAAAAAGGGGAGTTAATTCTCCCCTTTTTTATTTTTGCTTATCATATCCAGGCTTAAAGATTTCTGACCACTTCATTTAGAGTGAAAATATTTTTTACCAGGTTCGCCTTCAGGTTCAGAAATAAAACCTTTCTCTGTTTGGACTGAAGGGCAGCCAGATCGCCCAGAGCCTGGGCTCTGAACAGGCGATTAAAAGAAGGGGCAGTGGGCGGCCAGTCTGGTTTGGCCGGAATAGTCAGTTCTCGATTATCATCATAAAAAAGGCCAAGAAAACGCCCCAGGCCTGAGTCTCCCTTATAAAGTTGACCCGTAGAATGGAGATAAGACGGACCATAATTCCAGGTACAGGGCAGATGGGTTTTTTCAGTAATTTGTCTGGCCAGATTATCCAGGGCACTATTGAGATTGTCATCTGAAGGCAGAAAAGCCAGGACACTTATATAGCCGGATGATTTCTCCCGATCCAGAAGTAAAGATCTTAAGGCCTGCTCTATTTCCTGGCTATTTTCACTGGATAAATATCCTTCCAGACTGGTACTTTCTGGCTGATCAAGGATCTCGCTGGTTTTCTTTTTGGTCAGCTCGACATCAGGCTGATCGAAAGGGTTAATTTTAAGAAAATAGCCAGCGATAGCGGTAGCTATTTCCCAGACGAAAAAGTCCTCAGCTAAATCGCGCGGGGAAATGTTCAGATGGACACAGGGAAGGCCTGATTTTTCGACATATTCCAGGCGTTTTAGCCAGAACGGCTCATTTTCACCCTGCAAACTGAAGGTGACAAAGATCCTGTCGTGGGAATAAGCTTCAGGTGAAATGGGCAAAGGTTCAAGAACCGGTACAATCCCCTGTCCTTCTTTCCCTGTGCTTTCTGCTATTAACTGTTCCAGCCAGCGGCCAAAGGCAATCAGCTCGGAGGGCATGACCAGAGTTAGCTTGTTATAACCAAACGAATAAAGAGTGCCCAGAATCGTCCCCAGGATAACGCCAGGATGCTGGTCCTTAAAGTCTATCAGGTCAGATTGGCTATCCTCGGCCGGGGCCGAGAAAGCTTCAAGATCAACACCCATGAGGGCGGCTGGCAGCAGCCCGAAGGGTGACAGGGCAGAAAAGCGCCCTCCGACATCGGGTAAGCCAGTTATGATCTGCTTCAGCCCCAGTTTCTGACCTAAAGCCTCCAGCGGAGTCTGTGGGTCGGTTATAGCTATAAAATCCTCGGAAGCTCCTGAGCCTGATTTTTGTTCGACCTGATCATAGAAAAATCTAAACAGATTAATTGTTTCTGCTGTGGTGCCACTTTTAGATGAGACCAGAAACAAAATCTTCTCTTTTTGTAAAGCAGTTCTGACCCGGCTGACAGTCAATGGACAGGTTGAGTCAAGAATGGAAAAAACCGGAAAGTCTAATTTTAGAGGATAGATCTGGCTGATGACAGCCGGGGCCAGGCTCGACCCACCCATTCCCAGGAGCAGAATTCGGTTATAGCCAGAGTCCTTAATCTTTCTGGCCAGCGTTACATATCCTGGGAAAAAAGGCCTGGTGCGTTGAAGGCTGTCCAGCCAGCCCAGACGATTAGAGATTTCTTCGTCTCTATCTTTCCAAACTGTAAAATCCCGCTTGAGTATTCTCTCAACAATCTGATTTTCTTTTAAGTTATCAAACGAGGCCTGCAAAGCACTTTTAAACTTTTCGATATTTTTTAACTCTGAGAGCTTCATAATTTTTTAATTATACAATATTGATCAAAATTTCAATCTGTCTCGAAATTAATCTTCTTCCTCTTCGGGTTGAGGAGAAGTCTTGACCTGATCAAGAAGACTCAGATCGGGATGTTTCAAATGGAACCCGGTGGCCTGCTGATAAGCTTTAGCCAGCCGCAGAGCCTGGCCCTCTTCAAAAAGGTTAGAGATAAAGGTAATGCCTACCGGATGTCCTTTATCATCAAAACCGCAGGGGACCACTACGGTCGGCTGACCGGTTAAGTTGGTTAAAAGCAAACTGGGTCCTGAAGGCGTATCCAGATAAACGTCAATCTCTTTAAGCTTCAAGGCCAGTTGCTCAATCAGCATCGCCCTCAGCCGATTAGCTTGAATATATTCTACAGCTGGAACAAATCTAGCCTGCCTGAAGATATTAGGCCAGGCGTTCCGTCCCTGCCTGACCATGAGTTCATCCTGATTGGTTCTGGTCAGCTCATCAAAAGCGGCCGCTGCTTCGACATTAAGGATAAAACTGATCATCTCCGGGTCAATTTCAGGTAGCTCAATCTCCTCCAGGTCAAGACCCATAGAGGACAGAGTATTAAGAACAGCCAGGTATTTATCCTTATGGCGACGGGCCTCCTCAAAACTCTTTTTATAATAGCCAATTCTGATTTTTTTTAAATCGGACTGTCCATCGTAAGAAAAAGGTAAATCAAAAACGGTGCGATCTTTTCCATCGGGCCCGATGATGGCCTGGAAAATTAAAGCCAGATCTTCAACCGAACGGGCTATTGGCCCAATTTTATCCATGCTCCAGCTCAGAGCCATAGCTCCATAACGGCTGACCCGGCCAAAGGTTGGCCTGAGTCCGGATACCCCGCAGCGAGTAGATGGTGAGACAATCGATCCCCAGGTTTCAGTCCCGATGGCAAAACCCACCAGTCCAGCAGCTGTAGCTGAAGCTGAACCGGCGGAGGATCCGCTTGAACCCTGATTTGGATCCCAGGGATTGCGGGTCAACCCACCAAACCAGACATCGCCCCAGGCCAGTTCTCCCATACTCAGCTTGGCCACCAGCACCGCTCCGGCTTCTGTCAGTTTTTTAAAGACGGTCGAGTCCTCGTTTATAATCTGGTCCTTATAAACCGGTGAACCCCAGGTAGTCGGATAGCCTTTGACGGCCAGCAGGTCTTTCAGCCCATAGGGGATACCATGAAGCGGCCCGCGATAGATTCCATGGGCCAGCTCCTCATCAGCCTGTCGGGCCTGTTTTAAAGCCAGGTCCTCAGTCAAAGTAACGACACAGTGCAGTTTTGGCCCGTACTTCTTCAGTCGATCAAGGTATATCCTGGTAAGATATTCTGAGCTGATTCTTCTATTTTTTATCAGCCAGGCCAGATCGGTTACCGGGTAAAAAGCCAGCACCTCCTCGCTCTCCGGAACTTCCACACTGACCGGTTCCTCATAGATAAACCGCTGGTCAGCCTCAAGTCTTTTAAAATCAAAATCAGCCGGCACCGGGTTAAAAATCAAGGCCGGAGACACAGAATTCTCTAAATGGATCTGCCGCATTTTTTGATAGCTGGCCAGATTTTCTTCCAGGTCAGGTAACATCATTTTCTTTTCCTGATAGGTAAAATTGAGTCCAGAAATTTTAGAGGCAGAGGAAATATCCTGGATGGTAATAGCTTGGCCCTTGGTGTAATGAAGAGCAAAAGCTCCTCCGATAACCAGAATGACGGATAATATAACAGCCATCAACGGCCAGGATACTGAGCCTGAATTAAAGCCTGATTTCATATTTTCTCTCCTTCCTTCCTCTTTTATTGACTATATTTAACCGCAAATTTATCAGACAGGTCAAGAAGATGACTCGACTTACCTGCTAATTAAATGAGTAAGAATGATATTGACTTATTTACATCAGTGATATACTTTTTCTTTCAACGCCTTCGGATGGAGAAATTTATAGTGACTGACCCTGACAGGAAGGGAGCAGGCTGGCTCAATCCAGCCAGCAAGTTTTATCGTTATCTGGTTCTGGCTTTTGTTGCCTCGCTTTCTTTTGGTTGTTATTTTGCCTATGACATTGTTTCAGCTATCGCTCCCTCGCTGATAGAAGAATTGCAGACGGCCAGGCAAACAGTCGGCACATTTTTTACCATGTATTCTCTAGCCGCTATTCTGGCGGTTCTTATAGGGGGTGTCCTGGTTGATAAACTCGGTACGAGAAAAGCCAGTTTGCTTTTTTCCTGCCTGGTTCTAATCGGTGCTATCATTGTCTGGAAGGCCAGAAGTATTCCAGTTTTTTTCCTGGGACGGTTTATTTTTGGAGCTGGCTCGGAACCATTGATCGTGGCTCAGAGTGCGATGCTGGCTCGCTGGTTCAGGGACAAAGAGCTGGCTTTTTCTTTTGGTGCGACTCTAACTATCAGCCGTCTTGGTTCTCTTTTTGCTTTTAATACGGGTGAGCTCATTACCAGTTACTTTGGCAGCTTTCGTTATGCCTTGCTGGCTGCTGTTCTAGCCTGTGGTCTTTCTCTTATAGGTAATATATTTTATGTGGTTCTGGATAAGCGAGGTGAAAAAGTCTTAAAACTTAAAAGCGAGAGTGTGGCCGAAAAAATTGATTTAAAAGAGATAAAAGAATTCAAACCAACCTTCTGGTACATAACTGCTCTCTGTTTTACCTTTTATTCTGCCATTTTTCCTTTTACTGCCCTGTCCACCGATTTCTTTGTGGATAAATGGGGAATTGCCAGGACGGCTGAGTCTTCCGGCGGGTTCTTGACTCAGGTTTTTAATAATTTTCTGCATATGTTCAGTACGGCGGGCGGGATCAGCTCGATCATTATTTTCGCCTCGATGATTTTCGCTCCTCTGGCCGGAGGATTGATTGACCGGATCGGCCGTCGAGCCAGCCTGATGGTTATCGGCTCTTTGATTCTTATTCCCTGCCATTTATTGATGGGCCTGACTTATATTTACCCGGCCTATCCAATGATTTTTCTGGGCCTGGCTTTCGTCCTGGTTCCAGCTGCCCTCTGGCCATCAGTACCCCTGGTGGTCAAAGAGGAAAGGACAGGAACAGCTTTTGGTCTGATGACCGCCATTCAGAATATTGGTCTGGGGCTATTCCCTCTGCTCAATGGCTGGCTGCGGGACCTGACTCATTCTTATTCGGCTTCTTCCCTGATGTTTGCCAGCCTGGGTTTAGTCGGCCTTCTGTTCTCCTTGCTTTTAAAGAGGGCTGACTCGCGGGAGGGCGGAAAGCTGGAAGCAGCTCGACCCAGGGCTTGAGCCAGATGACTTTTTTAATCAGCCTCTATGTCCGGCCGGAGGTCGGCGGGATTGACTCATAATCAGCTGCCCTGAATGAACTGCAACCAGACCTGCCTTTTCCTTGGCCCATCGAATTCGCCTAGAAAAATTCCCTGCCAGCGCCCGAGCTGAAGCTCACCATCTTCAACTATAAGCTGTAGTGAACTGCCTGTAATTGAAGCCTTAACGTGAGCAGTGGAATTTCCTTCCAGATGAGCATAAGGCAAATTATCAGGCACAGCTTTTCTCAGGGCCAGCAGAATATCAGCGGCCACGTCCGGATCAGCGTTTTCATTGATAGTCAGCCCGCAGGTAGTATGTGGAGCATAAATTAGAGCGATTCCCTTCTTGAGGTTAACGTCTCTGATAGCCTGAGCTATCCGATCGGTTATATCAACCAATTCTTCTTTCCTGACCGTTTGGATCTCCAGTTTAAACATTTTTCCCCCTAAAAAAATTTTTTAAAAATTTTTAAAAATAAGCTTGACAGCAGACTTTGTCTGGAATTATATTGAGCCTTGAAAGCACTATATTTAGTATTTAAGGGCTTATTATGACGCAAGATATTGTTTTTCAATACTTTCCTGTTTCCACTTTAAATAATAGCATAAAACTTGAATTTGGGGTGAGCAAACCAGACTGGGTCAAAGAAAAATTAAAAGGAGCCAAACATGGTTAAAACCAATAAAATTTCCAGGATTAAAAAACGGGATGGTTCAATAGTCGATTTTACGCAGGAGAAAATAACGAAGGCCATTTATAAGGCTATGTGCTCGCAGGGGCTGGACGACTGGCTGGAGGCCCAGCATGTCTCTGATATTGTTGTCTTCATGCTCGAAGATAAGTTTGGCGGTTATACCATTCCCTCTGTTGAGCAAATTCAGGACATCGTCGAAATGGTCCTGATGAAGCAGGGTTATCATGAGGTGGCCAAATCTTACATTCTTTACCGGGAAAAGCATAAAACTATCCGTGAAGCCAGAGAGACGGGACTCAATCTGGAGCGCCTGATTAAAGACTATATCAATGACCAGGACTGGAAAGTCCGTGAGAACAGCAATGAGGGTCAGGTTAGCTTCTCCGGGCTCAACGCCAGGATTTCGGGTGAAGTGCTGGCCAATTTTGCCCTGAACAATTTATATTCAGAACGGATAAAAAAAGCTCATCAATCGGGAGAATTTCATATTCATGATCTCTCTTACCCGATTGTCGGTTACTGTGCCGGCTGGTCAATGGAAAATTTGCTGAGAAAGGGCTTCGGCCATGTGCCCAATCAGGTTCATTCCCACCCAGCCAAACACCTGGAGACGGCCACCCTGCATATGGTCAACTATATCGGCACGATGCAGGCTGAATTTGCCGGAGCCCAGGCCTTTTCCAGTGTTGATACTTTTCTGGCGCCTTTTGTCAGGGCTGATCATTTGACCTATCAGCAGGTCAAACAGGACATCCAGAAGCTGGTTTTTGGCCTGAATGTCCCCTCGCGCTGGGGCTGGCAAACCCCCTTTTCCAATCTCACATTTGACTGGACGGTGCCGGAGGACCTCAAGAATAAAAAAGCAATTGTGGGTGGAAAAGAGCTTGACTCCTGCTATGGCGATTACCAGGCGGAGATGGATCTCATTAACCGGGCCTTCCTGGAGTTAATGATCGAGGGCGATCAGAAAGGTCGGGTTTTTACTTTTCCCATCCCGACCTATAATCTCACCAGAGATTTTGACTGGGACAGCCCGAACGCCCGCCTGCTTTTTGAAGCTACGGCTAAATACGGCATTCCATATTTTCAGAATTATATCGGGACCAATCTTAATCCAGGCGATATCAGGGCGATGTGCTGCCGCCTGAATCTTGATATGAGGGAACTCAAGAGGCGCCCCGGTAATATGTGGGGAGCTGGTGACCAGACTGGCTCGATCGGGGTGGTGACCATCAATTTGAACCGCCTCGGTTATGAGGCCAAATCAAAGGAAGAGTTTTTCGCCAGGCTCAAGGAAATGATGACTCTGGCCAAAGAAGCCCTCGAAACCAAAAGGGAAGTGGTCAATAACATGCTCGAACGGGGTTTGATGCCCTATACTAAGGTTTATCTTGGTCATTTTGAAAATCATTTTTCAACCATCGGTATCTGCGGGATGCACGAGGCCTGCATCAATTTCCTGGGAAAAGGAATCGGAACACCTGAAGGCAAAGAATTTACCATTGAAACGATGAACTTTATGAGAGAAGTGCTCAAAGATTTTCAGGAAGAAACCGGCCATCTTTATAATCTGGAGGCCTCGCCAGCCGAATCAACCTCTTATCGCTTAGCCCGACTCGATCGGGAAAAATACAAGAATATTTATACCTCAGGCACTGATCGACATCCTTATTTGACCAATTCGACCCAGCTCAATGTGGATGCCACCAGAGATATTTTTGAAGCTATCCAGCACCAGGCTGATATCCAGCCCCTTTATACCGGCGGGACAATTTTCCACGCTTTTCTGCCAGAAGCTATAGACTGGCAGACCTGCCGGCGGCTGGTGCAGAAAATAGCTGAAACCAGATTGCCTTATTTCAGTATTACACCAACCTTTAGTGTTTGTGAGAATCATGGCTACATCCGTGGCGAGCAGCGTACCTGCCCGGAGTGTGGTAGCGAAACCGAGGTCTATTCGAGAATTGTTGGTTACCTGCGACCCATAGCTACCTGGAATGACGGCAAGAAGCAGGAGTTTGAGGAACGGGCTACTTTTACCAAGCTGGGCTGATAGAAAAATTAAAAAATCAACAGAAGGCTTGAAAAGCCCGGCTCGTTTCCCGGGCTGGTCCTGAGGAGAAAATATTAATCAGCAATCAGTCAAAAAACAGGAGTAAAAAGAATGGAATTACTTGTTTTCACCCTTCCTGGCTGCTCTAAATGTGACCGGTTGAAGGAGTTCCTGCAATCCAGCCAGCTGACCTACAGGGAATATGATGTCAGCAGCAAAGAAGGGCGGTCCAAAATCAGAGATTATATTAAGGTCCTGCGGCGGGATGAATCAGGAGCGATTATCATTCCCACCCTGATTGTGGAAGAAAATGGCGTGGTAGCGGGAGTTTTGAATGCAGCGGAGGAGCTTGAGGAGTGGTTGAAATCAAGGGCTTAGAGAAGTTTGCCTCGAAAGATTTTCCCGGCCATATTTCTTCTACTGTTTTTCTGGGCGGCTGCAACTTTCGCTGTCCTTTCTGTCATAATTCTGAGCTGGTTTTGTATCCATCGAATCTGACCTCGATTGACCCCAGTTTTTTTCTGAGCTATCTTGATTCTCGGCGAGGCTGGCTCGATGGTTTGTGTCTGAGCGGTGGCGAGCCTTTTCTTCATGACGACCTGGAAGTTCTGGCCAGAATTATTAAAGATCGTGGCTATAAATTGAAAATTGATACCAATGGTAGTTTTCCTGACCAGCTCGAACAGTTTATAAAAGAAGGACTGGTGGATGCTGTCGCCATGGACATAAAGGCGCCTCTGGATCGCTATCCAGAAGTGGTTAGAGCGACTGTGGATGTGGAAAAAATAAAGCAAAGCATCACCATCATCAAGAATTCGCCTCTTGATTACATTTTTAGGACGACGGTAGTGCCTGGAATTCATCAGGAAAAAGATCTGCTGGCTATTGGCGAGTGGTTACAGGGAGCCAGGACTTTTCAGCTACAGCAATTTTCCCCGCAGAAGACAATTGATCCTCAGTATCAAAAAATCAAACCCTTTCCACCCCAGCAGCTCTTAATGTGGGCTGAGCTCCTTAAGCCCTTTTTTGCCGAAGTCAGGGTCGAAGGTATTTAAGCTCAAGGAGAGGAGAAAAAATGAAAATTCCAGTTAAAAAGATAAAGTCTGAGGCAAAAATGCCAGCTTATAATCATTCCGGTGATGCTGGCCTTGATCTTTTTTCGTGTGAGGCAATAACCATCGGTCCAGGGGAAACAGTGTCGGTGCCGACCGGTCTGCAGATGGCTATTCCCTTCGGCTATGCCGGCCTGATCTGGGATAAGAGCGGACTGGCCCTGCAGGGGCTTCATCGCCTGGCTGGAGTGGTTGACGCCGGTTACCGTGGAGAGGTCAGGGTGGTTCTGACTAACCTCGGTCAGAAGCCTTTTGTTATCAGTCAGGGAATGAAAATTGCCCAGCTGCTCGTCCAGCCGGTAGAAACTCCCGAACCAGTAGAAACTGACAATCTGGATGAAACAACCAGAGGGGAAAGCGGTTTTGGTTCAACTGGCCTTTTCTAGTCCA